>Ga0299912_10001071_pt1 | contig 22171 bp, 16 predicted proteins | sample RVTome_2_FD_207667 | JGI IMG/M metagenome (GOLD analysis project Ga0299912, IMG submission 207667) | Soil microbial communities from uranium-contaminated site in the Upper Colorado River Basin, Wyoming, United States - RVT95D214 (version 2) ... | reverse complement strand
CGAAACTAACCCATAGAAGAATTTGGAACACCCTGCTTCTTATTACATTTCTCGTAACAGCTTTGCTTGGTCTGCTACTGACCATACAGATCAATTACAAACTTGAATGGACGATTGTTAAAACGTTTTTAAAGTGGCACGTGGATTTTGGTATCGGTATGAGTTTTATTGCCGTATTCCATCTGATATGGCACTGGAAATTCTTTTACAATATATTCTCTAAAAAAAAACAGAAGGATAAACAGGCACATGATTCACCAAATAATCAGTTCTCAGATCAATCAGTTTCCGGTTATACGATCCTTCTTGCCGGCTTTCTTTCAATGGTTATTCAGGTGCTTCTCATGCGTGAGATCACAACCGTTTTTCAGGGAAATGAAATTTTAATGATGTGGACACTGGGTGTCTGGATGTTACTAAATGGCGCCGGTACATGGATCGGGAATCGTTTACAGGTAACTCCATCCAGGTTGTTAATAAATCGGATTATTCTTTTTTACAGCACCTTGCCTTTTGTCCTGGTACTGCTAATGAATGAATTCAGAAATAGAATTTTCCATCCGGGATTGCTTATTCATCCGGCTTCCTTTTTTCTTTCGATTGTAATTATTCTACTTCCTGTTTGTTTACTTACGGGAGCTACCTATGCCATACTGATTAAAAATGTCAATAAAAATGATAAGGGTTTTGTGAAAGTTTATGCCTTGGAGACACTTGGATGCATGCTTGGGGGCCTGGTTACTTCATTTCTTCTTCTATACTGGTTTTCAGTGGCTCAGTCGTTATTACTGACAGGTATAATTGTTCAGATAAGTATTTGTTTTTCAGAGAAAAAAAAGGGATATCTGCTGGGTGCAGGTTTATTTGGCGTTCTTTTAGCCATAACGTATATATTCCCAATAAATAATCTCATTAAATCAGGATTATTTGTCAACCAGAAAACTGTTGATACAAAGGAAACCTATTATGGAAATATAACAGTTACCGAAAAAAGCGGTCAGTATAATTTTTACGAGAACGGGAGTCTGCTGTTCACGAGCCAGAATAACGTGATTAGCGAAGAATATGTACATTATGCAATGCTACAGCGTAAAATGCCCGAAGATGTATTGCTGGTTTCGGGTGGTGTTGCAGGTATGCTGGATGAATTACTCAAATATTCCGGACTCAGATCGATACATTATGTAGAACTAAATCCGGAGCTTGTGGAGATGGCTAAAAAATATTTTCCTGTGCCTGATGATGATCGAGTCACAATAATTTTCGATGATGTCAGAAAGTATCTCCGGAATTGTACAAATAAATTTGACATAGCAATTATTGCACTTCCTGAGCCTACAAGTCTTCAGATTAACCGTTTGTACACAAAAGAATTTCTGCAACTGCTTACTAAAAGAATAAATCACGGAGGTGTTGTCATATATGGATTGAATTCCTATGGGAATTATTTAAGCAATGTCCAACAAAACCTGTCGGCCCTGATGTATAATACCCTCCAGAACTATTTCAGGAATGTGATAATCATTCCGGGAGAACGGGATTATTATCTCGCATCCGATTCTGTGTTGAGTCAGGCCATAGCGGATTTGTGGACGAACAACCCTGTCGAAAACCTGTATGTAAATTCCTATTATATCGATGATTACGGTATCCGGGAACGAGGTGAATACATACGGAATGAGATTAAGAATAGTTCATTGATGAATACCGATAACAGGCCACTTCCAGTTTTTTATCATGCATTGTATTACTTCTCACACTTCAACATTAAAAAAGAAGTACTTCTGGCTCTGATATTGATTTTCCTGTTGGTGCCACTGTTATTTATGCGATCGTTCACTGCAGGAGTTTACCTGGCGGGTTTCAGCGGGGCTGCTGCCGAATTACTGGTTGTTTTTGCATTTCAGATCATGTATGGCTTTGTTTATAGTGCTATTGGATTAATTATTGCCTTTTTCATGTGTGGACTTGCAATGGGATCGATATTAGCAAGCCGGATCAAAACACAGCTGAAGCATTTTAGATTTGTTCAAATTTCTATGGCAGTCTATTTTCTCATCTTCCCTTTACTTATTTTATTTCACTACCATAATGTGTCGTCACTTAACTGGCTAGTTCTTGCCCTGATGATTATTCTTCCTTCGTCAATAATCGGATTTATGTACGTCTCGGCTACCCGGTTAACTCTGAAAAACACAAGCGATGCAGCATCGGGGATGTATGCGGCTGATTTATTGGGTGCCGCTCTGGGTATAGTTGCTGTGTCCGTTGTATTTTTACCTTTTCTGGGTATATCAGGAACCTGTTTGGCTATTGCGGTCATGAACGGACTTGGTGTTTTCCTGGGGATTTTCAGGAATAAAAACACTTTAACTTCTTAACAGGGATCAGCTTTTATTATATTTCCCCTATTCAATACACAGTGAAAATTTATGTAGTAACTTTAGTATTGAGTAGAGAGGGAAAATCTATCTTTTATACTTATGAAAAAAATCAGTAAAAGGCAATTCATTAAACGAGGACTTGCAGGAGCTTGCGGTATGTATTGTCTGGGAATCAATAAGCTGGAAGGTAAGAGCTTTCTAGATGGACTTTGGAAATACTCGCATGTGGGAATGTTTTACAGTGTTACACCAAGGGGAGTTCGCTGCGATATATGTCCGAATGAATGCGATCTTCGACCGGGTGAGATTAGCAATTGTAACAACCGTATCAATTCAAATGGAAAACTATTTTCAATCGCTTATGGCAATCCTTGTGCAGTAAATATCGATCCTATTGAAAAAAAGCCTTTACTCCATTTTCATCCTTCATCTAAAATTTATTCCATAGCCACTGCCGGATGTAATTTTGCTTGTTTAAATTGCCAGAACTGGGAAATATCGCAGACTTCCCCATACAAAACACATAATGCCGAACTTCTTCCTCAGAACGTAGTGGAATCGTGTATTGAGAATAAATGTCCTTCCATTGCCTATACCTATTCAGAACCTATTTCATTTTATGAATATATGTTTGATACTTCAAAAATTGCACATGAACGGGGTATCATGAATGTAATGGTTTCAAACGGATATATCAATGAAGCTCCGCTGAGGAAACTGGTTCCACACCTCGATGCTGCGAATATTGATCTGAAATCATTCAGTGATGATATATACCTGCGATTAAATGCCGGTAAGCTGCAACCTGTGCTGAATACATTGAAAATTTTAAAAGATACGGGAGTATGGCTGGAAATAACCAACCTCATCATACCTTCATGGACAGATGATTTGGATATGATTAAGCGAATGTGTGAATGGCTCGTGGCAAATGGTTTTTCGGGTTTTCCACTTCACTTCAGCCGTTTTCATCCTACCTATAAATTGACTCAATTGCCTGAAACCCCTTTGCAAATTCTCGTAAAAGCGAGAGATATTGCTATCAATTCAGGGTGCAATTATGTGTATATCGGGAATGTTCCAGGTAAAACCTTTGAAAATACATATTGTCCAAAGTGTAAAAATCTGATTGTTGAACGGCGAGGATTTACTATTCTATCGAACAGAATAAAAAATGGTAAGTGTGAATTATGCGGAACAATCATTAATGGACGCTGGGATTGATCCTGGAATAAAAAAAACCGTTCCTCAACGAGGAACGGCCCTACCTTAATTATTGCTCTTTAATCCATTAGTAGAATACGAGCGCAATGTATATTAAAACCGGTTTTCTTCTTTAATAGTAATTTTTGAAGGATACTGTGGCGAATGCAGATGATCGTGCGATAGTACAAGCCCGCCCCGGAAAGAATTAATTGGAGGTGTGAACGACTCATGGTTCAGAAATCGCAAATAGATGGAATTCCTTGTGAGTACCTGAATGGTAAATTCTACGACTTCAGGAATGCTTAACTCTCCGCTTTCTGGAAGGATCAATTCTTTATTACAGGAAGTGGCTGAAATCTGCACTTTATCGTAAGCTATTTGCTCTATCAGAAATGATCGGGAATGAATGTTATATTCGACAATGGTTGCTCCTGATTGGGATACCTGTGCAAATAGGTTCAATGATTCCAGACGATCCTGTGAAGAAAAACTAAGGACAATACCGTAGCTTTTATCATTAATATCGTAATAAAATCCTCTGAATGACTTGTTATTGAGATATATAGTATAAATTTCAATCTCACGATGATCGCTTGAGGCAAGATCGGATATCAGTTGGTTCTTGAAATTTTTCATGGTTTTGAGAATTAATTTCTATTTATAGAAACAAATTGAATGCCAAAACAGAAATTAATGTTTTTACTATGTTCTGAGTTGTAGATGCATCTTACGATATAAAAGTTGCGTGATCGGGTAATTATTTCTTATAATATCGTTTAAAACAAGATTGAAACCCGGTTTGATGAGATTGTTAAAAAGGTTAATAAATTGGGAAGGTATAAAAACGAATTGAACTAAATTTAAGTGGTAAAGCTCAAGGTTGTAAGTTATAATCTGTAGAATTGAAAAAGAGCTTATGCAACTGCAGGAACACGAATTTTTCACGAAGATCGTTTTACATATATAAAAGTAAATCTAAGTTGAAGCAGGATTATCATATGAAATGCAGACGGTGGAGCAATCAATTCATAACGATTCTGATTGCCTTACTTTGCATCACCCGGGCCTTTTCTCAGATTGAATACCCGGGTATTCCTCTTGGCTTCTTGGTTGATAAGAACCGGGATTTACCCTATTATATTGTTGATTCAACCCTGTTGAACAATGATAAAAGATATTACAACGAGCAACAAACTGGTGTTGGATTTAAAGTCGATTATTTTGCTCAAACAGTGAAGGTAGATATCGATCTATTATCTGCAGGAAGGTGCGATCATGTAAATGCTTATACAAATATCTGGAGATTAGGGATTACATCAAAAAAGGCGGGTTCTATTGCTGTTACTTTCGATCCCTTTTTTCTTTTACCAGGATCGAAAGTTTTTATTTATACTCCGGATGGAATTACTATTGAGGGAGCTTATACATTTCGAAATAATAAATCCATTGGATTGCTATCCATTTCGCCTTTACCAGGTGATAGCATCATTGTTGAGCTTCAGAAACTGACAAACAATTCTGCACTCGATGACTTGATCATATCAACCATTAGTATAGGTTCTGAAGACATGGAAAATGAAGAAAACAATAAGGATGAGTGGTATGGCCGATCGGCTGATTGTCATGTCGATATTAACTGTATCGATGATGCAGAAATTCAACAACAAAAATATGCCACATGCCGGATGATCATTGAACGAACAGATGGCAGAGTGAGATGTACTGGCACATTATTGAATAATACCAGTGAAAACGGGTTACCTTATGTTCTTACTGCTGGACATTGCATCACAGATATGTACGCGGCACATAGGTCGATTTTCTATTTCAATTACGAAAGCCCATATTGCCAAGGGCCCGATGGCGAACTCAAATCCATTTCCGGGAGTATTCTCAGAAGCAGGGGTGCAACTGTTGATTTTGCTCTTGTAGAACTTATAGAGAAACCTCCCGTCGATTATTACCCGTTCTATTCAGGCTGGGACGCCACGGGGAATATTTTTGATTATTCCTATACCATACATCATCCGCAAGGTGATGTTAAGAAATTTGCAAACGACTCGGACATGGTGCAGGAGGGGAGTTTTGATTTTTTCGATCCCGGCTCTCACTGGTTAATACCCGACTATGATACAGGAACAACAGAAGCGGGTTCATCCGGCGGACCTTTGTTCGACAAAAATAATCGTCTTGTCGGCACCCTTACAGGAGGCGGACTCGAATGTTCGGAAACCATTTACGACTATTACCAGAAATTTAGTTATGCATGGGATGCATACTCCGATGAAGAAAGTCAGCTCAAAACATGGCTCGATCCCGAAAACACAGGTACCCGGGTATGGAACAAGCTTGAACCCTATACGGGTTTGAGCGAAATTATCTCAAATATTCGACCGGACGATACTCTTGAAATTCAACCCTGTGATGATGGCTGGGGTTATATTTCAGGTCACAATTCATTACATTCGACTTTGTTCGCTGAACATTTTTACAGGAATGGTTCAAAATATGTCTATGCTCTGAATATGGAAGTTGCCAAAGCTTATCAAGGAAGTGTATATTCGACATTGAAGATTATTATATGGGAGGGTGAGGAGATTCCGGATCAGATTATTTATGAGCAGGAGGTTTATCTTTTCGAACTTGTCGAGGACAATGAGGCATTTATCAGGCTGGATACCTTGATTCTTGTCGATCGGGATTTTTTTATCGGATATTCAATTGAATATTCGGAGCCTATCGATACGTTTGCTTTGTATACGTTAATCCATAATGATCTAGATGAGAACTCGGCTCTGATGTGGAGGGGTGATGACTGGGAACTTCTCAATGACGGCAACAAACAGTATACCGCAAGTCTTGCCATTTACCCAATGGTTCTGAATTATTATCCATCCACTGAAGGTGAGTTTGGAGAGTATCCTGAAGATGAAGTAACCCTTTACCCGAATCCCACGTACGATATTCTTCAGATCCTTTTAAAACATAAACCTGAAGGTGATGTACACCTGACTCTATATGATCTGCTCGGGAATGTTCTGTATAAAGAATTATTTTCATCACCCGAACCCAATTTCCAATTACAAACTAATGGAATCCTGAAACAGGGGTTATTTATTTTAAAAGTCGATTATGATAATTATTCCCTGGTAAAAAAGTTTATCAAGCTACAATAATGTTCATTAATTATTTTGTTGTAAATTTTATTATAAATATTTGTTTTGAGTGGAAAAAGTTGAAGCCTATGAAATTGACCAGATATATTCTTGAGATTATTCTTATTCTTCTGATATGGAATTCGCCCCTTGGAGCGCAAGAATCGACACTTGAAGTTATTGGAACTGCTGAAAGCAATATGCAGCCATTATCCAGTGCGAAGGTTACGTTATATAAAGATGGTACATCTATTCGTACGATACATACTCAGATAAATGGTGAATTCAAGTTCAATCTCGATATTAATAGTGAATACATGATCTTAGTTGAAAAAACCGGATTCCTGAGCAAAAAAATTGCTTTCAACACTGAAATACCCACTGAGGTTACCGGACGTTGGACAATGGAATTTGCTATGAGTTTATTCCCCGGTTGTGAAGGAGTGAATACTGCGATCCTTAATGAACCTGTCGACAGGATTAAGTACAGTTCGAATAAAGCTGATTTCATATCTGATGAGGGATATGTGGCAAACTTGCGTGGAAGAATTGATAAACTTATAGTTGATATCGAGCAATGCAATAATGAAAAATTCCGAAATGCAATGAATGAAGGGAATCGTTTACTGGACGAAGGAGAGTATGAAACAGCTATCGCCAAATTTGAAGAGGCATTGTCGATAAATCCTGACGACAAAAGTGCACAGAGGATGTTAAGCGAAGCTGAGAATGCTGCCGGGGAAAGCATTCAAAATGAACGAAAGTACGCCATAGCCATAGCGGAAGCTGACAGATTGCTGGCAGAAAATAACCTCGAAGCAGCAAGAGCCAAGTACAACGAATCCCTTACATATAAGCCAAAGAACAATTATGCCAGCAATAAAATCGCAGAATTAAATCAAATGATTGCAGCAAAGAAACAGGCAGAACTTGAAAAATCTCAATTTGATAATACGTATAATCAACTTATTGCACAGGCAAATGCAGCATTTACTGCGAAGAATTACGAAGCATCAAAAGGATTTTATCAGCAAGCTCTTCTGATCAGACCGGATGCACCGTTACCACGCCAGAAAATAAGCGAACTTGAACCTTTGATAGCAAAACAAAAACAGGAAACATTACAGAAAGAGGCAAACGAAAAAGCCTATCTGGAAGCTTTAGCTATGGGTGAAAGTGCATTTCAATCGAACGATCTGGAAGCGGCCCGACAACACTTTAACAGAGCCTTATTGCTCAAACCCGAAGAAAGTTATCCGCGACAGAAAATAGCCGAAATAGAACGTGTAATCGATGATAGAAGAACATCGAATCTTCAGGCTCAAAAGGCTGCACAACGACAAAAAATAGACGAAGTATTGAATGAAGGTGATAACCTGCTGGCACAAAACAATTTTGAAGCTGCTGAATCTGCCTATCAGAAAGCACTGCAACTCGATCCGAATGATGCTTATGCCAGACAGCAAATCACAAAGGTCAGGAGTATGCAGGCAACTGCTGCAGCTCAGAAACAAAGAGCAATGGAAAAAGCTTATACCGAGGCTGTAGCCAACGGAGATGAAATGCTGGCTACTGCTTCATATCAGCAAGCGATTGAAGCATACAAGCAGGCATTATTACAAAAACCTGATGACATTCAGACAAAAAATAAACTTGTTGAGGCAGAACAGAAATATGCTGTCGAACAACAACGTTTATCCAATGAGCAGAACAAAAGGAAACAATACGATCAGTTACTGGCAAATGGAAATAACCTGTTCAACACAAAACGTTATGAAGAATCAAAACAGGCTTTTCAATTGGCTGTGAATCTCTATCCCGATCAGCCATATCTGAGGAATAAAATACTTGAGATTGACAGACTGCTCGCTGATCAACAAAAACAAAAACAATATTCCGACATCATAGCCAATGCTGATGCCCTGTTTACACAAAAAAAATATGTAGAGGCAAGAGCAGTTTATCAACAGGCAGTCGTAATAAATCCTTCTGCTACGTATGCACAGCAAAAAATTTCAGAAGTAGATGCTATCGTACGAGAGAACGAAAGGCTTTCTGCAGAACAAAAGGCACGCGATACTCAATATACCCGTACCATACAGGAAGCCGATAACTTGTTTGGTTTATCAAGATGGATCGAAGCAAAAGCCACATACCAGAGAGCGCTTGGTTTAAAACCAGCTGAAGTATATCCCCAGCAGCAAATCACAAAAATCGATGCTCTGGTTGCTGAACAAGCGAACAGGGAGAAGAAGGAGAATGAACAAAAAATATTTGAGCAGCAGTACAATCTGGCTGTCGCACAGGCAGATCAGTTATACAGTCAGAACAGGCTTGAAGAAGCCAAAACATCTTACCAGCGGGCGTTGAGTTTTAAATCCTCTGAAACATATCCTGCAAATCAGATTGTAAAAATTGATGCACAGCTATCACAAAATGAGAAGGATCGTCAGGGAAAAGCTGCTTTCGAATTAAAATACACCAGTATTATTGCTTCTGCCGACCGGGCATATGACCAGCGTAATTATCCGGAAGCCAAATCTGGTTATATGGAAGCATTGAAATTGAAACCTACAGAAAAATATCCTCAGGAGCGTTTGAACAAGATTGCTGAATTTGAACGTATACTTGCTTTACAGGAAGCTAATAGGAATGTGACAACAAGTTCAACGACATCGGCAAACCAGACAACTTCTCAGGCTCCCAAAAAGCTTACCGACCTGAATTTTGCCAACGACAGTGAGCGGGAGAAGTATCTGAATGAGTTAAAGAAACAGTATCCTGCAGGGGTAACCCTTGAAGTACATAAGGAAAAAACATTTATTACGAACAGGTACGTAGTAATCAGGGGTAATGAGGTCAGAGAATTCAGAATGGTGAAGTTCAACTGGGGAGGTGTCGACTATACACTGAATGGCATTCCAATTTCGGGCCAATATTTTGAAACGCAGATAGAACCTCGTGAAGGAGAATTTTTTCAGAAATTTGAATACTGAAGCATATTTGTAACTAAATAAACCTGATGTTCGTCTTATTTAAAACTTTGCAACCATGGGAACAATAAAAAAATCTGTATCGTACATTCTTATAGGTCTGGTCCTGATTTTTACCATTATCTCGATTTTGGGAATCTGGGGTCTTATCAATATTGATCTCCAAAAAGTTATGCTTAATACATTGTATTCATTACTGGTCGTGTTTGCAGCATCGGCTGTAATACTCTTTATTTTTACAGTACTGATTAAAGATGATCAGAAGAGACACGGATGAACGTTTAGAGAAGATTGACTTTAATCCGAGTTTTGATACAGAAACTCATCGAGTTCGGTAATCGTAATATTTTTTCTGACAATAGTTTTTTTCCTGTCGAGCACAAAAATGGCCGGAAGATATGTGACATTGTATGTATTGCTAACAGGTTCCTGTAGATCCTGATATGTATTGATCCAAGTTGCAGGCAGTCTTTTAACATTCCATGTTCTCCATGCTTCCATATCTGTTCCGGTATATACTGTGTAAATCTGTATATCGATGTAATAATACTTTTTAATAAGATTCTTAAAATCCTGCATAATCTGCTTGCAGGAAGGGCATGCCAAATCCCAGAATACCAAAATAGTATATTCCATCTCTATACCATGTAATGAACATTTTCGACCGATCATATCCGTGAGTTCGATTTCAGGTGCATGGCTACCAATGGTAACCGTTAGTATTTTTTTCATTTCTTCTTCAAGCAACCGGATATCATTTTCCGATGTCCAGGGTGCTTTGTCTGAGAGATAATAATTTCGAATTATATAGATATAAGCCTGTTCACCCAGGTACCTGTGCCTCTGATTCTGATATCGTTGAAGCAGTATTGTAGAAATAAACTGAGTAATCTCCATCTGAGACGATTTAGTCATTAAACGATCGATTGCTTCGAATAAAGAATCCGGTGAACTATAAATCATCCGATCCAGATAATCAGTTATTCTATCTTCAATAATCGGTGTATAAATGAGCCCCGGCATTTCAAAATCAATATTATCGAAATAATGATTCCTGAAAAAATATATGCTTTTCAGAATTTTCATCGAATCAGATTCATGCCCGTTCTGTCCATAGAAAGCAGTTGTTAATGTCACAGGAAGCATTGCTTTTGTATAGCTGCCCAGCAAACTACCTTCAAATTTCTTTGCTATACCGGATGTAATACTATTGATTTCAGATTTGTAATCAGCAATTTTTTGTCGTACAGTTTGAATTTGAAATATATCGGTTGTTGATTCCATGCCCTTCTTTAATGAATCGATTGAGTAAATAATTTTACCGGTTTGTTGTAAGTACTGATCATATGCTTCAGTGACAGCATTACCCTTAATGTTTATTTTATCATTATCGTCAAGGATGGTATAATACCCTTTACCGGTTATCATGAATTCAAAAGCACTTGAATCGGCCAGGCGAAGGAAATATATTCCTTCATGATCAATATCTGTGTAACAGGTATTTCCTTCAGAATCCAACAAAATTGTATCTTTAAAAATTATTTTATTACCGTAATAGTGGCCAAGATCAATATGTTGAGAGGAATATTTCTTCAGATGTAGATCCAGCCTATAACATGAGTCAGTCGGTACAGCCAAGGTTTTAACTGAGGCTATTGATATGACGATAACATAAAGTAACTGTCTGGACATTTTTTTGTAGTAAAATAAAAATTTCATTCGTACAACAATATTATTAAAAATAATGCGTTTTATTTTGCAAAACTTTTGATACCCTAATTCATGTTATCAGTTCTGATTCCGGTTTATAATTTTGATGTTCGTGATTTGGTGAAAACGTTAAGTTTTCAGGCACAAAACTTGAATATCTCTTTCGAAATTATTGTAATTGATGATGCCTCAGATGAGAAATATAAGAAATTAAACAGCATCATCAGTGATTATAGCGGTGTTAAATATTTTGAAGAAGAAATCAATCTGGGAAGATCGAAAATAAGAAATAAACTAGCCGATAAGGCGAGTTCTGATAATCTGCTATACCTCGATTGTGATTCCTGTATCGACAATCCGGAATTTCTTAAGAATTATATAGGTCACCTGGATAATAAAGATGTTGTATATGGTGGCAGGAAATATTTACAAAATGAGCCACTGGATGAACGGTTGCTTTTACACTGGTTGCACGGTATAAGGAGGGAACAAATCCCTGTCGATGTCAGAGCTCACGAACCAAACAAATCGTTCATGACCAATAATTTTATGATTTCTCGAGAGGCCATTGACAAAGTTCGTTTTAATGAAAAAATACGGGGATACGGACATGAGGATACACTTTTTGGATACGATTTGTTAAAGTGTAATATTACTGTCAAACATATCGACAATCCTGTAATTCACTTAGGACTTGAATTAAACGAAGAATTTTTGAGGAAAACAAAAGAAGGCATCAAAAACCTCAAGCGTATCATGACCATTAATGGGAATGAAAAAAAGCTTGTACGCGATATTACCTTGCTGGCATATTATAAAAAAATCAAAGATTTCGGATTGGTCGGATTGATAAAATACATCTATCAGAAATACGAATCACGATTATTACAGAATCTCCTGAGCAGGAAGCCCAATCTTTTTATCTTCGACCTGTATAAGCTTGGATATTTATGTTCAATCACCGGCGAGAAATAACATTTCTCAAGGCGGTCTTCATATTTCATACCGAAATAAATTTCAAGTATTATCTTTGTACCCTTATTTTGAGAAACCTTCTTAACTAGAATCGAGAGAAGGTAGACTCTGTCATTTATCATTTGATAAATTTTTTAGATAATGCCTTTACACAGTAATGTTCTGAAAAAAGTAATTGAAGGGATCAATGCTCTATATTGCGCGCAAATTGAAGAGAGTCAGGTCCAGATCCAGAAAACAAACAAAGAATTTTCCGGAGATATTACGGTAGTTGTTTTCCCGTTAGTACGAATCTCTAAAAAATCACCTGAACAAACAGCAAGTGACTTGGGAACATATCTAATTGAGAATACAAAATGGCTGGACAATTTTGATGTTAAAAAAGGTTTCTTGAATCTCACAGTGTCGGCAGCCTATTATCTGAATTTTTTACAGGAAGAAGCAGTAAAAGAGTCATTCGGACAACAGGGGGCCAACAAGGAATCAGAACTGGTTATGGTCGAATATTCTTCACCGAATACAAATAAACCATTACATCTCGGACATATTCGGAATAATCTGTTGGGATGGTCGATATGTAAGATACTGGAAGCAAACGGGAAGAGAGTTAAAAAAACAAATCTCGTGAACGACCGCGGCATCCATATATGCAAATCGATGCTTGCATATGATAAGTGGGGAAATAATGAAACCCCTGAAAGTAGTGGAAAGAAAGGGGATCACCTGGTGGGTGATTATTATGTAAGATTTGATCAGGAATATAAGAATCAGTTAAAAGGTAATATTGAACGATTTTCAAAAGGAGTTCAACGTAAAGGGAATCTAAAATATAAAAAGATAATTAAACAGATTGGTTTTATTATTTTCGAAAGAATAGATGAGTACTTTCAAAATCCCTATAAAGTCTACGACTTTGTTCAAAGCTATATAGCGAATCATGAACAATTTTTACCTTTTCTTATAGAAATTAAAGATAGGTTTCGCAAACAGAAGAAAAGTTTATTAACATCACATGCCCAGGATATGTTGCGCAGATGGGAAATGGATGATCCTGAGATCCGTAAGCTTTGGGAAATGATGAATGGTTGGGTTAAAAAGGGATTTCAAGAGACTTATGATCGTTTGGGTGTAAGTTTTAACAAAATCTATTATGAATCGGATACTTATTTAGTTGGAAGAGATTCGGTTCTGAAAGGTTTGGATCAGGATATATTTTACAAACACAACGATGGTTCAGTCTGGGTCGATCTGACGGCAGAGGGGCTGGATGAGAAAGTCTTGCTGCGTTCCGATGGTACATCGGTTTATATAACCCAGGATATCGGGACTGCCCAGCTCAGACAACAGGATTACGACTTTGATAAAATGATTTATGTTGTTGGTAATGAACAAAACTATCATTTTAAGGTACTCTCTGTAGTACTTGATAAACTTGGATTCGCATGGGCAAAGAATTTATACCACTTGTCGTATGGCATGGTCGAATTGCCCGAAGGAAGAATGAAATCGCGTGAAGGTACTGTGGTCGATGCCGACGATTTAATGGATGAGATGATCTCGACAGCACGGAAAATGGCAGATGAACTAGGAAAGCTGGAGGGCCTTACAGAAGAAGAAAAAGAAGACATTTACCGGATTATTGGCCTTGGAGCATTAAAGTATTTTATTCTTAAGGTCGATCCGGCAAAGAATATGACATTCAACCCGGAAGAATCTATCGATTTTAATGGACATACAGGCCCGTTTATCCAGTATACACACGCCCGGATACGTTCTGTTTTGAGAAAAGCAAAGGAAATGAAGCTGGATGCTTCACAATCTTTTACACTACAACTTTCAATTGATGATAAAGAAAAATCCATTCTGAAATTGCTGCATGAATATCCCAATATGGTTGCTGAGGCTGCCACGAATTATAATCCTGCACTTATCGCAAACCATATTTACGATTTGGTCAAAGAATATAACCAATTTTACCATGATCATCCTATACTTATAGAGAAAGATCATTCGATACGTATCTTCCGGCTTAAACTTACCGAAGTATGTGGTAACGTGATAAAAAAAGGGATGAGCCTTCTTGGAATAGAAGTACCTGAACGTATGTAGTATAACCAGAATATCAGTATTTTAGGGAGCATTAAACTATTGATGATATGTTTGATAATTTAACTGAAAAACTTGAGCGGTCATTTAAAATATTAAAAGGACAGGGAACCATTACGGAAATCAATGTTGCCGAAACACTTAAAGAAGTGAGAAGGGCACTTCTCGATGCTGACGTACATTACAAAATTGCAAAATCCTTTACCGATACTGTTAAAGAGAAGGCACTGGGCCAGAAAATACTTACTTCAGTTCAACCGGGTCAGATGATGATTAAAATCGTACATGACGAACTTGCAAATTTGATGGGAAGCAGTAATGTTGACATTAATATCAAAGGAAATCCTGTCGTGATTCTGATCGCAGGTTTACAGGGTTCGGGGAAAACGACCTTTGCAGCAAAACTGGCTCATCATGTAAAAAATAAAAGGGGTAAAAACCCTTTGCTGATTGCCGGCGATGTCTATCGTCCGGCGGCTATCAATCAATTGCAGGTGCTGGGTGAACAGATAGGAGTTCCGGTATATACAAAAGAAGGCAACAAGGATCCTGTTAAACTGGCCAAAGATGGAATTTATGAAGCAAAAAAAACAGGCAGGGATCTTGTAATTATCGATACTGCAGGTCGCCTGGCGATCGATGAGCTGATGATGAATGAGATCGCATCGATTAAGAAAAATGTGAATCCGTCTGAAACTTTATTTGTTGTCGATGCCATGACCGGTCAGGATGCCGTGAACACAGCAAAAGAATTTAACAATCGGCTCAATTATGATGGTGTTGTGCTTACAAAGCTCGATGGAGATACCCGCGGCGGAGCTGCTCTTTCAATACGATCAATCGTTGAGAAACCAATTAAATTTGTGAGTTCGGGAGAAAAAGTCGAAGCTCTCGAATTATTCCATCCCCAGCGCATGGCCGATAGAATTCTGGGTATGGGAGATATTGTTTCATTGGTCGAAAAGGCACAGGAACAGTTCGATGCTGAAGAATCAAGGAAATTGCAGCGAAAAATTGCCAGGAATCAATTCAATTTCAACGATTTCATAAAACAGATTCAGCAAATTAAGAAGATGGGTAATATTAAAGATCTGGCTTCTATGATCCCAGGTGTTGGCAAAGCAATGAAAAACCTCGATCTCGACGATGATGCTTTTAAAAGTATAGAGTCAATTATCTTTTCAATGACACCCGAAGAGCGTGAGAACCCCTCAATATTAAGCGGAAGCAGGAAAAAAAGGATTGCCTTGGGAAGCGGCACTGATGTTCAGGATATCAACCGTTTATTGAAGCAATTTGATGAAACACGCAAGATGATGAAGCTTGTTCAATCGGGCAAAAACCTGAACAGAATGATGAGTTCAATGCCCGGAATACGTAAATAATTCCCTAAATACCTGAATATGCAGTTACTAGACGGAAAAAAAACAGCCGATGCAATAAAGCTCGAAATCAAAGCAGAAGTTGATGCTATTATCTGCAAAGGCGGAAGAGCTCCTCATCTTGCAGCTGTTTTGGTAGGTCACGATGGTGGGAGTGAAACCTATGTAGCAAATAAAATCAAAGATTGCAAGGAGGTAGGCTTTCGCTCATCACTCTTCCGTTATGAAGATCATGTAACAGAGAAGGAATTGTTGGAGAAAATAGATGAGTTGAATGGAAGAATGGACCTTGACGGATTTATCGTGCAGTTGCCATTGCCTTCGTACATATCGGAACAGAATATCATCGAAGCTATCAATCCGGCGAAAGATGTCGATGGCTTTCATGCTGTGAATGTGGGCAGAATGGTCCTCGGATTACCTGCATTTCTTTCGGCAACACCCTGTGGAATAATGGAACTTATGAGGCGTTACAATATTGATACAAAGAGCAAAAATTGTGTGATTATTGGTCGAAGCCAGATTGTCGGCCGTCCATTAAGTATACTGCTTTCGCAAAAAGGAATCGATGCAACTGTAACAGTTGCACACAGCCGTACAAAGGATCTGAAAAAAATCTGTGCTGAAGCTGACATCCTGATTGCAGCCCTGGGATCGCCGGGTTTTGTGTCTGCTGATATGGTTAAGGAAGGCGCTGTTGTTATTGATGTTGGCACGACACGGATACCATCTGCCGAGACGAAATCGGGTTTCAGGCTGAAAGGAGATGTCAGATTTGAAGAAGTTGCGCCAAAATGCAATTTTATAACCCCGGTTCCCGGTGGTGTAGGTCCCATGACCAGGGTTTCGTTACTTAAGAACACACTCCTGGCAGCAAAAAAGGAAATTTATTTATAAGAAATGAATATATTTAAAAATGGAATTTTCAGGATATATCTGGCATAAAATTTTACTATGGGATTCATTTATTTTAGCTATCGATTTACCCGTGAATCGAAGAACGCACTTTGATAATACGATTTTTACACTACTGTTAAAAGAATTATCAACTATTGCTTTTATGGCATAATAAAAGGTTCGGGCTGTTTCAATAATAAGCTGTTAATATCTGGGAGTCAGAATAAACTTTTTTTATTATTAATTTAGTTTATCAGAGAAAGCAGAAAGGCATGAACGATAACTACGATTCATTTATTGATGAAGAGGGACTTTTCGAATCAATCAATCGCTTTGAGGAGATGGTAAACAGGAATAGTTCCTGTTACTTCGATGTATACGAATTTGAGAATATAATCGATTATTACCTTGATCAGCACAATTTTGGCAATGCAACCGCTGCTATAGAACGAGGTCTCAAACAACATCCATATTCATCATCGTTAAAACTGCGACTTGCACAGATTTATATACAAAACGGAAAACCTTCGAAAGGATTACAATGTCTTCGCGAAATTGAACCTGTAGAAAGTACAAATTTTGAACTCTATCTGTTAAAAGGTTCTGCTCTGAATGTGCTGGGTAGAAAAGAGGAAACTCATATTGCTTTCGACAAAGCGATTATGCTGGCTACTGATAATAAAGATGATGTCGTATTCAGTATTGCCTGTTCGTATTTGAATACAAGAAGGTATAAGCTTGCCATCAAATATCTCAAACTGGCACATGAAATCAATCCGAAAAATTTAGCAGTACTTCATGAACTTGCTCTGGTTTATGAAAAAACAGATATTCTCGATAAAAGTATTGAATATTACCACAAGTATCTCAACATTGATCCCTATGCGGAGCATATCTGGTTCAATCTTGGAATGGTTTATTCAACTCGTGAAGAATTTAAAAAAGCAATCGAAGCATATGATTTTGCTATTGCAATTAGTCCCGATTATATTTCTGCTTATTTTAGTAAAGCTAATATTCTGGTAAATTTAGAGCATTACAACGAAGCGATAAATGCATACGAACAGATTATTATTCTCGAACCTGACAATATGCAGGCCTATTCATATATAGGTGAGTGTTACGACAAACTGGAAATGCATAAACGTGCCATTTATTATTATCGCAGAGCTCTATCGTTCGATAAAACATTCGGCGATGCCTGGTATGGGCTGGGAATGGCATATTTTAACATGCAGGATTATTCAGCCTGTCTGGAATTTTTTAAACAAGCAAATATGTCTGATCCTGAAAATCCCGATTATTGGTATATGTTGGGTGAGGTTTACCGTAAACTGGAACTTTTAGAAAAATCAGCTGAATCGTTTAATCGTGCCATAGAACTTGATCCGAATGATTTTGAAGCATGGCTCTCTCATGCCGATATATTCTTTATTGAGAATAAACTCTCCGAGGCTATCTCCGTGTTGAATAAAGCATATGAATACAATAAGGATGTTTCAACGATTAATTATAATTTAGCAGCTTATTATTTATATGATAACCAGCCAATTCTGGCTGGAAAATACTTCGAAAAGGGATTATCGATCAATTTCAAAGAACATAACGAATTATTCACCAGATTTCCTGAAACATCGAATAGTAAAATTTTTTCAAAATTGGTCCGAAAGTATAGAAAATTAAGCCGGTAAGCGATGAATTTTAAACTTCCTTATATTCCAGAAAGATCAGAGAAACCCAGAAGTAAGGGGTTAACAATGATGATGGATAAAGGTCTTAGTGTTGGAGAGACTGAGAATTTTATTGAATCGTCTGCAGAATACACGGATTATGTCAAATTTGGATTCGGAACATCAGCCATTACAAATAAACTTGAAAAAAAAATAAAACTATATCGTGAGGCAAAAATATGTCCATATTTTGGAGGAACCCTATTCGAGGCGTTTGCCATCCGGAAAATGGTTGATGAGTATCGTCGGATACTGGATAAGTTTAAACTTGATCTGGTGGAAATTTCAGATGGTTCTATGAGTATGCCGCACGAAGAAAAACTTGAGTATATTCGGCTTTTATCCAAACAGGTCACTGTAATTTCTGAAGTTGGATCAAAACAACGCGGAGTAGTCATTCCCGCTGACAAATGGGTGGATATGATGAAATATGAACTGGAAGCCGGTTCTCATAAAGTAATAGCTGAGGCAAGGGAAAGTGGTACTATCGGGATCTATCATAGTGATGGTTCAGCTGACGAGGAACTAATCAAAACTATCTCTTCTCATATTCAACCATCGGATATTATTTGGGAAGCGCCCGAAGGAAAACAGCAGGTTTGGTTCATAAAACTGTTTGGTTCGGAAGTTAATCTGGGAAATATAGCTCCAAATATTGTCGTTCCTCTGGAATGTCTCCGTCTAGGTTTACGGGGCGATACTTTTTTTGATTTCCTGCCTGAAGAGATTAAAAACCAGAAATAATTAGCAAATTGTTATTTAGCGAATTTTACTTCTCAGGTAAAACTTTACATCAATCAGTTTCTCTTAGAAGCTAGGAATAATCCGGATACTCATTACTAATTTATTACTGATGCTGTGAATCGTTTTAAATTATTCTTGTTAACATTCTTTAAAGGTAACCTTGGTTTATAGTTATAACATTTTTTGTATAATTTGGATAATTAAAAGTTAAGGAATTCTTTTTCAAAGAACGAGAAAGTTTCCAATCGGGTATGAAAAAATTCGGTCTTATCGGGTATCCTTTGGGGCACAGTTTTTCAAAAGACTATTTCACTCTGAAATTTGAGAGGGAACAATTGACTGATTGTGTATACAATAACTATCCGATTGAAGATATTTGCCAAATTCGGGAAATTATTGCCCACAATCCTGAACTGGTTGGTTTGAATGTTACAATACCTTATAAACAGCATGTAATTACTTTTCTGGATGACATAGATAGTGAAGCTGCTGAAATAGGTGCAGTAAACACAATAAAAATTAAACATAACAAAGAAGCCTTTCATCTAACCGGGTATAATACAGATATTTATGGTTTTGAAAAGTCATTACTGGAAAAACTGAAACCGGAACACAAAGCGGCTCTTATCTTGGGTACTGGCGGGGCATCCAAAGCGGTAGCCCATATTCTTCGTAAACACGGTATTATATTCCGGTATGTGTCCCGCAATCCTAAAAACGATGAAATGTTTTCATATAATGATCTGACAAACAAAGTGGTTCGTGATCATAAATTGATCATTAATACTTCTCCATTGGGAATGCATCCTCATATCGAGGAATTTCCACACTTGCCATACAACGCAATAGGATCAGAGCATATACTCTATGACTTGATTTATAATCCTGAAAAAACTCTCTTTCTGGCAAAAGGGGAGCAACAGAAAGCAACCATTATCAATGGACTGTCAATGCTTTATATTCAGGCTGAAAAATCCTGGGAGATTTGGAGCAGTTGAAGCTTTAATAAACTTTATAAGCCATTTCGTTCAATTTTGAACTCAGCTTGATGTTATATTTTATGGCATTATTCGGACTTAATTCGAATTTCAGTTTATCTCCGATGACGACAAAATTGATAGCAGAGCCTTCCGCAATGGCCGCATTTTTTTCAGTAATAATCAACGTACTTTTTGATGCAATCTGAGAAAGTATTCTAGCCATATACTTCGTTTCGGAGAAGGGGATAAAAAGTATATGACATGTAGAGATTTCTTCAGGTGATCCGTAGTTTTTTACTGTGATAGGTTGGGTACCAACCTGCTTTCCTGTTGTAAAAGTTTTAAGTTGTTCAGAGATAGCTCCAGTTCCAAGAACTCCGATAACGAAAGGACCTGTTTTATAGTTAGGAGGCCATTCGATGAGGCGGGAAAAATTATAGATAAATAGTGCCTGAGCCCGCGCGATCTCAGTTTGGGCGAATGTAGAGAATGGTAAAAGGTTTAGGATCAATATCACCCCAATCTTTCTCATCATTGTTGGCTTTTTTTGCATGAATTAACGGTTAAAATAAATAAATGTTTCTTATTTTCTTTAAAAAGATATAAACATAAAAATGCTATAAAGGGTATGGATATTCAATGTGGTGCAAGAACAGACCTTTGGCGGGAGCTGATTCACCGGCTTGTGATCGATCTCTTGATGTAATTATTTTTTTTAACTGGCTGATGGATAATTTTTTACAACCTGTCATCACAAGAGTTCCAACCAAAGCCCGCACCATATTACGTAAAAAACGATCGGCAGTTATAGTGAATATAAGCAAATGTTCTTCCTTTGACCATTCTGCTGATAGTAGTTTACAAAGTCCGTCTATGTTATCAGAATGAAGTTTACAAAATGATGTGAAATCCTGGTAATCAAGAAGTAATTTTGAAGCATTTTGCATTATCCCCAAATCCAACGACTGGTATATTGGCCAAGAGTATTCTTCCCGGAACACATCCTTACAAGTCGAGATATAATATTTATAGGTACGTGATATTGCATCGAATCGGGCATGCGAATTTGCTGCTACCGGGAAAATGCGTCGGATATAGATATCATTCGGAAGAAAACGGTTCAGCTTCTGGGTCAATCTTATCAGTTGATCTGAAATATTTTCCGGAAAATCAAAGTGAGCAATAAAATATCGTGCATGGACTCCGGTATCGGTTCTGCCTGCACCTGTTGATTTTACCTGATGTTTCAACAGAATACTCATCTTTCCATTAAGTTCTTCCTGCACAGTACGGGCATTTTGTTGAATTTGCCAGCCATGAAACTTGCTTCCGTTAAATTGCAGCTCAATGAAATAACGATATGGCATAGAATAAGTTTAATAGTTGAAGATATAGCAATTTTACAATCTGATGATTAAAAAACATGTTTGTCATCCAATAACAGTGCAATTTTCAGAAAATACTTAAAGAACCCCAAAGAGAGCACTCGTATTACCGGCCTGGTCTGCCCGAATAATTTGGTAGGATAGGTCCGATAGGATGACTCCCATCGGACGAGCCTGCCTGTATGACTCTGGTCGAACGGGACAGGCAGGTAGTTTCAAGGAGCTTCAATCCTAACTTAACATTTTTTAACAAAAATATGAGGCAGGGGTTCAAGGATTTAATCTTTTTTTAGAAATCACACTATAGCGCATGGAAGTAAAAATCATTACTTTCGGGCTCACATTTTAAAGGAATAAAAAAGAACGGTTATGAATCAGATGAATATTAATATTCAGGAACTTAATGAAAAGATAAAACAGGAAAGCTCCTTTGTGGATCTCGTAAATTTTGAAATGGGAAAAGTAATTATAGGTCAGAAACATTTGATCGACAGTTTACTGATTGGTATTTTATCTGACGGACA
>Ga0299912_10001070_pt1 | contig 22186 bp, 21 predicted proteins | sample RVTome_2_FD_207667 | JGI IMG/M metagenome (GOLD analysis project Ga0299912, IMG submission 207667) | Soil microbial communities from uranium-contaminated site in the Upper Colorado River Basin, Wyoming, United States - RVT95D214 (version 2) ... | reverse complement strand
GGGTGGTGGAGTTGACAGTGGCCCTTCACTATGTCTTCGACCTCTCGAGGGACAAACTGGTATGGGACGTCGGCCATCAGAGTTATGCCCACAAGCTTTTGACCGGGAGGAGGGATCGTTTTCACACCCTGAGGCAGTATGAGGGGGTCAGCGGTTTTCCCAAGAGGGAGGAGAGTCCTTATGATGCCTTCGATTCCGGTCACAGTGGGACTTCCATCTCTTCAGCCTTAGGGATGGCAGAGGCCCGAAGGAAGAAGGGCGAAGGGGGAAGGGTCATCGCTCTGATCGGGGATGGATCGATGACTGCGGGTCTTGCCTTTGAGGGTCTCAATCAGGCAGGTCACGTCAATCGGGATCTGATCGTTGTGCTGAACGACAATGAAATGTCGATCTCTCCCAATGTGGGGGCCCTCTCATCGTATCTTAACCGTTTGATGACGGGTCAGTTTGTCAACCGGTTTCGAGACGATATCAAGGCCTTTTTGGAGACCCTTCCAGGGATTGGGAAGTCGGTGCTTCGTTTTGTCAAGCAGGCAGAGGAGTCACTCAAGGGGTTATTGATGCCCGGTCTTCTCTTTGAGGAGTTGGGTCTGAAATATATTGGACCGATCGATGGGCATCGCCTGGACTATCTGATCGAGACCTTTCAGAATATCAAGAACTGGAGGGGGCCGATGCTGGTCCATGTGCTGACCAAAAAGGGGCGGGGGTATCGACCGGCGGAGTTAGATCCTGTTCGCTTTCACGGTGTGGCTCCCTTTGTGGTGGAGACAGGGGAGTCCCGGGGGGATCCGGCCAATAACCCTCCTACCTTTACCGAGGTCTTTGGAGAGACGCTCTGTCGGTTGGCGAGGGAGGATGGGCGTTTGATTGCCATTACGGCGGCCATGCAGAGTGGGACGGGATTGGAGCGATTCTCAAAAGAATTTCCGGAGCGATTCTATGACATTGGCATTGCCGAGCAGCATGCGGTCACCTTTGCGGCAGGTCTTGCCCTGGAGGGGATGAGGCCTGTGGTGGCCATCTATTCTACCTTTCTTCAGAGGGCCTACGACCAGATCCATCAGGACGTCTGTCTTCAGAATCTTCCGGTGGTCTTTGCGTTGGATCGGGGAGGGATCGTTGGAGAGGATGGCCCGACGCACCATGGGCTCTTCGATTTTTCCTATCTTCGTCACATTCCCAACCTCATCGTCATGGCGCCCAAGGATGAGGATGAATTTCAACACATGATCAAGACGGCCATGGAGTGTTCCAGGCCCGCGGCGATTCGGTATCCGAGGGGGAAGGGGGTTGGGGTAAGGATGGAGGGTCCGCTCCAATCGATCGTCATCGGGAAGGGGGAACTGCTCAGGGAGGGGGATGATCTGGTCATCTTGGCCATCGGTTCCACAGTCTACCCTGCCCTCCACGCGGCGGAGCGATTGGAAGAGGAGGGGATTCATGCGGCAGTGATCAACAGCCGATTTCTAAAACCCCTGGATGGGGAGCTTATCTGCCATTGGACTGAAAGGACGGGGAGGGTTCTCACCGTTGAGGAGAATGTCCTTCAGGGAGGCTTTGGGAGTGCGGTCCTCGAACTCCTTCAAGAAAGAGCCCTCTCTTCTATTCAAGTAAAGCGCCTTGGCATCCCTGATCTCTTTGTCGAACATGGGCCCCAGTCCCTCCTCAGGGCCGAATATGGGATCGACGAGGATGGGATTGTCGAAGGTGGGAAGGAACTGGTTGGGAGGCAATGGGAAGCACCCGCATATTCAGACGAAAGGGCGCCGTTTAGCAGAACTCCTCCTGATCCAAAATAGTTCAGCTGAACCCAGATGTTGCGGAAAATAATACTCTTAGAATCCACCCCCCACCCCACCCTCCCCCTTGAGGGGGAGGGTGGGGTGGGGGCATGTAGATAAAATCAGCCTGATTCAAACAATGGAACTTTTTTTTTGCGATTATAAGGTAGGGAGAAGTGACAGGGTAGAGTGGTGAGAAAAGAGCGTGTCGACAAACTCCTCATGGAAAAGGGGATCGTTCAAAGTCGAGAAAGGGCGAGGCCTTTGATCATGGCCGGAAAGGTCATGGTGGAAGGGCGCACAGTTGATAAACCTGGGACAAAGGTAGAGGTAGGAGCTCAGATCCAAGTGCGAGGATGCGATCAGCCTTATGTGAGCCGTGGAGGCGTCAAATTGGAAGGGGCGCTTAACGCATTTGGGATTGATCCTACAGGGATGGTGGTGATGGATGTAGGTGCTTCTACAGGTGGGTTCACAGATTGTGTTCTCCAGAGGGGGGCGCGGAAAGTCTATGCCGTGGATGTCGGATACGGAAAGCTGGCGTGGAAACTTCAGAAGGATCCAAGAATGATCAACTTGGAGAGAAGGAATATCCGGTATCTCAAGAGGGAGGAGGTCCCGGAGGAAGTGGATCTGATTCTCATCGATACCTCTTTCATCTCGATCGAAAAATTCCTGCCTCAGCTCCTCGAGTTTTTGAAAAAGAGGGGTATTCTCGTCAGCCTTATTAAACCTCAATTTGAAGTGGGCAAAGGCGAGGTCGGCAAAGGAGGCGTTGTGAGGGATCCCAGCTTGCATCAGAAGGTTACCGATCGGATTTCTCAGTTCAGTCGGGGACTGGGACTTAGCGTCCTCGGAGTCGTTGAGTCTCCACTTCTCGGTCCAAAAGGAAACAAGGAGTTTTTCATCTATTTAAGGAAGGAAGATCTTAATACGAAGGCATGAATGGGGATCTCGAAGAGGAAAATCGTTCACGAAGGAGATGGGAGGGGATGGGTAAAGCGAAAGAGCCCAAGCCGGCAAAACTCTTCACGAGCCTGATTGCATCAGAGGATACCGTTTTCAACCGGAGTTTGGAGGATCTGCGACTGGTTTTTGGAGAGATCGATTTTATCAGCGAACGATTTCCCTTTGACTTTACCGATTACTACACGGAGGAGATGGGAAGTCCTCTCTTCAGACATTTTATTACTTTTGAACGTCTCATCTCTATTCCTCTGCTCCCGGAAATCAAGCAGACGACAAATCGTCTTGAAGAAAAACATTCCGCCCCTAATGGAAAACGACGGGTGAATATCGATCCCGGATACCTTTCTCTAGTCCATGCCATCCTTGCGACCACCAAAGGCTATACCCATCGCCCGTATCTGAGGGATGGGATTTATGCCGATTTAACATTGGTCTATCAAAACAAGACCTTTCAACCGTTGGAGTGGACCTATCCTGATTATCGTCAGGATCAGATCATCCTGCTCTTTAATCGGTTTCGAAAGAAATATATGGAAGATCTAAAAGGAAGGCAAGAAGATCCATGTTGAAATCGATGACAGGCTTTGGAAAGGCAGAAGGAGAGACGAGCTTAGGAAGGGTGTTTGTGGAGTCCCGTTCCATCAATCACCGCTATTGCGATATCAGCATTAAACTGCCCAGGCGGCTGGCTCCATTCGAAACCCGTATTAAAGAGATAATCCGGTCGGAGGTCTCGAGAGGAAGGGTGGATGTTTCGCTGAGACTGGACACGACAGGAGAAGGAAGGCTTCAACTCAACGTGGACCTCCATCTTGCGGAACAGTATTACAAGGCCCTCATGACATTAAAGGAAAAACTCCAACTCAAGGAGGATATCACCTTGGGATTGTTGGCAGGAGCAAAGGATTTGATTACGGCTAAGGAAGAGATGGAAGATGTGGAACCTTACTGGCAGGAGATCGTGCCGATCTTGAAGCAGTCCTTCAAGACCATGGACGACATGAAACGTTGGGAAGGAGAGTTGCTCGCGAAAGACCTTCAACAACGGCTCGAACGAATTCATGGAGAACTGGAGAATATCAAGCAACAATTCCCTTCTCGCCTCAATGCCTATTGGAATCGACTGCATGAACGGCTTCGGTCCTTTCTGGGTGGTGTCGAAGCGGATTACGCTCGTTTCCAACAGGAGGTGGCCTTTTTGGCAGAGCGGACAGACATCACAGAAGAGATTGTGCGGGCCGAAAGTCATCTGACTCAGTTTAGCGCTCTTTTGAAATCGGAGGAATCTGTTGGAAGGAAAATGGATTTCTTGCTCCAGGAGATTCATCGAGAGGTGAACACCATCAGCGCAAAGGCCAATGATGCCGAAATTTCTCAAGGCATTGTCGAGATCAAGAGCGAGTTGGAGAAGATTAGGGAACAGGTCCAGAATATAGAATAATGTGAGGATTCAAGGATTCGAGGGGTCGAGGGTTCAAGTGTTTATGATCAAATGCTATGCTCCAAGTTTTTTGTCATTCACTTGAACCCCTGAATCCTTGCCCCCTTGAATCCTTTAAGATGGAAGGCAGGTTTAAACATAGATGAATGGAAAGGGAGGAGGATTGGTCTTTGTGATCTCGGCGCCCTCGGGCGCGGGTAAGACGACTCTGGTGAGGAGGGTGATGGAGCAGCTGCCGAATCTTCAATTCTCCGTTTCGTATACGACAAGGCCTCCCCGATCCAACGAGCGCGAGGGTGAAGACTATCACTTCGTCTCTCCAACCATTTTTCAAGAGATGGTCGAGAGAGGTGAATTTTTGGAGTGGGCAGAGGTGTTGGGAAACCGATATGGGACGGCGAGGGTGGATGTGAAGTGCTTAGAATCGCAAGGGATTGACTTGATCTTGGACATCGACACTCAAGGTGCGAGGAAGGTGAAGGAGAGGATTGACCAGGCGGTTTTGATTTACGTCCTTCCCCCTTCCATGAAGGTCTTGAGAGAACGGCTGATAACGAGGGGACTCGATTCACCTGGGATGATCGAATTCCGACTGGCCAATGCAAGAAGGGACATTGAAGAGGCCCATTGTTACCATTACGTCATTCTCAATGAGAGGATCGAGGATGCTGTTGAAAAGTTGAAAGTGATTATCATCGCTGAACGGTGCCGAAGAGACAAGAGCTTCATTCTTGAGGAAAATAAAAGAGTATGGGAGGAAGATTATGGCAAGAATTACGGTAGAGGATTGTGTGAGAAAGGTAGGGAGTCGATTTGAATTGGTGATCCTGGCGGCGAGGAGGGCGAAGATGATCATGAGAGGTGCGAAGCCGTTAGTAGAGAGCGATAACCGGCCCATCGTGTCTGCCCTTCGAGAAGTTGCGGCAGGAAAGGTAAAGTTTATCGATCCCAAAGAAAAGGGAAAACGGAACGAACTTTCTTCGAACAGTTCATGAGAGATAGCTTTCGGGGAGACGGAAAAGGTGGAAGAAATCCAGGGGATCGGATTGATTGCAGACCCCATTTACCACTATATCGTGATGACCGATCGCGTGCAAGGGGAGCAAACGGAAAGGGATGTGATCGACACCCTCTGGGTTCAGCGACTTCGTCGCATCTTCCAGCTCCAGAGCGCTCGATGGGTATTTCCCACTGCAGAACACACTCGCTTTCAACACTCCCTTGGGACGATGCACGTCGCAGGAGTCTTCTCTGAAAGGCTTTATCCTTCCCTATTTCGAATCGAGAAGACCGAACTCCCTTCCCCTTCCTATATAGAGGAACTCCTTCGTCTTGCTGGTTTGTTGCATGATATCGGTCATGGCCCCTTCTGTCATTTCTTTGACGAGCAATATCTTTCCCGATTCAAAACCAACCATGAAGAGATCGGCCAGCACATCATTCGTGAAAGAGTATCACCGATTTTGAGGAGAATTCGGAGAAGCCCCCACGGCCCATTTAAGAGAGGCGAGACCCTTGAGCCAGAACAGGTTGCCTTTCTCATTAAGAGGCCTATGAAGAGGGAAGAGCGGAAGTATCCGAGATGGTTAAACTTACTCCAACAGCTTTTCCGAGGAATCTTCACTGTCGATAATATCGATTATGTGTTGCGGGATGCTTACATGACCGGTGTCTCCATCGGTCCAATGGATTGGAGGCGGATTCTTCACTATACATCTTATCAGAAGGAGGGATTGATTTTAGACAAGAGAGGGCTGGATGCATTGGCCATGTTTCTCAACGCCCGTCTCTACCTTTATTCGAATGTCTATTATCACCGTACCACCCGTTCTATTGATCTTCAGCTTCAAGAGATATTTAGGGAGACGATGGAGATTCTATGTCCCTTTCATCCATTGGAGGAAATCGACCGCTACCTGTCGTTGACAGACTGGTTTGTGATGGAAAGGGTGCTGGAGTGGGAGAGGTCTGGATCGCCGAGGGAAAGGCGGTTGGGGAAAAAATGGTCAGAGGTGCTTTCAAGAAAGTTGAAATGGAGCAGCGTTTTTGAGGAGAAGCTGACCCTTCGAAAGGTGGAATTTGGGAGGCCGCCTTTCTTGACACCTCGAGAAGTGGAACGGAGGATAGAGGCCTTCTTGCCTAAGGCTCTGAAAGGGATCGAGTTTCACATCGATATGGCCCACCATGACCCCAGGCCCCTTAACCCTTGGCATGAATCAGAAGGAACGAGCCTTCTCATCTTCGACACCGGATCCAAGAGGATCTCGAAGGAGCCCCTGTGGCGGTTATTTCAATATATTCCCGCAAAGGTTGCCATCTGCCGGGTCTACGCGTCAGACCATCGCTATGAGCGAGAACTGAGCCGAGCTGCTCGGCGTGCCCTTGCCTCAGAAGGATTCTTGGAGGCCTTTGAGACCAATGTGTGACCAGGGTTTCATGCACAAGAGATGGCTCCTTTTGTGGATATTATGGCTGGGCCTCTTCCTCCTGGGCGAAAAAATCGCCCCCCCTCTCCTCAACGGAGGAGAAGATCCCATGGAGCGAAGGGAGGAGAAATTGAAGGTCTTTCGAGAGAAGAGAGATCTATTTTTAAAAGAGGATTCTCACTCTCCATTAAAAGAGACCGATCGGAAAAGATTTAGAATTCTTCACTACTACCCGATTGATCTCAAATATGCAATGATTGGCGTTATCGAACAATATGCCAACACCCCGAAATCTATCTATGCCAACCTTCCCACTAACAAAGGGAAGGACAGAAAATATGTGAAATATGGTCGTTTCAAATTTAAATGGATGGGGAAGGAATATGTGCTTCAAGTTTACCGTCCATTAGGTGGAGGGGAACTCTTTCTTCCCTTTAAAGATAAGACCTCGGGAACGGAGACCCACCCAGAGGGGCGTTATCTCCATATCGAACCGATGGCCGGAGGAAAAGTACTGATCGATTTCAATCGGGCCTATAATCCCTTCTGCGAATATAATGAAAAATACATCTGTCCCCTTGCGCCAGAGGAGAACAGGTTGGAGATCCCAATTCAGGCAGGGGAGAAGCGTTTCCGGTGATTCATGACCGTCGGGGCGGCCTTGTTTTGATGGTGAGGCCGTGTTACCATTAAAAGAAGACTGTCCGTTTTGATTTTCATTTCGAAAGCGGATTGATTCTAATGGAAAGGATCAAAGGCGTGAGAAAGAATGGTTACCAGAAACAGGTGATGAAGATCTACCAGTTGATTAACGACCACCTCTACTTCAATCGTCCGGATATAGAGATCAAGGGGAAACGCTATAATTCGGCGATCCTTTTTAGCCTTTTAACCGGTCTGAAGAAGGGAAAGGAATTGATCATTGGTGAGCCTGGGCTGGGGAAGACGACCTCGGCGGAATATGTCTGTTCATTGGTTTATCAATTTCCATTAGGCGTGATTTGGAGCAGTGAGGTTTCAGGACACCCGGAACAGACAGAAGAGAAAATTATTGGCAGGCCGGATTTGGGCAAATTGAACAGGGGAATCGAGGATGTCGTCTGGACCAATTTCTCTCAAATCCCGGCAAAAATTGTCGATGAGATTAACCGCCTTCCAGAAACTAAACAGAGCATGATCCTCGACGGAGTCGATCGAGGAAACTGGGAATACCTCAACGAGATGATCATCAACGATGAATATTGCCTCTTCGCCACTGCCAATTATCAAGATGGGGGAACCAATGCGATCATTGCCCCCCTCGTGGATCGGTTTGATGCAGTGGTGGAATCGAGATATCCAGGCCCCAATCTCTCTTTTGTCATCGGAAAGGGCAAACGAAAGGACCCTGTTTTGAGACATCCCAAATATGAGAAAGATCTCCATCGCATCTTCAAGTCGAAGATGACCTATGAGAAGAAAATCCCCAAAATGGAGGAGATCTGTAATGCCTTTGGTGAATATGTCCATGAACTATTGGGAGTGAAGCCGCTCCGAAGGCAAGACCGTGACGAGATTCGTGCTGAGATGGAAAGCTTGGAGTTGGATCTGGATGCCAGTGCATTTGCTCGAATGCTTCTCGCTGAATTTTCTTTCTGTGAGCGCTATGGGCAGAAACGGGTTGTAGAAAACTGTGAGGAAGGATGTCACTACACAGGATATCTCTGTCATGAAATTAAGAATTGTGCTTCGAATCGGCTGCCGACCTCCATCAAACAATATGCCCAAGGATTGGCATGGCTATTGGAAGATTCTGAAATCGATATCGAGCATGTAAAGTCGGTCGTCCCGTACACTTTGGCCCACCGTATCCAATGGAAGGACGAAATTCTCTCTCAGAAGGAGAGAGCAAAAAGGGATGATCCATTCCCCATCTTCCTTGCGAAGGAAGCAGTGAAAAGAATATCTCAGAGATACCGAGAGCAGAGTGAGCATTTAAAAGATGCCTTGGCGGTTGGATCGAAGATATTTCAGGGAGAGTCTTTGGAGCCATTGGAGGGAGATCATCCGCTTTATGTAGAGATTAAGAAAGATATCGATGCCCGACGAACCTGAAGCCAGTAGTTTTGTTAAGGATTCAAGGATTCGAGGGGTCAAGGGGTCAAGTGTTTACTCTCTTAAGCTCGGCTCGCAGTTCTTCATCATTCCCTTGAACCCCTGAATCTTAGACCCCTTGAGCCCTTAGCAACTGGATTGTATTCAAAGATGAAGACGTTCATCCCACCGAAGAAGGGTTCGACAAGCCTATCTGACAGAGGAGGTTTGCCAGCCAGGAATCCCTTTGAAGAATTTGAGACCTTTACGTATCAAAAGGTAGACATTCCCCTGGATCAGATCGTTCAGTCCACCGAAGCGGTGATGGACCGAATCCGCTGGGGATATGAAAAACTTTTAGAAGCGGAGGCAAAAGAACTTGTCTGGATGGTCCAATATAATACGATCATCAAGGCTTACGAAGTGGCAGAGAAGTATGTCAAAGAAGTCGATTATTCGATAGAGGATATTGAGGATTTCTGCTTTGCATTAGAGAACACTCAAAAAATCCCCTATCTCGTTCCAGGGCCGGCAGGGGTTTACCTTTCTGCCTTGTGTAACGATGCGAAGGAAGAAGAGATCGTTCTGAAACTCTCTGAACTCAAAACGGAGATCAATCTCATTGGGTTCCGACTTCCAAAAGGAAAGCGCTTGGTGATTGAAGGAGATACGGGTGATTTCACCGGCATCGGTCTTGAAGGTGGAGAATTGGTTGTTGAGGGAAATGCGAAGAATTGGACTGGAGCTGGGATGAGAGGTGGTAAGATCTTGGTCAGGAAGAACATTGGTCTCCACACCGGTGAATGGATGATGGGAGGAGAGATCTATGTTGGGGGGAGGGTGAGAGGGCTAGGTAATATTGTTGAAGGGAAGGTCTTCGAGAGGGATAAACTTGTTTATCCAGGGAAGGTTCGCTACCCTAACCTTTACTATTGAGAGCTGAATGAAAGAACAGAGCCTACATGCGATGATCGAAGAGATTTGGCCCCGGCTGAAAAAAAGGCATCTCTACCCTGAAATTCCTATGCCCAGGATAGGGGAGATTAAAGATTCCCTTCGGGATGATCCTGAACAGAAGGAAGGTGTGGGGCTGGAGATGAAGCAGAAGCAGATGACCATCAACCCCTACTTTCTTTCCGAGATGAAGGGTAAGATGGCTGAAGAGCAAGTCATCGAGGCCCTTCTTGATCATGGTATTACCCATTACACATTCTGCCCATGGGATTTCCAGACCCATCTCACGCTCTATGCTGAAGCCAAGAAGGTCATGGGCGATAAGGAACTGGCCAAACAGGTGGCTAATTATTTTATCGATGTCATCGCAAACACGCACTGCGTGAAGCAGGGATTCACGGCGATTCCTGAATTGCACCGACATCTGAAAAAAGGAATGGTGGAAGAAGTGATCACCTCCCTTTATCAAAAGATTTGGGGGACCGATTTGGGGATCTCCCGCTCTGGGACGAGAGGTGAAGGACATGAGGACATTGTTCGACGGCTTGCGCGCATTCCCTATTTGAATCGCTCTCGGTGGCCAGAGAGCATTCAAAGATTTGCCCGTTCCCTCAAACTCCTACTCATTGGGGAACAAAAGGAACAAGAAGCCAAAGGTGGAAAGGGGAAGTCCCATCCCCAAGGCGAACACGATCTGACCCATTATTCCTATGAGGAGATCGATCAAGGATTGAGAGATTATGCTCAAAAGGCAATGGCTCTTCCTCAATTCAGGGATGTTGTCGAGGACTTTTCCGATGAATTGAAAGAAGCGGGTTATGGGATGGAAGGCGGGATGGGGCGAGGTCGAGGCCTTCCGATCGACGCAGATATCCTTTTTTATATGAAGTTGGCGGAGAGCTATTCAATCCCTCTGAGGAAGATCCCTTTGAAGGAGAAAGGATCTCTCCACCCCCATTCTCATTCCTCTTGGGAAGTCGGATCGCCCTTTCAAGACGTAGATGTTTGGACAAGTTTTGGTAAGATCATGCCGGGGGTGACTCAGATTTGGAAAAAGAAGGAATGGAAGGGCAGGGGAAAAATTGAAGGGACTCCAGACTGCTTAATCGCTATCGATTCCTCAGGAAGCATGATCAATCCCCGAAAGAACCTCTCCTATGCGGTTTTAGGAGGGGTTTGTGCATCGAATGCCTACTTGAGAAACGGCTCGAAAGTGGGCGTCTACAATTTTAGTGATGCACCCATGGGTGGAAAAGACATCCTGAATTATACGGATCGGCGGGTAGAAATTTATCGAGCCCTTTGTCAATACTTTGGAGGCGGGACGGCCTTAGATCTAGAGGATTTGATACCCCTGATCCATGGGAAGAAAAACCTTGACCTCTTCATCATTACAGATATGAAGATAACCAACCTAGAGGCGCTGATTGGTTTTTTAGGTCAGATCCAAAATCGAATTACAGCCGTTCATATTGGAGACAATCCTTACGCCGCCAGATTCGGAAAGGCTGTTGAGAAGAAGAAAAACATCAGTATCTATACAGTCAAACGGAAAGAAGATATTCCTCGCATCGTTCTTGGAAAGATAAGCGAATACTTTGAATCCGGCTGATAGCAACCAATAGAGCTTAGAGCCAATGTTATTCATTTAAGCCGGTCGTGAGGAGCCCTTCGACCCACTGCTCCCCCTTCGACAGGCTCAGGGCGAACGGTGCCAGCCTAACTGAACAGTAGTATACTTAGACCGGGTACTCCTGAAATGTTACCCTTAGCTTAATTCCGATTTAGGAAATTGTCATTGCGAGTGAAACGAAGCAATCTCGCCTTTTCCCACTTTTAGCGGGACTCGCAATGACAGAACGGGGAAAGGGATTCATTCTCTAAAACGGGATTTGGGCTTTAGAAAATTCTTGACTCTCTTCCATTAAATCCTGTAAGTTATTTTCTAATTATCCATGGCAAAAGGCTTTGGAAAGAGATCAGCGGAGTCCGAACCACCTATTTTTACTCCGATGAAGGTCTTATTGGCGAATATGCCGCAAGCGATAACGAAATCAAAACCTATGGCTACGCACCAAATTCAACCTGGACGAGTAATCCATTATTCCAGAAGATTGGAGCAAATTACTATTGGTACCAGAACGACCACCTGGGAACACCGCAAAGGATAACGGATTCAACAGGCAGGGTAGTTTGGTCGGCAACATATGATTCGTTCGGTAAAATTCAAATCCAAGTATCTGAAATAGAAAACAATCTCAGATTCCCGGGCCAATACTACGATGGGGAGATGGGGCTGCACTACAACTGGAATAGGTACTACGATCCAAAGACTGGTAGATACTTAACACCGGACCAGATCGGGGTAGAGGATGGAGATAGCCTGTTCATCTACGTGGCAAATAATCCAGTGAATCTCACTGATCCTGATGGTACATTCATATTTTGGATTAGGGATGCCATTAAGTGTTGGTACTATAGGCGGAAAATAGATGCAGCACAAGAAAAATGTAGGAAAAGATATCTCGACCGATGTGAAACGCTTGAGGACGAAATAAAATTATATGAAGAGTATGGTGCCACGGGATATGCTCATTACATAGTAAATTGCGTTATTCAAGAGACTGGGGACCCAAAGATTTACCAGAAAATGGCATGGTATTGCTTTAAAACTACTTTCCCTCCCAATATGCCAAAACCACCTAAATTACCTCGGTAATAATAACGACTGATTCCGGAGGTGATAGAACTTGAAAAAGACCATCGTCAATATAATTCTTAGTTTTGTATTGGGGTTATTACTAGGGGCTTTAGCAGGTCTTTTTTTATCGCAAAGCAATCAGAAAGGGGCTAGCTTAGGTTATGTCGGAATGGGTCATGAACAGCTAAAGGCAAAAAACTATATAAAGGCTATTGGTTATTTTAACAGAGCAGTGGCGTTGAATCCAAATTCCATTGTAGGGCGTATTTCCCTTTCAGATGCCTATTACACTATAGGCAATTATGAAATGGCCCTCGAAGAATATGAAATAACACTTGAATTATCCAATGAGGAGAAACTGAATGAGGCTGAAGTAAGATATATTAAAAGAAAAATTGAGGATATTAAGAACCAATTGAACAAAGATGGAAATAAAGGGAAATAGAGGGGAATTGATGGCTGTGAGGGATGAAGAAAAATACTGGGGACGGTTCTCATAACGCTAAATGATTACAGAGAGTTACATGATAATTATCGAAAATATAAGGGAGTGATAGAGAAGCTTATTTAGCGATGGGGTGAATTGGAAGTGCCAAGGGCGGCCAGGATAGCATTTCCATCAATGCTTTATCACATCATGAGCAGAGGGAATAACCGAGAACCAGTATTTCGGGGGAAAGAAGACTTCGAGAAATACCTGGAGACATAAAAACGATATAAGGTGGTATGTATGATATATTTAAATTCTTAAATAATTCTTGACTCTTCTCCATTAAATCCTGTAAGTTAATTCCTAATTACCTATCTTTGTTAGACCGGATAGCGAATAGAGGGACATCGATTCCTCACTTTCCTAATCGAGGTTATTTGATGAACTAAGAGATTTTAGAAGCTCGATACAACCATGAGGAGATTGTTCGGAAATATAATTGGATTGCCCCGATCTATGATCTATTTGGGCTTTTGATGGAGTCGAAGGCACGTCATAAAGCACTGGAGGTGACCGCCATCCAGAATGGGGAGAGAATTCTGGAAGTCGCCTTTGGAACTGGCCTCAATTTTGTAGAAATCCTGAAAAGGAATCCGTATTATACCCTCCACCTCTGTGATTGTCGTCATCTCCCTCTCGGGGATGAACATTTGATGTCATGATGAATCAATATCTTTTTGATATCCTTCCTGTGAGTGATTTTATTCCCATTCTTCTCGAGTTCAAAAGGGTGTTAAAGGATGGGGGCAGGGTTGTCCTTGTCAATTGACAAAGGGAGAGAAATGGATAAATCAGATTTATGAGCAGATTTACAAGTTAAAGCCCCCACTTCTATCGGGTTGTAGAGGTGTGATGGTTCAGCCATTTCTCGAAGAGATTGGATTCAAAGAGTTTCAACGTGAATTTGTATCACAATTTGACTTCCATCGGAAGTAGTGCGAGGATATAAGAACACGGGATTAGATTAATATATTTCAATAAGTTGTTGAAATTTAAAAGATGTTTATTGATTAAAGATTAGGCAATCTGCTAAGAAACTGGAGAATAGGCCTTTTTTGGATCGGACGCTCGAAGTTATCAACAGGCTTTTCACAAACAGTGTGGGAAATAGAGTTAACTTATTAATATTATTCTAAAAATTCAAAGGGATCAGTTAGAGGAGGGTCGTAACTGATCCCTACCGGTACATCAAATGGGGGTGAAACAAGGAGGTGATATGGTTTGATGTACTGGCTTATTTTTAATATAGTATATAAAAATAGAAAAATCAACAACTGCGTAATTTTTTGGCACAGGATTTGCTGAGAATTGACTGATATGAAACTAACTTTCCTCATCCTGTTACTACTGATGGTCACAGAAGAACTTTCTTTCGCCGAGGTCTACAGGTGGGTCGATGAAAAGCAGATTGTCCATTTTACAGATGATATTATGCAAATTCCAGAAAAGTATCGAAGAACGATAGAGAGAATTGGAGTGGTGGAAGAGAGGGATGAGACTCATACAGAGGGCGAGCCGTCGGCTAAGAAGAAAGAGGGTCCCTATCTGGATCGACTCGGAAGGGGTGAGGAGTACTGGAGGGCTAGGGCTGAAGAATGGGTGAAAAAATTGAGGGCATTACAGGAAAAAGTGGGAACCCTAAGAATGAAGTATAATGAGTTGACTGAAAAATATAATGATTCAAGAAGTTCAGCCGAAAGAATAGGTATACGCAAGGAGCGGGACCAGGTAAAAAACGAGATGGGGCAATACAAGATTCAGATTGAAGAAGCTAAGGTAATGTTGGAGAAAAAGATTCCTGAAGAAGCCGAACTCTATAAAGCAAAGCCAGAATGGGTAAAACAATGAAAATTTTTCATAGGGCTTAGTAAAAAATATCTACAGGAAGATTTGATTAAAAAAGTGGTAATATCGCTATTACCATGTATATTTTTGCTGTACCATTCTTGTTGATACCTCATCGATAGAGGTTTGACAATTTGTGAAAAAATTAGAAAAAAGTGGCTAAGCTGCTATCACTTTTGCACAAATTTGTCAACACAAAAATGCTCAGTCAAAACCTAAACGCTTTCGAGTTTGCTTCTAAATATGAGTCAAAGGCATTAAAAATGCTGAAATTCTACAGGAGGTTATTTTGATGGATAAGTCTAATGAGAGTAAACAAACTACTTCAAGAGCTAAAAAAGATGCCCTTGGCGTTGAGAAGAGGAAACACCCCCGAACCAGTGTTGAGCTTCCTGTAGACTATTCCCGCCCGAATGGTAATGAGGTTTATGGAGGAATTGTAGCGAATGCAAGCGAAGGAGGGGTGCTTGTCTACCTGCCTGAGAGATTAGAAATAGGGGCAGTATTGAAAGTTGAAATCCTTTATGTGAAAGGATTAGAATTGAACACGATCAAGGCCATTGCAAAAGTAGTTTGGGGGGATTTGGCGACACGTGAAAGTTGGGGGGAACACCAATATGGATTGCAGTTTCAATACATCGACGAAGAAGACTTTAATCGATTGATATCTTTACTGAAAGAGGTGCGGAAGTAAAAAAAAATATCTTGAATTTCTTCAAAGAATTATTTGAAAATAGATGGGAAAAAAGATGCATGCTTCCTGCTTGAGCAGGGTCGGGGGGCAGTAACTTTGCCCTTATGACTGTGAAGATAGCCAACTGTCTCCCTTATGGTGGTTTAAAGAGAAAGAAACCACTCTGCACAAAAGGATCATCATACATAGAATGAATCTGGAAAAGGGGAGATACAGAGTCCTTCTGATTGGCATCGGAGACAACACTGAAGCGGGAAAAGAGTCGTTTTGTTATAACGTTTGTGAAAACTTCAGCATATCCTTCCCCATTTTAAAAAAGATCGTTGACCGCTGTCCCATCGTCCTTAAAAAGAATCTCTCATTAGAAAAAGCGCTAGCATTGGCAAAAACTCTGAAATCTTTTGGGGCTATGGCCTCTGTTGAAGAAAAGAGGGATTCCCCCGCCGTCTTTCTCGAATTTGAGGAAACAGAACCACATCGGGTGGCATTGGAGTCATCTTCTCTCCGGAGGACAGAAAGTGGCGCATGGAATGTAATCGGAAGGGCAAAGAATATCTCTGAAGAGAGTCTGAATGATACCTGGGTCTTAGTTCAACTTTTCAATGAACTTGAAGAAATCCTCACCTTCGAAGAAGTTCCCATCCCTATCAGCCCTCTCCCTCCAGGGAAAGCCTCCCCATTTAAGGTGACTTTTCAAGGAAATCTTCCTATTAGAAGGGTCTCCATTACATTCAAAAACTCTTCGGGACACCCACTTCCGGCCGCGGACAGAAGAAAAAAGAGGGAATGGGTAGAGGTGGGGATGGAAGATGAGAATGAGTTTTTTCCCTCCTTTTCATCCTTTGCATCAGAAGATGAAGGGCAGCCCCAATCTATTGACATTGCTGGGGCGTCGGAAGAGACCTCGATGGGGAAGTATTCGGATATTCAGAGAGAATACCATCAGTCCTTTGAACCAGAAGTTCCTCCTCTCCCGATGGAGGAGGGTTCGCATGAGACTATGCCAGAAACCATGGAGGGAAGCGGAGATTCAACATTGGGAATGGTGCAGAAGGAAAATGACAAGAAAGAGGAGCGGGAGGAAACACTCCGAGGAGATGAATTTTCTCAAATGCTCACACTGTCCCCATTGGAACAGGGGGAGAAGGAGAGAGCTCTTCTTCCTGAATTGGAATCCCATCCTGGCCGCCCTCAAGACGTTTCCTTCGAGACTCCATCAGTTGCTTCTGCACATGAGGAAGCTACCGCGTTGTTAGAAGAACCTTTGAGAATAAATGGGAAAGGAGAGAAGGAACCTCCTCCCATTCCCTGGGCAGAAGAGTTCAGGAATTCGATTGAGGCCTATTACCAAAAACCTCGTGGTATTTTTTTTACTTGGTTTGAAGCGAACCGAAAGGGGGATGGATTTATCAATCCCCTCCATTCCCTTTTGGCCATATTGGTCCATGCCCGGTTCGATCAGATGAGCCACTCGGAGAAAGCATTAGAAAACACCCAAAGGGTGTTCAGATTGAGCATTCAACCCGATCTTCAGCTGGAACAGATCCCCCCACTTGAAGGGACACAATTCTTCTCGGCAGAGGACTGGAGGGTCCTATTTCATAGGGCCATTTCCAAGCTTCAACAGGTTTCGAATACTATCTTCGAGAAAGGGCGCTGGGATGTCTTAGATTTAGAGCGGGCGATTCAAGTCATTCCTCACGTGAGTAACAAAAACAGCCGGATGGCGGCGATATGGATCCATGAATTGATTCCGGATATTATTACGATCGATTTTTCCAATGCCCCAATCTCCGTAGAAGAAAGTCTTTACAGAGTGGCGTCTCGATTAGGAGTGGTCGATCCCAATTGCGACTTCTATCAGGGCGAGAATTCAATCGGAGATCTTAAGATTCAATCGTTTGCCAAAGCGGTTTTTCCTCTGGATCCTTCGAAGATCGAGGAACCGATGACTTGGGTGGGAAGAAAAGAGGAAGGGGGGCATTGCTTTCCGACTCAACCACGATGTAAGGGATGCCTCTTTGAGGCCTTCTGCCCAAAGCTTCATTCGCACTTTAATCCTTCTGAAAAAGGGATGAAGCACGAAAAATAGATATTTGATGAAGAACCCGTTGATATAGCAACGGGAGATTGAATGCGGATGCTTCTGTGCTTGCGGCCTGTCCGGTTCTATCTGATCGAGGAACGAGCGAGGGTAGAAAGTGGTTTCCGTAAATGCGAATGAAGAGGTGTAATGAAATGGAAGAAAAGGAAACAAAACCTCGGGTGGGAATCGTCAATTTTGAGAAGAGAGGCCATCCCAGATTTACCGTCGATTTGCCGATAGAATATTATCAAATTAATTCGTCCAGCAGTCATGCTGCTCGAGTGATCAATGCCAGCGAAGGCGGATTGTTGGTTTATCTCCCAGAGAAGATGGAGATTGGCCAACATCTGCGGTTGAAACTCTTTTTCGTCTCTGGTTCTGAGTTGAACACGATTGAGATGTCGACGGAGGTGGTTTGGAGGGATACTCACTTGGGAAAGAACTGGGGAGATTATCGATCTGGAGTGAGGTTCGTCGATATCTCCACAAAGGACTTGAATACGTTGAAAACTTTTTTGGTGAGTCTTTCAGAATAATTCTCTTCAACCGCCTATCTCCGAAAGGAGGAGATCGGCTTCCAAAAACAGAGATAGACATGGCAAATAACAGGAGGGCGGGCGTCTCGCCTGCCCCTGAAGGGTAAAATCGTGAGGACAGCGGGGACGGCTGTTTCCAGGTGGTTTTGAAGCTTCGAAATTTCTATATCGGAATTTGGGTAGCTTTCACTCTCTTGTCAAAAGGATTTAGACGCTTTATAATAATACTCAAAGGAGTAGAGAGATGAGCGGGAAAAGTAGTTTTCCCTACCGCAAATATGATCGAAGACCCCACCCTCATATTGTGAAGCAGATTTTGGACGATAGCGAATTGATCGAGATGATGAAAGAGGTCCTTGTCCAGGAAGGCAAGCCCTGTCCTTTTTGTCATCGGAAATTGAAGGGTGAGCGTAAGGAGGGGGAAATCTGGTGAGATGTGGGGTCGAGAATAAATCGATGGACAGAAACCCGCAGCGTAAAAACAGGCGCACCTTTTAATACATATTTTCGTCATTGAACTTCTGCGTAAATGAAAACTTAAACGGTTCAACGATGAACATGTCAGCTGCTGCCTTCACACTCCCTGTGGGAGCGGTAAAAGGTAGCGAGACGACAAAAATCCCTGTCCCAATGATTCCAGCTGCTACTCCAAGAGGTCTTGCAATAAGTAGGTCCATCAGGTTCCATTCAGCGATGACAGGATCATCCTTACTCCTTTCATCCCAAGCCCACACTCCAGAATAAAGACTTCCGATGATCAACGAAGCGGTCAAAAGCAGTAGTCCCCCTTTTCTTATTCCTTTCATAAAAACTCCTCCTTGTTAATTTATTCTGATTGAGATCTATCAAAAAGCAGATGAATTGTCAAGCGCTTTAACGCTTTAATGAACAAGGAAATTCATGGTCATTGAATCAATCAATGAAAGATTTTCGTCCTCAGGATGACAATTCCTTGATAATAGATAGCTCACTACCCCTTCCTTTGTCCACTTCATCAAATCCTTGTTCCCCCATTCATGAAAGAATCTTGTAATTTACCATGCAATTTTTTTGCCAAATGCAAAAAACTAGTATTATATTTGGACAACTTATTGAGATTTATTGCGAAGTATTTATCTCCAAATTAGTGGTACTTTGTTACTGGAATGACAAATTGTCATGTTTTGTCTGTTCCTTTTGCTCTTCTTGCTTTCGGGATGTACAACTTGGATGGCGGTTGTTTTCTTCCTGCAAGAGACGAAACTTGGCCAATCCCTTGTTGGATTTTGCAGGATTTTTGTCATTCTCCACTATGAGGGAGAAGATTTCTTCTGAAAAAATGCTTGACAATTTGTAAAAAAATCGCTATATATCCTCAGAATTCAAGGAGAACTTTCTATTTTTGCTAATGATGGAGTGGACCTTACTTCTCAATTCGACCTTTGAGCCATTGAAGGTTGTGACTTGGAAGAAAGCAGTTATCATGGTGATGTTAGAGAAAGTCGAGGTGGTCGAAGAATACGAACGCGTCATTCGAGGAGTCAGCTTTGCCTTGCGACTCCCAGCCGTGATTCGATTGAACCGATTTATTCGAAGAAGGACTGCCATTGTTAAGTTTTCTAGGCAGAACCTTTACGTCCGTGATAAAGGGAAGTGTCAGTATTGTGGGACCAATTTTGAGTACAAAGAATTGACATATGACCATGTGATTCCGCGCTCAAAGGGTGGACAGACCGAATGGACCAACGTCGTCACCTGCTGCATGGCCTGCAATCTCAAAAAAGGGGGCAGGACACCCGAAGAAGCAGGAATGTCCTTGATCCGAAAACCTAAGGCCCCTAGTTGGATACCCCTGTTGACGATGAGCCTGGGGATCGAAGAACCCCCTGATCCGTGGAAGGATTATCTCTATCTCAATGTGGAGATGACCTCTTGAGATGAAACAATGTCAAATGTCAATTCCGCCAAGGCGGGATTAAAATTCAAATGAAATCCAAACCCCATCCTTCGACAGGCTCAGGATGATGGTCTGAAAATGTTGCAGAATAAAATCATGGTGAGACTTCGGCGTGAGCTTAGTCGAACGCTTGTCGAACCATGGATTTTGAAATTTGGATTTTAGTAATTTTGTTTAGAGTTTTTTCTGTATTGGGTACTCATGAAATATCTTTGGGCTCCATGGAGAATGGACTATATTCTAGAAAAGAAGCAAAAGGGGTGCATCTTCTGCAAGAAGCCGATGGAAAGGAAAGATAAGGTGAACCTCATCCTTCATCAGAGCAGATATGCGTTTGTGATGATGAATAAATTTCCCTATAACAACGGCCACGTGATGGTCGTCCCGAAGCGCCACTGTCCAGATTTGGAGCAATTGGATGATAAGACGCTCCAAGATCTTTTATTTCTATTGAGAGCTTCAACCCGGATATTGAGAAGAATCCTTCGCCCACATGGATTCAATATTGGAATGAACATTGGGAAGGTGGGGGGAGCCGGAGTCGATGACCACATTCACTTTCACATTGTCCCACGATGGAACGGAGATACCAATTTCATGCCTGTTTTGGGTGAGACAAAAATCATCCCGGAATATCTGGGAGAGACCTATCAGAAACTCCACGCTGCCTTTATGGATCTTTTGCGGAGAAAGAGAGGCAAGAAAGGAGGTCGAGAGAAGTGAAATGGGTGAAGACACTCTTTTGGATGGTGATCTTTTTCTTTGCCATCATTTTCTCCATGCAAAACCAGGACCGGGTTACCCTTCGGTTGGGTCTTTATCCTATAGAGAACTATCATTGGGAAGTTCCTAAAGTTCCCCTTTTTGTGGTCGTGCTCTGCTCCATCTTTTTTGGGATTTTGATTGGAGGTATCGGTGACCTTTATAGGCGCTTTCTGCTCAAAAAAAACCTTCGTCAACATCAGAAAACGATCGAAAGATTGGAGAAAGAGATTCAATCTCTTCGTGGCCCTGGTCTGGATCAAGCTTCTTCCCTTAATAGAGATTTCTGAAAAAGTCCAGAAATCTCTGATGACACCGGTTAGGAATCGATGACACCGATACGGAGTCCATTGGAAAATCAAAAACAATCTGTGGAATTTTCTTTCGAAATCTCTGTAATCAAGAGGGCGTGTTGTAGTTTTTTAGAGCTCTTTAAAAATTTGCTCTCTAAAGGTAATGTCAATTGTTTTGTGTCAGTAAAAGAAATGGGGTAGCTGTTCCTTGTTTAAGATTCCCGTGAGTAAAAATTTGCTTGCATTATCGAATGAATTATGGTATAAAAAACCATGATTATTGGTCTGCTGAAAAAGCGGGCTGTTTGCCCGCTTTTTTTTTAAAACGCTGAGCACTTAGAGTTGAAGAGCGATGCCAAAGGAAGTCATAGATCGCGTACGTGCGATTGCCAATCCCATCCTTTCAAGCGAAGGGATGGAATTGGTTGAGATTGAATACCGAAGAGAAGCAAGCGGTTGGGTTCTTCGCCTTTATATTGATAAGGAAGGGGGAGTCACTCTTGACGACTGCACCCGCGTCAGCCAAGAGGTGGGGAGAAGTTTAGACGTGGAAGATTTCATTTTAACGCCTTATACACTAGAGGTTTCGTCTCCAGGCCTTACCCGCTCATTAAAAGATGAGAAGGACTTTATTCGATATTGCAATCATTTGATCAAGGTAAGGACCTTCAGTCGCATTGAGAACCGGCGGCAATTTAAGGGGAAGCTCTTAAAGGTTTGTGAAAACCGAATTGAAATAGAAACGGAGGGGAAGATCTTTCAGATCCCTCTATCGAATGTGGCAAAGGCCAATTTGGAACTAGAATTTTAGCCAAACATATTTGAAATTTCCTCTCACCCCCTCCCTCTCCCCAGCGGGGAGAGGGAGGGGGTGAGAGGCGGATAAAATGTTAGAAGAAAATTCTCAGACTTAAACATGTTAGAATGTAAATAGGTGGGAGAGATCGATTATGCCATCCAATCTCAATTATGTCATTGATCAGGTGGGGAAGGATAAGGGGATCGACCGGAAAGTTATTATCGAGGCATTAGAGCAAGCAGTGCTCACCGCCTCAAGAAAGAAGTACGGCCATCAGGGTGAGATTGAAGTCCACTATAACGAGGAGGTTGGTGAAGTAGAGTTGTTTCAATTCAAACAGGTCGTGGAGGAGGTGACGAATCCATCGACGGAGATCTCCTTTGAGGAAGCGAGAGAG
>Ga0299912_10001069_pt1 | contig 22201 bp, 21 predicted proteins | sample RVTome_2_FD_207667 | JGI IMG/M metagenome (GOLD analysis project Ga0299912, IMG submission 207667) | Soil microbial communities from uranium-contaminated site in the Upper Colorado River Basin, Wyoming, United States - RVT95D214 (version 2) ... | reverse complement strand
TCCTCATCGGCCTCCTCTTGGGGGTGGTCTTTTCCGTCTTCTATGAAGCATACGATACCTCCATCACGAAGGTGGAGGAGATCGAGTCCATCTTAGAGGTGCCGGTCTTAGGGGTGCTCCCTTATATTGGTGACAAGGAGATGAAGGAGCTGATGGCCAAGAACGCGGAGGGTAGCAGTCTCCAAGATCTTGAACGCTTTAAGGCCCTCTTTACCTATTTCAACCCTGATCATGTTCTGACAGAGGCCTTCAGGATACTGCGCACGGCCCTTTTGAAAAAAGCGGGATCGGCACGGATCATTGAGATTACCAGCCCTGCTACCCGTGAGGGGAAGAGCTTCGTCACGATGAATCTAGCAATGGCTATTGCGCAGATGGGCAAGAAGGTGTTGGCCATCGATGCGGATTTCAAGGTGAGTGCGATGCACAGGCTCTTTGGGATCCCGAGGGAGCCGGGGCTGTCCGACGTCATCTTGAGGAAGGTCCCGTTCAAAGAGGCGGCCCGAAGTATCGTCGATGTGATATTGGGCGAGCGAGGATTCGATTTTGCCCTCTCAAGGACAGGGATGGAGAATTTACATATCCTCACCGCCGGAGGAAAGACCCCGATGGCCAAGGAGATGCTATCGGTCTATATCAAGGATGTGTTTGAGGAAGTCAAGGAAATCAAAGACTATGATTTTATTCTCATCGACACCCCCCCTATACTCCCCGTTATGGATGCTGTAGAGCTTTCCACCCATGTGGACGGCGTCCTGATTGTCTATGAGGCCGGAAAGGTCTCCAAGATGGCCCTGCGCCGGGCACGAACCCACATCCAGAACGCAGGGGGGCGGATCATAGGCGCCGTGCTCAACAAGATGAAGGCAGAGGTGAGCCCCGATTTTTATAAATATTCGTACAAGCACTACTACGGGGAAAAAGAGAAGAAGGGGACCTAATTGAATGTAAGCATTGATCTACCCTTCCAGCCCAGGTTAATCCTAACCTGCCTCTCCCTCTGTGCCGCCGTTCTTATTATCTTACTGCCGCCTTCGTATACCTTATTCGCCTTTTTAGCATTGGTGATTGCCATCGTATGCTTTATCTACCCTCAGTCAGCATTCTATATCCTTATTGTTTCCATGCTCTTTTCACCGGAGGTAATTGTCGGGCAGGCCGCTGCCAGGGAGATCACCTTCAGGATGGACGATCTTTTGTTGATCATCATCGTTATGACGTGGCTCGTCAGGACCGCCACATACAAGGAATTGGCCGTCTTTCGCCTCACCCCCCTTCATACCCCTATTGCCCTGTTTGTGGCCGCCTCTCTCCTCGCTACCTTGCTCGGAATGGTGATGGGAAAGGTGGGCGTTGCTACCGGCCTCTTTTTTAACCTGAAGGTTTTTGAATATTTCTTCATCTTCTTTATGGTGGTCAACTATGTGAAGGAGGAAAAGGAGATAAAGACCTTTGTCATCCTGATCCTCCTAGTCGCCCTCTTCGTCAACCTCTATGCCCTCTATCAGGTCCCCTCGGGTGAAAGGGTGTCTGCCCCCTTTGAAGGTGAATTCGGAGAACCCAATACGCTGGGCGGATACCTCATTATCATCATCTCCGTAGCCCTCGCCCTTTTCCTCCTCAGGGGCTTTGGCCCGCGGACCAATTTCCTTATCCCCTTGCTGGTCCTCTCAGGTTTTATCTTGATGTTTACCCAATCAAGAGGCTCCTGGATTGGTTTGATATTAATGAGCGCTCCCTTTATGCTCCTCTCGCCGAAAAGGCTCTTTTTTATCATTGGGGCCATTTTTCTCATTGTTGCCCTTCCCTATATTGCCCCGGAGTCCACGAAAGAGAGATTCGCCGGCACCTTCCGTCCTGAGCCCGGCTTTGAACAAACCGAGAGGTTTATGGGGAAGGAACTTGATCCCTCGGCATCGGAGCGGGTGACTGGCTACAAGCAAGGCTTCGAAAAGTGGAAGAAACGCCCTATCCTTGGATATGGTGTCACAGGGGCGGGCTTTATTGACGGTCAGTTTATTCGCATATTGGTGGAGACGGGGATTGTGGGCATTGCCTTGTTTCTCTTTCTCTTGTGGCGCCTGGCGCTCTTTTTATGGGATACCTATTGGTCCGTGGATGACCTATTCTTCAAGGCCCTCTGCTTGGGGATGCTGGGGGCTTTGACCGGTCTCATAGGACATTCAGTCAGTGCAAGCTCATTTATTATTGTGCGTATCATGGAGCCCTTTTGGTTCCTAATGGGGCTTATAATGTCTCATGCAATGGAGGAAAAGCAAGTTGTTCGATACTAATAAATATGCTTTCTTATCATTACATAAATGGGGTTAATCATGCCTGAATATGAAAATCCGATGTCGGCAACTTATATTTTAGACTTACCTATCGCTAAGAAATTTTATCCTCTGAGCGATTTAGATCGTGTGATATTATTATTAGAGTAAATTTATAATGAAAAACTATTCTAATAAGCGGATTCTCATAACCGGTGGCGCCGGATTTATCGGTTCACACCTGTGCGAAAGACATCTTAACGAAGGGCATGAGGTCTTCTGTGTTGATAATTTCTATACAGGCCGCCGCTCAAATATCGCTCATCTTGTCTCGAATCCTTACTTTGAAATATTAAGACATGACATCTGCTTTCCACTCTATGTTGAAGTAGACGAGATATATAACTTCGCCTGTCCTGCGTCACCAATCCATTACCAGTTTGACCCGGTCCAGACTATCAAAACCGCTGTCCACGGCGCAATAAACATGCTTGGTCTTGCCAAAAGACTAAAAATAAAGATTCTACAGGCTTCAACCTCTGAGGTATATGGTGATCCAACGGTTCACCCCCAACCTGAAAGTTACTGGGGAAATGTCAATTCTATCGGATTAAGGTCATGTTACGATGAAGGTAAGCGGTGCGCTGAAACGCTGTTTTTTGATTATCATCGCCAGCATAAACTTAAAACAAAGGTTGCCCGAATCTTCAACACCTATGGCCCAAGGATGCATCCTAACGATGGCCGTGTCGTCAGTAATTTCATTATGCAGGCATTGCAGGGAGAGGCCATTACTGTTTTTGGCGACGGAAGACAGACGAGAAGCTTCTGCTACGTGGGTGACATGATTGAGGGGTTAATAAAACTCATGGAGAATCCTGAAAACTTTACAGGGCCGGTAAATTTAGGAAATCCCGAAGAAATTTCTATCCTTGAACTTGCAGAAAAAATAATCAAGCTTAGCGGTTCAAGTTCAAATATAGTCTTCAGACCTTTGCCTCAGGACGATCCAAAACAGAGGTGTCCCGATATATCCCTGGCTAAAGAAAAACTTAACTGGAAACCAACAGTAGCCTTTGATGAAGGACTTATGCGCACGATCGAGTATTTTGAAGGACTATTAACGGGCAAAGAAATGACAAAAGACAAATAGGGACAAATTATACAGACAATATCTTTTCTATCAGAAGGCCTATGTAAAATTGAGGAAAGTTTTTGGAACAATCAATCTCACAAAAAATAATCAGAAATACAATTTTTATCGCCATAGGCAGATGCTGGGGGCCTTGACTGGTCTCATAGGTCATTCAATCAGTGCAAGCTCATTTATTATTGTCAGAATCATGGAACCCTTTTGGTTCTTGATGGAGCTGGTAGCAGCCTATACCTTGATAAAGGGAGAGCTAACCTCTGCTGAACAGTAAATAACGATCCTACCCGGAGGAGACTTGGGTCTTCTCCTTCTTATCGGTCCATGTGAGGGATGAGCCGAAAATACACGAGAAAGAGCAACAAGGGATAATACTCCGTGAAACCAGAAACATCGCTTTCTCAGCGTGTAGCCAAAGGTGGGATATGGGTCTTTGCCCTGAGGGTGTTGGAAAATGGGCTTGGACTAATCAAACTCGTTATTTTGGCAAGGTTTTTGGCCCCAAATGATTTTGGACTATTTGGGATCGCCTTGCTTGCGTTGTCTACCCTAGAGACTTTTACTCAAACGGGTTTTCAGGCAGCGTTAGTTCAGAAAAAGGAAGGTATCACGCAGTATTTAGATACTGTCTGGACAGCTTCTGTAATCAGAGGTAGCATTTTATTTATCATAATCCTCCTCTCCGCACCCTATGTCGCTCTCTTTTTTAATACTCCTAAAGCATCTCTAATTATCCAGGTTATCGGTGTTTCAATGTTTCTGGGAGGCTTTACCAACATTGGAATTATCTATTTTCAAAAAGAGTTGGAATTTAACAAGCAATTCGCCTACCGTTTAAGTACTACAGTGGTTGAATTTGTCGTGGTGCTTTCTGCCGCTTTGATATTTAAAAATGTGTGGGCCCTGGTCTTTGGCTTGCTTGCTGGAAGTCTGGCAGGATTAGTAGTTAGTTATGTGATACATCCCTATAGGCCGCATTTCAGGTTGGATCTTGGTAAGGCACGGGAGCTGTCTGGTTTTGGGCGGTGGGTCTTCGGATCGACGATCTTAGTATTTTTAGTAACCCAAGGGGATGATGCCTTTGTAGGCAAGGTGTTAGGCGCCACAATGCTTGGCTTTTATCAAATGGCCTATAGAATCTCCAATATGCCAGCAACGGAGATTACCCATATAATTTCCGAGGTAACCTTTCCTGCCTATTCTAAAATGCAGGATGATCTATCTCGGCTAAGGGAGGCTTATTTAAGGGTCTTACAGCTTACTGCATTTTTATCCTTCCCAATATCAGGGTTGATTTTTATATTAGGTCCTGATTTTACTAAAATATTCTTAGGGGAAAAATGGATGCCCATGGTGCCGGCAATGCAAGTATTAGTTTTATATGGCCTGTTTAGAGCAATTGGGGCAACTACAGGAGTTGTTTTTATGGCTGTTGGTAAACCAGAAATAAGGACAAAGATACAATTTGCTCAATTAATTTTATTAGCAATTTTGATTTATCCACTTATTACTCACTGGGGAATAGTTGGAGCATCTATAGCAGTAACAGCCTATGCTTTGGTATTTAATTTTGTTGCGGTTTATAAAGTGCTTAATATAGTTAAATCTGAATTAAAAAAAACAGCAAAAATAGTTGTTCCTCCTTTAATAGGGACCTTGATTTTGTTTTATACAATTTTTGCCTTAAAAACTTATATATTTGATAACATTGGTATTGTTTATTTCATTTCACTAATTGTCAGTGGTATATTTGTTTATTTATTGGTCGTTTACCTATTTGATTTGTTTTTAAATTACAGAAATAAACAACTTATGCAGGAATATATTGTAAGTTTCTTTCCGGAAGACAAAGAGGGATGAATATGGAATATGTAGACTGCAATCTATGTAATAGTAATAAATGTACTATTTTTAAAAAAATAGGTGGCTATAGGATTGTGAAATGTAAGCAGTGCGGATTAATTTATTTAAACCCTCGTCCTACTGAGCAAGAAATAAATAAAGGGTACTCTCCTGAATATCATATTGAAAAATTACTCAGACGAGAACCTAAAACAGAAGAGGAAATAGAAGAGGAAATAAACAAAAATGTTGTGAGAGCAGAAGAAATATTAAGGGAATTTGGTAATGAGGGAAAACTTTTGGATATTGGCTGTGGTGCTGGGTTTTTTATAGCATGTTTAGAAAGATATGATTGGGAGGTAAAAGGCATAGATATTTCTGAATGGGCCAGTGAATTTGCAAGAAATAAATTAGGATTGGATGTTTTTACAGGAAGCATTGAAGACATACAATTTAATGGCCGGTTTGATGTGATTACTATGTATCATATCCTTGAACATCTTCTAGATCCCCTCAGTACTTTAAAAAGGGTTTTTGAGATAATAACAGATAGGGGTGTTTTAATTATTAAAGGTCCAAATTTAGCCAGTTTTGATAGAAGATGGCATGGTACAAATTGGAGAGGATACGACCTACCTTACCATCTTTACCATTTTACTCCAAAAACTTACAGGATGATATTAGAAAAGGCAAATTTTTCTGTGCAAAAGATAATATTCCAGCAATGGGATTCAATAGCTCACTTAGAAGAGATGATGCTAGGGGACGGCATAAGGGCAGATCATCCTCCAGAAGCTGTCGAAAGATTTAATAAAAATAATTTAAATACTCTATATAATGATTCTATTTTCAGAGTCATCAATAAAATAATGTATATTATGACTAAATTATTAAATTCAAAAGGGCGAGACGTAACTATTTATGCAAAAAAGAGGGATGGCTTATGAGAGCTCTATTTTTTCTTAGGTATTCTCACGACCAGGCAAGTTCACGAGTGAGAGGATTATATATAACAGAGGAACTGAAGAGGAGGGGTATAGGCTGTAAAATAATTTATGGTTATGACAAAAAAATGTACTTAAGTTTCCTATCAGGATTAATTACTTACGATATTGTCTATTTTCAAAAGAGGTATTCTAAAAATGATATAAGGTTAAACAGAATTGCTCGGGTTGTAGGTAAAAAAACCGTTTTTGACATGGATGATGCTCCCTCTGAAGTTAACCTTAATCCTGGGGTAGAAGAACAGGCCGGTCAAATGATGAAGTATTCCTCGGCAGTTATTGTTGGTAGTCATAAACTTAGGGATTTTGCTCAAAATTTTAACAACCATGTTTATATTATACCTACTTCCATAAATCTAAATTACTATAAACCAAAGAAAGAAACAAAGAATCATGTTCTTATGCTGGGCTGGATAGGAAATGGTATTGCTTATAAGAAAGATTTATTAATGCTCATCAGACCTATAGAAGCAATTGGTGAAAAATATAATATAAAATTGGCCATTATAGGAGCCCTCGAGCAAGAAGAGATTCACCAAGGTTTTGGTAAGATGAAAAATGTGGTAGTTAAGATTATAGATTCAATAAATTGGGCAGATCCTACTGCAGTTCCTTCAGCAATCTCTGATTTTGACGTTGGGTTATATCCTCTTCTTGATAACAAATATAACCAGTATAAATGTGGATTTAAAGCATTAGAATATATGGCTATGGAGATCCCTGTGGTAGCAAGTCCAGTAGGGGAAAACAGGATTATAGTTGAGAATGGGAAAAATGGATTTTTAGCCTCAAATGAGAAAGAGTGGGAAGAAAAACTTTCTTATCTAATTGAAAATGGAAGTGTCCGAAAAAGAATGGGAAAGATGGGAAGAGAAAATATTAAGAAAAACTACTCACTAGAAATTTGTGTAAGTAAGTTAATAAAAGTTTTTGAAGAAATATAGATATCGCCGGTTCAATAAGCAAGTGCAACACTTAGGATAATAGCATATCCTAAGTGGTTATGAACAGACACTATACGCAGCTCACCAGTGAGGAACGGGACGTCATCGCTGTTCTTTGGGCACAGGGGGTAAAACCTAGTGAGATTGCACAGGTTGTGGGGCGTCATAAAAGTACCATCTGTCGAGAACTCAAACGCAATAAGTCCCCTGTGTACAATGTCTATTTGTCTCATCGTGCCCATGATCGTGCGGCCAAACGTAAAGGGCACGCTGCTCACAGACCGCGGCTCAAGAACGAGGTGATTATGAACTACGTCAAGGAGAAACTTACCCTCGGCTTAAGCCCTGAGCAGGTAGCGGGGAGAATCTCCCATGATCTTGCAGGAGAATCCATCAGCCATGAGGCCATCTATCAGTTTATCTATGCCAAAGAGACCCTCAACCATATGGATCTCAGACCCTGCCTGCTGCGCAGACACCGAAGACGCCTTCAGCGGGGGTATTCCCGCAAACACAAAAACCTCCATATTCCCGAACGGTTATCCATCCACGAGCGTCCCGCCTCTGTCAATGACCGAAGTGAACCTGGCCACTGGGAGGTCGATACGATGATCTCTCGCACAAGCACACCCTCCCTCGCTATTGCCCTAGAACGACTCAGCCGCTACCTCCAAATCAGCAAGCTTGCGGCTAAAACGGCCCGAGAGTTACGAGGAGCCCTCATCCGCCGTCTGAGCAGACACCCTGACCATATGAGAAAGACCATCACCTATGATAACGGCTCTGAGAATGTCGAACATAGCCTCATCAACCAATCCCTCGGTACCCACTCATATTTCTGTGAACCATACCACAGCTGGGAAAAGGGCTCTGTGGAAAACGCCATCGGGCTTATCAGACGCTACTTGCCAAAGAAGACAGATTTTGCGACAATCACTCAAGAGCAACTCAAACAGATCGAGGAGTTACTCAATAACAGACCTCGCAAGGTTCTGAACTATAAAACCCCCAAAGAGGTCTTTAACGAAAGTGTTGCACTTGCTCCTTGAATGCAGCTATCTAAAAAATAGGATTGAAAAATGAAAATTTTTGTTTTGTCAAATCTTTATCTACCTTATTATATAGGGGGCTACGAACTACGTTGCAAAGAGGTTGTGGATGGACTGAGAAGACGGGGATATTCTGTCTTTGTATTAACCAGTACCTATGGCCTTAAAGGTGGTCCTAAGAAGACTGACAATATTTTTCGACAACTATTGATTTATAGATACAAACAGACACAAAATATTTCAAGTAGTAAGGTAAAGTTATTTTATACAGAATGGCAGAATAATAGAAGATTAAGGAAAGTTGTTCAAGACCTTGTTCCAGACATAATTTTTATTTGGAACCTGCAAGGGTTATCTATGTCTCTTCTTGTTACAGCCCAAAGAGCGGGGATTCCATTAGTATATTCACTTGGTGATACCTGGTTGATAGATGCCCCCAAAGGAGACGAGTGGTTTAACTTATGGAACTACATACCTAAAAACCCTATTAAACGCGTAATAAAGAGGTTTTTGCAGAACTGTGGTTTGAGAGGAGTTATCGATCATTATGTTCCGACGTCAGAAAAGGAATTATCTTTTCCTAATCTTTTTTTTAATAATGAAGATCTAAAGCAAAGATACCTTGAGGCAAGTCTAAAGGTAGAAAATGCCCCGGTTATTTATAGAGGAGTAGATACAGGTGAGTTCGTCTTTAGACAGAAGAGAGCGCAGGCTCTAAACAAATTGTTGTTTTGTGGCAGGGTTATTCATGATAAAGGGGTACATCTTGCCATCGAAGCTGTTGGATATTTGGTTAGTAATGGTTATACAAATTTATTATTTGATATCGTTGGAAATGGGGGTTCGGTGGAATATAAACAATACTTGAAGAACTTGATTGTTGAAAGAAAGATCGAGTTACATGTAAATTTTTTGGGGAAATTACCACAGGAAAGGATGCCTGAGGTTTATAACTTCCATGATATATTTTTGTTTACAAGTATTTGGCGAGAACCGTTTGCTTTTACTATCTTAGAAGCAATGGCCTCGGGTTGTGTTGTAATTGGAGCAGAAGTTGGTGGAAGTAAAGAGATTCTAAAAAATGGTGTGAATTGTTTGACATTTGAGCCAGGAAATGCCATTGATCTGGCAGAGAAGATTGAAAAACTAATTCTGTCGCCTCAATTGTGGTCAAAACTCAGTAAGGGTGGGCGAAGAACGGTTGTTGAGAACTTCAATATAGAAACCATGACTGATAAGATTGAAGCATATTTAAGTAAAATCATTGCTGATCGCTCAAGATGTTAATAGAATAATGCGTTTGTTATTTGTGACATCAGGTCCTACCTATCCGCTGGATTCTGGTAATCGGATCCGGATGTATCATCTCATCAAAAATCTGGCTAAGAATCACGAAATTTATTTAATCTCCTTTGTTGAAAATGAAGTTGAACTCCAAGCCATGGATAGAATGAGAGAATTCTGTAAACTGGTCAAATGTGTTTATCGTTCTGGTTATATCAGGACAAATTTAATTCAGAAGATATTTAAATTCTTTATGGGAACTTCCTATTATATAGATGATTTTAAATCTGAAGATATGCGAAAAGTCATCAGAGATGTAGTTTTATCACATAAGTTCGATCTGGCACATTTTGATTTTATCGAAGTAGGGCAATATGTAGATGATGTTAAAGATATACCAACTATTCTGACTGAACATGACATTTTCTATTTGAAAACCCAGCGGTATCTAAAGGCCAAACAACCATTCATAGAGAAATTAGTGACATTTCGGGAATGGATAAAACTTTACCAATACGAACCTAAAATATGGGATAAATTTGATCGGGTTATTGTAACCTCAGACCATGATGCTTCTCTGATAAAATCCAGAAGACCAAAGATAAAAGTCTCTATTGTGCCTAATGGTGTGGCTACTGAATACTTTGACATAAGTAAAGTTAGGCATGAATCTACAGGTGAGGTATCACTGGTTTATACTGGAACGCTGGATAACATTGCTAATAGCGACGCGGTTTTGTTTTTTTACAAAAGGATTTTTTCTTTGATAAAAGTAGCGATTCCTGAAATCAGGTGGTATATAGTTGGAAAAAATCCGCTACCTTCGATACAAGAAATAGCAGAAAAGGATCCAGCGATTAACATTACCGGCATGGTTGAGGATGTTCGTCCTTATATAGCAAGGGCTACTGTCTATGTTACCCCTATAAGAATCGGAAGCGGAACAAGATTAAAAATTCTTGAGGCAATGTCTATGAAAAAGGCTGTAGTATCTACCTCAATAGGTTGTGAGGGGCTAAACATAGAACACAATAAAAATATTCTTATTGCAGATAATCCCCAGCAATTTGCTAACTTTGTTATCCGAGCTATAAACGACCAGCCCTTACGTTTAAAGCTCGGTGAAATTGGAAGAAAGCTTGTGGTATCTGAGTACGATTGGAAGATTTGTGCTGAAAAAATGGAACAAGTATTCGTAGAAACATGTGCTTCATATGGATTGTAGAAAAAAGCAAATGATAAACCTATCTATAGTAATTCCTGTATATAATGAAGAGGCTGTAATTAAGGAGACGTACCAGAGACTTATGAATATTATTGAGCCTCTAAAAGTCGCTTATGAACTTATCTTCGTTGATGATGGAAGTACTGACAAGACCTATGAGATACTTTCACATTTTGCAGAAAATAATTCCTCTGTGAAGATAGTGAGCCTTTCTCGGAACTTTGGTCACCAGGCAGCTATTACTGCAGGTATGGATTATTCTCGAGGAAAGGCCATTATTACAATGGATAGTGACCTTCAACATCCACCTGAGTTGATTCCTGCTCTTTTAGAAAAATGGAACGAGGGATATGAGGTTGTGTATACAGTTAGAGAGTATGGAAAAGACGAGAGTTTTTTAAGAAACTTACTTCAAATATTTTCTATAGTATTATAAACGCCTTAGCCAATATTAAGATGCCTCCAAGCACAGCTGACTTCAGGCTTCTAGATAGAAAAGTTGTAGATATTCTGAAAGGGCTTAAAGAAAAAGCCAGATTCTTAAGGGGGCTTACTGTGTGGGCTGGTTTTAACCAGATTGGGGTTAAATACACTGCTATCAGAAGGTTTGCTGGGGGAACCAAATATAGTTTAACAAAAATGCTTCGACTTGCTGTAGATGGTATAACATCTTTCTCTCTCTTTCCTTTAAGGGTTGCAGTATATCTTGGATTCATAATCTCTATAGGCAGTTTTATTTATGCAATGTATGCCCTTTATATAAGGCTTATCGCTAATAAGGCTATACCTGGATGGGCATCTATCGTAATTCCCCTGTTATTCCTTGGTGGTGTTCAGCTTATAACCATCGGTATCCTTGGAGAGTATATCGGGCGAATCTTTGAGGAAGTAAAAGAAAGGCCTGTATATATTGTTAAGAAAGAGATTGGTTTTAAGGCTGAAAGAACTGATGAATAGTAACAAAATCCAAGGTATGGATAACCCCTTTTTACAGCTTAAATTATCTGAAAATCCTGATATGTATAGAGATAATAGGTATATTATTGGAGCAGAGATGAAATTAAAATGGGTGTTATATACTTGGATTATCTTTTATTGTTTCCTTATAATTGCATGGAACGTTATGTTTAAAGAACCATCGGGTGTGGATAACGCTCAATATTTAGCCCATTCAATAAGACTTTATCAAACCTTAAATATGGAAGGAGTGGTTTCCTTCGGGAAATTGTTCTTTTTTGGTGGACCTTCTAAAGCCCCCTTAATCATGCTAATGCCATTGCCATGTTATTATCTTTTAGGTACAGATATGATTACAGCTCAACTGGTGCATGTGATATGTTTTATTCTGATAGCCTTTATTTTATTCCATATCGGACAAAAGTTAAATGGGACGCATGTAGGTTTTTTTTCAGTCATTATATTTAGTGTTATTCCATGGGTTTTCTTTCATGCTCGTATCTTCTTAACCGAACTCCCCTTGACCCTTTTTGTTATCTGGACCATATATTTGCTTCTTCAACCCCTGCGTCCAAAACTTGAGATACTTTTAGGTATTGCTATAGGTCTTGGGCTGATGACTAAGGTTTCTTATCCAGTTTTTGTGGCTGGACCGTTCATCCTTTGGATTTTCAATCGATGGTCTCAGGATGGATATACGAAAACAATTCGGTCGTTAGCAAAAATAGGGGCTATCGCTTTTCTAATTTTTGGGCCGTGGTATATCCTGAATTTTAAAAGACTCATCGATTATTCTTGGTATGCTATTACTTATGAGCCTGGTTCCATGGGACCTATTTTTAATATTAAAACCATATTATATTTTTGGAAACGCCTTTTTTGGGATCATTGTGGGGTTTATTTATCAATCTTGTTGATCATAGCTATTATAGGCTGGCTTCAAATGAGAAAGAATGGGGCATGGGATTTTGAACAAAGAAATAAATTGTATGTTATAATAGGTGGTCTTTTAGTGTCTTTAATAGTAGCCACCTTTAGGCCTAACAAACAACCTTCGCACCTTATTCCTATGTATCCTTATATAGCGGTAATAGTAGCCTTTGGGTTAAATTGGGTAATCCACATGCCCAAATGGGGAAAGATAATAAGGATTGTTGTCTGGACTTTGATTTTTATTCACTTTGCAGTTTTAATGCGAGTTAATTTTGCTTTGTGGTCTGAAGGCCCTGATTATAGACCTTTTAAGGTAGAGATCTTTCCTAAAAAGACCTTTACCAGTGGCTTATCTTTATGGACTCCGAGCTTGAATCTAGGTTTAGTAACAGGATTTCTCAAAGATTTCAAAAATGAAAGGAGCGATGCCAAGATATTGGTAGTAGAGCTTGACGACAGATTCAATGCATCTTTGTTTGATTACTATGGGGCTCGATATGGATTAGGGTTTAAGTTTTCTCAGATGGCTTTTTTACCAACAATTAATGAATTTTCACTTAAGGAGCTAAGAAAATTCGATTTTATACTTACCATCAATGGACTTCATCTGGTCTGGCCCCAGCCTTCCACGGTCCAGAAAGTTAAAGTCTGGCTTGCGGATAAGACCTTATTCGACTTAATGTCTAGCATTGATTTAAAGAGAGAAGGGACGTGGGTTTTGATCTATTCACCTAAGGAAAACGGTAGATTTGAATATCTCCGTCCTTGAATATGATATTTGCAAAAAACTAGTAGAACTTCTTGAGATTCATAGTGGGTGATAACCGCTCAAAGATCAAATATGATATGAAAAGAATCATTCCCTATATATGTTTATTTTGTAAGAATGATTTAAAGGAGGAACATGACAGATTAGTCTGTGTTAATTGTGGTAATTATTGGGATGTTATATAAGAAAAGAAAATAATAAATGAAGCTATTAGATTTTATTTGTTTCTCTATAAATTATTGGGAGAAAAGAAAGGACAGGAAGCATCAATTCATGCTTGCTCTTTCACAAAAGGAAGATATTGGAAAAGTGTTATATATCGAGCCTTCTGTGAATTTAGTTCGTTTATTTCTATTTCCATTTTCAGAACTGAAGATGGCTGAGAATAGACACCGTTGGTGGCGTGCCTTAACATTTAAAATAGAAACGATTAAAGATAAATTCTATGTTGTCTCTCCATTATTTTTAATTCCACTGTGGCGTTTTTATCCCATCTATAAGATTAATAGATTATTTACACTATTAATAATAAGGCATCAACTAAAGATATTAGGAATAAAAAAACCAGTAATATGGCTCTGTCATCCTTATGATGAATGTATCTTGGATTATATGAATGATAGAACTGCTTCTTGTTTTGACTGGGCTGAATTATGGTCAGAGTGGTTTATTGAGTTTTCCTCAAAGCGCCTGCATTTCGTGGCTGAACTTGAAGAACGTATCATTAGAAAATCTGATATTAGTTTTGTTGTGTCAGAAGAATTGTTGAAAAGAGCAAGAAGATATAATTCCAATTCATATTTTCTCGGTAGCGGGGCACCGATAGAAATGTTTCAGAACACTGATGAAAATTTCATTCCCTCAGACATTAAAGAGATTCGCAAACCAATAATTGGCTATGTTGGAACTATAGGTGAAAGGATTGATGTCCCATTATTACTTAAGATAAGTGATAATTTTCCAGACGGATCATTGGTAATCATAGGAAAACTATTGAAGGATAGGATTGACGCAGATATCCCTGATGAACTTGAAAAAAAGGGAAATGTTTATTTTCTGGGTGAAAAGGATTATGAATTACTACCATTGTATATTTCGCATTTTAAAGTAGGAATAATTCCATATATTCCAGAAAAAATGAAGTTAAACGAACCCACTAAACATTATGATTATCTCGCCGCAGGGAAACCAGTAGTCTCTACAGCCTTAGTTGAACTTGTGAGATTTAAGGATCTTATCCTCATTGCCGCTACCCATGATGAGTTTTTGAAATTATTACGAGAGGCCATAAATAAAGATGATGTCGATTCAAGCAGAAAACGACTTAACTTTATAGAAAAGAATTCATGGTCTGCTCGGGCAGACGAGATATTGGAAAGAATTAATACTCTTATCGAAAATAAATGATTAAATCAAAAAAAAGCATACTGGTAATTCCACCGAGTGCGCTCTCACCGTCAAAACATAAAATCCGTGAGAGGGAGCTTGCCGAACATTTATCTGAGTTTTATCAGGTATATTACCTATCATGGACCGTGCCGGAGGAAAGGGATATTTTTTCTAGATTTAAAGCCTTATGGCATGATTTAAATAGGAAAGAAAAGGTATATAGAGAGAATAAACTTCACATTGTAGAACTGACTATGCTACGCAGGCCATTGTTTGCAGCACGTCATTTCAACCAAATTCAGACAACCAGATTAATCCAAAGATTGAATCCAGACTATGTCTTAAGCGGCTCTACATTTCTACATCCTGTTGTAACCGATAGGAGAATTATTTACTGTTATGATTTTTATGACATTCCTACCTCAGAAATGGATAGTTTTTGGATTCGAAGGCTCATAAATAGTTTTGTGAGAAATGAAGTCAAAAAGGCAGATTTGGTGACTGCTGTCTCTCACAATCTTGCTGAAGTGGTAGAAAAAACATACCGGAAAAGCGTTCATTATCTTCCTAATGGTACGAGTCTATCAAAGTTTCAATCAGTATTACAAAAGGAAATCTGTAATTTAAAAAACATCTATAACTTGCAGAATAAATTTGTCATAGGATACATCGGAAATTTTGGGAAGTGGTCTGGTCTGGACTTTGCTATCAAGGTATTTCAACGTTTTAAACAAGAGATTAAAAATGCTGTCCTTTTTATCGTTGGACCTGGTGAAGACGTGGAACGATATAAACGGAAATATTTGAAAGACGGCATTGTATTTACTGGCATTGTGGATAGAAATGATATTTATAAATATTTTCAATGTATCGACATTGGCATTCTTACAAGCCCTTTAATTGGTTTTCGGGACTATTCTTTTCCGATCAAGGTAATAGAATACAGTGCGGCAAGAAAGATTGTTGTTTCCACCCCCGTAGCAGAACTTAGGCAGATAAAGCTACCAAATGTCCTTTTGACTGAATATGGTTCGGTTGACGAATGGGTAACAGCTCTTATGAAAGCCAGAGAACTTATCTGGAATTCCTCGTGGGATCAAGTAATAGAAGAGTATGACTGGAGAACAATTTCTCAAAAACTGGTAGAACTTTTTGAGAGCTGCAGTGGGGGAAAAACTGTTCAAAGATCAGATATGGTATTAAGTGGCGGTTATGGACGAGAATAAAATCATCCGTACAATTATAAGAGAAAAGATTCTGAACATTCCTAAAGCAGCAACCTATAGTTACACAAATAGCTATTTTTGGTGGAAGAAAATTCATAACATTGTGATCCTATTCCGGGATGAGATAAAAAACTATGCTGACGAATTATCGGTATTAGATGTAGGCTGTGGAAATGGATTTAATCTTTTTTATCTAAACTCATTTTTTGGTAAAAATATAGAGATTGAATTCTTAGGAATTGATATATCCCATACTTGTATCTATTTTGCAAATGAAAGAAAAAAAATGATGGCCGTTAAGAACCTGAAATTTGGAATAGGAAATGCAGAGGCGCTGAACTTAAAGGATGAAAGTTTTGATATAGTTCTTTGTACCGAAGTGCTAGAACATTTATCATCCCCGGAACGTTGTGTAGCTGAACTTTTTCGAGTAGTGAAAGCTGGGGGTTCAGTGATTATTACTACACCTAATGCAAAACATATTTTAGCAAGGTTAGGAAAGAAGGTAAAGTCATATAAGCCAAGAAATGCCGCGGAAAATATTGTAACCGAGGAGTATACTTATTCTGATCTTATCGGAAATCATATTTCTGTTAAAAGCTTGGGCGAGTGGGAGGACATCTTCAAAAAATATGGTTTTATCATCGAAAAAAGAAAACGAGGTGGATTGCTCTTTGGGGGCCGGAATTTTGACAAACACAGATTAGCCTTTGCTTTTATTTTGGTTGTCGAAGAGGTTTTAGACCGTATTCCATTTTGGCCGAATCTTTCGGAGGATATTATTGTTTTATTGAAGAAACTTCAATAGAAAATGGTTGCTTTGTCTATTTCGAAATTATAGGAAGATGTTCGTATTAATCCTAATTAAAGTAATCTGCTATTAAAAGGGAGATGGCTAAAATCATTCCATATATATGTTTATCCTGTAAAAGTGCTTTAAGGGAGGAGGCAGATAAGTTAGTTTGTGTTAGATGTGGCAAATATTGGGACATTAATGACTCTGTACCATGTTTTATAAAAGATGCCCCCTATTGGGGGGAACTTCCTCGTGATGAGATGAGGGCGATTCTGCGGAATGCGCAGGAGGGATACTGGAGAGATGCCCTTGAGATGATTCCTGTGGAGAAGCGGGAAGAAATTATCATAGGTAGCTCCGACGAGACCAGGGGATGGTGGAGATATCTTTTGCCTGGGTTAGACGCAGGCAAGGTTCTTGATATTGGGGCTGGTTTAGGGGCGATTACCTTCTCATTAGCGAGTGCTGGATATGAGGTTGTCGCAGTAGATTCTGTCATGGAGAGGGCCATGTTCATCGAGACGAGAAGGAGGCAGGATAACATAAGAAATATTCAAACGGCATGCGCCAGCGCCCTTGAACTCCCCTTCCCCAGTAGTTCTTTTGATATAGTAATCATGAACGGCGTATTGGAATGGTTGGGTCTTTCAGATACTTCAATCTCACCGTATCAAGTTCAAAAAAATGTCCTTCACGACATCTTTAGATTATTGAAGCCGGATGGCATTCTATACCTTGCCATAGAGAATAGGATGTCTGCTCTATACTTTCTTGGCTTCAAGGATCCACACAGCGGTCTGAGATTCATTACGTTGATGCCGCGGAAAATTGCTAATTTTTACTCTTTATTAATGAAAGATGCAGAATACAGAACTTATATATATTCCAGGTTCGGTTATCAAAAGATGCTTAAGGAGGCAGGGTTCAAAGATATGAGATTCTTTTTACCTCTTCCGAGTTACAGAAATTTTAAGGCGATCGTTCCTGCGGGAAATAGAAAGGTTGCAAGATATTGTATAACACATATTTGGAATTTGAAGCGTCTGCCGCTTTTAAAGAAGATATTGCCTTTTTTTAAGCTTCTTCCTGTTGGTCTTCTTTTGGATTATTTCGCTCCAGATTATAGTATTATCGCTAGGAAATGAATATGAAAGTTCTATTATGATAGAATTATTAGAGAAATATATTCGTAATAATTGGCATAATTTTAATCTCCCCTTTTTGCTCCCCAGGAGATTTTCATATTTGTTTTTAAAGGGCTTCAGGAAGACGATATTTTTTCTATTTAAAGATAATGATTCACAACCTTTTGCGGTTTTGAAGATAAGTAATGACCCTCTAGTTTTTAAGAGATTACTGAGTGAATATGAGACCTTGTCTTATTTATCAGCAAAAGAAGCTGTGAGGAGTGATATACCAGCACCACTTGCATTCTTTGAGATGAGAGGGCATACATGTGTTTTTGAATCAGCCCTTTCGGGTACCCCTCTGGTTTATTATATGCAAGGGATTAGAACCAGAAGAGGGTTGAGGAGAATGAAGGAGATCTTTGACCGCATCGTTGATACCTTAGTTACATTCGATAAGCCTAATCAGCATCATAAAGCTGACTCGAAACATCAGCAGGTTGTTGAGCACGGTGATTTCAATCCATCAAATCTTTACGTTGCGAGAAATGGTATAAAGATTTTCGATTGGGAGTATTCTACGCTTCAGGGTAAGCCGCTGAGGGACGTTTTAGACTTTTCGCTCAAGTATGTCCTTTTTGCGAGATATCTCAAGAAGGAGATCAGGCGGGAGCACCCTATTTTAAAGGACTTTGAGGAGGCTTTCCTCTCAAGAACTACTCACAGCGCGATAATATGGGATAGTATTAGTCTTTACAACAAAAAGATGGATATGCATAAATCGGCAGTTCTGGATGCCTTTTACAGCTTGTGCAAGAAATATCTCATTGAGTCAGATGCTCGAAGTTTTTTTAAAAATTTAGATACCCTTATAGTATCTTCTTGAATAATTTGATAATAGATAACGTCGTGAAAAATGGCAATTTTTGATACTGTTTCAGGTGTAGTATATAGAGGTAGATATTAGAAATATTGAAAATACTGTTAAACCTTCGAGGGGGACGATTCATGAGGTGCATTCTTTGTAAAAAAAAGAATATGGAATTATTTCTAAAAATATCGAGTTCGAAGTACTTAAGGTGCACCAATTGTGGACTTGTTTGTCTCGAAAATATGCCCGACATGTCAGCAATAAAGACAATTTATGATAGTGATTATTTTGTAAAAAAAAGAAAAGGCGGTATAGGCGCTGACTTTGTCGGAGAAGAAAAACTTTATTTAACGAAGTTTCGAGACCGTATCAAACGAATAGAAAAAAGGATCAAAACCGGACGTATCTTGGATATCGGGACATCTGTCGGGCAGTTTTTATTTGTTGCCCGAAAAGCGGGATGGGATATTTCCGGTTTGGAAGTATCAGTAGCTGCGGCTGATATGGCAAGGCAGCACTACAACATAAATATAGAGGTGGGAACACTGGAGGATGAGGCCTTCGGAAGGGGTCTTTTTGATGTAGTTACCTTGTGGCATGTCTTTGAACATTTTCCCGACCCCATGAAATCATTGAAGAAAATTCATAGTTTGTTAAGGAAGGATGGGCTACTTGTTATAGAATTGCCAAACATTGGGAGTAAGAAGGCGATCAATGCCGATGTTAAGTGGTCATATCTTTTACCAGCTGAGCACCTTTTCTATTATACTCCCGTTACGATAAGTCGTTTTTTAGAAAAAGCACATTTTAGGATTGAGACCATAGAATATGTATCTGGTGGGACAGGGATCGGTGATTGGATGGATAAAAAAGGACTTGTAGGATTAAAGAAATTTATTTTTGTGCGATTACCAGTGGTAAATAAGATTATAAATACGGCTCCGTCTATCATAGCTAAAATTTGGAGGAATAAGGAGCTGATGATAGTATTTGCCCGCAAAAAATGAATAGGATTAACTAAAAAAGGCTTTATGTCTTATCGTATTATCACCATCTTAAAAAAGATTTACCTTTTCTTAAGAAAAAAAACTTTTTCTCCTATACTCTTTTTCAAGAGTACTGTTACTGCTTCAAAAAAACAAATTAAAAGTATTCTGTTCCTCAGATATGATCGCATTGGTGATATGGTCTTGTCCACGGCTGCCTTGAAGTCGTTGAAGAGAGACTATCCTGCCGCGAAAATTACAGTCCTGGCCTCCGAGCGAAACTTTGCTATCTTGAAGCATAATCCCAATGTCGACGAAATCCTCATCTACCAAGGGATCCCTTGGTTCATCAGAGAGATACGTCACCGGGGCTATGACCTGGTGATAGATCCCTTTTTAACCTACGAGTTGAGACAGGCCTTCATGACATGCCTTTCCGGTGGTAAGTACAGGATAGGTTTTGAAGAGGCGGGGAGGGAGATCTTCTTTAATATCAGAGGTCCCACGACCTCTCCGCCAAAGCAGATGGTTGACCACCTGTTAGATCTGACGGAACGGCTCGGAGGAAGAAAGGAGGGCTATGAGCCAGAGGTCTTTTTAAGCGATGCGGAGATACAATGGGCTAATAAAACCCTTGCCGGAAAAGTGATTAGTGCTAATGAATTGATTATTGGCATTCATCCAGGTGCGCACTATCCAAGTCAAAGGTGGCCGGCTGAACGTTTTGGAGAGGTCGCCCGACGGATTCTTGAAAAATGGAAGGCAAAGGTCATCTTCCTCGGCAGCAGCGATGAGGAGGGACTTTTGAAAGCGGTAAAAAAAAGTGCGGGAGAGAATATTCAGATCTTTTCTTGCTCCGGCATGAGGGAGTTTATGGCCCTGTTGAGTAAGTGCGATCTGCTGGTATGCAACAATTCAGGCCCGATGCACATCGCTTCTGCCTTGAAGGTCCCTACAGTATCTATGATGGGACCGACAGTTGCTCCCCTATGGCTTCCCTATGGGGAACACCATGTGGTAATAAACAAGGCGCTTTCTTGCAGTCCGTGTAACAGGGCGATTTGTAAAGACCATGAATGCATGGAATCGATAACCGTGGATGAGGTATTCGACGCAGTGAAAAAACAGATCTCGCATATTAAATCAACACGAATAAGAAAGAGGACGTCTAAGAATAAAAAGGAAATAATTAAGGCGTCAGGGTCGCATGAAAAAGCTAAAAAAAATCATCGTTGTTGATTTCGGCGGTGTCGGCGACCTGGTGCTCTCCATCCCTTTCTTGAGAGGGCTTAAAACGGCCTTTCCGTCCGCTGAGGTATCTGTGTTGTGTGCTCAGCGGGCAGGGATGATCTTAAAAAATCAACCTTATATTGCAAAGATTTTCTTATCCCCAATAACACTGCGCGGTCTTATCAAGATAGGTCTACAGTTAAGAAAGAAAGGATTCGATATAGCGATCAATCTGATGCCTGAGACATCCTATTTCTCAGCTATCAAGATGTATCTCCTGTTCATCTTGATTAATGCTAAGAAGTGGGTGGGAAGGAATACCGAGAAGAGAGGTTTTTTTTATCATATCAGGGTGCCGGAGCAAAAAATGCAAACGGAGAATGAAGTACTGATGTATGGTAAGATCCTCGGGGCCATCTCAGACTCAGCATTCGACGCGCAATTGGAATTTCATTGCTCAAAGGAGAGCAGAAAGAGGGCAGGTGAGCTCTTATCTAAGGTGAGGAATTTTCAAGGTGATCCCCTTGTTCTGATCAACCCTGGTTCTGATTGGCCTGCAAAACGATGGCCCATTGTGAGATATGCGGAGTTGGTGAAAAGGTTGCAGGCATCATTTCCGTCTGTCGAATTTGGGGTTATTGGCACACCGGCTGAAAGTGTGCTGGCTGATTTTCTTAAAGAGGCAGTTAATAACAGAGTTTTTATACTTTCTGGCAAGACTCCGCTAAAGCTTCTTCCTTCAGTCATGGAGAAGGCCTCCTTGGTGATAACCAATGATAGCGGCCCTGCACACATTGCCCGGGCAGTGGGTACCCCGGTCGTGATCCTCGCTGGACCAAGCACGCCTGCCTTTTTTACTATTCAAGGTAGGAATGAGAGTTTCGTCATATACCATCCCGTATCCTGTGCCCCCTGTCTGAAGGTGTCATGTGCTACGATGGATTGCTGGCAGACGATATCAGTGCAAGAGGTTGTAGAAGTTACATCCAAGATATTAGAAAGAAAAATGAATGAGGATGATAGCTAATATTGCCAAAAAGGCACGCGGTATAATTGAAAAAAGGGAGGAAATTCAAGAGCCATCAGGAGGCTTTCTGTCGCATAGGATCAGACAAAAAGCAATCTCTCTCCTGAAGAACCATGGAA
>Ga0299912_10001068_pt1 | contig 22213 bp, 17 predicted proteins | sample RVTome_2_FD_207667 | JGI IMG/M metagenome (GOLD analysis project Ga0299912, IMG submission 207667) | Soil microbial communities from uranium-contaminated site in the Upper Colorado River Basin, Wyoming, United States - RVT95D214 (version 2) ... | reverse complement strand
CAGAGCTTCCTCACCGGAGCGGGCATCGCCGACTTCGACACCGAGAAAGCCTCGCTCAACACCCTGCAAACCTCGATCACCGACGAGCGCTACCGCGTGGAAGCGCGGCTGAGCGAGATCGGCGGGCGCCTGGCCGAGATTGGCCGTCAGATCGGCCGGATCAGCCCGGACGTTGAACTCTACCGCGACTCCAACACGGCTGCGTCCGACAAGCTGATGCAGCTCAACATCGATCGGCAGGACCTGTTGTCGCGCTACAGGCCCGACGCCCAGCCGGTGCGGGACATCGACCAGAAGATCGCCCAGCTCCAGGCGCTGCAGAACCAGCCGGGCGGCCAGACGTCAGGCGTGCGCCGCTCAGGGGTCAATCCGGTCTACCAGACGGTCCAGACCGAGCAGCTTCAGCTCAACGCCGAAGCCGCGTCCCTTCGCGAGCGGCAGAGCGCGCTGGTCGCCCAGCTCGAGCAGATCTCCGCGCGCCGGCAACAGCTCACAGAACTGGAGCCGCAGTATCTCGCCCTCGGGCGCGACCGCGACCTGCTGCAGGCCCAGGTGCGCGACCTGCTGTTGCGGCGCCAGCAGTCCCAGGCCGCCCAGGCCATCGCCCAGAAGAGCAACGACAACATCCGCATCGTCGAGCGCCCGACGCCGCCATCGCGCGGGTCGAGCCTGCGCAAGCCGATCCTGGTCCTGGCCTTCATGTTCGCTGCCTTCACGGCGCTGTGCGCGGGACTCTTGCGGCTGTTCCTGCGCCGCGGTTTCGCCACGCCGTCCTGCGCGGCGCGCACCTTGGACCTGCCCGTGCTGGCCGCCGCGGGCGTGAAACGCGGGCCGTGAGCGGTCGGGGCTTCGCCGGGCTGGGGATTAGATTAGCCTTGAACCTTGCGCGCGTGGCGATTCGGGCGATGGTCGACCTAACCAGCGAGATGGCGGACCTCTGGACATCGCTGGCGCCGCCATCCGCGGGCCAGGGCTTCCTGGTGCAATTCGTGGCGGCGACGCGGGGTGAGGGGGCCTCCACCGTGGCGCGGGAATTCGCGCGGTTCGCCGCGGGCCGGGCGACGCGGCCAGTGTGGCTGGTGGACCTGGATCTGAAGGCCGCGCCTCAACATGCGGCGATCGCGGCGGAACCGGCGCGCTACGGTCGGCTCGGCCAGCCTGCGGCGGCGAGTCCGGACGGTTCGGCGTTCTTTACGGTCCAGCCGCCCGCGCGCGACAAGCAGGGCCGGCGCATCCCGGACTCACACTATCTCAGCGGCCATGCGGCGGGCGGGGCCAAGCTGTGGGTCACGCGCTTTCGCAACGAGATGCTGCGGCCCGGCCAGGTTCCCAGCGTCATCGAGACCGGCGACTACTGGGCGGCCATGCGCCGCCACGCCCAGGTGGTGGTCGTGGATTCGCCGCCGGCCGAGCTGTCCCGGGCGGCCCTGGCGGCCGCGCCGTTCATGGACTGCACCGTGCTCGTGATCGCGGCCGAGGGAGCCGACACGCGCGGCCCCGCCGCCTTGCGCGATGCGCTGGAGCAGGCCGGCGGGCGCGTCGCGGGGGTGTTCTTCAACCGGGCCGCCATCGCGCCGCCGCGGTTCCTCAAGGCCCTGATGCCGTGACCGCCCAGGCGCTCTATCCGGCGCCGCACCGGCCGCTGGAGCGCGCCACGGCCGTCGACGCCGTCGCGTTCGCCGCGGCCGTTGGAATCATCCTGGTGTTCAGCCAGGCCTGGCTCACGGCCCTGACCGGCGGCGCGACGACGCCTGAGATTTCGGGCCTGGTGCGGGCGATGTTTTTTCCCGCCTACGCCCTGGGGCTGGTTCTGTTGGCCCTGGAGCCCCTGCAAGGCGCCCGCGCGGCGGTGCGCCAGCCGCTAGCGATCCTCTTGGTATGGATCGCGGCGGCCTCCATGCTGTGGTCGGTCGATCCCAGCGAGACCCTGCGGCGGACGGTGGCGCTGTGCCTCACCACCCTGTGCGGCCTCTTGGTCGGCGCCCGATTCCGCTGGGCGACCCTGGCCGAGGCGCTGGCGACGGCATTCGCGATCCTGGCCGTCGGCTCGTTCCTGGTCGGGCTTTTCGTCCCGTCATTCGGGCGGATGGAGAATCTGTTCCCAGGCGCCTGGCGCGGCTTCTGGATCGAGAAGAACCTGCTCGGCGGCAACATGGCCATAGGCTTCACGATGATCGCGGCGGCGGCGCTGCTGAGGCCGAAGCGGGCGCTGCTGTGGTGGCCGCTGGCGGGCCTGGCGCTGCTGCTCATCCTCTTGTCCACCTCCAAGACCGCCTTGCTCGCCTGCGCGGTGGGGGTGTCCGGTCTTGTGCTCGTGGGGTTGATGCGGCGGGGGCCGTCGACCCGAGTGGCCGCGATCTACGGTGTGGCGACCGCCGCGGCCCTGGGCGCGATGATCGCGCTGTTCGCCGCCGACGTGGCGCTGGCCATCCTCGGCAAGGACGCGACCCTGACCGGCCGGACCAAGATCTGGGCGGCGGTTACTCGCCAGATCACCCAACATCCCTGGCTGGGCCTCGGCTATGGCGCGCCATGGACGGACCCCTCACCGTGGGGCCCGGCCGCCGAGATCGCCAAGGAGGCGGGATTCCGCGCCAGCCACGCCCACAGTTCGTGGCTCGAACAGTGGCTGTCCCTCGGCATCGGCGGGCTCCTGGTCTGGACGGCCTATTTCCTGGAGACCTGGGTTCGGGCAGTGCGCGCCCTGTTCACCGACAAGGGGGCCTATCTGGTGGTCCCCTTCCTGCTCGTCTTCACCTTGACCACCCTCACCGAGAGCGTGGCGGTGATCTACAACGACATGCGCTGGGTGATCTTCGTAGCGCTGGCGGCCAAGCTGGCGCTGCCCGACAAGGCCGCGCCCAGGCCGCCCGTGGCGCCCAGACGCCGGCGCCCTTCGGCCACGGTGACCACTTCCGCGGTTCCGGCCAGCGCCTGGTCCAGGAGGCGCTCCAACGCCCCGGGCTCGCAGCCCCAGGGGGAGGGGGTCTGGCCCACGTCATGGGTGTAGAGGATCAGCCAGGCGCGGCGCGCGATGGCCAGGTCCAGCCAGCGGCGGGCGACAGCCTCGCCGTCGGGCCCCTCGATGCCCACCGACGGGGCCTGGTTCAGGTCCGTCCCCGCCTCGATCAGGCCGGGGTGCAGGGCGCGCATCACGCCATAGCGGCCTGACAGGGCGCGCTTGGCGGACGCCGACACGTCGCCGTAGGGGTAGGCGAAGCTCTCCGGCTCTGGGACGCCCAGGGCCTTCAGCGCCAGCAGGTTGGCCTCCACGTCCGCCAGCAGCGCCTCGGGCGAGGCCAGGGCGCAGTTCAGGTGCGAGGCGGTGTGGCATCCTATCTCGTGGCCGGCGGCGTATAGGCGCGCGACATCCTCGCCCGTGGCCACGCGACCGCAGGGGCTGTCCTGGCCGAGCAGCCCCGTGCTGATGAAATAGGTCCCGCGCAGGCCCCGGGCCTCAAGGATCGCCGCGCCCGCTTTGGCCGCGCTGGCGGGGGCGTCGTCGAAGGTGAAGGAGACCATCGGAAGGCCCAGGCGCGTGGGCGCGGGGCGGCGCCCGGCCAGGCGCGCGGCGCGGCGGCGCAGCTTGCCGCGCAGCGAACGGTCCGCGGTTTGGGCGTAGGTCATACGGCCTCCGCGCACAGGGCGGCGCGATAGAGCCTCATGCAGAAGGCCCGCAGGCCGAGCGGCGCGGCATCGGCCAGGGCGACGGCCTTGAGCATCGGCCGCCAGAGGCCCTTGAACGGGATCGGCTTCATCAGCCGCGCCACCTGATAGCTGGGATAGCGGCGGATCACGGCGCGGTGCGCCTTGACGATCCGCCTGAAGTTCTCGACCGACTGCTCGTATTTGCGCGCGATCACGTCGGCCGGGTCGAGCCCCAGGTGGGTGGCGGGATTGTCGACGTGCAGGATCTTGTGGCGGCGAGACACGCGCACGCCCCACTCCACATCCTCCCAGCCCCAGCCGTTGAAGCCCTCGTCGAAGGCCTCGCTGTCGAACACGTCGCGCCGGACCAGGAGGTTCGAGGTGAAGACATACTTCTCCGGGTGGCGGGCGCGGAACCGGGCCGGGGCGCAGTCCGAGCGGCCGGCCAGCTTGCGGTGCAGGGCGTGCTCGCGCCGGTGCGGCGTCTGATCCATGGAGAAGCCGCCGAAGGCCACGGCCGGCGCCTCGCCCGCGATCAGGGCTATGTATTCGCCCAGGAAGTCCGGACGGTCGGGCAGCATGTCGGCGTCCAGGAACAGCAGCCAGGCGCCGCGGGCGTGGCCGGCCAGGCGATTGCGGCCCCTGGCGCGCCCCTCGTTGGCGAGCAGGCGGATCAGCCGCGCGGGCAGGGCGAGGGCCTGAACGGCGACGGTGACATCGTGCGCCAGCTCGTCGTCGCCCGCGCCGTCGTCCAGCAGAACCAGCTCCACCGCGCCGTCGAGGCTCGCGGCCTCGCGGTCCAGCGCCTCCAGCAGCGCACGAGGATCGTCGTGCAGGAACGGGATCAGCACCGACAGGCGCGGCTTGGCGGCCGTCCAGGCGCCGTTGTCGACCGTCCACTCCGTCAAGGGCTTTATCGGCGCGTTCATGCGGTTCTCGCGTGCAAGGCGCGGACCAGCTGGCCGCAGCGCGTCCGCGCCCCCGCGCCGTCCAGCGCCAGGATCAACGCGCCATAGACCAGCGCCCCCGCGCCCGCCTTGGCGAACAGCTCCACCGCGCCGCCGAAGCGCGGGACCAGGCTCACCGCCACGGCCATGCCGGCGCAGGCCAGGGCCGCGCGTCCGATGGTCGTCCACGGCAGGGGCAGGGGCATCACCCGCCGGCCCATGGCCCAGGAGGCGGCCGCGCCCACGGCATAGCTCGCCGTCGTCGCCCACACCGCGCCGTTCAGGCCGAACCGCGGGATCAGGATGAAGGTCAGGGCGAAGTTGGCCGCCGCCGGGATCGCCATGGCCGCTAGCAAGAGGCGCGTCTGCCGGCCAAGCGTGAAGGCCGTATGCAGATAGTAGGTGGTGATCCCCGCGAAGAAGCCCGAGGCGGCGATCCAGGGCGCCACCCGCGCGGCGGCGTCGCGCAGGCCCTCGCCGATCATCACGTCCGCCAGGGGCCTCGACACCAGCGCCAGTCCCACGGCGGCGGGCAGGCAGATCAGCACCATCAGCGACGCCTGCTCGCGGGCGGCGCGCTCCAAGGCGCCGCGCCCTCCCTGCTCTAGGGCCGCTATGCAGGCCGGCCCCCCCGCCGCGCCGAGCCAGATGAACAGGACGTCGAGCGTGCGCGAGGAGAGGCTGTAGCCGGCGTGGTAGGCGCCCACGCTGGCCTCGTCCAGGAAGGCGGCCAACATGAACCGGTCGGTGCTCGCCAGGGCCAGGGCGAGGATCAGCGACAGGGACACCGGCACGCCATAGTTGGCGTAGGTCTTGGCGAGGGCGGGATCGAAGCGGCCGGCGGAGGCGCGCTTCAGCTCCTCGGGCAGGACGAAGGGCAGGCACAGGGCGGCGGCCAGTCCCGCGCCGATCAGGGGCGCCGCGCCCCCGGCGCCGAGCACCGCCAGGGCCGCGCCGATGGCGAAGGCGCCGGCCGTCTGGCCTATGTCGAGCAGGGCCGAGGCGGTGACGCGGCCGGCCGCGCGGCGATGCTCCTGGGCGAGCTTGGCGAGGCTTCGCACGGGAATGGCCACCAGGCCCGCGCCGACGGCGAATTTCAGCGAGCCGGGGATCGGCAGCAGCCACACCACCACGACCGCCGCCGCCGGCAGGGCGAAGGCGAGGGTCCAGAACGTCCGGTACAGGGTGGCGAAGTGGACCGGTAGAGCCGCGTCCTCAGCCCGGCGGGCATAGAACCTCGCCATGGCCGCTTCCAGCCAGGTGAAGGCCAGAGTGTGGACCAGGGTGGCGGCCGAAAACGCCAGGGCGTAGGCGCCATAGGCCTCCGGCGTCAGCAGCCGAGTGAAGGCGATCAGGCTGAGCAGCCCGACGACCCCCTGAACGATGTTCGCCGGCAGGTAACCGATCACGCCCTTCCAGAACATCGGGTGGCCTCAGCGCACCGCGGACCGGTCCCCTAGCAGGCAGGGGATGGTCACGAGCATGATGTAGAGGTCGAGCCAGAAGGACTGGCGGTGGATGTATTCCACGTCCAGCGCCACGCGCCGGCGCACGGAGTCGGGCGTGTCCACCGGCCCGCGCGAGCCCTTGATCGCGGCCCAGCCGGTCATGCCGGGCTTGAGTTGATGGCGGTGGGCGTATTCGGCCACCAGGCGCGCGGACTCGGCCTGTCCGGTCTTCATGCCGATGGCGTGGGGGCGCGGTCCCACCAGGGACATCTCGCCGGTCAGCACGTTGAAGATCTGCGGCAGCTCGTCGAGGCTGGTGCGGCGGATGAAGCGGCCCACCCGCGTGATCCGGTCATCGTCGGCCGACACTTGGCGCGAGGCGGTGGCGTCCGCGGCGTCCTGGCGCATGGAGCGGAACTTCCAGACCACGATCTCCTCGTTGTTGAAGCCGTGGCGGCGTTGGCGGAACAGGATCGGCCCGGGGCTGTCCAGCCGCACGGCCAGCGCTGTCAAAGCCATGATCGGCAGGGCGACGATCAGGGCCAGGGAGCCGATCGTCAGGTCCTGCACGCGCTTCCAGAACGCCCGGTTCTCGTTGCGCTCCAGGCCCGAGAGCTGGGCGAGCGGGGAGTCGCCGAGCCGCGAGAGCGTGGCGGCCCCCGTCTCTCCATCGAAATCGAGGAACAGGGATATCTCGTTGGGCAGCACCCGCAGGTGGGCGATGATCTGGTTGACGCGCCCCTGGGCCGAGGCGGGCACGGCGACCACGATGCGGTCCACGAACGGCATGATGCGGTGGTGGATCAGGGCCGCCGTGTCGCCCAGCACGGGCACGCCACGGATCGTAGGGGGGACGCGGTCCAGCCGGTCGTCGAACACCCCGAGCACATTGGCCTCGCGGCTGTCGAGCAGCCTGGCGATCAGGCGCTCGGCATTGCGCGTCGCGCCCACCAGCACGACGTTGGGCGTCAGCCGGCCCTCGGCCCGCCAGCGGCGCACGCTGGACCACCAGCCGAGATGGGCGAGATAGACGGCCGAAAAACTGAGCGAAAGCCATGCCAGCCCTTGGGTCATGACCATGGCGCCGCGTGTCGCGCCAATGATGACGAGGATCGCGGCTGCCGGTGTGAAGGCGGCGGCGGTTTTCAGAAGGTGACTGGAGAGCGTCTCGCGCGCCTGAAACCCATAGGCGCCTGTCGCGCGCAGGCTCCAGGTCAGCAGCATCGCGCCCAGGATGTAGGGCAGTACCGCCCCCACCGGCGCGGCGAGCAGGTCTCCAGGCTGACCCATCCGACAGGCGATGGCGGCCACGGCGATGATGATCGACACATCCGCGACGCGAAAGCCCTTGGCGGGATCTGACTCCAACAACCTCGCCCGCGCCGTCAGCAACCGCCCCGGCCGGAGCGGCCCACGCCGTTCGCCATGGCGCCGGTCCGCGTCGACCAGCGGCCCGATCTCGCGGCGAAGATCGTCGGAGACCTCGACGCCGGGCCCGGGGCTAGGGACCGGACGCGCGGACTCCTCGGCAGGCGCGGTCTTCAAGCGGGCGGCGAGGGCGGTCATCGGGGCGGCGCATCATCCGAATTTGACGACGCCCATCTTCCCAGGCGGGGGTGAGCCCCCCGTTAACGGTGGAGACTTTTCCGGCGTGGCCGCAACCGCGGGCCGCCTTGATTGCCAGGGACCGTGGTTCAGGCTATCCGGACCGGCCTGGGCGCGAGCTCGGACAGGTGACGTGGCCGAGTGGCTGAAGGCGGCGGTTTGCTAAACCGTTGTACGGTGTAAAGCCGTACCGAGGGTTCGAATCCCTCCGTCACCGCCGGCCGGCTTGGCGTCCGGGGATCCGAGCGGAGACAGGCCGCCCCTATTCCGACCGCCCCCGCGACATTTCGGCGTTTGCCCGACGGAGCCCCATCGTTGACACGCTGGCCGGTTCCATCGACCATTCCAGCAAACAACGCAGGCAGCAGGGAGCGGATACGTGAACAACCGGCGCGCTGGGCAGGCGGCTTCGTCCGATATTCCCTCCGCCGGGAACGGACCGGGCTATTGGGACAGGCGCGACGTGCTCAGGGCCGCCGGCGCCGTGGCTGCGGCCGGATCGGCGCTGGGGGCGAGCGTCGCCCAGGCGGCGCCGGCTTTCCATGTACCCCCGCTTTACAAGGTAGTCGCCGACACGCGCTTCGCCGACAGCCGCGCCTTCGCCGCCGAGGCGGCGCACGCCGGCCACCGCGTCGCCTGGACCAATGGCGACGTCACCAAGCTCTGGTACGACGAACTCGACCTGCTCTGGCGCGGCGACAAGTCCGCCCTGGCGGGCTTGACCGAATACGGCGCCTTCTTCTGCCTGGAGCGGCTGGCTCTGGATCGGGGCCTGCGCGTGGTCTTCAAGGCGGAGCACCGCCGGCTGGCGTCGGGTGCGACCGCGCACGCCGTCGCGGGGCCGCCCGCCGTGGTGACGCAGGCCGCCCTCGAACGCCTGTCGGGCAACGCCTGGGCGGCGCAGGCGGCGAGCATGGCCTTGGCCGCGCGCGGCGCCGGGCCCGTCGGCGCGTCTCGGCAAGCGACCTCTCAGGCGGGGCCGGGCCAACCGCCCCTGTTGATCAGCTGGGTCCTCGCGCCCAAGCCTGAACGCCGCATCTAGGAGACACCGCATGAGAGTTGCGAACGGCGTGAGCGCCGCGGACTTCGCCGACGCACTGAAGGCGTTCGAGGGCGTCGTGGGCAAGGACTGGGTGTTCAGCTCCGAAGAGGATCTCGAGCCCTATCGCGACGCCTACTCGATCCTCTGGGGCGAGCCGGAGGAACGGCTGGCGTGCGCCGCCGTGGCGCCGTTCACCGCCGAAGAGGTGCAGGCGGTGGTGCGCATCGCCAACGAGCGGCGCATCCCGATCTATCCAATCTCCACGGGCAAGAACCTTGGGTACGGGGGCGCCGCGCCGGTGCTCTCGGGCAGCGTGGTGCTCGACCTCAAGCGCATGAACCGCATCCTCGAGATCGACGAGCGCAACGCCTATGTGCTGGTGGAGCCGGGCGTCACCTATTTCGACCTCTACCGATACATTCAGGATCGTGGCCTAAACCTTTGGATTGATTGCCCTGATCCAGGTTGGGGCAGCGTCATCGGCAACGCGCTCGACTACGGCGGCGGCTACACCCACTCCTCGTACCGCAACCACTTCGACGCCCACTGCGGCATGGAGGTGGTGCTGGCCTCCGGCGAGGTGATGCGCACCGGAATGGGCGCGCTGCCGGGCGCCAAGACCTGGCAGCAGAACAAGTACGGCTACGGCCCGTTCGTGGACGGCCTGTTCAAGCAGTCCAACATGGGCGTGGTCACCAAGATGGGCTTCTGGCTCTACCCGGCGCCGGAGGCCTTCCTGGCGGGCGTGATCAGCGTGCCGAAGAAGGCCGACATCAACCCGCTGATCGACCTCATCAACTACCTCGAGAACACCGTGTCGATGCAGGGGATGCCGGTGGTCTCGAGCCCCTTCCTACCGCTGGGGGGATCGCTGTCGCCGCTGCAGCCGACGGGCATCCCATCCGTAAACGCGCCGGTGACGGAGCAGGAGGCCTACGCGGCCACGCATAACATCCCCTACTGGAGCGTCACCGTCTCCTATTACGGCGCGGCCGAGGTGGTGAAGGCGCAGTGGGAATACACGAAGAGGAAGGCCTCCGAGATTCCAGGGGCGAGCTTCACCGGCGGCGATGTGCTGAACCTGCCGCTAAGCGAGGAGCAGCTGAAGAGCCTCAACAAGGCCAACTTCGGCATCCCGGCCCTGTCGATCTTCTGGATCGGCGCGCGCGCCGAGCACTCCGACCCGACCGAAGGACACATCACCTGCTCGCCGATCATCCCGCGCACCGGCGAGGGCATCGTCGAGGCCTATGAGTTGATCCAGAAGACCTCCAAGGACCTCGACCTTCCGGTCACGGTGCTGACTCCGCCGATCGGCTGTTGGGCGCGCACCTTCGTCATCCTGGTGATGATGGCGGTCACCCACGACCCGGAGAAGAACAAGCGCACCCGCGCCGCCTTCCGCGAGATGGTGAAGATCCTCGCGGACCACGGCTATGGCGAATACCGGACGGCGCCGGCCTTCCAGGACGACGTCATGGCCACTTACAGCTTCAACAACCACGCGCTGCTACGCTTCCACGAAGCGGTGAAGGACGCCGTCGATCCCAACGGAATCATCTCGGCGGGGCGCTATGGCGTGTGGCCCAAGCACTTGCGGGAGACGCGGGGATGATCCGAGGAATGTTCGCGGCGCTGCTCGCCGTCCTTGCCGCCGAGCCCGCCGTGGCGAAGGATCAGCCCGCATCGCCGGCGCGCGCGGTTCCCGGCGCCGGCTGGGCGGCCGTGCCGATCCCGGCCGACACTGGCGAGCACATCTATCAACGCTATTGCTTCGAGTGCCACGGCGCGGGAGCCGACATGCCCGGCACGGTGGCGCTGCAGGCGAAGTACAAGGGCTCCAAGCCCGCGCGGCTCGACCAGCGCACCGACATGACCGCGGCCTTCGTGACCTACACCGTTCGCCACGGCGTCTCGGTCATGCCGTCCATTCGTCCGACCGAGATCAGCAACGCCGAGCTGAAGGCCATCGCCGCCTATCTGTCGCGCAAGACACGCTGACCCTGCAAGGGCGCGGGTTCGGCGGAGCTAGGGCCGCCTCAACAGCTCCGAGGACGCGATCGAGATGAAGCGCTGGGTGATCCGATTGGTCGGCCTGGGCGCTGTGCGGCCGTGGCTGACCGTGGCGCTGGCCGTGGCCGCCTGCCTCGCCAGCGGCTTCTACGCCGCCGGCCACTTCGCCATGACCACCGACACCGCCGCGCTGATTTCGCCCAAGGTGGCTTGGCGCAAGGCAGAGGCGGCGGTTGACGCCTCATTTCCCGACGCCGCAAGCCAGATCGTGGTGGTGGTCGACGGCAAGACGCCCGAGCTGGCCGAACAGGGCGCGGCCGGGCTGGCCGAGGCCCTAGCCGCGCGCAAGGACCGGATCGTCTCCGTTAGCAGGCCGGACGCGGGACCGTTCTTCGGCCGTAACGGGCTGCTCTTCCTGTCGCTTCCCGAGGTGCAGACGACCACCAGCGAGCTGATCTCGGCCCAGCCGTTCCTCGGGCCGTTGGCCGCCGATCCCAGCCTGCGCGGGGTGATGTCGAGCCTGTCGGCCATGCTGCTGGGCGTGCGCGAGGGCCAGGCGACGCTCGCCTCCGTGCGCAAGCCTATCGCCAGCCTCGCGGACGCGCTTGAAGGCCAGGCGCAGGGCCAGGCCAAGCCGTTCTCGTGGGAGGCGCTGATGGCCAAGCCGGGCGGCGCCGTCTTGCCCCTGCGCCGGCTGGTGCTGGTCCAGGCCAAGCTGGACTTCGCCGACCTGGAGCCGGGCGCGGCCGCGTCCGACGCCATCCACCAGGCCGCGCGGGACCTCAAGCTCGACGCCGCCCACGGGGTGACCGTGCGCCTGACTGGCGAGGTGCCCCTTTCAGATGAAGAGTTCGCCTCACTGGCGGACGGGGCGTGGCTGGTGACCGGGGTGATGCTGGCGGCGGTGGGGCTGATGCTGTGGCTGGCGACGCGCTCGGTGCGGATGATGGCCTGCATCCTGGCGACCACGCTCGCGGGCCTCATCGTCACCGCCGCCCTGGGCCTGCTGATCATCGGCCGGTTCAACCTGATCTCGGTGGCCTTCATCCCGCTGTTCGTGGGGCTGGGGATCGACTTCGGCATCCAGTTCGCCGTCCGCTTCCGGGCCGAGCGGCTGAGCGAGCCCGACACGCCCTCGGCCCTGGCCAAGACCGCCGTTGGGATAGGGGAGGCCCTGGCCGTGGCGGCGGGGGCCGTCACGCTCGGCCTCTTCGCCTTCCTGCCGACCAGCTACATCGGGGTGTCCGAGCTCGGGGTGATCGCGGGCGTCGGCATGGTGGTGGCGCTCGGCCTGAACCTGACCCTGCTGCCAGCGCTCTTGATCCTGGTGAAGCCGCGCGAGCGGGAGGCGGCCATCGGCTACGCCAGCCTGGCCCCGCTCGACCGGTTCCTGGTCCGCGAGCGGCGCAAGGTGCTGTGGGCCTTCGGGATCGCCGTCGCCGTGACCATCGCCCTGCTGCCCCTGGTGCGGTTCGACTTCAATCCGCTGCACCTGCGCAATCCCAAGGCCGAGGCGATGGCGACCCTCACCGACCTGATGAAGGACCCGGCGCAGACGCCCAACACCATCAACGTTCTGAGCCCCTCCCTGACGGCGGCCGACGCCATGGCGGCGCGGCTCTCCCCCCTGCCGGAGGTGGAGGGCGCGGTCACCCTGTCCAGCTTCGTGCCGGAGGGGCAGGCGGCCAAGCTGGCCTATATCGAGGACGCGTCGCTGCTGCTGGACCCGACCCTCAACCCCTTCGACGTCACCCCGCCGCCCACCGATGCCGAGACCGTCCAGAGCCTGTCCCAGACCGCCATGGAGCTGCGCCAGACCGCCGGCGCCTCCACCGAGCCGGCCGCCGGAGACGCCAGACGCCTGGCCGGCGCCCTGGAGCGCCTGGCGGCGGGACCGCCGGCCGCCCGTGAGCGGGCCTCGGCGCTGCTGATCGCGCCGCTGAACACCATGCTGGATCAGGTGCGCAACATGCTGGCCGCCCAGCCGGTGAGCCTCGACGTTCTGCCGCCCGATCTGAAGCGCGACTGGGTCGCCAAGGACGGCCAGGCCCGCATCTCCGTGCTGCCCAAGCATCAGGACAACGCCGGCCTGAAGCGCTTTGTTTCCCAGGTGCGGGCCGTGGCGCCCAACGCCTCGGGCGGGCCGGTCTCCACCCAGGAGGCGGCCAAGACCATCGCCTACGCCTTCATCCAGGCGGGGGTGCTGTCGCTGCTCGCGGTGACGGCGCTGCTCTACGCGGTGCTGCGCTCCATCCGCGAGGTGGCCTTCACCCTGGCGCCGGTGGTGCTGTCCGGCTTCCTGACGCTGGGGACCTGCGTGCTCATCGGCCAGCCGATCAACTTCGCCAACATCATCGCCTTCCCCCTGCTGTTCGGGGTGGGGACGGCGTTCCACATCTACTTCGTGATGGCCTGGCGGGCCGGGCAGGGGGATTTGCTGCAATCCAGCCTGACGCGCGCGGTGTTCTTCAGCGCCATGACCACCGGCATGGCCTTCGGCGCCCTGTGGCTGTCGCACCACCCAGGCACGGCCAGCATGGGCAAGATCCTGATGATCTCGATCGTCTGGACGCTGGTGTGCGCGTTGCTGTTCGAGCCTGCGCTGCTCGGCCCGCCGTCCGCGCCTAAACAGAAGACCTAGGGGCAGGACTCAAACGGGTGGCGACAGCTTTCGACCCTGAGCGACCGTTCGGGAGAACTGCTTCTCGGATGCAATCGCGCAAGCTAGCCTGAGGGCGAAGAGCTCGTGGTGCATCTTATGTGGAAAATCGAAGTCGAGCGCGATGGCTGCTGGGGCGAGCGCGACGGCCAGCACCAGTTCGTCCGAGAGCAAACAGCCGGGGACCCGCGCCTAAGACTTACAGTTCCCCGGTCGATTCCAACGCTCGTCCTTGAACTCTCTAGGTCGTTGGTCGAGCCGTTCCAGCTCCTTTACGTCCTCCACACCTCCCGAGGGGAAGGTTCACTTGGTCGCTACCAAAGCCCCGACCTGAGCCGGGCCGAGTTGGAAGCTTTCCTCACGGGCTTTTCCGATTTCCTCGTGGGCGATGCGCGTCACGATCTCTGGCTGAGGTCTGTTGGGTCAGCAGCCATGATTGTGTGGGACCGCCACAACGACGTTTACGTCTATGGCGAGCTCGACGCGGTGATCGAGAGGCTTGGCGCGCTCGGATTCCAGGAGGGGCCCGTAGCAGAGCTCGGCTTGCACAAGCACCATTATCGGGCGGAGTTCGACGACGATGCGCGCGCCGTCCTCGGAGCTTTTCGCTGGCGTCGAACAGCCCTGAGGCCCGAGGACGAGCAGCACGTCGCGCCCGTCGCCAACGACAGCTAACCACCCTTCTCAGACGTCCGGGACGTCCGCTCTTCGGCAACGCATCGAGCCGGGTGCTAGTCGTCTATGGTCCGACCCTAACCGCCCTTCAGCAGCTTGTCGGCCAGGGCGTCGATCTTCTTCAGCAGGGCGGGGGCGCCGCCGCTCTGTAGCGTCGCGGCGAAGTCCGAGCGGCGGGTGGTCAGCTCGCTGATCGAGCCCTGATAGTAGACGTCGATCACCTTCCACTTGCCGTCGCTCGCCTGGCGCATGCGGAAGATCAGGTCGGTGGGCTTGTCGGCCTTGGGGATGATGTGGCTCTTCACCAGCTTGTCGGGCCCGCGGGTCTGCACGTTCGCGTCCACGGCGAAGCGCTCGCCGCCGTAGTCGTCGAAGTTCTTGGCGTAGCTCGCCACCGTCATGCGGCTGAACGCCTTGATCAGGGCGGCCTGATCGGCCGGCGCCACGCTCAGCCACTTCGGACCGACGGCGAAGCGGGTCATGGTCGGCAGGTCGAAGGCGGCGTCCACGGCCGGCGCGAGCTTCCTGAAGCGGCCGTTCACGCCCAGGGCCTTGCCCTGCTTCATGGTGTCGAGCAGGGCGGCGTTGAACGCCTCGATCTGCGCTGCGCCGGGATCGGTCGCCTGCGCATAGACGGCCGCCGGTGAGAGAGCGGCCGCGAGCGCGGCGGCGATCAGGATAGCTCTTGAGGTCATGGTTCAGGCCGACTTGGCCAGGTCCGTTTCGATCACACGCACGATGTCGGCGGCGTTCAACCCGGCCTGTTCGTACTGCTTGTACGGGTCGTCATGGTCGAGGAACACGTCCGGCAACTTCATCGTCCGCACAGTGAAGCCCACCCTAAGCAGATCGTCATTGACGATGAAGTCGACAATGTGACTGCCGAACCCGCCGATCGAGCCCTCCTCGATGGTGACGAGCATGCCGTGGTGGCGCACCAGCCGGCGCACCAGGTCCTCGTCGATAGGCTTGGCGAAGCGGGCGTCGGCCACGGTGCAGGAGATCCCGCGCGAGGCCAGGTGCTCGGCGGCGGACAGAGCGCTCTGCAGACGCGCGCCGAGGCTCAGGATCGCCACGTCCTTGCCCTCGCGCAGGATGCGGCCCTTGCCGATGGGCAGCACCTGGCCGCGCTCGGGCAGGGTCACGCCCACGCCCTCGCCGCGCGGATAGCGCAGGGCGATGGGGCCGGAATCGTAGGCGGCGGCGGTGGCGACCATATGCACCAGCTCCGCCTCGTCGGCGGCGGCCATGATCACGAAGTTCGGCAGGCAGCCGAGATAGGCGAGGTCGAAGCTGCCCGCATGGGTGGCGCCGTCCGCGCCCACCAGCCCCGCGCGGTCCATGGCGAAGCGCACCGGCAGGTTCTGGATCGCCACGTCGTGCACCACCTGGTCGTAGGCCCGCTGCAGGAAGGTGGAATAGATCACGCAGAAGGGCTTGAAGCCTTCGGTCGCGAGGCCTGCGGCAAAGGTGACCGCGTGCTGCTCGGCGATGCCCACGTCGAACGTCCGCTCGGGGAACCGCTTCTCGAACAGGTCCAGCCCCGTGCCCGAGGGCATGGCGGCGGTGATGGCCACCACGCGGGGGTCATGTTCGGCTTCCTGGATCAAGGCCTGGGCGAACACCTTGGTGAAGGCGGGGGCCTTGGGCGCGGACTTGGCCTGGACGCCGGTCTCCACGTCGAACTTGGCGACCGCGTGGCCCTTGTCGGCGGACTGCTCGGCCGGGCCATAGCCGTGGCCCTTGTTGGTCTTGATGTGCAGCAGGATCGGCCGCGCCTCGGCGTCGTCGCGGATGCTCTCCAGCACCGTCGCCAAGCCCTCGATATCGTGGCCGTCGACCGGCCCGACGTAGGTGAAGCCCAGGGTCTCGAACAGGGCGCCGGCCGAGCGATCCGCGTCGCCGGGCCTCGCCTCGGGGCCGAGCTGCGCCAGGCATTTGCTGAGCGCGCCCACCGGCGGGGCGATGGACATGTCGTTGTCGTTGAGCACGACCAAGAGGCGGCTCTTCATCGCGCCGGCGTTGTTGATCGCCTCATAGGCCATGCCGGCGCTGAGCGCCCCGTCGCCGATCACCGCGACCACGTGGTTGGAGCCGCCGGCCAGGTCTCGCGCCACGGCCATGCCCACGGCCGCGGAGATGGAGGTGGACGAATGCGCCGCGCCGAAGGGGTCGTATTCGCTCTCGGAGCGCTTGGTGAAGCCCGACAGGCCGCCGCCCTGGCGCAGGGTGCGGATGCGGCCCCGCCGGCCGGTGAGGATCTTGTGCGGATAGGCCTGGTGGCCGACGTCCCAGATCAGCCGGTCGTTCGGCGTGTCGAACACATAGTGCAAAGCGACGGTCAGCTCGATAACGCCCAGGCCCGCGCCCAGATGGCCGCCGGTGACCGACACGGCCTCCACCGTCTCCGCCCGCAGTTCGTCCGCCACCTGACGAAGCTTGGCGCGCGACAGGGCCTTGAGGTCGGCGGGCGAGCGGACCGTGTCCAGAAGAGGCGTCGGTGATGCCATACAGCTTGAATCCCCTGGCTAATGCTGCCGCCGGCTAGGACGCTCTGTCGAGCAAAAATGACGGAAGGGCGCGCAAGTCGTCCGCCGCCGCGCCATAAATCGCCAGGCCCTGGGCGGCCTGATCGGCCAGACGCGCGGCCCATTCGCGCGCGCCGTCCACGCCGTGCAGAGACACCAGAGTGGCCTTGCCCTGTTCCTGGTCTTTGCCGACCGCCTTGCCCGCCGTGTCGACCGATCCGACAGCGTCGATAAGGTCGTCGGCGATCTGGAACGCGAGGCCCAGATCGCGGGCGTAGTCGCGCATCCGCTGACGGTCCTCTGCGCTTCCGCCGCCGAGAATGACCCCCGCCTCACAGGAGAATTCGAACAGAGCGCCGGTCTTCATGCGTTGCAGCAGGACGATCTCCGCCTCGCCGAACGCCTCGTCGGGCGCGCGCATGTCCATCATCTGACCGCCGATCATGCCCTCCGCGCCGCCCGCGGCGGCCAGGCGCGCGACGAGCTCGCAGCGCACCTCTCCTGAAGGGTGGGTCTCAGGGTCCGCGAGGATGCCGAAGGCGTGGGTGAGCAGGGCGTCGCCGGCCAGCACGGCGGTGGCCTCGTCGAACTGGCGGTGGGTGGTGGGCCGGCCCCGGCGCAGATCGTCGTCGTCCATGCAGGGCAGGTCGTCGTGAACCAGCGAATAGGTGTGCAGCGCCTCGATCGCCGCCGCCGCCCGCACTGCCCGCGCCTCGGGAACCTTGAACAGGCGGGCCGTGGACAGGGTCAGGAACGGACGCAGCCGTTTGCCGCCGGCGAACACCGCATAGCGCATGGCTTCCATCACCCGCCGGTGCAGGCCGTGCTCTGCGGGCAGCAGGCGATCCAGCGCCGCGTCCGTCAGGGCCGCGTCCCGTTCCAGCGCCACGCGCACAGCGTCGAGGCTGTCCGGGGAGCTCGAGGAGCCCAGAGCGGGAGACACGACCTCGGTCACACGCGCGCCTTCGTCCGGAGACTGACTAAGCTGGACGTCACGCTGCGCTCTCCCTTTACCCTATAAACGGCGCGCCTCCGCGCGGACCTCAAGGACCAGGCGGGAATCGATATCGTTTCTGCAATCGGTCGAACGGGGCCGCCGCGCAAGCCCATTCGCGCCAAGAGCTACTCAACGGGGGTGGATCTACTCGGCCGCTTGCAGCGTCGCAGCGGTCTTCTGCGCTTCGAGCTCGGCGGCCTTGGCTTCCACCAGCTCGACGATGTGCTCGACCATCCGGTCGTTGTCGACTTTGTGGTCCTGCTTGCCGGCCATGTAGACCATGCCCGCGCCCTTGCCGCCGCCGGTGAAGCCGACGTCGGTGTACAGCGCCTCGCCCGGGCCGTTCACCACGCAGCCGATGATCGACAGGCTCATGGGCGTGGTGATGTGCGCCAGCCGCGCTTCCAGCGTTTCGACGGTCTTGATCACCTGGAAGCCCTGCCGCGCGCACGAGGGGCAGGCGATGATGTTCACGCCGCGATGGCGCAGGCCGAGCGACTTCAGGATGTCGAATCCGACCTTCACCTCTTCCACCGGGTCGGCGGCGAGGCTGACGCGGATGGTGTCGCCGATCCCGGCCCAGAGCATGGAGCCCAGGCCGATGGAGGACTTCACCGTGCCGATCCGTTGCGGCCCCGCCTCTGTGACGCCCAGGTGCAGGGGGCAGTCGATAGCCTCGGCCAGCATCTGATAGGCGGCGACGGTGAGGAAGGCGTCGGACGCCTTCACGCTGATCTTGAACTCGTGGAAATCGTGGTCCTGCAGGATACGGGCGTGGGAGAGGGCGCTCTCCACCATCGCCTCGGGGCAGGGCTCGCCGTAGCGCTCCAGGAGTTCCTTCTCCAGCGATCCTGCGTTGACGCCGATCCGCATGGCGCAGCCGTGGTCCTTGGCCGCCTGCACCACCTCGCGCACCCGCGCCGAGGAGCCGATGTTGCCCGGATTGATCCGCAGGCACGCCGCGCCGGCCTTGGCCGCCTCGAGGGCGCGTTTGTAGTGGAAGTGGATGTCCGCCACGATCGGGATCTTCGCCGCCTTGACGATGGCGGGCAGGGCGGCGGTGGATTCCTCGTCCGGGCAGGACACGCGCACCAGGTCGGCGCCGGCCTCCTCGATGCCGCGAATCTGCTCGATGGTCGCCGCCGCGTCGGCGGTGAGGGTGTTGGTCATGGTCTGGACGGTGATCGGCGCGTCGCCGCCGACCTCGACCGATCCGACACGGATTTTCCGGCACGCGCGACGCTGAATCATCCGCCAGGGGCGGACGTGGGCGAGGCCGGCGTCGTTATGGGCGTCCATGGCGAAATAATCCCCGAAACCGATGACTATATTGTCTCAAGCCCAAGCATGGCGCAATTTAGGTGTTACAGACGGGGTCGAGCCGTATCCCCCATTATGCCGTAATCCTATGTGGCAAATGGACCCGGATGCGATCGAAGGGGAACTGGATCGTGCAAGTCGTACTCGCTCAACCTCGTGGATTTTGCGCGGGGGTCGTCCGGGCCATCGACATCGTCGATCGCGCTTTGGAGAAGTATGGCCGGCCGGTCTACGTGCGCCACGAGATCGTGCACAACCGCCACGTGGTCGAGGGCCTGAAGGCCAAGGGCGCGGTGTTCGTCGAAGAGCTGTCCGAGGTTCCCGAGGGCGCGATCACCGTGTTCAGCGCCCATGGCGTGGCCCGCAAGGTGGTGGACGAGGCCAAGTCGCGCGGCCTTCCGGTGCTGGACGCCACCTGCCCGCTGGTCTCCAAGGTGCACGCCCAGGGCAAGCACTACGTGAATCGCGGCCGCACCCTGGTGCTGATCGGCCACGCCGGCCACCCTGAGGTCGAGGGCACCATGGGCCAGGTCCGTGGGCCGGTGCATCTGGTCGCCAACGAGGCGGATGTCGTCGCCCTGGACCTGCCGCTGGACACCCGCATCGCCTACGTCACCCAGACGACGCTCAGCGTCGATGACACCAAGAACGTGATCGCCGCCCTGAAGGCGCGGTTCACCGACGTGGTCGGGCCGGACACGGCGGATATCTGCTACGCCACCCAGCATCGCCAGTCGGCCGTGCGGGACCTGTGCAAGGTCGCGGACGTGATCTTGGTGGTCGGCGCCAAGAACAGCTCCAACTCCAATCGCCTGTGCGAGATCGGGATCGAGGAAGGCCTGCCTAGCTATCTGCTCGCCAGCGGAGAGGACCTCAATCCCGACTGGGTGAAGGACAAGAAGGTCGTGGGCTTGACCGCGGGCGCTTCGGCGCCCGAGGAACTGGTCATCGGAGTGATCGACGCCCTGCGCAAGATCGACGAGGTCGAGGTCGTGGAGATGGACGGCATCGTCGAAGACATCGAATTCAGGCTGCCGACGGAGCTGCGCACGCCCGGTCGGCCCGTGGGAAGCGCCGCGTAGGCGCGTAAGTTGGCATAAGGAGCGCGACGTGGGACTTCCGCTGTCGCAGACGGTCCGGATCGGGACCTACATCTTCAAGCAGCACATGGCGGGGCGAAAACGCTACCCGCTGGTGATGATGCTGGAGCCGCTGTTCCGCTGCAATCTCGCCTGCGCGGGCTGCGGCAAGATCGACTATCCGGACGAGATCCTGAACCAGCGCCTCAGCTATGAGCAGTGCATGGAGGCGATCGAGGAGTGCGGCGCGCCGGCGGTCTCCATCGCTGGGGGCGAGCCGCTGCTGCATCGCGACATGCCGAAGATCGTGCAGGGGTTCCTGGACCGCAAGAAGTTCGTGATCCTTTGCACCAACGCCCTGTTGCTGACCAAGAAGATCGACCAGTACAAGCCGCATCCCGGCTTCACTTGGTCCATCCACCTGGACGGCGACCAGGCCATGCACGACAAGTCCGTGTGCCTGGGCGGCGTCTATGACAAGGCCGTGGAGGCCATCAAGCTCGCCAAGTCCAAGGGCTTCCGCACCCAGATCAACTGCACCCTGTTCAACGACGCCGAGCCGGCGCGCGTGGCGCAGTTCCTGGACGAGATGAAGGCCATTGGTCTGGACGGCGTCACCCTGTCGCCCGGCTACGCCTATGAGCGCGCGCCCGATCAGGAGCACTTCCTGAACCGCGAGAAGACCAAGACTCTGTTCCGCGACATCTTCGCGCTCGGCGACGGCGGCAAGAAGTGGGACTTCACCCAGTCGACGATGTTCCTGGACTTCCTGGCGGGCAACCAGGCCTACGCCTGCACCCCGTGGAGCATGCCGGCGCGCACCGTGTTCGGCTGGCAGAAGCCCTGCTACCTCGTCGGCGAAGGCTACACCAAGACCTTCCAGGAGCTGATGGAGGACACCGAGTGGGATAACTACGGCGTCGGCAACTACGAGAAATGCGCCGACTGCATGGTCCACTGCGGGTTCGAGGGCACGGCCGTGGCCGACACCGTCAAGCGCCCCTGGAAGGCCGCCCTGGTGGCGCTGAAGGGCGTGAAGACCGACGGGCCGCTGGCCAAGGACATCTCCATCGCAAACCAGCGCCCGGCCGACTTCGTGTTCTCAGGCCACGTCGAGCGGAAGCTCGCCGAGATCCGCGCCAAGGCCGGCGGCAAGGCCAAGGGCCGCTCCAAGACCCTGACGCCCGCGGAGTAGGGCGCCGAAGGCCGCCTCCGCCTCGATCCCCGTGCGGATCAGGGCGGGCAGCTCCCAGGGCCGCGACGCCAACGCCTTCAGCACCGCCATGACGTCCATGCGTCCGTCCGGCGCCATGCCCGCCTGGGCGGCGCGGGGCAGGGCGCGGTCGCAGGCGTCCGAGATCGCCCGCGCCACGGCGAAGGGCAAGCCGTGACGGGCGGCGGCCTCCGCGGCGACGTGGCTTTCCATGTCCACGGCGACGGCCCCGGTCGCCTCGCGCAGACGCTGCTTAGTCGAAACGTCGGACGCCATCTCGTCAGAGCCGAGCACGTCGCCCGTGACCGCGCGCAGGGCGCGGCCAAGATACTCGGTCCACGCGGGATCGGGGCGATAGCGCTCGTCCGGCGCGATCACCTTGGACGCCACGACCCAGTTCCCCGGCCGCAATCCCGGCTTCAACGCGCCCGCCAGGCCGATGCTGATGATCGCCCGTGCGCCCGGCGCGGCGGCCTCGATCTCCCGCGCCAGCCGCGCCCGGTCGCCGCCGCCGGCGATGACGGTCACCCCCGGTCCGGCGAGGATGCGCGCCTCGCGCTGAAGCCCGGTGACGGCCAGGATCATCACATGCCGTAGGGAATCTGGGCGTCGTTGGCGCGCGTCACATTGCGGTAGCGCGCCAGGGCCCAGAGCGGGAAGAACTTCGCATAGCCGTGGTAGCGAAGGTAGAACACTCGGGGGAAGCCGCCGCCGGTGTAGTCCGCCTCGGTCCAGAAGCCGTCCGCGCCCTGGCGCTCCTGCAGCCAGCGCACGCCGCGCGCCACGGCCTCATGGTCCGTCCGGCCCGCCGCCATCAGGCCGAGCAGCGCCCAGGCGGTCTGAGAGGCGCGCGAGGCGGCTGGTTCATAGCCTTTGTAATCGAGGGCGTAGCTGTCGCAGCTCTCGCCCCAGCCGCCGTCCGGGTTCTGGATCGCCACCAGCCAGTCCGCGGCCTTCTTCACCGAAGGCCGGTCGGGGTCCAGGCCCGCCGCGTTGAGCGCGCACAGGGCCGACCAGGTTCCGTAGACGTAGTTCACGC
>Ga0299912_10001066_pt1 | contig 22219 bp, 23 predicted proteins | sample RVTome_2_FD_207667 | JGI IMG/M metagenome (GOLD analysis project Ga0299912, IMG submission 207667) | Soil microbial communities from uranium-contaminated site in the Upper Colorado River Basin, Wyoming, United States - RVT95D214 (version 2) ... | reverse complement strand
TTCGATAAAACTGTTCATGAAATTAAAGATGTTATTCAGAGTCGCGTGACTGATAACTTCGAACGTCTTAACACCCAATTTTCATTTTGATTGGGTATACAAGATTTATGTTGAAAACAAAACTACAAAAGAACAAGAGGAAACTTTCTGCAGATTTTTTCTTTATCTTAACAAAAACGACCATAAATAAGCAGCGATAGGCATCAAGCCCAGTTTTACACATTCACGGATCAGCTCGCGTTCCATTTCAGAAAATGACGCGCACATACTAAAAAGGGCCTACGCATGAAAATTTTATAAGAAAGAACTGGATCACCGCGGTCCCTCGCAATGACAATCGAATGAATATCGTTTATATTCAATAAAGTAACGTAAATTGATATAAACCTACAAAATTTTCTTATGTACTGCAAAATAAACTTAACAAAATCAAGCTTAAAGCGTCTCCTTAAACTTCGCCAACAAGGCTTCCTCGTTTGCCTTTACATCACGAAGATGACGATCTTTCACATGGCCATAGCCGCGAATGTGTTCAGGAAGAGAAGCTAAAGCAACTGCAAAATCATAATTTTTGGGCTTCAGTTTTTTTAAAAGATAGTCAATTTGAATTTCGTAATCCTTAATAAGGATTTGTTCGAGTTTCCTATCTTTCGTATACCCAAAAATATTAAAAGGCGTTCCCCGCAACCATTTTAATTTTGCAAGAAGCTGAAAGCCATAGATCATCCAGGGCCCATATATCTTTTTTTTCATTTCTCCTGAAAACGGATCTCGTCTTGATATAAGAGGGGGGGCTAAATAAAAGTTAAGTTTCACAGGGCCTTCAAATTGATCGTAAAGTTCCTTCATAAAGGTTCCATCTGTATAAAGGCGAGCGACCTCATATTCATCCTTAACGGCAAGGAGTTTTGAATAGTACTTCGCAACGCCTACAGATAACTCTTCCTTTTTTAATCGCTTATCAACAGCTCTTACCCGATTCACCAGTGCCTCATAACGATCGGCATAAGCTTTGTTTTGATAGCCTGTTAGAAACTTTTTCCGATGAGCAACAATATCTTCAAAGGACGTTGGTATTTGATAGAGTTTTTCTTCAACGTGAAAGCCCGCCGCCTTTTCAACGGCTTGTCGATCAATGGCTGCATATCTCCCCCAACGAAAGGCTTGAATATTAAAGGGAACGGCTACTCCGTTCATTTCAATGGCTTTTTCAATCGCTTCATGGGAAACAGGAATCAAACCCTTTTGGTAGGCATACCCCACCATGAACATGTTGGTGGCAATCGAATCTCCTAAAAGCCCCGTTGCCAAACGAACCGCATCGATAAAATCCACCTTGCCTTTCCCTGCGACTGCAAGAATGTCCTTTTTCAAAGCCTCGTGATGAAAGTTATAATCCGGATTATGGATAAAGTGCCCCGTGATTGTTTGGTCTTCATTCACTAGAATAAATGTTTTTCCCTTTTTGATTTTGTTGAGTGTATCAGGACCACTTGTAACCACGATATCACACCCAAATACAAGGTCAGCTTCTCCCATATAAACCCGGGTTGCATGAATTTCTTCGGGCTTTCGAGCAATGCGGATGTGGGAAACAACCGCTCCCCCTTTTTGCGCAAGCCCAGTCATATCCACAATGGAACATCCCTTTCCTTCAAGGTGAGAAGCCATACCAAGAATGGCCCCTACCGTAATGACGCCTGTGCCCCCCACACCGATCAGGAAAATGCTATAGGGATCCCCTAAAGAAGGAAGTCGAGGGTTAGGAAAGCTTTCCATTAAATCTTCTGCTTTTGCAGAAGGTGCCGATTTTTTGAGCTTTCCCCCATGAACGCTAACAAAACTTGGACAAAAGCCATTCACGCAGGAATAGTCTTTATTACAGCTCGACTGATCAATTTTCCGCTTCCGCCCAAAGGCCGTTTCAATGGGTTGAACAGAAAGACAGTTAGACTTAATACTGCAATCCCCACATCCCTCACACACCCGCTCATTGATAAAAATACGCTTCGGGGGATCTTCCATAAGGCCCCGTTTCCGTCTTCTTCTTTTCTCTGCAGCGCAAGTTTGATCATAGATAAGGACGGATGTGCCAGGCCAATGCTTAATGTCTTCTTGTATCTTATCCAATTCATCACGATGGCCAACTTGCACGCCCGGTGCAAATCCAAAGTTGATGGGGTATTTATGGGGGTCATCGCTTAAAACAACGATTTTCCGGACCCCTTCTGCATAAACCTGCTGGGTGACCATGGCCACATCCAGAGGTCCATCAACCGGCTGGCCTCCCGTCATGGCTACCGCATCATTATAAAGGATCTTATAGGTAATATTGACCTTTGCCGCGATAGCCGCCCGAATGGCGAGGATGCCAGAATGGTAGTAGGTCCCATCACCAATATTGGCAAACACATGGTTTTCATCCGTAAAGGGAGCTTGCCCAATCCAAGGAACGCCTTCTCCCCCCATTTGCGTAAAGGTGGCCGTATCACTGGCAATCCAGGTGGCCATATAGTGACACCCAATCCCTGCCACCGCCCGGCTCCCTTCAGGAAGCCTCGTCGTTGAGGTATTATGAGGACACCCGGAACAATAATAAGGAAGGCGAACAAGCTCAGGCTCTCGTTTCAATTGTTCTTGAAACACCCGATCAAGTCTTTCCATCCCCTCCCTGACTTTAGCCGACTTCGTAAACCGAAGAAGCCTTTGGGCAATGACATGGGCAATTTCGGGAACATGGAGCTCAAAAATTTCCGGCAAAAGGGGGTTCCCCTTTTCATCCTTTTTTCCCACGACCCGAGGCCGCTTTCCTTCGGGAAGGCTATAAAGAATGTCCCTGACTTGACCTTCAATCAAAGGCCGTTTCTCCTCAATCACGAGAACTTCTTCTAAGCCTTCTGCAAAGGCTTTAAGGCCTTGTGGCTCCAAGGGCCAACTCATGGCTACTTTATAAAGAGAAATGCCAAGTTCGGCAGCCTCAGCTTCCCGCAACCCTAAATCTTCCAGTGCCTGCCGCGCATCATGGAAGGTCTTTCCGCACGTAATGAGACCAAGTCGCGGTTTTTTCCCACGCCATGTGATTTTATCAAGGTGATTGGCTCTTACAAAAGCTTTGGCGGCCTCAAGCTTATAAAGACGGAGCCGTCTTTCTTGCTCAAGAGGCGCATCCGGCCAGCGAATATTAAGGCCGTCTTCAGGGAGCTGAAAATCTTCCGGAAGAATGATCTGAGCCCGCCTAGGGGAAACAGTCACTGAAGCCGACGTATCAACCGTATCCGCGATTACTTTAAAACAGGCCCAACAGCCAGAATACCGCGAAAGTGCCCACCCATAAAGACCAAGGTCTAAAATATCCTGAACATTTGAAGGCACTAAGATGGGAATGGAGGCATCCATAAAGGCGTATTCGCTTTGATGGGGCAGTGTGGATGACTTGCAGGCGTGATCATCCCCCGCAAGGGCTAAGACCCCTCCATACAGCGAAGATCCCGCTGCATTGGCGTGTTTAAAAGCATCCCCAGATCGATCAACGCCTGGCCCTTTGCCATACCACATGGAAAAAACCCCTTGCACCCGCGCCCCTTTAAAGAGGGGAAGTTGTTGACTTCCCCAGACGGCTGTTGCTCCAAGGTCTTCGTTAATGCCTGGTGTGAACGTGATTTGATTCGCATCTAAAAATTTTTGGGCTTTCCAAAGGGTTTGATCAAACCCCCCTAAAGGCGAGCCACGATATCCTGAAATAAACCCAGCCGTATTCAGGCCTTCAGCCAAGTCCCGTCTGCGTTGCATCAAAGGAAGGCGCGCAAGGGCTTGGGTCCCAGTGATATAAATCTGCCCTTCTTCAAGGGCATATTTATCATCCAGCTGCACTTCACGTAGAGCCATCGCGTTCTCCTATCAGGATCTTTATGATCTTCTTATGGAGTAAGCGAAAAGTGTAAAATTTAGGTTAAGATTCAGCCCTCATCTGTTTCTCCGCTTCCTCATCCTCAAGCCACTGGGCATGCTCAAAAAGATATTCCTTCTGGAATTCGGCAATCTTTGGATCGGCTTGCCCTTGGATCAGCTCCGTTCCTTTGAACAAAATACCAATGAAGGGGATAGATTGGCGGTTGCATTCTTCAATCGCATCTTGAAGATATTCGGGACGATCATCGATAAGAACAATTTGGGTGGGGTGTTGGGTTTTTAAGAAGACCCGGAGAACATCGCTCTTATTATAAGATCCTGTGATAAAAATGCCTTTATAGAAAGCAGGAGGATAAGGCTTTGAAGAGTCGATAGCAAAGGTATCTTCAGAAACTCCATTACAGGAGGGGGTAAAGGAAATCCCCTTTTCCTTTAGCTCGTCATACCGCCATTTTTCCATGGAAGGAATATCACCGATCTTCCCTGTTTCCATTTTCGTCAGCGCATAAACGGGGTACTTGTTTTTTAATGTATGAATAAATTGAGGCCATTCCTCCGAAACAAGGATAGTCTTCCTCTGTAATCGCCAACGGCTCAAAATGGTTTCAAAATTCGGAAACTGATCCCGGTTTTTTTTAAGGTCATCGATAAGAAAACGATAGGGGCTCGTGGCTCGAAACATGGTTGATTTAGGTGTGATAAGGGTATCATCCACATCAATAAAAATGACAGAATCCTCTTTTATTTTTGAAAGGACATCCTGAACATCTTGGAGGGTATAGGCTGTCGTAATTTGTTCCTTCCCATTTAATGCTAAAGCGGCCGTCGATAAAGACATCAGCAATACTCCTATCATTGATCTTTTAAACATTATCCTATTTCCTTTAAAAAGACTTTCTCTTCACCTTCTATTACGTTTAAGTCTTTAAAGCAATTTTGTTCAGGATCAAAAGCCTCAAGCACACCTCGAGCGAGATCAAAATTCCAGGCGTGGAGGAAGAGATTACCTTCCTTAACTCCCTCTGCAATCCACGGGAAAGTTTCTAAATTTTTTAACGAATTAACAAGAGAATATTGGCCACAAAGGGTTGTTTTCGCATCCAGTGAACATTCTCCATGGTGTTCTAAAACCACATCACAAGCTGGCTTTGCCAGCTCCATCCATTTGGAGATAAAGCTTTTGTGTGCGTATTCATTCGTTGAACGTGCCAAAAGAGCTTGAATTCCCCCGCATTGGGTATGACCGAAAAGAATCACGTGACGAATGCCCAGGCCACATATACCAAATTCTAAAGCCGCACTTGTCCCATGATAGGACTGATCATCTTCATAAGGAGGAACCAGATTCGCCACATTCCGGATGACATACAAATCCCCCGGCTGGCAATTCATCACAATGGCAGGATCGACACGCGAGTCTGAACACGCAATCATAAGCACTTTAGGCCTTTGACCCAAGCGAACGAGCTCTTCAAAAGCTGAACTCGACTCACTAAAATAGCGCTTTCGAAATTGCTGATATCCCTGAATCAGATTTTCAATATCTTTTGACATGGACCCACAAATAAGATGTTAAATCAAAAGAACTTAGAGGATCTTGCAGACTTCGTCAAAGGAAAGGCGCGGTGCCCGAGGTCCAGGAAGCCCTGTGGGATAGCCATAACCAAGGTTACACAAGAAATTCGATTTATAGCGCCCCTCGGGGAAAAATTCCTTATCAACGCCTTCCTGGGAAAATCCTGACATGGGGCCGCAATCAAGTCCACAGGCCCGAGCGGCAATAATAAAATAGGCTCCCTGGAGACTACTATTGCGAAAGGCTGTCTCGTCAGCGAAGGGGTGTTTCCCTTCAAACCACGACTTCGCATCAGCAAAGGGAAATAAACGGGGCAAATACTCATAAAACTGCAAATCATAAGCCAGAAGAGCTGTCGCAGGCGCAACCATGGTTTTATCCACATTTCCTGGACTCAGGTGGGGTGTTTCAAGCGCTCTTTCGCTTCTTTTGACCTTAAAAAAAGGATCCTTAAAGGCGAACAATTGGCACTCGTCGGCCCCAAACGCATAAGATCATAAACTTCCTTTAAAAGCTCGTTGGATACAGGTTTATCTTGCCATTTGTTGTGCGTTCGTGCGTCAAGAAAAAGCTGTTTTAGGCAATCTTCGGCGATTTTTCCCATAGGATTTTCTCCTTTTTTATCTTAAATTTTATTGAATTCTAGGGAAAGAGAGTTAAGACTTCTTTAAAGAAAAAGGGGGCCAGGCCCCCTTTTTTTAAGGTTTCAAGCGCATCCGTTGCTGCTCAAGTGTCATTTTGTCATACCCTGCCAAACTACGGCTCTGGATCAAATTTTGTAGATCCCGCGTATAGGCAACACCACGCTCAGAATATTTGGTAAGATATGAAGCAAGCTGATACCCGCTCGGCTCTTGATTCCTCGTCCTCGTTTTCGCCCGTTCTTTTCGGAAAGAAGCATAGGCTGCATGACGATTCAGATTTGTAGCATAGGCCTTAACATTGTCCAGGAGGCTTGCAAACTTCGCAACGTCCGTCTTCGTTCGCATATGTCCAAACGTTGAATTCTTTCGAACCGCGGCGTGTGATCTTCCGCCACCCGTTTCTATGATACCCTGTGCCAATGCCAAGGAAGGCGGAACAATGTCCACATGCATCAACAAAGACTCAATTTTCGTTGATTTACAACGGTAATCAGAAGCAAGTTTTATAAGCCAGGCTTTTTCAGAACGACGGAGGTGGCTCTGTTTGTTCATGGCGATGAGGCGCTTCCGATCAGCCAAAATTTGTTCATTCACTTTTAAAATATGGGGTAAAAGCACTTGAATGAATGTGGCATTCGAAGACTTTTCCTTATGGCGCATATCTTGGGGAAACTTCGCCAAATAAAGGCGTGGAACTTTCCCATTACTCTTGGTTTTCGTCAGATTATAGTTCCAATGATGAAAGACGCGATCGAGCTCTTTCACGCTTGATACTTGGAAGTTTTTTTCCTGGGGCACAACTAAACCAAAGGCTTTTGCAGACCCAGCCTGAGCGATTCTCTTTTCGCTCACAATAGGGGAGTGATCTCCTTTATAAAGGACAAACCCCATTTGACCACAGATCATCAATCCCAAAATAGCTATAAGGGAAATCTGAGTTTTCGATTGTTTTCGTATAACATGTTTCAGCATAATTAAACTCCTTAACACTCTACTGCTCTAACTTCAAGGACTTCGGGAACATAATGGCGGAGCATATTTTCAATTCCTGCCTTTAATGTTACCGACGAACTTTGACACCCGGAACAAGCCCCCTGCATATGCACATAAACTGTGCCTTCTTCAAAATGATCAAAGACAATGTCGCCCCCATCCATAGCGACTGCCGGACGGATGCGTGTATCTAAGATCTCTTTTATCTGGGCGACGATAGGATCGTCATCTTCTTCCGCAGGGGATGGAACTCCATCCTCATAAAATAAAGGTTGATGCGTAATAAAATGCTCCATGATTGCTCCTAAGATAGCAGGCTTAAGCACTGCCCACTCAAAGATATCATCTTTCGCAATTGTAATAAAATCCGATCCAAAAAAGACCCCCCGTACTCCATTAACCTCAAAAAGCTTAAGAGCGAGGGGAGACTTTGAGGCCACGTCCCGGGATTTAAAATCCGCTGTTCCTGTTTGCATGACGATGCGCCCAGGAAGAAATTTCAATGTGGCTGGATTCGGTGTTTCTTCTGTTTGTATAAACAAATTTACGCACTCATCTTTAATAGTTAATATTTTTTAAATAAGCAATAAGAATTGATAATGCAACCCTACTTTCCTAACTCCTTCTTTTTAAAGAAAACTTAATGATACTTTCCCATTTGTGCAAGTATATTCCATGATTTTACATCAATCGGCATGACGGAAAGACGAGATTGACGCACAAGTGCGAGTTCTTGAAGGCGTGGATCTTCTTTAATTTCTTTCAAGGTAACAACTCGCAGAAAGGGTTTAATGGCTTTCACGTCCACCATACCAAAGCGCCCTAAAGGGTCGGAAGGATCAGGGTAATACGATTTCACAACTTCAACCACACCCATGATTTGCCGTTCATCCCCTGAATGATAAAAAAGGGCAAGGTCGCCTACTTTCATAGCTTTTAGATTATTACTTGCTTGATAATTTCGGACATTATCCCAAAAAGTGACACCCTTTTTGACTTGATCCTCCCAAGACCAAACATTGGGTTCAGTCTTTATAAGCCAGTAGGCCACTATGCGGCCGCCGCTTTTAACGGACGAGTCAAAAGACCCTCGATCAATGTTTCGACCGATTCATGCCCCTTTAAAAAGTCATTCATGGCAAATGTGATCGGCATCTCTACTTGATATTTTTGAGCAAGCGCCACCGTGCCTGAAATGGTGTGTACGCCTTCTGTTAAGGTTTCTTTATTCGCTAAAAGTGCATGCAGAGGCGTTCCTCCCCCCAAAGCAAGGCCAAAAGATTTATTCCGGGATTGGGAACATAAGGATGTCAGCGTAATATCTCCAACGCCGGAAAGGCCCAAGAAAGTTTCAAGCTTCGCCCCCATGGCGCACCCCAGGCGCGTTATTTCAACGAGTCCCAGCGTGACCAGAGCCGATCGGGCATTATCCCCAAGACCACAGCCTTCTATAATCCCACAGGCAATGGCAATAATGTTTTTGCAAGCACCGCCTATTTGCGTTCCAATGATATCATCTGATGCATAAAGCCGGAAGTCATGGCTACTGAGAAGGCTTGAAATCCCTTGGCTTAAGGCCAAATTCTCAGCGGCAAGGGCAACAGCTGTCGGAAGCCTTTTTGCCACATCACTGGCAAAACTTGGCCCTGAAAGGACTAAAATAGGGTTTTGAGGGAAGTATTCTCGAACCACCTGGGACATCAGTAGATTTGTCCCATTCTCAATACCTTTTGACGCGATAATAAGCGGGATATGCGACTGGAATACATTGCGAAACGTTTCGCAGGTGCTGCGCATAAATTGAGCAGGCGGCGCTAAAATGACCATCTCAGCTTTTGAGGCTTCCACAGGGTCCAATGTTGCATGAATCGTTGAATCAAGCGGAATTCCAGGCAAGCGAAGTACATTCTCATGGCGTTGGTTGATGGCCTCTACTTCCTCGAGGCTAATGGACCATAGGGTGACCCTCAATCCAGCTCTAAAAGCCACTAAGGCCAAAGCCGTTCCCCAAGCCCCTGCGCCGATAATTGATACGTGTTTCACCTAACATTCTCCTTTAAAGCTTCTAGCGGCCAGCGGGGTCGGGGTGCAAAGTCTAATGACCCCTCAAGGCCTTTTTGAAGGCGCTCAACCCCTGCCCAGGCAATCATCGCTCCATTATCGGTGCAAAGGCTGACGGGTGGAGTTACGAGGGAAAGCCCTCTCTCTACAACGCACATTCTAAGGCATTCCCGGAAATACTGATTCGCGGCAACGCCTCCTGCTAAAATAAGATGTTTAATTTTTGGCATTTTTTCAAGGGCCATTGTTGTGGCATGCTGACACCGATCCACTAAAATTTCCCCAATTGTCTTTTGAAAGGAAGCACAAAAGTCTTGTTGGAAAGAAGGAGATGAGCCTTGATTTTCAAGTATAACTTTACGGGCTGCCGTCTTCAGCCCTGAAAAGGAAAAAGAGCATCCTTCCTGACCACGCAAGGGTTTTGGCAAAGCAAAAGCCTCAGGGTTCCCTTCAAGGGCTAACCGCTCAATTGTGGGGCCACCAGGGTAATCATAGCCTAATAGGCGCGCTGTTTTATCAATACATTCCCCAATTGCATCATCGATTGTCCCTCCCAAGTAGGTATAAACCCCCACATCCTCCACAATTAAAAATTGGCAATGCCCTCCTGAAACCAGAAGGAGAAGGTAAGGGAAAGGCACATCATTGGTCAGGCGTGCTGTTAAGGCGTGGGCTTCCAGGTGATTAACCGGAATAAAGGGAATGTTTCTTGCCATGGCAAGCCCTTTTGCCATCATCACCCCCACAATCACACCGCCGATAAGCCCAGGGCCCCCTGCTGCTGCAACCCCGTCAATTTGATCTAGCGAAACCTTTGCTTCTTCAAGGGCTTTCTGAACAATAAATTCAATATGTTCCAGGTGGGCTCGTGCGGCGATTTCCGGCACCACACCCCCAAAAGGCTTATGTTCTTGATATTGGGATGATACAATATTCGAAAGAATGCGCTTGTCTTCTGTTACAAGAGCTGCCGCCGTTTCGTCACAACTGGATTCAATGCCTAAAATAATCATGTTTACACTACTTTCGTCATCCCGAAATTTACCCCGGATTAAATCCGGGGTTCAGCGAACAAATGTGAGCGCTAAGTTTGCTTAATATCCGGGACCCAGTAATATTTTTGAATCGAAACTGTTCTGGGTCCCGGGTATTAACAAACCCTAACCCTCACGATGTTCGGGAAGGGTTTGTAAATCCCGGGATGACGCGGGGTTGTTGGTATATTTTTCCTAATCGGTATTATTTATACAATAAAAATTTTCCTTTAGATTTGACCCAAAGTGTTATACTAAATAAAAGAAAAAATGCCAAATAAAAAAGCCAAGAGATCGGAACCTTCCACACTTTAAGGGACAGATTTTTGCAAAAAATACACGATACTTCTTGAAAATCATATACGATCGTATATGATTTTCAAAACGAAGCTATTGATTTTGTTGAAATTTGTAATTTGAAAAGAGAGTTTAGCTCTCTTCAAATCTAAAATACATCACCTCTATGCAAGCGCAGACAAACTCTTTAAAGTTTCCCTCATGAGAACTTTTCGCATAGGAACACGGGGCAGTGCGCTCGCATTAATTCAAACGCGCGAGGTCATGCGCGCACTTGAATCTCATCATCCTTCCCTTAAGGATCGGCTTGAAATTGTGCCCATGAAAACCACTGGTGACACGATTGTCGATCGGAGCCTGGTTGATCTTGGCGGGAAATCTCTTTTCACCAAAGAAATTGAAGATGCCCTTCTCAAGGGAGCCATTGATCTTGCAGCCCATTCCATGAAAGATATGGCCGCTGAGGTTCCTTCCGGTTTAATTGTTCCTGCCATGCTTGAGCGGGAAGATCCGAGGGATGCCTTGATCACACGCGAAGGGCGCCTTTTAGAAGACTTACCAAAGGGATCTCTTTTCGGGACTTCGTCTTTGCGTCGGCAAGCCCACGTTCTCCATAAATACCCTCACTTTCAGACGACCTCTTTAAGAGGGAATGTCCCCACGCGCCTTCAAAAGGTTGAAGGTGGGGACATTGATGCCACCCTTCTTGCTGTGGCGGGGCTGAAGCGTCTGGGTATGTTGGACAAAGCAACCCAAATCCTTTCCATTGAAGACTTCCTTCCGGCTGTTGCCCAAGGCGCGATTGGCATTCAATGCCGGGATGACGATAAAGAAGTCCTCGACCTTTTAGCTCCTCTGAACCATCTTGCCACCTTTCAAGCTGTCACAGCTGAACGCGCCTTTATGAAGGCTCTCCATGGATCCTGTCGCACCCCCATTGCGGCCTATGCCTTCCTTGAAAAAGAAACCCTTTTCCTCAAAGGAATGGTCAGTGACCCCCAAGGTCAGAACATGCGGTTTATTTCCCTTGAGGGACTTGTTTCTCAAGCTGGGTCTATTGGGAAAAGGGCTGCGCAGTTGCTTCAGGAACAAGCATGTACAACGTCCTCTTAATCCGCCCTTTGGAAGATGCTGTTCCCTTAGGAAAAATCTTAAAATCCAAAGGTGTTGAGTCCCATCTTTATCCCCTTTTTGAACCTATTTTTTTACCCCTCCCTTTTTTAGAAACGCCGCAAGCTCTTATTATCACCAGTAAAAATGCTCTCCGTGCGATGAAAGCCTATGAAGAGTTGAAAGAGATTCCTCTATATACTGTTGGCGATCAAACAGCGACGATTGCTCAACAGATGGGGTTTTCAAAAGTTCTCAATGCTTCAGGAACAAGTCGTGAGTTGACGGAACTCATCCTTAAACATGCCCACCCTGAAAAAGGAAGGCTATACCATCTTTCGGGGGAACTCATCAAAACGGATATTGTGAACACATTGCAATCTAAAGGATTTCAAGCCGAGCGGCATATCGTATATCGAATTCAGGCAGCTAAAGATCTTCCTCCACCTCTTCTTTCTTCCCTTCAAAATAAAAAAATTTCCCATGTCATGTTTTTTTCTCCCCACACCACGTCGATTTTTGTTACTCTTTTAAAAAAGAATAAACTTGAGGGAGCGGCTTCTCAGATCATATCCTTATGTTTAAGTTTAGATGTAGCCCAGCAAGCATCCCAACTTCAATGGAAGGACATCTGGATCAGCCCTCAACCAACAACACAAAACATGACAGGATATTTCGATGAAGAAAAATGAAAAAAAGACGAACGGGCCGTTCTGGAGCAAGTGGACAAAATCTCCTGGATTTTCAAGAAATATTCTGATCATTGCCATCCTTATCCTTATTATTATTCTCTCCCTTTTCACCATTTGGAAGCGATACGCGGAAAAAGAGTTCGAACATGCGAGTTCGCTTCACATGCTCCCTTCCCAACAAGAAGAACAAGCCATTGAAGAATTCAAATCACTTTCCAATAGCCTTAAAGCTATACAAGACACAGTCATTCAACAGCAACACAACTTGCAGATTCCTCATAAACTTATTGCAGTTGAGCTTTTAAGGGGTGTTTTAGACGATCTCATTCCTTTGGAAACATTAAAAACCTTTCTTCAAAAAAATCCTGAACCCTGGGCACAAGAACTTTTAACAACACTCGGATCCGTAAAGGAAAACACAAATTATGCACAGCTTGAGGCTTTATTAGCTCCCACCACCACCAAATCTCACTCCTTATGGGAACGCTTTAAAAAAACAATAAAATCACTTATTCACATTCAAAAACGCGATGAAGATAGCAGTAGCAAGCCAGGTCGAGTTAAAGATGTAAAAAAAGCAATCCGTTCCCACGATATTGCAAAGGCTCTCATCGTTTTTGAAAAACTTCCTTCCGAAGAAAAAGCTCAGCTTTCCGCGTGGAAAGAATTAGCAAAAGGTCGCTTACTGCTTGAACAGAGTACCCGAAAACTTCTTTTAGATCTGGCAGGTAGCTAAACCCATGAAGGGAGCCCTCCTCCTTCTTCTTGTCACGGTTGCCATTGCGTCAATCAGTCTCTGGTATCTTCAAGATCCAGGATACATTGAAATTAGCTGGCTAGGATATGACGTTGAATTTACGGTGGTTGTCGGATTTCTTATCCTGCTTTTTCTCTTTCTCTTCATTGTCTTCACCGCTCGCCTTTTAAGATGGCTTTTCGGAATACCTTCTAGATGGTTTTCTTTCTTTCAGCGACTCCAGGATAAAAAAGCAAATGATGAGCTTTTAGATCTTTTGTCCGCCTATGAAGCTGAAACGCTAAATGAGGCGCTTCAACATCAAAAAAAGGCCGCCCCGCGTCTTGTCAACAATCCCTTTTTCCTCTGGGTTTCAGGGAATTTATTTGAAAAAGCAGAAAAGCCCTTTGAAGCAGAACAATGTTTTATGGACCTAACTAAAAATCCGGGCGCTGCTTTTTTGGGCTTTAAGGGACAAATCCGCGCCGCCATGCATCGTGGGGATTTGAAGTCGGCCCACAATCTTTTAAAACATGCCCGAGAATTAACGCCCTCCTCCCCCTGGGTTTTAAAGCATTTTCTCGCCCTTGCGCGCGAACAAAAGAACTTTAAAGAGGCAGAATCCCTTGTACTTCAATTAGAAGACCTGGGGTATCTATCCTCTGACCAAAGTAAAAAACAAATGGCTTATCTGCAATATCAGCAAGCGCTTCAACCTGAAACCACACCTGCTGAAAAGGAAGTTCTTTTAAGGCAATCTCATTTTTTGGATCCAAGCCTTGCAGAGGCAACAGAAGTCTTTGCTTTACTCTTACAGGAACAGGGACTCATTACCTATGCTTTGACGGCTCTTGAAGAAACTTGGGAAATGACTCCAAAACAAATTTTAGGGGATCTATACCTTAAAATTGCATCCCCAAGTGATGACATTGCAGCCTATCAAATTGCGAAAAACTTTGTGAAAAACAATTCCAAAAATCCGGAGAGTCGTTTATTCCTCGCGCGCATAGCTTATCAAGCCAAACTTTGGGGAGAAGCCAGAGCTCACTTAATGCCCCTTTTAAAACAAAATCCCAACCATGAGGTTTATCACCTTTTAGCCCGCCTTGAGTTGGAAGCTAAACACGACCCGGAAGCTATCGAATGGTTGGAGAAAGGACTTGAGGCGCCGCGGCATACTTAGGATACATCAACCTCCAGTCTATATTTATTATATTATGATGTTCCTATGGATATCAACTTCGTTAATTGTCCATCTCTATTTTTTTGAAACCGCTCCTTCGTCCGTTAAAATATAATCCAAAGCAAAGTCATGGACTTGACGCGGGATGTGGTCGACTTCCTGCTCTTTAAACCCAATGCCTATGGTGAGTACTTTGTGCTGGTGGAGGAATCGATCAAAGTGGCCTTGACCATAACCCAAGCGATGTCCTTGTCGATCAAAAGCAAGGAGAGGAACCAGAAGGACATTAGGGATTATTAGCGAGGCTGTTGAAGGAGGCTCAAGAGCTTGAAACAACCCTATTTCAAGGGAAGTTGAAGGTGTCCACAAACGAAAGACAAGACCTTCTGATGTAATACATGGGAGGGCAGTTCGAAAACCCTTTTCGATCAATTTAGAAAGGAGATGCCTAATATCAAGCTCACTTCCCATGGGCCAGTAGCCCCCTATGATCGTTTGTGGCTGCAATTTGAAGAAATCAAAAAAAAGTGACGTAACTTTCTCTCCCGCATCAGGGTGTTGTTGAAAAAGCATAGCACGCCGTTCTTTCATCTTAAGGCGCATGGCTTTTTTTTGGGAGGCTGGCATGAGGAGATCCTCGTTCTCAGAAAAGAGGGTGCCGCAAAGACCGTCAGCGATATGTGTCCTCGTGTGGCCCGCGTATGCAGGTGGGTGCCATATGCCAATATCCACGGACAAAGGCAGGAATAGCTCCCTAAAGGATCTTATCGGCCCCAGGGAAATGCACGCTTAACGCATCCCGCAGCAACCCTCCTTATTCATGTAAGCACAAATTTCTATAAACGCAAGGGCTTAAAAGGATAACAATACTCACCTGACTTTTAATAAGTTTGAAGTCGCCCTTATTGTTCCGAAAAAAAATTGCCTCCATGAATTGGCCATTTCGTTTTAATTTATTAGCCATTCACAGTATTGCTGGCATGTTTTGGGCGAGAAAAAAAGCTCCTCTTTATCCTCGGGTGAAGAAGATCGCTGATTCTAAAAATTTACTTAAATTTTAATAAAATAAAATATTTTGACTTATTTTTTATTAAGTTTTAATTAAAACATCTCGTTAATTAATTGATGGTGATGATGATGAATAAGACTCTATTTGTATTAATGTTTTCTGCCTTCGCTTTTACAGGCATTCAAGACTCCAACGCGGCAAAAAAATCTCCTCCAGCCACAACAAGTGATGATGAGCTGAGTGGTAAGTTCAGTAGTCTTACAGTTCAGACAAAATCATGGATACCAGGAGCTCCTCTAAAAACACCAGCAGCGCAGCAGAGGGCGAAACAAATGGCGGAGAAGAACCCCGATCTATACGAGCTTAGGGGAAACACACTTTGGAAAAAGGCTCCTTCCAAGTAGTCCTGATATAATTTTTAAGATTATTATTTAAGATAAAAATACTGCATTGTTGTCTAACGATGCAGTATTTTTATGCTGATCGTAACACTAGATATTGTAATAGAAAAGGCAACCAAAACCTGGATCTTATTTAAACCTTTCAAGAACTTGAGAAGCGGGGACCCCTTTATCAAGGGCCTTGCGAACTGAATCCGTTCCGTAAAGGTAATCTATAAAATAGGCCTCTTTTTTATTTGTCATTTTTTCCCATTTAAAATCAGCATACTTTTCTTTTAGGAAATGAAGGATATTGATTCCCAAAGAAAAAGCCTCAAGCTTCGAGGCATCGGTTATCAGAAGATGAACTCCCTGGCACTCTTTACCTTTGAATTTACTGCTTTGTGGCGTGAAAACAAGGGGGCGAGCCCGAATGCCTTGATGATCCTCTTGGTTTAGAAAACTCACAAACTTTTTACTGTCCAGTCCTGGAGCCCCAAGGCAGGTAAAAGGAAGGCTCGTCCCCCTGCCTTCTGAAACATTTGTTCCTTCAAGGAATACAAGGGCTGGATAAAGAAGAACAGCTTCCCACGAGGGAAGATTGGGTGAAGGAGGAACCCAAGCAGACTCCCAAGGCTGACAATAAGGTTCACAGGGGATCACGGTAAGGGGCAGATTCCCATGAGCTTTATTATGGACGGATAGAAGCTGGCCCATGGTTTGGCCGTGTTGGAAGGGAACATCCAAATAACTCACCAGGGACCGATAATCAGGCTCAAGTCCAGGGTCTCTCACTTTCGAACCGAGGGGATTGGGCCGATCACAAATGATAATTTCTATATCTGAACCAACACATTTTTCGAAAACCTTTGCACAGGTAGCCGCATAGGTATAGCACCGCAATCCGACGTCTTGTAAATCGATCAGAAGGACGTCAATATTTTCCTTGATAAATTCGAGGGATTTCTTATTTCCCCCATAGAGGCTGAAAATCGGCAATTCGAGGATGGGGTCGAATCCATGATCGATCTTAACCCCTTCCGCAATGAACCCACTCCACCCATGTTCAGGGGAGAGAATACATTTGATGGCATTCCCCAGCTTTTCCTTTAAGGCATAAGCTGAAATCTTGTAATCCTGGGTCAAAACATTTTGATTTGTTAAAATCCCAATTTTTCTTTTGGCGAGAGACATTAGAAGGCCCTCATTCCCTAATAGGGAATCAATACCGGTGGGGGGACGCAGGGTGTACATATTTATCGCGATACCATTTGGTTATGTGAAGCAATTTCAGCATATTTTTTTGCAAATGGACAATTAAAAAATTTGACACCTATAGGAACCTCCCATAAAATAGTAAATATAAGATGAGTGAGTTGTGTTCAGAAAAACAACCTCGAATGACTTTTTTTCCGTATAGACCTAATAATACATTGTAATTGAGTTTATTTTAGAGGAAAGATAACCCTATCATGTTGACGAAATTTCTTGACCCCAAAAATGATTTTGCCTTCAAGAAAATCTTTGGCACAGAAAAGAATAAGGACATTCTTATTCATTTTCTGAATGACATGATCACTTTCAAAGAAAATGGGCCTATTACGGACGTCACTTTCTTAAAGACGATCCAAGATCCAGAAACTGCTGCTCAAAAGACAAGCATCGTTGATATCTTATGTAAGGATGAAAAAGGCAATCAATACATTGTTGAAATGCAAGTGGCGAAAGAAAAGGGGTTCGAAAAAAGAGCACAATATTACGCCTCCAAAGCTTATATTTCTCAAGCAAACGTCGGGGGAGAATATCATGATCTGAAGGAAGTGATTTTCCTAGCGATCGCTGATTTTATTACGTTCCCCAGGAAAAAAGGCTGGAAGTCAGATCATGTAATCTTAGATAAAGAAAGCCTTGAAAATGATTTGAAGGATTTTTCTTTCACTTTCTTAGAACTTCCCAAATTCCATAAAAACATTGATCATCTTTCAAATATGACTGAAAAGTGGATGTACTTTTTTAAACATGCTGAGGAAACATCCGAAGAAGACTTACAGAAGATTATAGGAGATGATCAAGTCATTGAAAGAGCCTATGAAGAACTCAATCGATTTTCCTGGAATGAGGAAGAGCTTTTAACCTACGATCAGACAGCAAAATACCAAGGGGCTTACATTGCTTCAATGGCTCAGAAGTTTGATGAAGGAATTGAAAAAGGAATTGAAAAAGTAGCTAGAAACATGCTTGCAGAAGGCTTAGACATCAATTCCATCGCTAAATTGACGGGCCTTACTAAAAATGATATCGAGAAATTAAAATCGTAAATTTCCTAAATGCATTCCTTCCTGCTTCCCTGTTGACGTAAGGGGTAGAGAAAGGCATCTTGCTGAATAGATAAAAATAGAGAATACACGCTCACGATGACCCATTCCCAATCACCAATCGATTCCAATTTGCAAACCATGGCCAACGCAATTCGCGCCCTTGCCATGGATGCCGTTGAACGCGCCAATTCTGGCCACCCAGGTATGCCCATGGGAATGGCTGATGTTGCGACCGTTTTATTTTCGAAGTTTTTAAAATTTAATGCGGCAGTCCCCCATTGGCCCGATCGGGATCGCTTTGTTTTATCGGCCGGCCATGGATCCATGCTCCTTTATGCCCTTTTATATTTGACAGGGTATAAAGACATGACCATCGATGAAATTAAAAACTTCCGCCAGTGGGGTAGCCGTACGGCAGGTCATCCTGAATACGGAGATGCGGAAGGCATTGAGACCACAACGGGCCCCTTAGGCCAAGGACTTGGAAATGCGGTCGGAATGGCGCTTGCAACAAAAATGATGCAAGCTCAATTTGGAGAAGACCTCGTCAATCATAAGACCTACGTGATTGTGGGGGATGGGTGTCTCATGGAAGGTATTTCTCATGAAGCCATTTCCCTTGCAGGCCACCTATGTCTGAATAATCTGGTTGTTCTTTTTGATGACAATCATATTTCTATCGATGGGCCTACGGAATTGGCCGTGACAGATGATCAACTGGAACGATTTAAAGCGTCCCATTGGGACGTTATGGCGATTGATGGCCATAATTATATGGAAATTGAAATTGCACTTAAAAAAGCCCAGAACGCAACTCAGCCCGTTTTCATTGCCTGTAAGACACAGATTGCTAAGGGATCTCCTAATAAGGCAGGAACAGCAGCTGTTCACGGTTCTCCCTTAGGAGAAGAAGAAATCCAAGCCACACGTAAAAACCTTCATTGGCCCTACGCGCCATTTGTGATTCCTGAGGAAATCCTCTCGGCCTGGCGTAAGGTTGGAGCGCATGGAAAAGACGCTTGCAAAGACTGGGAAGGACGGCTTGCGCAAAGCCCGAAGAAAGCCGAATTTGAAAGGCGGATCAGTGGAAAATTGCCTTCGGCTTGGAAAACCCCATTACAGGATTTGGTCAAAAAATTTGTTGATGAAAAAACAAACGTTGCAAGCCGTCAATCATCCCAAATGGTTTTAGATGTGCTTTCTCCTGAAATTCCAGAGCTTGTGGGAGGATCGGCAGACCTTACGGGGTCCAACAATACGAAAGCCAAAGACATGGTTGCGGTGCGACCTGGCGATTTCAAAGGACGCTATATTCACTATGGTGTGCGCGAGCACGGTATGGCGGCGGCTATGAATGGCATTGCTCTTCATGGCGGGCTCATTCCTTATGGAGGATCATTCTTAACCTTTACGGATTATTGCAGGCCAGCCATTCGTCTTTCAGCTTTAATGGGGATTCGGGTCATTTATGTCATGACGCATGACTCCATTGCCCTTGGGGAAGATGGTCCTACCCATCAACCCATCGAACATTTAGCAGCTTTAAGAGCCATTCCCAATCTGCAAGTCTTCCGTCCAGCTGATGCGGTTGAAGTCGCGGAATGTTGGAGTCTCGCTCTTGAATCAGAAAAAGCACCTTCCATTTTAGCGCTCACACGACAAAAATTACCGCTCCTAAGGCAAGATGTTTCCCAAAATTTTAGTGCAAGGGGAGCTTATGTTTTAAGGGATTCTAAGAAACCACGTGAGGTCACCCTTCTTGCCACAGGCTCGGAAGTCGAAATTGCTGTAAAGGCACAAGAAATTTTAGAGGCTAAAGGCGTCCCTACCGCCGTTGTCTCCATGCCCTGCTGGGAGCTTTTTGAGAAACAGGATCAAACCTATCAAAATGCTGTTTTAGGAAGGGATACGTTCCGTGTTGCCATTGAAGCCGCCTCTCCCATGGGCTGGGAAAAATACCTTGGAGAAAAGGGAGAGATGATTGCCATGCACCGTTTTGGAGCATCAGCTCCCTATGAAACTCTCTATCGAGAATTTGGATTTACGGCCGACCACATTGTTAACATTGTTGAAGGGAAAAAAAGATGACTTGTAAAGTTGCCATTAATGGTTTTGGGCGCATTGGGCGTTTGGTTCTAAGAGCGATTCTCGAAAACCGGCGGACGGATATTGAAGTTGTTGCCATCAATGACCTCGGGTCGATTGCCGATAATGCTCACCTTTTTAAGTATGATTCCGTGCATGGCCCTTTTCCAGGAACCGTAGAAGTTCTGTCAGATGGTCTTAAAATCAACGGTCATCACATTAAAGTTTATGCCATCCCACAGCCAGAAAATCTGCCTTGGAAAGACCTTGATATTGATGTGGCGATGGAATGTTCAGGACGGTTTACCAAGCGCGTAGAGGCTGCAAAACATCTCACAGCTGGGGCTAAAAAAGTGCTCATCTCAGCGCCAGCAGAAGGCGCTGATTTGACCGTTGTTTGGGGAGTCAATCATAAGGAATTGAAGCCCGATCATAAAGTCGTTTCGAATGCTTCTTGCACGACCAACTGTCTGGCTCCTGTGGCCTATGTTCTCCATAAAGCCATTGGGATTGAACGTGGGTTTATGACAACAATCCATTCTTACACGGGCGATCAAAAGCTGGTGGATACCCTTCATCAAGATCTAAGGCGGGCCCGTGCCGCTGCCCTGTCCTTAATTCCAGCGTCAACAGGCGCCGCAAAAGCGGTAGGGCTGGTTCTTCCTGAATTGAAAGGAAAACTGGATGGAACAGCCGTCCGTGTGCCCACACCGAATGTATCCTTAGTGGATTTAAAGTTTGTGGCAAAACGTCCAACCTCAAAAGAAGAAATCAATAAAGCAATTGCGGAAGCCGCTGAAGGTGAACTCAAAGGTATCCTTACGGTAAATGATGAACCTTTGGTTTCATGCGATTTTAATCACCATTCGGCAAGTTCGATCTTTGATCTAGCAGAAACGCACGTGGTGGATGGCACTTTCTGCCGTATCCTCTCCTGGTACGACAATGAATGGGGTTTTTCCAACCGCATGGCTGATACCGCTATTGCCATGGGGAAACTTTAGATAGGCAAAAGTACACAATGTACAATCGATAAAATTTTAAGAAAATTTTTGTTGTATCTCATAACGATATAAGATATACTCGCCAATGATTAAAAGCTTTAAATGCCCAGAAGCAAAGAGAATATGGGAAGGTACAGTTTCAAAAAAACTTCCTTCTAATATACAGTATGTGATGAGGAGAAAGCTCAGGATGTTAAATAATGCACAGACTTTGAATGACTTAAGAATTCCTCCCGCAAATCGACTGGAGCATCTTAAGGGAAATAGAGGTGGGCAATTTAGCATACGTATCAATGATCAATGGAGGCTTTGTTTTGACTGGGTTGAAGGAGATGCACTTAACGTTGAAATTATTGATTACCATTGAGGAGACAACCAAATGGCACAGAAATTAAAAAACATTCATCCTGGAGAAGTTTTATTGGAGGAATTCTTGGAACCCTTTAAAATTTCGCAAACCAAACTTGCCCATGAAATTGGCGTAACACCAAGGCGGATTAACGAGATTGTTTTAGGCCGGCGTAGCATTACGGCTGATACAGCCATTCGTTTAGCTTATTACTTTGGAACTTCTGAGGAGTTTTGGATGGGGCTACAGGATGATTACGAACTCGAAGAAGCTCATTCTCATTTGCAAGGCCGTTTAAAAAAAATAATCCAACCCCTACATAACCCTTCTTGAGTCATTAAGTAATTAATCTGAGTTGGAAAAGAAACTTCTTTTTATATGCAAAAACTCAGGTTAACTAATCTTCCGTCCAGGGCCACAATACAGCCGGTTCACCTTGAGTCCAGCACGTCCGATCAATTTGCCATCCGCCGCCCAAGGCTTTGTAAAGAGCGGCAACGTTCAAAGACAATGTCGCCTGACTTTGCACCATTGTGAGGGTATAGGTCTGATAGGTCAGCTGGGCTTGGAGAACAGTAATAAAATTGATAAGGCCTGACTCATAACGCGACCGAAAGGCCAAGAATAATCCCTAGGAATTTTCCCCGATCTCCCACTAACATGCGAAAGGCTATGTAAAACATGCTCTCTTTCTTTTTTTTTTACTCTATGAAAAAGAGGCAGAAATAGCAATGTTGCTTGGAAGTGAAGTCTTGATTTTTGGAAATATCTTTTCTATATATTTAATATGACATTGAGTAAGTTCACAAAAAATCCTTGTTTTCTCTATAAGCGACCTC
>Ga0299912_10001065_pt1 | contig 22229 bp, 15 predicted proteins | sample RVTome_2_FD_207667 | JGI IMG/M metagenome (GOLD analysis project Ga0299912, IMG submission 207667) | Soil microbial communities from uranium-contaminated site in the Upper Colorado River Basin, Wyoming, United States - RVT95D214 (version 2) ... | reverse complement strand
TCCAGTTGCTCGACAGCCGCGGCGAACCGCTTTACGCCCTGTGCAACCATGATGCCGAGCCGTTCAGCCCCGAGGTGGTCGAGGGGCAGACCTCGCAGGGCATCACCCTGCAGTTCGACGTGCCGCGCGTGCCGGATGGCCTGAAAGTATTCGATGGCATGGTGGGTTTCGGCCGCAAGCTTGCCAATGACGTCGGCGGCATCCTAGTGGACGACAACCTGCGTCCGCTGACCGACACCGGCATCGAAAAAATCCGCATCCAGCTCATGCACATCTACGAACGCATGGAAGCGCGCGGCGTGCCATCCGGTTCCCGGCGGGCGCTGCGTCTGTTCTCCTGATGGCGTCGTCCGAGGTGCTAGCGCGCGTCACCGCGCTGCGCCGGGAAATCGAGCGCCACAACTACGCCTATTACGTCCTCGACGCGCCGACCGTTACAGACGCAGAATATGACCGTCTGTTCCGTGAACTGCAGGCGCTGGAAGCCGAACATCCCGAGCTTGTCACCCCCGATTCGCCTACTAGGCGAGTTGGCGGCACGCAACTCTCAGGGTTCGAAATGGTACGTCATGCGGTGCCGATGCTCTCTATCCGCACCGAGACCGACACCACTGACGCCGGCGCGCACGCCTTCGACGCGCGGGTGCGCAAGGAGCTCGGGCTGGCCGATACTGATCCGCCGGTCGAATACAACGCCGAATTGAAATTCGATGGTCTAGCCATCAACCTGCGCTACGAACATGGCGTGCTGTTGCATGCTGCCACCCGTGGCGATGGCGAAACCGGCGAGGAGGTCACGCAGAACATCTGCACCGTGCGCGCCATTCCGCTGCGCCTCAACACCGAAGCGCCTCCCGTCGTGCTGGAAGTGCGCGGTGAGGTATTTATGCGACGCGACGACTTCGAACGCTATAACGCGAAGCAGCGCGAAGCCGGCAAGCCCACCCTGATGAATCCTCGCAACGGTGCAGCCGGCAGCATCCGCCAGCTCGATCCAAAACTGGCGGCGCAGCGCCCGTTGTCATTCTTCGCCTACGGTCTGGGCGAGGTGCAGGGCTGGAGTGAGGCGCCCGCCCGCCATAGTGCGACGCTCGATGCGCTGGAGAAACTGGGCGTGCCGGTGTGCGCGGAACGCCGGGTGTGCCGGGGGGTTCAGGATCTTGTCGCCTTCCACGACGAGATCGCCGCGCGCCGCGATCAGCTGCCGTTCGACATTGATGGCGTGGTGTATAAGGTCAACCGCTTCGACCTGCAGCGCGAACTCGGCTTCGTCACCCGTGAGCCACGCTGGGCGGTGGCGCACAAATATCCGGCTGAGGAACTGCCGACAAGGGTGGTTGGTATCGATGTGCAGGTGGGCCGCACCGGCGCGCTGACGCCGGTGGCGCGATTGGCCCCGGTGTTCGTTGGCGGGGTTACGGTGACCAATGCCACCCTGCACAACCAGGACGAGATCGACCGCAAGGATGTGCGCGTGGGCGACATGGTGATTGTGCGACGCGCTGGTGATGTTATTCCTCAAGTTGTTTCCGTCGAAATAGATCAGCGCCCAGAGCCCGAGCCGCCACGTTTCAGCATCTTGCAAAGCTATCCCGTCTGTCCCGAGTGCGGCTCGCATGTGGTGCGGCTGGAAGGCGAGGCGGCGGCGCGCTGCACCGGCGGCCTGGTTTGCCCGGCGCAGCGCAAGCAGGCCTTGCTGCATTTTGCCGGCCGCCGTGCAATGGACATCGAGGGGCTGGGCGACAAGCTGGTCGACCAGCTGGTCGATCGCGGTTTGGTGCGCACGCCCGCCGATGTGTATGGTTTGAGCCTGGAGACCCTGGCCGGGCTGGAACGCATGGCCGAGAAATCGGCAGCCAATCTGCTGCAGGCTGTCGAGACCAGCAAGGCCACCACGCTGGCGCGCTTCATCTTTGCGCTTGGGATCCGCAATGTCGGGGAAACCACTGCCAAGGATCTGGCGAAGCATTTCGGTTCGCTGGACAAACTGATCGCCGCGGCGGAAGACGACCTGCTCGCGGTACGCGATGTCGGCCCCATCGTGGCGCAGTCGATCATCCAGTTTTTTTCCGAGCCGCATAACCTGGGCGTGGTCAACAAACTCCGTGCCGCCGGCGTGCACTGGCCGGAATCCGCAGGCATGCAACAATCGCTTGGTATCCTTGCAGGCAAGACGCTGGTGCTGACCGGCACGCTGCCGACGCTGACGCGCGATGTCGCGAAGGAAAAAATCGAGGCGGCAGGCGGCAAGGTGGCAGGATCGGTGTCGAAGAAAACCGACTACGTGGTGGCTGGCGAGGAAGCTGGCAGCAAACTGGCAAAGGCGCAGGAACTCGGCGTGACCATCCTCGACGAGGCCGGGCTGCTGGCCCTGCTCGCATCGAACAGCACGAACGCGCAGCACGCTTTGGATTTTTGAACCCAGGAACGGACAGGGAAGCGATATGCAAAAAGTTAAGAAAGCCGTATTTCCGGTTGCCGGCCTCGGCACCCGTTTTCTGCCGGCCACCAAGGCCAGCCCCAAGGAAATGCTCCCCATCGTCGACAAGCCGCTGATCCAGTACGCGGTTGAAGAGGCCATGGAAGCCGGCATCACCGACATGATCTTCATCAGCAGCCGCACCAAACGCACCGTCGAGGACCACTTCGACAAGGCCTACGAACTGGAAACCGAGCTGGCTGCGCGCGGCAAGAATCGCGATCTGGAACTGGTGCAGTCGATCCGCCCGGCCGGCGTCAACTTCATCTACATCCGCCAGGCCGAAGCGCTGGGACTCGGCCATGCCGTGCTGTGCGCGCAGCCGGTGATCGGCAACGAACCCTTCGCCGTCATCCTCGCCGACGACCTGATCGACGGCAGTCCGGCGGCGATGAAGCAGATGGTCGATCAATACGACTATTACCAGTGCTCGGTGCTCGGGGTGCAGCAGGTCGCGCCCGAGGAGACGGCGTCCTACGGCATCGTTGACGCCAGCCCCATGGCCGATCGTGTGTCGCGGGTGAACGCCATCGTCGAAAAACCCAAACCTGAAGACGCACCGTCCAACCTCGGCGTGGTCGGCCGCTATATCCTTACACCGCGCATCTTCCATCACATCCAGCACCTCAAACCCGGCGCCGGTGGCGAATTGCAGCTGACCGACGCCATCGCCGCGTTGCTGAAGGAGCAGCAGGTGCTGGCCTATGACTTCGATGGCATTCGCTACGACTGCGGCAGCAAGCTGGGCTATCTGCAGGCCACCGTCGAATATGCGCTGAAACACAGCGAGGTCAGCGAAGATTTCGCTGCGTATCTGAAGAAGCAGATCTGCTGAATTCCGGGTGTGAGGAGAGAGGCGCGATCGAGACCCGCCCGATGCAAACTCAGGACGCGTATCGCGCGCTTGTCACAGCCCTGGACCAGGCCGATTCCTTAAGCCAGGCTTCCAGCTTGTCCGCGGGGATGGGTTTGCTCATCAGGTAACCCTGCGAGCTGTCGCAGCCGAGTATGGTGAGCGTGTCCCAGGCTGCCCGGGTTTCCACGCCTTCGGCGATCACTTTCAGCCCCAGGTTGTGCGCGAGTTCGATGGTGGACCGCACGATGACGGCATCGTTATCATTGTTCTCCATGTCCATCACAAAGGACTTGTCGATTTTCAGCTTGTCGACCGGAAGCCGCTTGAGATAGGCGAGCGAGGAGTAGCCGGTTCCGAAGTCATCAATCGCGATCGTCACGCCCATGCGGTCGAGTTCGGTGAGGATGGCCAGCGCATCGCTGGTGTTCGCCATCACCGCGCTCTCGGTGATTTCGAGGGTGATGCTTTTCGCGGCCACGCCACTCCCGGCGAGCAGGTCCTGAATGTGGGCGGGCAATTCCATGTCCTGCAGGTCGCGCGCGGAGAGGTTGACCGCCATGGTCAGGTCATAGCCTTTTTTCTGCAGGTTCAGCAACTGGCCGAGTGCGGTCTTGAGCACCCAGAGGGTGAGGGGGCCGATCAGACCGGCGTCCTCTGCCAGGGGAATGAATTGATCCGGGTGGAGGAATCCGCGTTGCGGATGGTTCCAGCGCACCAGTGCCTCGAGGCCCACCACGCGTTTGCTGCGGTGTTCGATTTGCGGCTGATAGTAGAGGCTCAACTGATCCGACTGGATGGCTTCGCGCAATTCGCTCTTGAGCGAAAGATCGATGCCGCTGGATTGATCCTGTTCCGGTGTATAGAGCGCATAGTCCTTGCCTGCGCGTTTCGCCACATACATCGCGATGTCGGCGCAACGCAGCAGACCGTCGGCGTCGTTGCACTGGGAGGGATACAGCGACACCCCCAGGCTGGCGCTGATGTCGATGCTCTGGTTTTTCCAGTGGAAGGGCTTGTCCAGGCAGGCGAGAATCTTTTTTGCAATGAGCGGCAGGTTTTGCGGATTCAGTTCGTGGATCAGCAGGACGTACTCGTCGCCGCCCAGCCGCGCCACGGTGTCCACAGAGCGGACCGCATCCTTCAACCGTCGCCCGGCTTCCCGCAGCAGTTCGTCGCCGACGTAATGGCCGAGGCTGTCGTTGACTTCCTTGAAACGGTCCAGGTCCAGCAGCGCCACCCCGAACGAGGTATGCATGCGCTTGGATACTTCAATCTCGTGCTCGAGTTGCTTGTGCAGCAGGGTGCGGTTGGCCAGGCCGGTCAGCGGGTCGTACATGGCCTGGGCTGCAAGTTGCCTGGCCTGCCGCGCCACCCGCTGGCTCACAAACCAGGCAATCGTCATCCCCATCAGCAGCGCGATCGTGCCCAGCCCCAGCATCAGGTTGCGCACACGTTCATACGAGGCTTCTGCATTGCGCACCGCGGCAGCCGTCTGTTCACGCTGCAACTGAAGCAGAACACCGACCTGATCTGCGATGGCGCGCTGTCTGGGCATCGCCACGCTGCGCATGCGGTCGAAAATTTCCTGTTGATCGTCACTGAAAATGGACATTTCAACCACCGCCTGGACTTCGGGTTGCGCCTCGCGGGTCAGTTTCAGGATGTGGGCCAGAATCCGCCTTTCTTCGCGGTTGAGCGGCATGCTTTCCAGGCGCTCGCGCGCACCCATGTAAATGGTGCCTTGCGTATTGAAGCGCTGAATCTCGCTGTCTTTTTCGAACGGGTCGGAGTGGATGGGCAGGGCGTGCATGGAGATCGCGCGCTCGCGCAGCGAACTGTGCATGACTGTCGCAAGTTCAATCTTGACGTTGTTTCCCTGGGCGATGTCCTTCAGGCGCTGGTTGGCTTCGGACACATAGCGCAGGCCGGTCGCGCCGAGCGCGACCATCAGGACAAGCACGACGACAAAGCCGATCCCGATCCGGGTCCCCATCCCCAAGGTCTGAGTGCTCTGGTTCATCCTTTAAACAGGCGCTCCATTTTTATAATATTGAGCAGAAGCCATAATCCCTGTTTATCGGAAGGATGCGGGCATTCTTTAACCGGGCCGGGCGAGCGAAGGGCTTGCCCGGCCCGGTGCAAGCCGACATGCCGGGCATTTTCTGCCTGATTGGATGAGCCCGAGGCCGGTATGGAGGGCTACGCGCCCTGATGGGGCGCGCCATGCAGCCAGACTGCGGCTTCCAGCGCATCGCCCGCAGCCATCCCCTGACCCAGCAATGCGGCCAGCATGCCGGTGAGGCGGTCGCCGGAGCCGGCCTGGGCCAGCCAGGGGCCGCCGCTGGTGTTGATGGCGTAGCGGCCGTCGGGGTGGGCGATGACCGTTCCCGCGCCTTTGAGCGCGATGTGGGCGTGGAATTGTGCGCTCAGCCGGCGAGCGGCCCCGATGCGGTCCGCCTGGATGTCGGCGCTGCTGGATCCGAGCAGGCGCGCGGCTTCGCCGGGGTGCGGGGTGAGCAGGGTAGGGTGGCTGCGGCGGGCGGCCACGCTGGCCAGTCCGGGGTCGCTGGCCAGCAGGTTCAGCGCATCGGCATCCAGCACCAGCGGGCAGGGTTGAGCAAGGGCGGCTTCCAGCACGGCGCGCGCGCGCGGGACCTGACCCAGCCCGGGGCCGATCGCCAGCCCGCCGAGTCGGGTGTCCAGCAATTTTTCCGGTGCGGCAAACATCAGCCGCGGCTCCAGGTAATCGACCACAATGCGCTCGTCCAGCGTGCCCAGCGTCACGCTGCCGGCGCCTTGCTGCAGCGCGGCGCGCCCGGCGATCAGGCAGGCGCCCACCATGCCGCGGCTGCCGCCGATGATGCCGACATGGCCGTACAGGCCCTTGTGGCTGTTGCGGGCGCGAGGCGGCAGACGATGGCGGTTTTCCAGTTGCGTCAGGGCGATGCCGGGCGTGGCGGGCAGGGTGGCCGGATCGACGCCGAGCGTGTCGAGATGCAGTTGGCCGGCGTAATCGGGGCCGTCGGCGGTGAGCAAGCCTGGCTTGAGGCCGAGAAAAGTCAGGGTGTGATCGGCGCGCAGGGCGCTGCCGCAGATTCGCCCGCTGTCGGCGTCGAGGCCGCTCGGCACGTCGAGCGCCAGTTTCGGACAGTTCAAGGCATTGGCCTGCGCGATCCAGCGCGCGTCTTCGCCGCCGATGTCGCGTTGCAGGCCGACGCCGAACAGGCCGTCGATGACGAGGCTGCAGTGCATAGACGGCGGGATGTCGGCCAGGATCGCGCCGCCGCTTTCGCGCCAGGCGGCCCAGGCGCGCGCGGCATCCGGCGGCAGGCGCGCAGGATCGGCACGGCTGACGACGGCCACCCTGAATCCCTGGACCACGAGCCGGCGCGCTGCGACCAGGGCATCGCCGCCATTGTTGCCGTGACCGGCCAGGATCAGGACCGGTTCGCCCGATTCGCTGGCCAGCGTGCCGGCCAGTTCGGCGGTGGCGGCCCCCGCCCTTTCCATCAGCGAGACGTCGGGGTGATGCTCCGCCCACTGCCGGTCGATGATGCGGATGTCGGCAGCCGTGAACAGCGGAGGGGCGATCAGGGAAAGGGGATCGATCGGCATGGGGGTGGGCCGTGTTCAGGGGCGTCACTGGCAAAAATGACATCTTAATCCAGGGGCGGGCGCTGGTTGAATTTGACCAGTTCGGCCGGCATACAGAGTGGTGCCCAATTGCCGTTAATGAGCGATCGAATGCCCCTCAATAAATAGGAGATTGACATGCTTAGACGGCGCTTTCTGGCGGGACTGACCCTCCTCCCCGCGTTGCCCATGACGGCCCATGCCGCCAAGGGCAGCCTGAACATCGGCATTTACCCCGGCACCGGCAAGGCCGATATCCTGACGGGGGATTTTCGCACCTACGCCATGCCTTTCGCGCAGGCTTTGGGCGCAGCCGTCAATGCACAACCCAAGCTCACCCTGTTCCGCACCATCCGTAGCGTGATGAACTCCCTGAAAAGCGGTCGGCTCGACCTCTATTTTGTGCCGCCTTCGGTGGCGGTTGCCGTGCTCGACCATGATTATTCACCCGTCGTCCGCGTGCGCGATCAGGCCACGGGGGTGCTGGTGCGGCGCAAGGGTGCGACGGTGAAAGCCGTGGCCCTGACCGAGAAAGAGTCCTGGCTCGACGTCATGGCGCGCCACACGCTGAAGGTCAACAAGATTCAGCCGGAGAAGCTCTACAATTTCAAGACGCAGGACGATGTGGCGCTGGCGATCGAGCGCGACTACGCCCAGGCCGGCAGTCTGCGTAGCGGCATGGCCAAAAAACTCATCGAAAAAGGGCTGGTCGAGGTGTGGTATCCCTTGCCGACCACGCCGGACTTCACCCTGATGGCGACCAACCGCCTGAGCCCGGCTGACCAGAACAAGCTGGGCGTGGCGGCGGCCGGGCTGAGCCAGAGCGCCATTGCCTCCCTGCAGCAAACCATCCACAGCAAGGTGACGGGCTTCGTGATCGACAAGGAAGCGGATTACAAGACCATCAAGCAGGCGATGAGCGAAGCCGGCTACTGATCCAGCGGCTTGCGGGACGATCCGGGTGACCTAGACTTCGGAGTGTCCACTGGTTTGAGGAGCACGCTATGGATACCCAACATCGCACCCCGTCGGGCGCCCTGGTGGCGCAATGTTCCGATGAGGCGACCTGTACGGTGGTGACGTGCGCCGTCTGCCTGAAGGAAATTCCCGCCGATGCCGTCAAGGTGACGGACGCACAGGACTACGTCCATCATTTCTGCGGCCTGGATTGCCTCGATGCCTGGCAAAAGCAGGCCGGCAATCGCCAATAAGCCGGCCCGGAGAAGCGCCCCGATCGGCTAAAATAGCGCCTTTGCCCGCTCGCAAAGACGCACATGTCTGCCATCGTCTCCCTTCCCGGCGCCGCCGCGCTGTCCCCGTTCCGCCTAGACAAAATCCGCCGCGAGGCCGCACAGCAGGGCCTGAACCTGGGCACGCTGGCAGCGCGCCACTGGCATTTCCTGGAACTGGACGATGCGCTCGACGCCGCGCAGAGGCGCCTGGTCGAGCAGGCGCTCGACTACGGCACGCCGACCGCTGCGCCGACCGCCGCTGATCCGCTGATCCTGGTCACGCCGCGCCCCGGCACCCTTTCGCCGTGGTCGTCGAAGGCCACCGACATCCTGAAAAACTGCGGTCTCACGGGCTTCCGGCGGATCGAGCGCGGGGTCGCCTTCCACGTGCTGGACGCCGCCGGCCAGCCGCTGTCGGGCGATGCGATGTCGCGCCTGCTGCCGCTCCTGCACGACCGCATGACCGAGGCGGTGATGACGCTGGCCGACGTCGAGCAGCTGTTCCGCCACGTGCCGCCGCGCGAGCTGGCCGCGGTCGACGTACTGGGCGGCGGACGCCCGGCGCTGGAAGCCGCCAACAGGAGCCTGGGCCTGGCGCTGTCGGACGACGAGGTCGAGTATCTGGTGGAGAACTTCGTCCGCATCGGGCGCAACCCCACCGACGTCGAACTGATGATGTTCGCGCAGGCCAATTCCGAGCACTGCCGCCACAAGATATTCAACGCGTCGTGGGTGATCGACGGCGCGGCGCAGGCGAAGTCGCTGTTCGGCATGATCCGCGACACCCATGCGGCCCATCCCGAAGGCACGGTGGTGGCGTATTCCGACAACTCCTCGGTGATCGAGGGGGCGACCATCGACCGCTTCTATCCGCGCGCCGACGGCAGCTACGCCTACAGCAGCGAACTCACCCACGTGCTGATGAAAGTGGAAACGCACAACCACCCGACGGCGATCTCGCCCTTCCCGGGCGCGGCCACCGGCAGCGGCGGCGAAATACGCGACGAGGGTGCGACCGGCATCGGCTCCAAGCCCAAGGCCGGCCTCGCCGGCTTCTCGGTGTCCAACCTCAACATCCCCGGCTATGAACAGCCGTGGGAAACCGGCGTCTACGGCAAGCCCGACCGCATCGTCACCCCGCTCGCGATCATGCTCGAAGGCCCGATCGGCGCCGCGGCGTTCAACAACGAATTCGGCCGCCCCAACCTGGCGGGCTACTTCCGCAGCTTCGAGGAAACGGTCGCCGGGCAGCGCCGCGGCTACCACAAGCCCATCATGCTGGCGGGCGGCGTCGGCAGCATCCGCGCCGACCATGTTGAAAAGAAAATGCTGCCGGTCGGCACGCTGCTGATCCAGCTGGGCGGCCCCGGCATGCTGATCGGTCTGGGCGGCGGCGCCGCCTCGTCGATGGACACCGGCGCCAACGCGGCGGATCTCGACTTCGACTCGGTGCAGCGCGGCAATCCCGAGATGGAGCGGCGCGCGCAGGAGGTCATCGACCGCTGCTGGCAACTCGGCGACCAGAACCCGATCCTGTCGATCCACGACGTCGGTGCCGGCGGCCTGTCCAACGCGCTGCCCGAACTGGTGCACGGCGGCGGCCGCGGCGGCCGTTTCGAGCTGCGCGCCGCACCGTCGGAAGAGTCCGGCATGTCGCCGCGCGAAATCTGGTGCAACGAGGCGCAGGAGCGCTATGTGCTGGCGATTCCGCCGGCGCGGCTGGCCGAATTCCGCGCCATGTGCGAACGCGAGCGCTGCCCGTTTGCGGTGCTAGGCGAAGCGACCGACGAGAATCACCTCCTGGTGACCGACAGCCACTTCCAGAACGCGCCGGTGGACGTCAGCCTGGACGTGATCCTCGGCAAACCGCCCAAGATGACGCGCGACGTCGCGCACCAGCCCGCCGTGCCGGCGCCGCTGGCGCTCGAAGGCATCGAGCTCAAGGACGCGGTCTACCGCGTGCTGGCGATGCCCGGCGTGGCGTCGAAAATGTTCCTGATTTCCATCGGCGACCGCACTGTCGGCGGCCTCACCGCGCGTGACCAGTGCGTGGGGCCGTGGCAGGTGCCGGTGGCCGATTGCGCGATCACGCTGGCCGGCTTCCAGACCACCCAGGGCGAGGTCTTCTCCATCGGCGAGAAGGCCCCGCTAGCCTTGATCGACGCCCCGGCATCGGGGCGCATGGCGATCGTCGAGGCGGTGACCAACCTGGCTGCCGCGCGTGTGGCGGGTCTCACCGAGGTCAAGCTGTCAGCCAACTGGATGGCGCCCGCCGGCCACCCGGGCGAGGATGCCGCGCTGTTCGATACGGTGGCGGCGGTTTCGAATTATTGCCAGGCGCTGGGCATCTCCATCCCGGTCGGCAAGGATTCGATGAGCATGAAGAGCGTGTGGCAGGACGGCGACGAGAAGAAGGCGGTGACCTCGCCGATCTCGCTGGTGATCTCGGCCTTTGCCAACACCCCCGATGCAACGCAGCACCTGACGCCGCAACTGCGTACCGACGCCGGCGACACCGATCTAGTGCTGATCGATCTCGGGCTGGGCAAGAACCGACTCGGCGCATCGAGCTTCGCGCAGGCCTTCAAGCAGGTGGGCGATCGCTGCCCGGACGCACCCGAGGCCACGGCGCTCGCCGCGTTCTTCGATACCGTGCAGGCGCTCAACGTATCCGGCAAGTTGCTGGCCTATCACGACCGTTCCGATGGCGGCCTGTTCGCCGCCCTGTGTGAAATGGCATTCGCCGGCCATTGCGGGGTGGACCTCGACATCGACGAGCTGTGCATCGACCAGATTCGCCACGAAGTCGAGGACGAGGGCCTGCCGGAACCGGAAAAGCTGGATGAGAGCGGCTATTCCGCGCGCATTTTCAACGTGCTGTTCAACGAGGAAGCCGGCGCCGTGCTGCAAATCCGCCGCACCGACACGCAGGCCGTGATGCAGGCCTTCTTCGACGCAGGTCTGCGCGGCGAGTTTTACGCCATCGGCCAGGTGAATGGACTCGATCGCGTGCGGGTGCTGCGCGAAGGCAAGCCGATTCTGGACGAGGCGCGCATAGACCTGCAACGTGCCTGGGCGCGCACCAGCTACGAAATGGCGAAGCTGCGCGACAACCCGGTCTGCGCCGAGCAGGAATTCGCGCAGCACGCCGACGCCGGCGATCCCGGCTTGCATTACGCCCTGAGTTTCGACGCACACGACGACATCGCCGCCCCCTTCATTGCCACCGGCAAGCGTCCGCGCGTCGCGGTGCTGCGCGAGCAGGGCGTCAACGGCCAGGTCGAGATGGCCGCCGCGTTCGATGCCGCCGGCTTTGCCGCGGCCGACGTGCACATGAGCGACATCCTGTCCGGCCGGGTCAGCCTGGCTGACTTCACCGGGCTCGCCGCGTGCGGCGGCTTCAGCTACGGCGACGTGCTGGGTGCGGGCGGCGGCTGGGCCAAGTCCATCCTGTTCAACTCGCGCGCGCGCGACCAGTTCGCAGCCTTCTTCGAACGTTCAGACACCTTCGCGCTGGGCGTGTGCAACGGTTGCCAGATGATGAGCCAGCTGCACGACCTGATTCCCGGCGCGACGGCCTGGCCGCGCTTCGAGCGCAACCTGTCGGAGCAGTTCGAGGCGCGATTTGCTCTGGTGGAAGTGCTGGCCTCGCCGTCGATTTTCTTCGCCGGCATGGCGGGCTCGGTGATGCCGATCGCGGTGTCGCATGGCGAAGGCCGGGTGGATTTCCGCGATCCGGCGCATGCCGGGCAGGCGCACGCCACCTTGCGTTACGTCGACCACCGCGGCGAGCCGACCGAGACCTATCCGGCCAATCCGAACGGATCGGTGGGTGGCTTGACGGGCTTCACCACGGCAGATGGCCGCTTCAGCATCCTGATGCCGCACCCTGAGCGCGTGTTCCGCGCCGCGCAGCTGTCGTGGAAGCCGGATGGCATGGCCGGCGCGGCCCCGTGGCTGCGCATGTTCCGCAACGCGCGGCGCGCGGTTGGGTGATGCGCGGCGTCTATGCGAAAATAGCGGGCTTTGTCGTATTGATTCCCGCTGTGCCGGGTTAATTCTCCTGCCATGAATGCACCCGAAAACCTCCTGACGGACGACCACCTGCGTGCGCAGGTCAAACTGCTGGGCACCCTCTTGGGCCAGGTGCTGCTGCAGTTTGCCGGCGAAGACGTGTTCGAGGCCGTGGAAACCCTGCGGCGCGGCTTTGCCGAATTGCAGCAGCAGGAAGACCAGCAGCGCCGCACCGAGTTGATGGCCATGATCGACGCCATGCCGGCCGGCAAGGTCGAGCTGGTGGTGCGCGCCTTCTCCAGCTATTTCATGCTGGTCAACGTGGCGGAAGAGAGCTTTGCGCACCGCAACCGCCGCCGCCTGCTGTCGCACGGCATGGCGCTGTGGGAGGGCTCGTTCGACCGCACCCTGGGCGACCTCAAGGCGCAGGGCATTTCGGTCAGCACCCTGCAGGGCATGCTCAACCGGCTGCACTTTGCGCCGGTGTTTACCGCGCATCCGACCGAGGCGCGTCGCCGCGCGGTGATGGAAGGCATGCGCCGGATATTCCTGATTTGCGACCAGATGTACAGCCCGACGCTGGGGGTGAACGACCAGCGCGAACTGGAATCGCAGCTGGCTGCGGCAATCCAGGTGATGTGGCGCACCGATGAACTGCGCAGCGCCAAGCTGGAGGTGCGCGACGAAGTTCGCAACGGCCTGTATTACGTGCGGGAAAGCCTGTTCGAGGCAGTGCCGAAGGCGTATCAGTATTTCGAGAAGGCCATCCGCAAGCACTACGGCGTGAATGCCGACGGCGAGGGCGTGGTCGAGGTACCGAGCTTCATCCGCTTCGGTTCGTGGATCGGCGGCGACCGCGATGGCAACCCGTTCGTGACGGCGGACGTCACCGAATGGACCGTGCACCGGCAGATGGAGGAGGCGCTCGACGAGTACCGCGCGCGGGTGCTCGAGTTGCGGCAGACGCTCACCCACAGCAGCGACTGGTGCACCCCGTCCGCGCCCTTCCTGGCGCGACTGGCGGAATACGAGGACGAATACGGCGAGCAGGTGTTCCGTGGCACCGCGGTGCAGATCTACAGCCGCGAACCCTACCGCCGCATGGCGGCGATGATGCTGGCGCGGCTGGATGCGAACCTGTCCTATGTTCACCAGTGCCTGGCCGATGTGCCGAGCTTCATCCCGCACCTGGCGTACGAAAACGCCGCCGCCTTCCTCGACGACCTGTATCTGCTGCGCGACTCGCTGATCAGCCATGACGACCGCATCGTCGCCATGCAGGGGCTGCAGGCGCTGATCCGGCTGGTCGAAAGCTTCGGCTTTCACCTGCTGCAGCTCGACATCCGCCAGGAGTCGACGGTGCATACGCGCACGGTCGCGGCCGTGCTGCGGCAGATCGACGCCGATTTTGATTACCTGGAGGCACCGGAAGCCGATCGCCTGCAGCGGCTGGCCGCCTGGATCGGCCATATCGATCCGATCGCGATCAACGATGCCGTCCTCGACGACGAGGCGCGCGAGGCGCTCGCGGTGTTCCGCCGCATGGCCAAGCTGCAGGCCGAGGTGGGCGACGAGGTGTTCGGCGCCTATGTGATCTCGATGACCCACAGCGCCTCCCACGTCATGGAAGTGATGCTGCTGGCGCGGCTGGTCGGACTGTGCGGCCACAACGGGCGCGAGTGGTTCTGCCGCATCCAGGTGGCGCCGCTGTTCGAGACGGTGGACGACCTGCAGCGCAGCCAGGCCATCCTCGACCAGCTGCTGTCGAACAAGGTGTACCGGGCGCTGGTCGCGGCCGACGGCAACCGCCAGGAAGTCATGCTGGGCTATTCCGACTCGTGCAAGGACGGCGGCATTCTGGCGTCGAACTGGAACCTCTATCAGGCGCAGCTTTCCATCATCGCGCTGACCCAGCGCTACGGCGTCGCATGCCGCCTGTTCCACGGGCGCGGCGGCACCGTCGGGCGCGGCGGCGGCCCCACCTACGAGGCGATCCTGTCGCAGCCGCCCGGCACGGTCAACGGCGAGATCAAGTTCACCGAGCAGGGCGAGATGCTGTATTACAAGTACAGCAACCCCGAAACCGCCAGCTACGAAATCGGCATGGGCGCCACCGGCCTCCTGAAGGCCAGCGCCACCGCGCTGGCGCATTGCGAAGTGCATTACCCGCAGGACTATCTCGACTGGATGCGCGACATCGCGGCGGCGGGCGAGACGGCCTACCGTGCGCTGATCGGGATGCCGGGATTCATCGATTATTTCTACGAGAGCACCCCGGTAACCGAAATCGGCCTGCTCAACATCGGCAGCCGGCCGTCGCATCGCAAGAAGGCCGACCGCTCGCTGGGCTCGATCCGCGCCATTCCGTGGGTGTTCGGCTGGGCGCAGTCGCGCCATACGCTGCCTGCCTGGTACGGCATCGGCAGCGCCTTGAAGGGCTTCATCGACTCCCATCCGGACGGACTCGCGCACCTGCAGGGGATGTGCCGCGAGTGGCCGTTCTTTCGCGGCCTCCTGTCCAACGTGCAGATGGCGCTGACCAAGGCCGACATGGAAATCGCCGAGGAATACGCGCGCCTGTGCGACCACCCCAACACCATGACGATCTACCGTGCGATCGCGGATGAGTACGCGCTCACCGTGGCCGGAGTCAAGCAGGTCGCGCAGATCGGGAGTCTGCTGGAAGACAACCAGACGCTGGCGCTGTCGATCTCGCGCCGCCGCCCCTATATCGATCCCATCAACCACATCCAGGTGCGGATGCTGAAACGCTACCGCATCGACAGTGTCTGGGAATCCGAGCAGGACTCGTGGTTGACGCCGCTGAAGCGATCGATCAATGCCATTGCCGCCGGGATGCGCAACACCGGCTGATCACGAGGCGACGGCATGACGACTATTTCTACTCCCGGTCAGCCGAAGCGGCGCGGGCTGATCCTCTCCATCGGCGTCAATGTCGTGCTGCTTTTGCTGGCATGCGGGCTGCTGCTGTATGCCTTCATGCTGAATGTCGACCTCGACGATATCAAGCGGCGCTTGTCGAAGGAAGTCGAAACCCGTCAGCAAGCCGAACGCTATCTGATCGAAGCGCGCAACCAGTTGACCGACAGCCAGCGCGAAATCGAACAACTCAAGGCGCAGTTGAGCGACAAGGAGACCGACTATCGGGCGGCGATTTCAGCCAAGCCTGCGTTGCCGGTGGTCGTCAGCTTTCGCTCGTCGATTCTGGGCAAGGGCCTGGTCGCGGTGTTCGAGAACACCAGTGATCGCTATCTGAGCGTGGTGCTGTCGGTGCGCAACCCCACGCTGTCCACCGCCAGGCGTTTCACCCTGGAACTCGATCCCAAATCCAGCACCGACTTCGGCCACATGGAAGGCTGGCAGTTTGCTTCGGGCGACGAGTTGGGATTGTTCAACGACGAGTTCGGCGCACTCAGGCTGACGGCACCTTAACGGCCTTCGGCCGGCGCAAACGCAGGCCGAGCAGGGGAGGCATCAGCAGCAACTCGAACACCTGACCGGCGAACAGACCGACCGCGCACAGCATGCCGAAATGCGCAGTGGGGCGGAAGTCGGAAAGTCCCAGCAGGCTGAACTGCGCAATCAGGATGATCGAGATCGCGATCACCGCGCGGCCCGAGGCCTCCACGCTGCGGATAATGGCGAACACCGGGCTGACGCCGCGCTGAATGCGGTGCAGGTAACCGTGATAGAGGTGAATGGTGTCGTCCACCGTGATGCCGAGAATCACGCCTGCAATCAAGACGGTCGCCACATCAAGCGCGATCCCGGTCGTTCCCATCACCACGAAAATGAAGAACAGCGGCGCCAGGTTGGGCACCAGGCAGATCAGCGCGCCGCGGAACGAGCGGAACAGCAGGGCCATCAGCAGCAGGATCTGCAGGAAGGCCGAGGCGAAGCTTTTGACCTGGCCGTCAACGATGCGATCCTCCTGATCGGAAAACAGCCGCCCGAAACCAGCCGTCTCTGCCTTGACCCCAATTATTGGCTGTTCGTTCAGATGCGCCTCGATTCGTTCGATCACCCTGCCAATTTCATTGGCGCCGTGAACGTTGAGATTGAGGGCAATCCGACCGCGCTGGAATTCACGGTTGACCAGTTCGTACAAATCCTTGCCGTCGTAGATCAGCAGCAGTTGCTCGACCAGCCTGCGGTTGGTTGGCAGGGCATCGTCGCCGAGGTCTTCGCCGCTGAAGGCGCGGTTCATTTCCTCCAGTACGTCGATCAGCGAAAAGCTGCGATCGATTTCAGGCTGTTGTTCCAGCCAGGTCTGCAAGCCCTTGATCTGCGCCAGCGTGGCGGGGTTTTTCAGGCTGTCGCGCGCGCTGCCGGTGAGCACGACCTCCATCGTGGTCACACCGGATAATTTGGCCTCGACCCGATCGGTACTGCGGCTGATGCTGTGGTTCGGCGCAAAAAACTCGATCAGGTTGGACTCCACTTTCAGTTGCATGGCAAGCGGAATCGCCGCCAGCATCAGCAAAAGTGAGCCGATGAGCACGGCCCTGGCATTGCGCAGGCTGAATACCGAGACGGCCGCAGCGATGCGGCGTGCATGGGCGAGGCCGGAGCGGCGGCGCGGCCAGCGCGGCGTGTCCCATTTCAGCAGAATCGGCGGCACCAGGATGAACACCACCAGGAACACCATCAGGGTGCCGATCGCACCCGACAGGCCGAAGGTCTGCACCGGAGGAATATCCACCCACAGCAGGCTCAGCAGTCCGGCGCCGGTCGTCAGCACGTTGAACAGGCCCGGCACGAAGGTCTGGGACAGCGCACGCGCGATGCGTTGCGGGCGTGACAGCAGCGCAATGCGCCCGCGCTGGATGGCCGCATACAGATGCAGCAGCGTCGCCGTGGTGTAGGCGGCCATCAGGGTGGGGATCATGGCGGTGATCGGCGTATAGGGCTGGCCCGATGCGACGATCCCCGCCACGCTGACTGCGACGACCGTTGCCATCGCCAGGCCGCCGATGATCATCGGCCGTACCCGCCCGACCACCCACCACATCAGCACCAGGCCGATGAAGACGGTCAGCGGAATGAAGATCGCGCTGTCGCGCCACAGCGAGTGCAATTCCTCGACGGTCTGCGCCACGGTTCCGGCGGTGGCGGTCTGGTAGGCGTCGAGCTTCTCGGCGCGGATGGCGGCATCGAGCGCGATCGCGATGTCGCGACGTGCGAGGCTTTCCTTCAGCACCTTGGGCCGTACCACCAGCGCAACGGCCCGCCCATCCTTCGAGACGAGCGTTCCGGGCGCCAGTTCGTCGTCGAGCACCCGGGCTTTCCATTCGGCGGGTGTGCGTGCGGTCAGGTCGTCGGAGTCCACCAGCAGCGCCACCTCGAAGCCGTCGTCGGTCGCGTCGATATGCTCGACCGTGGTGAGCGTGAGCACGCGGTCCACCGAAGGATGCGATTCCAGTTTTTTGGCCACGCGATCGAGCGCGCCGAGGAATGCCGGGCTGAAGAGTTCGTCGCCCTCGAACAGCGCGATCAGTGCCTCGTCGCTGGGAAATTCGCGAAACAGCGATTCGCGCAGCTGGATGATGGGTGCATCCGCAGGGGAGTAGATGTCCCCCGCGTTGTTGAAATGGATGTTGAGCAGGAAAGGCAGCGAGGCTGCCTGCAGGCCGAGCAGGATGGCAAGTGCCAGCCAGGGCGGCAGCATGCGGCTGCCATTGATCCAGGCTTTCAGCATGCGCTCGACTCCACTCCGTTCAGAACCTGGTGCGCAGGCCCAGCGTGATCAGCGAATGGTCCTGGTGGAACCCGCCCAGGGTGCGTGACTCGCCGTCGAAATAATGCGCGGCGACGTACAGTTCATGCGGCTCCCATCCAACGTAGCTTAGTTTCGGCCCGAGATAGACATCGTTCACGTTGAAGCCGGTGGAAAATCGCATGCCGGCCTTCCAGCGCCCCTGACCGAAGGTGGTCTCGATTTCGCCGTTGGCGCCGTAATACTCCTTCAGTTCGAGAATGCTGCGGTCGGTCTGCAGCGCATGGGCCACCAGTTGCAGGTTGATGCGGGTGTCCTTGCCGCCGGGAAAGAATTCCAGCGCGCCAATCCAGTCGAGCGAGTGGGTCTTATGCATGGCCGTGGTGGCGGCCAGGGTCACCGGCACATCGTCGGTGTAGCCGGCTTCCATGCGCCAGGTCAGGCCGCTGCTGACCCGTTCCATGTCGGCACCGACGAAGGTGTTGTAGGGGTGGATCGCGGTCAGCGACGGGCCGGCGCCGATCTGGTAATAGGGCAGCGACTGGCGGGTGCGCGCCAGCGTGACGCCGAAGTCGAACGGCTCGCCGGTTTTGGTCAGGCGCACGCCGCCGCCACCGCTGCCATGTTCGTCCTCGGCGATGCTCGCGGCGCCTACCAGGGCGGCGATCGTCGGGCTGGGGGCAATGCCAAGGACCTGGCCGGTGGTGCGGTTGATCGGGCTCCACACGCTGGCGATATCCGGCAGTTGCGCGCCGCGGAACAGCGGCAGCCACACCGCATCCAGCTTGGTGTCGCCGAAGCTTTGCTCCCAGCGTGCCGCAAGCTGCGCACGGCGGCGGTCGGCCAGGTCGTCGAGGCTGAAGCGGGTGAGGTCGGCGCGGCTGACGCGGTCGGCCAGCGGAATTTCGTCGGCGCGGCCCCAGATGATGGTCTGTGCGCCCAGGGTCAGGCGGGTGTTGCCGTCGCGGTAGCGTACATAGGTATCCGTGTAGTCGGCCAGCATCTCATCGTGACCGGCAAGGCCGCCGGCCTGCGTCATGCCGTCGAGTCGGGCGCCGGCGCGAAATTCCCAGCTGCGGCTGGGCTGCCACAGCACGTAGGCGCTGGCGCGCAGGGTGGAATAGGACTCGGCCTCGGGCGCGTCGGGCAGCGCCCCGGCTTCCACCAGCAAGTCGTCGATGCCGAACTTGAGCGCCGGCTGGAAGCCGCGCGCTGCCGGCTTGCGGCTGCGTGCAGTGGGCGGAGGCAGATCGTCGGCGGCGCTCGCCTGCGGCGTGGCAGCGGCAGGTGCGGCCTCCGGTTGCGCAACGCGCGGCTTGCGTGTCGTGGTGCGCGGCGGCGGCAGATCATCCGCTGCGTCCTGCGCCGTGGTGCTCGGCGGCGGCAGTTGGGCCAGCGCAAGGCCCGGCAGGGCAAGTGAGAGGCTCAGGGTCAGCAACAGCTTCTTCATGGGCGATACTCCGATTCCAGGCTTTCGTCGGCCAGGGCTTGTGAAGTGAACAGTTTGGCAGGCAGTTTCTGGTCGTACAACGCGACGTCGACCACCATCCGGGTTTCGTGGCCGCTGGCCAAGTCAATGAGCCGGCTGTCGGTGATCGTCCAGTAGCCCTGGTTGCGCTTCTTGTTGCGCAGCAGCCAGCGCTTGCTGGGCGTGTCGGTTTCCTTCTCGAAATAATCCACCCGCTGGGCAATGGCGGTAGCGGGATCGATCCAGCTGATGCGTTTGCTGTATACCGAATCGCCGGCGTCGAGCGGCACGCTTTCGAGCACCTCGCAGAGGATCCCGTTTTCGGTCTGCCTGCCGAGCAGGCGATGGCGGTCCTTCGACGGCTTGCGCTCCTGCAGGTCTTCAAAATACAGGTCGGAACCGACAAAGCGGCCGCCCTTGCGATTGCTGGAAATGCGTCGCACCCGGTCGAGTGCGGGCAGGTAGAGCCATTGGTCGGTCGTGCCGTCGGCCTTGTCGATGCTGAGCAGGCCGGTTCCGGCGATGTCTTCCGGGTAGACAAAGCGGATCAGGTTGGCGGTTTCGCCGCCTGATTGGTCGAGGCGATAGGTGACGATCTCGCGGATGCGTGGCGCGTGGTCTTTTTCGGTGAGCACCATGCGTCCCAGCGTGGTGAGATCCCGCCCGTTGGGCCGCTCATAGGCTTTTTGCGCCAGATCGGAGGCTTCGTCGGCGCGCGCCGTCGCACTGCCAAGCAGCAGCGCGAGGAGCAGAAAGCGGGCGAAATGCAGCAACGGACGGGGTGGCATTCAAATTTCCGACGGGTTCGTATGCTGGCAACGGTTTGCCAGCGGAGAACTTTACCGTAAAAACAGGCATCTGCCCGCGCCGGCATCCTGCTGGATTTTGGCGCCACGATGTGATAAAAAGACACGCATATCGCCTTATGGGTGCCAAAATGACGTCAACGACTCTGGACCTGCTGCAGAAATACAGCGTGCCTGGTCCGCGCTACACCTCGTATCCCACCGCGCCGTATTTCCATACCGGCTACTGCGAGGCGGACTGGGCCGAGGCGCTGGCCGCGCCGGCGGCGGATCGCGGGCTGTCTCTGTACGCCCACATTCCGTTCTGCGATTCGCTTTGCCATTACTGCGGCTGCAACATGGTGGCGACGCGCGACTACAGCAAAACCGTTCCCTATCTGGCGGCCCTCGACCGCGAAATGGCGCGCACGGCGCAGCGTGTCGATCCGGCGCGCGTGGTGCGCCAGTTGCACTGGGGCGGCGGCACCCCCACCTATCTGAATCCCGACGACATCCGCCGTTTGATGGCGATGATGCGTCAGTATTTCACCCTGGCCCCCGATGCCGAAATCAGCTGCGAAGCCGATCCGCGAGAACTGACGTACGAGCATCTGGCGGCGCTGCGCGAGTCCGGCTTCAATCGCCTGTCGTTCGGCGTGCAGGATATGGACCCGAACGTGCAGCAGGCGGTCAACCGCATCCAGTCTGAATTCCTCATCCGGCAGGTGCTCGACTGGTCGCGCGAACTGGGCTTTTCGAGCATCAACCTGGACCTGATCGTGGGGCTACCGAAGCAGACGGTCGACAGCTTTCGCCGCACCCTGGAGCGGGTTTCGGTGTGGGCGCCCGACCGCCTGGCGGTGTTTGCCTATGCGCACGTGCCGTGGATGAAGAAGCACCAGAAACTGATCAACGAAGCGGATCTGCCCGATTCCGCGACGCGCCTCGACCTGCAGCAGGCGGTGAACGAGATGCTGGGGGCAGCGGGCTACGTCAACATCGGGCTCGACCACTTTGCCCGTCCCAACGACGAACTGGTGCGCGCGCAGCAGAACAAGACGCTGTGGCGCAATTTCCAGGGCTACACCACGCACAAGCACTGCGACATCCTCGCCTTCGGCGCGTCCAGCATCAGCCAGACCGCGGACGTCTATATGCAAAATGAAAAGAATATCAAGCGTTATCAGGAACGCGTCGCCGCCACCGGCTTTGCCGTCGAGCGCGGCTTGAAGCTCACCCGCGACGACCAGATCCGCCGTGATGCGATCACCCGCGTGATGTGCGATCTGGAACTTGATTTCGCTGCATTCGGCAGCGAATGGGGAATCGCCTTCAGCGAATATTTCGCTGACGCATTGACCGGCCTGCGCCCGCTGGCGGAAGACGGCCTGGTGGAGATCGCCGCGGACAGGATCAGCGTCACTTCCTGTGGACGCCTGTTTTTGCGCAACATCGGCATGTGCTTCGACCGCTATCTGCGGGATGCCGCCAGCGAGCAGCCGCGCTACTCGAAAACGGCCTGACGCGGGTCAGCAGCAGTCGCTGCCGTCTTCGCGCGTGGGACACCCCTCCGGCCGTTTTCGGGTCGGCAGCGGGCAGCGGTTGATTTCGTCCGCGCTGCGCTGGAAGTAGCAGGTCAGCATGCTGGACGAGATGCAGAGTAGCCAGAACACGAAGAAGCCGATGGTATAGGCGGCGATTCGATGCTCGATCAGCGCCTCGCCGCGGTACATGATTTCAAGCGGGTCGAACAGGGTGGTGAAGATGACGTCGGCCACCCCGGCAACCAGGAAAGACGGCCACAGAATAGAGATGATGCGCTGCAACATGGCGTGCTCCTCGGGACGTGGCGATTATTCTTCCGGGTTGTCCATCTTTTTCTTGAACCAGCCCACCAAATAAACCGCCATGCCGATGATGAACAGGATGGTGAACAGGCTCAGCAGGCCAATCGGGTGGGTGAACAGCAAGTTCATTACGACGTCCATTTCAGTCTCCCTTTTATTCAACTATTGAACGGTGGAT
>Ga0299912_10001064_pt1 | contig 22233 bp, 21 predicted proteins | sample RVTome_2_FD_207667 | JGI IMG/M metagenome (GOLD analysis project Ga0299912, IMG submission 207667) | Soil microbial communities from uranium-contaminated site in the Upper Colorado River Basin, Wyoming, United States - RVT95D214 (version 2) ... | reverse complement strand
TAAGAAATTCCCTCAGAACTATCTTGTGGAACGATATTTGCTGCATTTTAAAAATGAAACATATCTGCCCCGGGATTGTAGAGAACTGGTGTACAAGGCAAGAGACCTTGTATCTGACATGAATGTCTCGGTAAGGCTTGCTAGGGTTGCCACCAAATTTATCGAGTTTGATGTAGCTGCAGAAAAAGCAGATTTGGACACACTTGTAGAAAAATTATCCCCTGTTGGAGAAATTGATAACGTGCGACATGTTGTTGAGGAGCATTTGGATAAAGACAAAGGACTAGAAGACGGAGTATTTTATTTTAACAATGAGCGATTTTGGGAATGCCATGAAGCATTTGAAGGGGTCTGGAATCAATGTTACGGGAGAGAAAAGGAGCTAGTTCAGGGCATCATTCTAGTGGCTGTTGCATTTGCTCATGAGCAGGAAAATGAGGAAAGTATTGGTATTGGAATGCTGAAGAGATCTTTAGACAAACTAGGTACATCGCCTTCGATGTATCATTCGATTGATGTCGATAAAATTAGAAAAAATGCAGTTGATATGCAACAAGCAAACAAGCTAACTAGATTTGAGATTTAATTAATTCAAGTGCTTTTTCAACAACGTCTGCACCTTGAAGCAGTCCTATGCTTCCTTTTTTTGCTTGCTTTTCGGTCATTCTAGTTGTCCCGTCTTTTTTTATAAAATCACCTGAGACTAGGATTGGAACAGGATCATCGCTGTGGCCTTTGTTGATGCACGGGGTTGAATGATCTGCAGAAATTATTATTGCAACTTTACTTGAATCAATATTCTCAACAAGCGTTTTGAAAAATCTCTGATCAATTTCTTCAATGTTTTTCATTTTGCCGATTGCATCTCCATCATGACCGAATTCGTCTGGTCCTTTGAGGTGGACGTAGATTGAATTTTGAGTTTCCATGGCTTTTGCCGCAACTCTTGCTTTTTCTTCATAATCTGTCAATCCGCCAGCTTCAAATGCCTTCATTTTTAGAACTTCTGAAATTCCAAGCTCCACTGGCATGTCAACTATGCATGAAAAATTCATGCCGTATTTTTCGTTAATTGGAATCACGTCTGGATATTTGTTGCCTGCATCCCTAAGTAAGATGCAACTTAGTTGTTTTTTGTTCTCACCTTGCCTTCTTTTGTTAATTTGACTATTCTTCATAATTTCAATTGATTTTTCTGAAAACTCATTTACTATGTTTGCAGTAAATTTTGAATCCTCTGTATCTTCTAGCGGCAAGCATTTTTCAATTTTAAGAAAGTCTCCCACGGCTTTTGCAACTCCCATGCCTCCAATATTCATGTAGGCTGGGTCAGTGTTTGTAATTCTTGATGATAGTTTTTGAGACTCTTTTCTAATTCTTACTGTTACTCTGTGACCTATTGTTGGAGCTACGACCACTGATATGTCAGGTGACGACAGTCTGATCTTTTCTTCAATCTCCTTTGCAATTCCATCCGCATCTTCTTTTTCAATGTGTCTTCCTGCTCTTCTATCAATAATCACATCTTCATCATTTAATGTAGAATAGTTCCCCCTGAGTGCCAGGTCGCCATCTCTGAAGTCTATTCCGACACCTATTGCCTCAATTACGCCACGACCTACATAATCCGCATGTTTGAATTTGTATCCTAGCATGTTGAAAACTGCAATGTCTGATTCTGGAGCAATTCCCTTTCCGACTGAAATCACTTCCCCTATTGCCCCGTTCCTTGCTATTTTGTCTAATGTTGGTGTGTTTGCCGCCTCCAATGGTGTTTTTCCATCTAAATCTGGATGCGGAAGATCACCGACCCCGTCTAAAAGAACATAGATCATGTGAATATCAGAATTATCCAAAATATTCCCTGTTTATTCAAAGTCTGATGCTCTGTTTTAAATCTTGCAACAAAAGATGCGATCAAAATAAAATTTGCCTTCATGAATATTTTATTTTGAATTCCCCATCTCATATGTCATTTGATGAACATGGGATTATCTTATTTTTGTGAAAATTTTTAGAAAAATTATTTTTAAAAATGATTTGTTCTGATTTTAGTAAACGTTTTAACATACATTTTACTTCCGATAACCATTATGGGTGATATGCGTAAAGATTATGTTTCTGAGCGTTTCATGATTGTCTCAAAAAAAGACGACAAGGTTATTGACCCAAAAAAATCACCCTTTGCTCCTGGCAACGAAGCAATGACAAATCCATCTGTTTTGTCTCTTGTTGAAAAAGATGGCATGTTACAACGCCTTCAAGACAACGAGAATGATTATGTTAAAAATTGGGCTATACGTGTTTTTGAAAGTAAAAATCCAATCGTTTCAATTGAAACGCAAAATTCTTTCAGCGAAAAACCTTTCTACAGCGAACCTGCATACGGATACCATTACATTGTTGTTGCGTCTCCAAATGAAAAAGATTCTTTTGCAACAATTGATCCTGACCAATGGTCTAATGTCTTAGTTGTCGTTCAAGATAGATTGAGATGGCTTTACACCCAAAAAGGTGTAACATATGTTTCAATTTACGGTGACCATGGAGATTTGGCTGGTAACTCAAACCCTCACCCTCATTTGAATCTCTTAACTTTCTCTACAATTCCCCCTGTCATTGAATCAGAAGCTGAATCATCTCACAGAATTTCAAATGAAAAAGGAGTTTGCCCGATGTGTCAAACAGTAAATGAGGAGATTAGTGGTCCAAGGCAGGTTCTTCAAACTGAAGGATTTATTGCGTTTTGTCCGTGGGCTCCTTCGTATCCTTATGAATTCTGGATATCTCCAAAAAAACACACCACCAGTTTCTCAAAAATCACCCAAAAAGAAATCAACGATTTATCGTTGATCTTGAGGGCGACACTTGGCGGTTTATCAAAAACTGTGAAGAACGTTTCATACAATCTAGTTTTTCATCTTTCTCCGGAAAAGAAAAACAGTAGACAGATTCATTGGCACATTGAAGTTTACCCTATCACAAAATCCTGGTCTGGATTGGAACGTGGGTATGGGATTTTCTTAAACGATGTCTCGCCTGAACAGGCTGCAGAAAAGCTTGGCGCATCTAGTAGAAAAGAATTGGCCAACTTAGTTGGCATCGTATAATTTTTTGAATGGTTTATTTATCAACCACAATCTGTTAGAATCATGGCGATAGAAAAATGGCTTGCAGTGACTGCTGTTGGCTTGTTTGCAATGTTTGCTGGTGAAATGATTTCGATTTATTATTTTATGACTGATATTCCTGATACTATAGAATTTGTAATCAGGTTTGAGCCTGATCCAAAAATATTCCAATTCATTTCCATTGGGGTTGCACCAGCTGGAATCTTGTCGGCGGTTCCTTTTATTATGACGAGACAATATGGCTCAAAACCGATAGGTGGACTGATTATTGTAGGCGGCATTATTTTGTTAGTGGGGATGCTTGTATCCTATTCGCTAATCGATGATATCGACGATGTGTATCTTACAGATACTGTGAAATTTGTACCTCTGCTGTTTATGGTTTTGTCGGTTCCTGTGATGGTAGTTGGGGCTTATCTGGCAAAACCAAAAAAGAAACGTCCAAAAAAAGAATTCTTTTAGATACTGTCCAATCTTAGCTCACTAGCCACTTGTTTGAAACCTAATTTTTCATAAAATGGCTTGACATCCTCAGTGCAGTTTAGAATTGTCTTGTAGCAGCCACGTTTTTTTGCAATTTCAATGAGATAAACCATGATTTTTTCTCCTATTTTTTGACCTTGAAATTCTTTATCGACTACTACGTCTTCGATGTGTCCAACTAGCCCTCCATCATGAATGAATTTTGATTCTATGATGAGCGTTGTAGCCCCTACAATTTTCCCATCTAATTCTGCAACGGCTATGATGTGATCTGGGTTGGTGTTGATTTTCTCAAAAATTGACTCTGCTTTGGATTTCTCGATGCTGCTTGCCGGCTTTAATGAATCTAAAGATTTGAGAAACCCGTTCCATATGTCCTCTTTTTTTAATTCTCTGATGATTGGTTCGTTCATTTTTATTTTCAGATCTTCCCAAGTTTTTTAATGTGTTCTTGATATGCTTTTTTGTATGATTCCTTGTTACCTATATCTGCAAATCCTTTCTTTGTAATGAAACTGTCGATTAGTTTTTTCCTGTCCATGGCTTTCTTAACTAGATCGTCCATTCCATACGGTTTGTTTTTTGGAATTAGACTGAAAACATCTGGCTCCATAACATAGCACCCCATGTTCACATTTGCTTTGATCTCTGGTTTTTCATTCCAGCGTAGCACTTTGCCTGTTTTTGAGGTGTCTATGACTCCGTAAGCCAAATTCGTTTTGTATTCGTTCAGACTCATGGTGACAAACGCTTTTTTCACTTTATGCTGCTTTATCATGTTTCTAAGACTAAAATCAAAAATTGAATCTCCGTACATGCAAACAAAAGTATCGTCGATAAATTCCTCCGCAGTTTTTAGCTGACCTGCAGTTGCCAGGGGTTTGTTCGATACTGCATATTCTATGTTTACACCGAATTTCTTCCCGTCTCCAAAATAATCCTCAATTGTATTTCTAAGATAACTTACGCACAGAACTATTGATTTTACTCCGTTTTTCTTTGTCCAATCAATAAGATGTTCTAGAATTGGTTTTTCCCCTAATGGCAACATTGGTTTTGGAAGAAATGTTGTGTATGGTAGTAGTCTTTTCCCTAGCCCGCCAGCCAAAATTACTGCCTTCACAAACCCTATTTGAGATATGACTATTTATGTTCGAGGATGATTTTGGACTGGAACCATCTCATACAATTTTTAATAATTTGTTCAATGTAATTTTTGGTGTATCTCCAAAAACTATGATCATGGGCTCTTTGCCGAAATCTCCTTTGTGAAAAATTATGTCTGGAGGATCTTGTAATTTTTTAATTGCGTTTTTAATTCCCCATTCCACTGTTGAACCTTTGTTTTTTATGTTGCTTGGCTCATCTGTTCTGTCGTAACTTGAGACTGTTAGTTTTAATTTTTTTATTTTAGATATGCTTGAATTTTGATATTTTATATTTACTGCAGAACGAGTTTTTGGAAATTTTTTGTTTACTACAAGTAATGCGGTTGCAACATGTTTTGAACCTCCGTATGTTAGATTCCCTGCAACTGTGACCTCTTTTCCGGTCTTTACTATTCTTCCAGATATCCCTAGGATATCTTTTGTTGATCTTGGCTTTTGTTTAGAATATACAAAATTTGTTTGACACTCTGGGATGTTTTTGTAAATGTTCTTTATTTCTACAAATTCATTAATTGCACGTGACAGTTCTGAATTGATTTTATCGTGATTTTGAATATCTGTAATCTTGATTCCATTTCCTACTTTTTTTGCATTTTTAATAGAATTGTAGGTGAATTCTTTTGCAAATTTTACTGATTCACGTATCGTTTTATTGCTTGAAATTGCAAATATCATGGCTGCTGAATAATTACACCCACTTCCATGGTTGGTGTTGACAATCCTATCTCCAGAAATCTCGTATTCTGTGTTTTTTTCTAAAACAAAATCTGTTATTCTGTTGTTTTTTCCTTCGATTCCCGTAATGACCACGTTCCTGGCTCCCATTTTTTGAATAATTTTTGCAGTTTTTTCTATGGTATTTTTTGAATTTACTTTGGTCTTTGATAATATTTCGGCCTCAAATTTGTTTGGAGTGATGACCGTCGCAAGCGGAATTATGTATTTTTTAAAATCAACAATTGCTGATTTTTCTATCAGAGATCCGCCTGTCGTTGATTTGATTACCGGATCTACGACTATTGGGATTTTTAATTTTTTTAATTGCTGATACAGCGTTTTAATTATTTCAGAATTATGCACCATTCCAATTTTTATTCCGTCGATTTTAAAGTCAGACAATACTGATTCTAGTTGATTTTTTAGAATTCTTTTTGATACCGGCTCAATCATTCCAAAACTGGTTGTATTCTGACCTGTAATTGCCGTGATTACTGTTAATGCATGTGCGTTAAATTCTGAAAATGCTTTGACATCACTTTGAATTCCTGCCCCTGACGAAGGATCAGATCCTCCAATGGAAAGTAAATTCATCATGTCTTCTTGATTCCTAGTACTAATCTGCTTTTCTTTTGCTATCTGATTTTATAACATCTCTTTTATATTTGATTTACACCATCTGCATTGATGACAAAAATACCGCTGGTGGATGACACTGCACCTGAAATTTTACAGTGCACTACTTGCTTATTGCCAATGCAGTATCAGACCATTAAAGGTGGCAAGTTTCTGTGGCAATGTTTCAAGTGTGCAAAACAATACCTCATCTCTAAAAACATGGATGATGATATGGAAGAGAGTTGGAGCCCTCCGCGATAGTGGGTTCTTCTGAGGTAGATTTAGTTAAATCTGAAAACCTGAAACTTCGAAACTACATTTCTTTAGTTTATGCCGAAATTGAATTGTCTCAGCGTCTCAATGAAATTAGGCAAAACTTTACCAGTCTGCCTGATTCTGAGCGCATCACTAAGCCTATTTTGGATAGAATTTCTCAAATAATGCGCGAAAAATCTGCTTTAGAAAACGAATTAAAATTAATCTGAACAATTACGATGTTTGAGTGACGCAATCAAAAGAACAGAATTCCTCTTTCATGCTGAAAAACTCTCTACCGCAATGTCTGCATTCTTTACTTGTTCTCATGTAATCTATACCGCATTTATCCCATAAAAGATCGATCATGTTTCCTAATATAGTGCCAAAAGATATTTTTGCGATCAACGTTTTTTCTGTTTTTCACTATTGTTTAAATCAGGTAAAAACATAGATTACATTATGGCTACTCAGATGACCTCGGCTCGACGTGGTGTTGCAACTGATGAAATGAAACAAGTTGCAAAAGACGAGGACGTATCACTTGAATGGCTACTTCCTAAAATTGCAAAGGGCTCAATAATCATCCCAAGCAATAATGTGAGATCTCAAAAAATTCACAATGTTGGAATTGGCAAAGGTTTGAAAACTAAAGTCAATGTGAACATTGGGACTTCCACATTAAACGTAAACATTGAGGATGAAGTTGAAAAAGCAAAAGTGGCAGTAAAATATCATGCAGATACAATAATGGATCTTAGCGATGGCGGAGATGTTAAAAAAATTCGTCAGACTCTTTTAGAGGCTGCCCCTATAACTTTTGGAACTGTGCCCATCTACGAGGCCTACAACTATGGCATTGAAGTTCACAAAAACCCTTTGAATTTAACTGAAGATGACTATCTAAATGCATTTGAAAATAACGCTAAAGACGGTGTTGATTACACTACAATTCACTGTGGCATTACAAAAGACATTGCAAAAAGAATTCTCAAAGTGCAAAGATACGGTGGCGTTGTGAGTAAGGGTGGAACCATTACTGCTGCATGGATGTTAAAGCATGATAAGGAAAACCCATACCTAACTCATTATGACTATCTGATGGAGATTGCTAAAAAATATGATGTCACGTTTAGCCTCGGAGATGCACTAAGACCCGGCTCAATTTTAGACTCTCATGACGAATTGCAAGTCCAAGAAATGATTAACATATCTAGATTGACAAAACGTGCACATGAACATGATATTCAGGTGATGGTGGAAGGGCCTGGACACGTTCCGCTGAACGAAGTCGCTGCAAATGTGAGGTTGGCAAAAGCGCTAATTGGCGATGTTCCATATTATGTGCTAGGCCCGTTAGTTACAGATATTGCATCCGGACATGATCATATTGCAAGTGCGATTGGTGCAGCTGTCTCTGCGAGTGAAGGCGTGGATCTTTTGTGCTATCTCACACCGTCTGAACATTTGGCATTGCCTAATGCAGAAGAAGTAAAGGCTGGATTGATTGCGTATAGAATTGCAGCTCATGCGGGAGATCTTGTGAAAATTCGTGATAAAGTTATCAAATGGGATATGGAGATGACTGAAGCCAGACGTACTTTGGACTGGGAAAAACAAATTGCGTTGTCTATTGATCCTGAGGAGGCCGCAAGAATTCATAGCAGAACCGGACAGCATGCTGGTAATAACGTGCCTTGCACTATGTGTGGTGGTGCATGTGTCTATATGATGCTGCCACAACAGAAAAAATATGACAAAAATAATGAAAATTTACAACAAGTTGAATAATACTTTTTGAAGGCTTGGAACTGTTTCATAATTTTCTAATTCTTCAATGCTGATCCATTTAAAATCTGAATTTTCCCAGTTTAGTGTGATTTTTGGATTATTCACTTCAAACAAAAATGGGAATATCTCCCATTCGTGATTTTTGTACTGAGGCGAGTCGACTCTTATTTCTTCAGTTGCTTTGATCAGGTTGATCTTATCTTCTGTAATCCCAACTTCTTCAAAAATTTCAATTTTTGCTCTAGTAAGCGGCTCTTCGTTCTTTTCAATAATCCCACTTATGCCTGCCCACAACCCTTTCATGGATTTTACTTCGTCACTTCGTTTTAGAATCAATAATTTGCCATTATCTCTAATGAATGACGTGACAATCTTCGTAGCGCGCATGTCGACTATTTTTCAACTGCTTTTACCATTTTTGTCATTCTTTTGTAGGATTCGTTGACATCAGTATGTTTACCAAGTCTTTCTTGACACTCTTTGATGTAATTTACTACTTCTTCGGCCTTTGATTCTTGAACTGCTGTTAGCATTCTGCCGATATCTTTCCAAAACTCTTCTGCCACTCTGCGAATTTCTGGGTTTGAAATGATTGTCTCAATCAGTTCCGGAGATTCTGTCATGATACTTTCTGCCAATGTTTTTTGAACTCTGAAAGTTGTACCTGACATTTTTTCTGTAAGGTTTATTTTTTCATCCTTTGAAATTATATTTGCAAAAACTAAATTTATTAAATGAGTTAATCCTAAAATTACGGCAATCTTTTTGTCGTGTTCCGCTGCATCTATTGTAACGAAGTTTGCACCTTTGAATAATTCCTTTGCAACAGTTAATTCATTTTTGGCGTCTTTGATCGGAACTGAGATGATGTTTTGACCCTTTATTGTTTTAGTTCCTGGACCAAACATTGGGTGGATGCAGATTGGATTAATTTTTGCTGGCATTTTTGACAATGATGAAACTACTTTGGATTTTTCAGATGAAATTTCAATAAGGTATGTTCCACGTTTCATCTCTTTTGCAATCAGCCTGATTATCTCAGGCGTTCTTCTTGTTGGCGTGCACAGAACAACATAATCTGCATTCAAAATTCCGCCCACTAATGATTCTGCCACTATGACGTCCTTTGAGGTTACTTTGATTTCAGAGTCGTAGCCAGTTACTTCATATCCTTCGCTTTTGAAATATTTTGAAAACCATTGCCCCATTTGACCCCCCGCTCCAATTATCGTGGCCTTCTTCATTGCTTATCCCTCATTAAATCACTTAGTAAATCCATTCCTTCAACTAATGTCTCTTCATCTTGACATGCGGATAGCCTGATAAAGTTCTTGTAATCTCCAAATCCCTCCCCTGGGGATACTGCCAAACCTTTCTCTAGGGCACTGTTGGCAAATTCAACCCCGTCAAAACCTTCTTGATTGACTCTTGCAAAAATGTACATTGCGCCATCAGGGACTGTGAAATCCAATCCCATTGTGCTTGCTTTGTGTGCCAACACATCTAACCTGTTTTGTACTGTATTAGTATTATCGGATATGTCTGCTTCAAGGGCTTTCATGGCGATGTATTGTATTGGTTCGGAGACATTTGTAAGACATAATGCCTCTAATTTTGCCATTTTTTCAATAATTTTTGAATCTGCAATGGCATACCCTATTCTGAATCCTGTCATTGCGTGTGATTTTGAAAATGACTGTGTGATGATACTTTTGTCGTAATTATAACTTAGAACGCTCTTCCAACTAGTTTTTGCATATTCTGAATAAATTTCATCACTGAGTATGTAGAGATCGTTTTTCCTTGCTAATTCGATTATGCCATCTTGTAATTTTTCACTTAGAATTTTTCCTGTGGGGTTGTTTGGGTAGTTCAGAACAATCATTTTTGTATTTGAATTGACTGTGTTTTTGATTTGCTCTAATGATGGCTCCCACCTGTCCTCAAAAGTCGTATTGATGGTTCTAACTTTGATTCCGGAATGCAGTGCACAGTCTTTGTATGCGGGCCATGCTGGCTCAATCACAATCATTTCATCGCCTGGATTCAAAAGAGTTGTAATTGCGGTAAAAATTGAAAATCTCGCACCAGGACTTACAATGATGTTATCCTGGTGAATATCTGCGTTGAATTTCTTTGATGCATATTTTGCAAGTGCTTCTCTAAACACTGGCATTCCTTTTACTTGACCGTATTTTATAAATCCCTTATCGTAAACCTCTTCCAGTGCATCCTTTACGATCTTTGGAGGCAAAAAATCCGGCTCCCCTACTTCCATATGTATAATTTTTTTCCCCTGCGATTCAAGTAATTTTGCTTTTAAGAAAATTGAAAGATGTGTTTGTTTGTTGGTGGACTGCACCTTTACTGATTCATTTAAAAGAAAATTTAAAAATTTTGTGGCAATTGTTTCATCTAGACCAATGTCATTGCATAATGAAATTACTTTTCCACGTAAGATGTCTTCTCTTGCTTCATCTGTCACTCCCTTTCCAATGTTTTTTTTGACTTCGCCAATTTCCCGCGCAATGTCTGTCCTGGTCTTTAACAGCCCTATCATTTTTAGAGTCACCTCGTCCATTTTGTTTCGAAGATCGTTGATGTCTGACATTTTCTTATAGAACTGGTTTGATTGCCCCTGAAAGAAGTGCATGGTCTGCAATTGTTAATGCTACAAGTGAATCTACTACTGGTGGGGCTCTGGGTACAACACATGGGTCATGTCTACCTTTGACTTGGAGAATTGTCTCTTTTTTTGTTTTAATGTCTACTGTTTTTTGTTTTTGAGCAATAGATGACGCTGGCTTGAAAGCAATTCTCATGGTGATTGGCATTCCGTTTGAAATACCCCCTAGAATCCCTCCTGATCTGTTTGTTTCTGTGATGATTTTCCCTTTCTTTACAGCATACAAGTCATTGTTTTCTGAACCGTAAAGCTCAGAACCTAAAAATCCTGAACCGAACTCTATTCCTTTTACTGATGGGATTGAAAAAATTGCTTTGCTTAAATCTGATTCTAGCGAGCTAAAAATCGGTTCGCCTAATCCTACTGGGACATTGGTTGTAACTGATTCAATAATTCCCCCTAGCGAGTCCCCTTTCTTTCTCACATCTAAAATATTATCTCTCATGATTTTTGCCGTTTTAGTCTCTGGACATCTCACTTCATTTTTATAAATCAAATTGATCATTTTGTCATTAAATTCACCTTCCATCTTTACTTTTCCAATCTGTGATACAAATGAGTTTGTTTCAACACCTAATGCAACTTTGAGTAATTTTCTTGCAATGGCCCCACCCATAACGTGAGTTGCTGTTAACCTTCCAGAAAATCTTCCTCCTCCCCTATGATCATTGTAGTGATTATATTTTACCATTGCAGGATAATCTGAATGACCTGGTCTTAGCTTTGTTTTCAGATCTTCATAATCTTTTGATTTTTGATCACTGTTCCAAACCAGCATGGTAATTGGCGCGCCCGTTGTGTAGCCTCTAAACACTCCTGAAACAATTTCAACAATGTCTCCTTCTTTTCTTTGAGTTGATATTAGATTTTGACCTGGCCTTCTAAGATCTAACATTTTTTGAATGTCTTTTTCATCAATTTCTAATCCTGCTGGACAGCCATCCAAAACTGCTCCGATTGATTTCCCATGGCTTTCGCCAAAACTTGTTAAAACAAGACGCTGACCAATAGAACTTCCCGGCAACATACTATCAAGATTAATCGATGTTTATAATTCCTCATTCTGAAATTTGCTGAGAATTTTATTTGCTGACTGATTATTTTTTGATTTTACTTCATGCCTGTTTGAAAATTATATTATTATTGATTAAAATATGAAATAATTATAATATATTCTTAAATATAACAATAACATATACAATATATGCAATATCGTGTAAATTATAAAGAATAATTTGCGCGGCCCTGCGAAAAAGACATGTTATCTACGCAAAAGCGTTGTGGGTGAGGAGAATGCTTTTCACTCTATACAGGGTCGCGCCTTTTATCTTCTAATAATTTTTTTGAAAAATGATTTTAATCGATTTTAATTTTGGCACCCATGCGTTTCATCTCTTCGATAAAATTCGGATATGAAACTTTGACTGATTCAGGATCAGTCACAGTACAATTACCTACAAACATCCCCGCAATACAAAAAGCCATGAATAATCTGTGGTCTTCTTCTGATATTAAATCAGCTCCCGAGATATTTCCAGACGCCTCTAAAATCATGCCGTCTTCTTTTTCTTGAACTTTAATTCCAAGTTTTACGAGCTCTCTTGACATTATTGCGATTCTGTCGGTCTCTTTCAGTCTTGCATGTTTTACGTTGAATATTTCAATTGGTGCAGATGAACGTAATGCCAAAATCGCGAGGGGCGGAAGAAGATCGGGGGAATTGCTCAAATCAAATTTTCCGCCGTTTAATTTTTCAGGAGATTCGATTTTAATTTGATCATCGTCTATGGCAATTTTAACTCCTAACTTTTCTAAAATGTCTATGAACACCTCGTCTCCTTGAGGGAGATTTCCAATGCCCCCCTTTATTGTAATGCCTTCTCCGTTTAGGACAGCAGCTGACAGAAGAAGGGCAAGACTTGAAAAATCAATTGGAACAGTAAATGTTGTTTCTTTGTATATCTGCGGGGTTATATTGTATCGTTTGTATGGGATTAACGTTTGCACTGTTACCCCAAACTTTCGCATTGTAGCAATTGTTGCATCGAGATAAGGCTTTGATACCAAATTGCCATCTATCGTTAGATTGATTCCTTTTTCTGTTAGTGGTGCACAAATTAATAGTGCCGAAATATACTGACTTGAAAAATTTCCAGGAATTTTTACTTCACCACCTGCAATCTTTCCTTTAATCTTGATTGGTGGTTTCCCGTCAGTTGAACTACACTGTGCTCCGATGCTTGATAATGCATCTAGGAGGGGCTGCATTGGTCTTTTTTGTAAACTTGAATCTCCAGTAAGCGTAATCTCTTCAGAAAATAAACTGGCGATGCCTGATGCTATTCTAATTGTGGTGCCCGAGTTCTCTGTGTTGATTTCAGGCACTTTTGTGCCTATTTTTATTGGATTTTTAACAATAATTGTTGAATCTGCAATCTCTATTTCCGCCCCAAATTTTTTGCAAGCCTCAATTGTTGCAATGGTGTCTGCTGACAATAATGCGTTTTCAACCCTGCTGTTTTTTCCAGCAATTGATGCAAGAAAAATTGCTCTATGGGTGTAACTCTTGTTTGGAGGACAACTTACCTGCCCTGAAATTTTTGATTTTTCAATTTTACAGTTCATGAACTTCTGCCTTTTTGTTGCTGATTTTTGAAACTATGATGTTTCCTTCTAGTGTTGAAAATACTTTTCTGATTGCTGCTTCGTTTTCTTTTTTTGTAACTGCTGCAATTGATGGCCCGTTGCCAGACACTGATGCTCCTAGTGCTCCCTTTTCAATCAAATCTGTAATTATCTTGGGGTCTGAATTCAAAATTGATGCCGTAGCTAACCCGTTTATTATCATCGCGTCCCAGTAATTCGCCTTTCTGGATAATTCCCATGCGTTCTCAAATGTGGATGAGAGAATTTTGAGTTTTTTCAGATTTCCTCTCTTTCTATTTCTTGGAATGAATATCACTGCGATTAAATTTGTTGGGCATTTTTCAAACCTGATTCTTTTCTTCTTTGCATTATCAGTGACATTAAACCCTCCATAGTAGCAAGAACATGCATCATCATATGCTCCAGTGATGCTGACTTTTGATTCAATTGAAGCGTCAACTCCTGCAAGTAAAATTTGCTGATCTGTTAATTTGGGGCTGAAAATTTTTGCACATGCTAGAGCGATTGCTGATGAAATCGCACTTGAGCTTTTTAATCCATAACCTGTGGGGATTTCTGAATCTAATGTAATTGAAATTTTATTTTGCTCTAAATCTTTTTTTGAAACAATTTTTTCTACTGTTTTGTTAATCAGGCGAGAGCTTAGGCTCTTGTTTTCAGACTGGATTGAAATGCCTTTTCCTGGGCTTGTCTCTACGGTTGCCTCTACTTTTAATGAGATTCCTAGAGTGGCTCCCTTTTGGTTTGCAATTGCATTTACCAATGAGACTGCACCGTGGACTGTAGCCTTTGCTTTTGCCATCAAAATCCTCCCAGCAATGCTTTTTTCATGGCATTATAAGGTGCTTCTATGCCGTGCCAAATCTCAAAAGATCTGACAGCTTGACCTAGAAGCATTTCATAACCGTAAATTATGGTTGCTTTTTCTGCTTTTGCTTTTTTGATAAAATCAGTATTCATTGGAGCATACACGATATCATACACGATTGTTTTTTCATTAATCCCGTCCAACGAAATAACGCTGGGTTCGTTTCTGAGACCCACTGATGTGGCGTTAACGATGATATCATAATTTCTTGCTGTATCTTTAACGTCTTCAATTTTTATCGCATTTGCATCTAGTCCAATTGTTTTTGCGAATTCTGAAAGACCATCCGCTTTTTCCAATGTTCTGTTTGCAATGGTTATGCTTTTTGCTTTTTCTTTAGCAAATCCCGCGACTATTGCTCTTGCAGCTCCGCCTGCTCCAATCAGAAGAACTTTGGTTCCTTTGATGTTTAATTCTTTTTTCTTAAATGGTTCTAAAAACCCGTCCATGTCCGTGTTGTATCCTTTTAGAATTCCATCTTTATTTGATACAGTGTTGACAGCTCCAATCAAACTGCATGACTCATCCACTGTATCTAAATATTTCATCATCTCTATTTTATGTGGAATTGTGATGTTGAAACCATCAATTTTAATTTTTTTTAACCCTTGTATTCCTCCTTCCAATTCCCCTTTGGGAATTCTATACCCAATGTACGATGAATCCAAATTCAATTCTCTAAACGCTGCGCTGTGGATGTTTGGTGATAACGAATGATCAATAGGATCCCCGATTACTGCAAATGATTTACCCATCTTATTTCATTGAGTATTATGATTGATTTAAACTCTCAACTGTTTTGCTGCTATTTTTTTAAATTTACAATTTTTTTTACTTCGTCTACGCTAAACTGTCCTGGTGCTATCGCTTTTCCTAGTGATACGTATGTGTACGGACTGCCTAGATACAGGCACAAAATCCTTGAAATTCTGCCATGATCTCCCATTGCAAATGAAATCAGATTGTTTTTTCCTTTCTTACTGTACAGTTCTAACATTCTAGTTGAATCGTCTGTTGACTTTGCAGTGCTTACTATTTTTACATTTGATGAAAATTTACTCATTTGAGATATCCTTTTTTCCAATTCTGCTGAACTTGGGGTCTTTTTAAAATCGTGCCATGAAACAAGTAATTTTGTTTTTGTTGATTTCAAATACTCTGCTAATGGCAAATTTTTCTTTAATGTGTTAAATTCTACATCTAGCATAAATGGATTGTATTCTGCAATTAATTTTATGATTGCAATTCTTTCCTTTTCATTTCCTGCAAACTTTCCGCCTTCATTTTTTGGTCTTAGCGTGCATACAACTCTGCCGAGATCCTTCTTTATCATTTCTAATGTTTCTGGAATCTGTTCAATTTTTAGAAAATCCAATCTCACTTCAACAAAATCCGATTTTGAAAGCGCGATTTTTAATACCTTTTTAGTCTTTGCTGGGTTTTGCTCTGCAATGGAAACGCATGTTTTGTATTTCATTTTTCTAAAATATACTCGTCAGAAACCTCCATTCCGAAATGTCTGCCCGTTGCAGGCTTTGAATGAACCATGACCATGTCTCCTTTCTTCAGATGAGTGACTGAAACTAGTTGCCCGTTTGATTTTACAAAGCGAATTGTTTCTGCGTCTTGCGCAATAATCCCCCCCGTCTCCCCACCTACAGTAGCTTTTATCATTAGCATTGGTCTGCGTTCAATCTTTGATCTTCCCACAGTCACCCTTCTTGCCTTGCCTTTTGAATTAAGAATTAACACTTCAGAACCTGTTTCTACTTCTGAGAGATAATTTGTTGTCCCGTCTGGAGACAGTGTATAGCAATGAACTGCACCTGCGTTTACTCTGAATGGTCTGGGAGATGTAAATGATGATCCTACCGATTCATTGTGAACTAAAAACAAAAAGTTTGATCTGCTGCCAATCAGCATCCCTTCTCCTTTGTGAAGCATGGATGCGGTATCTACACAAACTCGTTCGCCGTCCCCAACTTCTTTAATCTCTGTGATCTTTGCTGGCTTCATGTCGAAACTCTTTGTCCCCAGGTATACCATGACTTCACGAACTTCGTTAATTGAGGTTGCAGTAAAGATCACTCCGTCTACACCTACTTCTAAAATTGAAAACATCTTCCTTACTTCTTCAGGAGTTTTAGCAATGGCAAAGATTTTGGTGTGAATCTTGTGTAGTTTTGCAATAATGTTCTCTAGCGGAATTATTTTCCAATCCTTTACTTCTATTATTACAAAGTCTAATCCTTTTTTGGCTATGGTGAGAACGTTTTCGATATCTGAGTTTGATAGAATTTGGAATTTTCTTCCAATTTTCTTCCCCTTTGGCTTTGCCCCGTCTTTTTCTAACACCACATAGTTTGCCGCACTAGACGTAAACACAGTTTGTAATTTTGTTTTTTTACTGCCCAGTTTTTTTGGGTCAAGATATACCATGTTGATTCCCTCTTCTTGTAGTTGAGGTAGGAATTTAGCTAACTGTGCCTGTGATACTTTAGGTGAAATTATTAATTCTCTTGATTTACTCAATTTTTTTCATTGCTTCCTTTGCTGTCCCTTTTCTGAAAATTATTTCGGCTAATGCTTCTACCATTTTTTCAGGTGTTTTATGTGCAAAGATGTTTCTACCATATGTGACTCCTTTAGCTCCTGCAGTCATTGCATCTTCAGTCATTTGAAGAATGTCCAAGTCTGTATTGGCTTTTGGCCCGCCAGCAATTACAATTGGAACCGGCGTACTCTTTACAATTTTTGCAAATGAATCGATATCTCCAGTGTATAATGTTTTTACGATGTCTGCGCCACATTCTGCTCCAATTCTTGCAACATGTCCAACAATTTCTGGATCATGTGGGTTTTTGATATTCTCTCCTCTTGGATACATCATTGCTAAAAGCGGCATCCCCCACCTGTGACATTGATCTGCAGTCATTCCAAGCTGTTCCAACATCTCAGGTTCTTCTTTGCCGCCGATGTTGATGTGCAATGAAACTCCATCGGCCCCCATGGATACTGCCTCTTTTACAGTTCCAGTTAGCATTTTGCGATTTGGCGATGATGATAACGACGTGCTACTTGAAAAATGAACTAGGATTCCTATTTTGGTTGGTTTTGGCAATGCTTTGAGAATTCCTTTGTTGATAATCACACTTGTAAGGCCATGCCCTTCACATTTGTAAATTGTAGAAATTGGATCTTCGAGACCTACTATGGGTCCGTTTGAAATACCGTGATCCATTGGGATGCATAGCATTCTTCCTTTTCTGAGAATTCGATTGAGTCTAATTTGATGTCCTGATACCATGATTTGATCTGATTTTTGTGCCCTACTTAAAAATAACGTGAATCGTTGAACTCACATCCCTCAAAAATTGCGCACGAATCGATCATTTTGCTAATCTCTTTTTCTGTGCAATATTTCTATCAAGGATTAAATAGAAATTCCAAACGATGAAGGTCACTTGAGTCAGACTACTGAACAGATACAAAAAAGCGATATCAAAGATATTTTGGAAAACTCTCTTAATGGCAAAAGACCTGGCCCTGAGGATTGTTTGAGATTGTTGGAATCCGACGATATTCATTTGATGGGTCTTGCTGCAGGCCATCTGACAAGAAAACAGTTTGGCAAAAAAGCCTCTTTTGTAAATAATATCATTTTGAATTACACCAATGTCTGCATTACTGATTGCAAATTTTGTGCATTTTACAGATCACCTGGGGCTGAAGATTCGTACACATTAACTCTTGATGAAATTGAGACTAGGGTGAAAACCTCCTGTGATATGTTTAAGATCCGCCAAGTTTTGATTCAAGGGGGCCACAATCCAAATTTGAAGATTGAATACTATGAAGATGCGTTTAGGATGATCAGAGAGAAATTTCCTACAGTCGGAGTTCATGGATTGTCTACATCCGAAATTGACATGATTGCAAGAGTTGAAAAATCGTCAACAAAAGAAATTTTGTCTAGGCTGAAAGATGCTGGATTGCAATCAATCCCTGGAGCTGGAGCTGAAATCTTGACTGATTCAGTTAAAAAAATTATCAGCCCGAAGAAAATTTCTAGTGCTGATTGGATTAGAATTATGGATGAAGCGCATTCTCTTGGCATTCCGGGCTCTGCAACCATGATGTATGGTAGTGTGGAAAACAACAGTGACATTGTTGAGCATTTTTACAAAATTGTAAAACTACAAGAGAAAACTAAAGGCTTCATGGCATTCATCCCGTGGAATTTTGAACCAAATAACACGCTAATGCAAGAAGAAGGCATTGTGGAATATGGGACTGGCGGAACTCAACTGTTGAAAATGATTGCGATATCTAGACTAGTCCTTGACGGATTAATACCCCACATTCAATCCTCGTGGCTGACTAACGGGGTTGGCATGGCTCAACTTGCCTTACAATATGGCGCTGACGACTTTGGCGGTACACTCATTGGAGAAGAAGTCGTTTCATGCACTGGCGCACGTTCGACAGAACTTACTGATAAAATTATCAGGGATGCAATTCATCAAATTGGCTATCATGTAGAAGAGCGAGACAATTTCTACAATCCTATCTCTGTATCATAATCCATAACTGGACCATTTGGAGTCCACTAGTTCTTTCGTCTTATCGTCAACTTTGACTAGTTGCTGAATTTCCCTTAGATATCCTTCCTCTCTGGTTTTTTGAGTTGCATCAATTCCCATCTTTGAACCCAAGTTTACTAGGGGTGATGCTGGATCTAGTGTGTCTGTCGGCGTGTTGTTGATTATCACGGTGTCTCTTGCCGCATCTGCTCTTGTAGTAATTGCCCAAATTACGTCATTGATGTCGTGAACATTGACGTCCTCATCTACTACGACAAACATCTTTGTCAGCGAGAGTTGCCCCATCCCCCAAAGACCCATCATGACTTTTTTTGCTTGACCTGGGTATCTTTTCTTTATTGAAATAATTGCAAATCCTTGGAACCAACCTGCTGGTGGCATGCTAAAGTCTACCACTTCTGGATGGAACATTTGAATGAGTGGTAAAAATGAACGCTCAATTACTTTGCCAATGAATGCATCCTCTAGAATCGGTTTTCCAACAACGGTTGTGACGTATATTGGATCTTTTCTTCGCATGATTCCTGTCAGTGTAAATGTTGGGTATGGTTCGACTGGCGTATAGTATCCAGTATGATCCCCGAACGGTCCTTCATCTCTAATGTCCGCAGGATCCACATACCCTTCTAAAACAATCTCTGCATTTGCTGGAACGTCCAAATCTATCGTTTTGCATTTTACAGTTTTGATTCCCTCTTTCCTTGTAATCCCTGCAAAAAGATACTTGTCTAGTCCTTCCGGAACTGGTGCAATTGATGAGAATATTGTAGCCGGTTCTCCTCCAATTATTATTGCTGTGGGGATTTTCTCTCCTTTGTCTTTTGCAATGTCGCTATGGTGAGCTCCTCTCTTGTGTTTTTGCCAGTGCATTAATGCGTGAGTTTTGTCAATTATCTGTATTCTGTATACCCCGAGATTTCTAACTCCTGTCTCTGGATGCTTTGTTGCGACCAATCCCAATGTGATGAATCGACCGGCATCATTAGGCCATGATTTTAGAATTGGTAGATCATCAAACGATGCATCACTCGATGTAATCTCAGTTACCGGTCCGCTTGTTACTGCTTTGGGAAATGAGGCAGTCATTTTGGCAAGTTCTGGAATTTTTTTGATTTTATTTAGTAATCCTGACGGCATGTCCATCTTCGTCATGTCTGCTATGCGTTGACCGATTTCCGTAAAGTCTGTCATCTCTAACCCTATCTCCAATCTTTTGATGGAGCCAAACGCATTTCCTAAAACCGGCATGTTGTATCCTTTTACGTTTTCAAATAGTAGTGCTGGGCCGTTAGAGTACATCTCACGTCTCATAATCTCAGCAATTTCTAAATCAGAATCCACTTCGGTTTTAATTCTCTTTAGTTCGCCCTGCTTTTCAAGTTCTACGATAAAATCTCTAATTCCCTCTATTCCCACATCTGCTCTCTAGCCAGATCAAGTATAAGCTTAACTCGTTTTACATTGGTGGGAGTTCTGTTTTTCTATCATGTCCGCCAGAACCGAATTTGCAGTAAAAACACAATTCTGATTCCATGTACTTCAACTGCTCTATTTGGATTGCCCCGAGTTTTAGTGCAATTTTTGTTAGAATTTTATATTTCAGTGGCATCGCAGGAATCACTTCATTCATGTAAACTCTATAGTGATCGGGACAAAATTTCAGCGTGACTTTTGATAGATCTTTACCTTTCTCATTGACCTGCTTTGTGAAGTTGATCTGCTCTCTAATGTATTCGTGCTTTGGACACGGGCAATCTTTTCCCCCTGGGTGTTTGTAGGCTGGGGTGTTCTTCCAATCAAAATCCGGAAATTCTTTTTCAAAGTCATCCATGCCATGAAATACACAAAATAGCATATAAAACTTGATCAAAATTAGTTGGCGTAATCAACCCAAATGTACATAAACCCCGAATTGACCAACAAAAATATGGCAGCTGCTAAAAAGCAAACAAAACAAGATCTTGAATCCAAGATTGCCGAATTAGAAGCAAAACTAAACAAACTTTCTACTCAGCTAGCATCAAAACCAGCTGAAGTGAAGCCAGCAGAGGTTAAACCTGCTGAAAGACCTGCAGCAACCACCAAACCAAAAGGCGTACTGCCAAAAGGAATGGATACAAAACCTGCTGAGGTTAAACCGGCTGAAAGACCTGCAGCAACCACCAAACCAAAAGGCGTACTGCCAAAAGGAATGGATGCAAAACCTGCAGAGGTACCAAAGTCAGCTGAGACTACATCACAACCTCCAGCAACTGTACAAGCAGCATTAGAGAACGCGTACATGACTGCCCCTATGACATCATTCCATGATTACAGGGCCAAAGTCACAGGCTATTCTCCAGCTCCTAACAGATACTTTGTCAGACGAACTGCTCCTGTCGGAAAAGTTCCAACCAAAAACTGGAATGATCAAAAAGCAACAGTAACAGGTTACACCGCAGCATCAAACCAATACTTTGCAACAAGAGCAAGAATCGCACATCATCCTGCTGACAAAACATTTGGAAGTTTTAGTGGAATCAACATGACCGTTGAAGGCGTTGTCGCACAAGCAAGACAAACTGCAACACCTGAGCCACCAAAGCCTAAAAAAGGCGCACTACCAAAAGGTTTCTAATTCAATTACACCCATTATTTTATATTTTTAAAAGTAATATTCTTCATTGATCCTACTCTACGTTGTAAGTGGCTCCAAAAATCAAATGTCCTAATTGTCAGCAAAATGAATGGCTTGAAAATAATGAATTAAGCTATCTTCCAACAGTTATGAAAATGGATGATGGAACATACGCATCTGACACTGAGAATGGAATCCATGTTAGATTGTGGCGATGTAACAACTGCATGTATGTTTTGCAATTCTGGGAACCTGATTAGCTGGAAAGCAGTGTAATTTTTACAAAATATTGTTTATTTTTACTAATTAATTTTAACTAAAATTATGAATGATCAAAATGTAAATAAACAATGCGATATTTACTGTAATGAATGGCAGCAAAAAGCAAAGCAAACACAAAACAAGATCTTGAATCCAAGATTGCCGAATTAGAGGCAAAGATAAACAAACTTTCTACTCAGCTAGCATCAAAACCAGCTGAAGTGAAGCCAGCAGAGACTAAACCTGCTGAGGTTAAACCGGCTGAAAGACCTGCAGCAACCACCAAACCAAAAGGCGTACTGCCAAAAGGAATGGATGCAAAACCTGCAGAGGTACCAAAGTCAGCTGAGACTACATCACAACCTC
>Ga0299912_10001063_pt1 | contig 22237 bp, 22 predicted proteins | sample RVTome_2_FD_207667 | JGI IMG/M metagenome (GOLD analysis project Ga0299912, IMG submission 207667) | Soil microbial communities from uranium-contaminated site in the Upper Colorado River Basin, Wyoming, United States - RVT95D214 (version 2) ... | reverse complement strand
GATCGGGGTGGTCTCTCCGGAGAAAACTTGAAGCGGAACATTTGAGCGATGAGCCAAGGCGCAGATACCCTTAAAACGGCCCCTTCAGCACCACCCGCCGATTCCCCTCTCTCTCATGATCCGCTTTTCAAGGGTTCGGAGGGGAGACCACCCCGATCCAACCGCACCCGAGACTGAGGGGGTTACCAATCCAAGGTAATGCCTCACTGAAGTGGGGAGATTTCCATTACAGGCTCCGCGCTGGATTCGATCCCGCCACAGGTGGGGCTGAGAAAAACTTTAGAGCGGCAACCGCTTATTGACCCAAATCGAGAAGAGGAACTTTGGGAAAACGATTCCGCGATAAGGCGCATTACCCATAAGCATTTTAATAAAACCGCTTTCTAAAGTTCTTGGAAGCCCCGCCTGTGGCGGGGTCAGACTAAGTGGTTTCGGCCCACGCTTCAGTGAGGCATTACCAATCCAAGGCAGCCTTCAGAATAGGAAAGGTATAAACATCTTCGTTCTTCTCATGTACATGGCATAGTCAGCGCCGAACTTTTGGAGATTCTCCGTCTCCTCAACCTTTCATCTTAATCAACTCTTTCTCATCGATATGGAAACTGTGCTGGTCTGTAGGAAACTCTCCTTTCAACACCTCCTCTTTATAGGATGCAAAGGCCTTGAGCATCAATTCGCTGAGATTCACATAGCGCTTCACAAATTTAGGTGTGAAACGATCGAAGAGCCCCAGCATATCATGAACGACCAACACCTGACCGTCGCAGTGGACGCCTGCTCCAATTCCAATCGTCGGCACTTTCAGACCCCCAGTAATTCTCTTCGCAATCGGTGCAGGAATTGCTTCAAGCAGAACAGAAAACGCTCCAGCATCTTCGAGCAACAGGGCATCGTCAATGATCCTCTGGGCAGCCTGGGCATCCTTGCCCTGGACCTTAAATCCTCCCAGCATCGAAATGGTTTGAGGCGTCAGCCCAATATGCCCCATGACCGGGATACCCGCCTTAACAATCACCTTAACAATATCCTTCACGCTGGCGCCACCTTCCAGCTTCACTGCATCAGCTCTTCCCTCTTTTATAAATCGGCCTGCATTGAGAATCGCCTCCCGCTCAGAGGTATTGTAGGACATGAAGGGCATATCGCCGATGACCAGAGCATATTTTGCACCACGGGTCACTGCCCTCGTATGATGAATCATCTCATCCATGGTCACAGGGATCGTATTCTCATAACCTAATACCGTCATTCCCAAGGAATCTCCTACGAGAATGATATCGATTCCAGCCCGGTCTTCAAGCAAGGCCATGGGATAGTCGTAAGCAGTGAGCATGCTGATCTTCTTCCCCTCGTTCTTCATCGCCTGAATATCCATCAGTGTAATTTTTTTTCGGTCCATCTGCTCCTCCTGTTATTCTTTGGATAATGGAATGAATAAGAATGGATAGCTGAAATTCCAAATGCCAAAGTTCAGTCCCGCCAAGGCGGGATCAAATTAAATCCAAACCTCAAACAACAAAAAGTTTCTATTTGAGATCTCCGAAAAAGTCACAAAGTAGGGCAAAATGTCATGCCGAATCCCGCCGCCGGCGGGACATCTAACAAAATCAAGGATTTACCAGACCCTGAAATGAATTCAGGGTGACAGAAAAAGGGTTTTTTAGAGATCTCAATTTTGAACTTCGACATTCATTTGACATTTGCCTGCCTGCGCGAAGCCGCTTCGGCGAAGGCAGGGATTTTCAAATTTGAACTTAACCTTCAAAAACTTTTCTCGATGACCTTTACCAAATCGCTCACCGCCTGATTAAAAGGAACGGAGATCCCCAAACGTTGTGCCTCCCTCACGACAGCTCCGTTGATCGCATCGATCTCTGTCCTCCGTTTGTGGTCAAAGTCCTGGCCCATCGAAGATCGGTTCTCCCTCGTTGCTTCTGCTGCTTTTCTCACCTTTTCAATCGGATCTTCTTCGATCCGAATCCCTTTTCGTCTGGCAACTGCGACTGCTTCAGACACCAGTGCCTCCATCAATCTCACTGTCTCGGGATAATCCAGAAGCTGTCCATTCTTCAATCCCGTCAAAGCTGTCAGGGCATTGATGCCAACGTTGACAAAGAGCTTCCCCCAGATGAGATCCCGGATCTCTGAAGAGACACGGGTTGAAATTCCCGCCTTCTGAAACATTTGGGCAATCTGATTCGCGCGCTCACTCATTCCTCCCTCCGGTTCGCCGATCTGCGTCTCACCCCATCCTGCATGCCGAATATGGCCCGGCCCCAATAAGGTAGCCCCTTGCCCCGTCACTCCCAACATCACCTTTTTCCGGTCCACCTTCTTGCAAATCACCTCCTCATTTCCAAGGCCGTTCTGGAGGGTAAGGAATATCGTATCCTCCTTTTGGAGAACCAGGGAATCTGAAACAGCTTTTTCCGTCTGATAGGTCTTGACAAAGAAGAGAATTAAGTCCGCTTTCCCAGGGGAAGTCACATCGGTTGTGGCGTTCACACGAATGATCTGGAGCTTTTCTCCCTCTTCAATGGTGAGACCGACTGAGCGCATCGTATCCACATGCTCCTTCGCAGTGTCGACCAACCAAACATCCTCTCCTGAAAGGGTGAGGAGCCCACCAAAGAGGCTTCCCATTGCTCCAGCGCCGATGATCACCATCTTCATCATAGGTTCCTTTATAACAATTCGATAAAAAAATCAATCAACGAGGAGCAGGCCGTTCGACCAAGAGCCACTTCTCTTGGGAAATGAGAAGAGGGCACACAATGGATGGTAACGTCTCCTTTGGAGCATCTGGGCTCCCTTGAGATTGAGTTCAAATCAATCGAATAAGAAGTATCAGCGTTAACCCGATCATAACGATCGTGGTCACCCAGGCGATCATATTGAAAACAAGACCATTCGTGTAACCCATCATCAACTTCTTATCATTGATCAGCAAAAGCATAAAGATGAGAACAAAGGGGAGAACCATTCCATTGATCACCTGAGAGAAGTACATGATCGGAATGAGAGGAAAGTTGGGGTAAAGAATGACACCGGCACCTAAGAAGATGATCAAAGAGTAGAACCCATAGAACTGAGGGGCTTCCACAAACTTTTTATCTAACCCCGCCTCCCACCCCAGGCCTTCACAGATGAGATAAGTTGTCGATAAAGGAAGGATAGAAGCGGCAAAAAGGGAGGCATTGACCAGTCCGAAGGCGAAGAGATAGGAGCAGTATTTCCCCGCCAATGGAAAAAGGGAAAGGGCTGCATCCTTGGCCGTCTCAATCCGGACTCCGTTTTTGAAGAGAGTCTCTGCACAGACGAGGATGATGAAGAAGGCAACGACGTGGACCATAACCGCTCCCATGACGACATCGAATCGAGCGAATTTGTACTCCTCAATCTTGATCCCTTTCTCCACAATTGAGGCCTGGAGGTAAAATTGCATCCAGGGTGCGATGGTCGTCCCTACCACGGCAATAAGCATCGTCATTTCAGAAGGCTCAAAGCTCAACTTGGGGTGAGAAAATTGTTGAAAGACGTGTCCCCAGTTTGGCTTCACAATAATGCCAGTGATGATGTAGGAGAGGTAAAATACACATGCGACAAGAAATGCCTTCTCTACAGACTTATAAGTCCCCTTTACAACCATCCACCAGACCAGAAAGGCGCTGAGGGGAACGGAGATGAACTTGTTAACTCCGAAGACCTCCATGCCTGCCGCCACCCCTGCAAATTCAGAAAAGACATTCCCCATGTTGGTCAAGAACACACCCATCATCAGATAAAAGGTAATTCTGGCACCGAATTTTTCACGGATCAGGTCCGAGAGCCCTTTTCCGGTCACCACGCCCATCCGGGCGCACATCTCCTGGATCACGATCAGGGCGATCATGATAGGGATCAAGGTCCAGATGAGTTTGAGTCCGTATTGTGCACCGGCCAGGGAGTAGGTGGTGATACCTCCGGCATCGTTATCGACATTGGAGGTGATAATGCCAGGCCCCATCAGAATGAAGAAAAGGCCCACCGTCCTCCAAAGGGAGCGTCTCGAACTCGAAACCCATTTTGTATAGGTTCCCATAATGATTTCAAACCTCAACCTAAAAATTTCAATCCCCAAGGCGGGACCAAATCAACTACCATCGGTTAAAACCGATGGTTTGAGGGTTCAAGGATTCAAGGGGTCAAGGGTTCAAGTGTATTCTTATTTCTTTATAATGCTCCATGGCCGGATGGTCACCCATAAACCCTAAGAGTAGTAATAGGGTTAGGGTTACGAAGCCGGTTTCGTTTAGGGACAGCGGGTTAGGGCTGAAGAATTTAGAGCAAGGGACATGACCTATTAACAAAAGCGGCATCTTTACCTTTACCCTAAGATCCAGACCATCTATTTTCTAACCAATTCTGGAACCATTCCTGATACACACAACATCAAACTGAAGGCGAGGGTTTTTCTCTCATGCATCGAGGGAGACGATAAATTCCAGTATCCAATACCCAATGATCGACCGATGTTTTGCTGTTGGAATTTGGATATTGGTTATTATTTGGTGATGGGTGCTCGGTTATTGGTTCTCAACCGCCTTTGTAAAAATCCCTCCTGTTCCCATCTGAGCCATCTTATGATAGATGGGAAGGAAGATTATCCTGCATCGGGTGCGAGCACCTCGAGGACACTCCGGAACCCGATCACCCCTCTCATGCGGTTCCTTTCGTCCACGACGGGTAAAGCCCTAAATCCATACTTGGCAAAGGCCTCCACCACCTCCTCCTGATCCGCATCCGGTTTAACGCTCACCACCCTTGGGGTCTGGATTTCGGAGAGGGGTTGATGGGAATGGGCTGTGAGGAGGTCTCGAATGCTTACCACTCCCTGGAGCACCTCTTCTCCATCGACGACATAGATATAATCGATAATGTCTAAATCTGGAGCCTGGGCCCTCAGCCGGGTGATAGCTGCTTCTACGGTCACTCCTGGAGTGAGGCTGAGGTAAGCGGTGGTCATCCACCCGCCTGCTGTCTCTTCAGGGTGGACAAGGAGTTCCCTCAAGTCCTCTGCCTTTTCCTGCTCCATCCCCTCCAAAATCTCCTCAGCCCTTTCCTCTGGGAGATCGTGCAGGAGATCGACTGCGTCACTGGGCGACATCTCCTCGACGATGTCAGAAGCCTTCTCCACCGGGATCTCCTCGATGAGAGACTTCTGAATCTTTGGATCGATCTCCTCCAGCGTGTCAGCAGCGGTCTCAGTATCCAAGGCGTGAAAGATGGCAGATCGTTCTCGACCACTCAGGTCCTCAATGATATCGGCCAGATCCGCAGGATGGAGGTGCGAAAGTTTCTTCTGGGACACGCTCAGTTGGAGGAGATCGGAGCCCGAGAGGAGCTGGACATATTTCCAGGAGATGAATTGATTCGGAAGGTCATAAGAGAAGAGCCAGCGGAGGACCTGATCCACCATCTTCTCCCATCCCACCCTCCTCATCAGTCCTCGAAACCCCACATCGACATGAACCAGCCTGAGATTCGAGTTCACTCGGAGGAAATGGAGATCATTGACCCTTACCACCTTTGCCCCGAAGGTATCGACGATCTGTTTGTCCATCACCTCCTCACGAAGAAGGATAATATCTTTCTGAGGAAGGAATGTCTGCAAACGATGAAGCTCGCCTTCAGACAGGGTGATCTCGGGCTCGATCCGAACGATCTTCTGCCAGGGCAGGTAAATCCTCTTCTCTCTTCCCTTTGTTCGGACCACCATGCCTATGACCATCGGGTACGGCTCGGCCCTCTCGGCAACTAAATCCGAGAGCTTGCCCACCTTCTGTCCCAAAGGGTTATAAACCCCGCGGTTCAAGAAATCGCAGAAGAAGTAAAAATCTTTCAGATTCTGATCCATAAACTATTCCGCTAATCTCCTTGCTCACCCTCTGACTCCTCTCCCGTCGAAAGGAGAGGAATTCTTTCTGTAGGATCCCAGACGCTTTATAACGGCTTCGTGAAAAGGTGTCAAATAGAAAGCGATCTCATTCCCATTTCAAGGGAGGCGTTCAAATCGAAAGGGTTTTCACCTCTCCCTCCGTCATCTCCTGTAATCTCTCTTTTACTAGACCCGATACATCGCCCTCCAGCCCTTTGGAGGAATGGATCGGAAGGATCAGACATTTGAGTCCGGGGAATTCCTCTAAGAAGGTCAAAAACAACTTCTCAACTGTTAATGGATTGATCTCTCTCAAATGGGTGAGAACACCGTGGACCTCATCGCTGGCATATCGTTCCATGATATCGTGTTCCCGTAATCGCACCTGTGAATAAAGCCTATCCAGCGATCCTGTGTCCCCTTTGAAGACGAAGAGCGTGAGATGTCGAGGCTCTTGAGCGACCTCCCGTCTCTCCTCCATCTTTTGTTCGGGTGGAATCTCATAGTCTAAATCGTCCAGAATGCGCAGATTCCTTAAGAACATGACCTGATGCTCTTTGGAGTGAAACCATTCGAACGGCAACCCTTTTTCTTTTCCCTTGAGAGCCCGCGCTTTCTCTGCTTCCTTGATCTTCTCCAAGGCTTCCTTCTGCTTTATGGTATATTCGACTTTGGTGAAGCAGTTTTTAGCGACAAATCCGATCTCCAATATCTCTTTGTCCCGAAGAGCATCCCGGTGATAATACTGTCGGTATTTCCCTTGGAGAAGTTGCTCAATCGCCTTAATCTCTGTCAACCGGTCCCGAATCTGCTTATAGGTCTCGCGGATATCGACGACGATCCCCTGTGGAACGCTCCTGTCTGGAGTGATCATCCGGCATAGTTCCCGAAAGTCGTCAATTGTCTCTTTAAGATAGTTGTAGTCACTCTTAATGGTCCGTTCCAAACTTTGGACATATCTTTGAACTCGGTCTTTCTCCATGGATATACCTGTGAGATCTCCGAAGATAGATTCAAAATTAGAAAAGGAAAAGCTGCTTCTCAGAAGAACATAAATGCTTGCGAATGGGGTCATCCGCCGGCGGCATGACCAATCCTTTTAGCTCGCTAAGGCCAACCCATCGGAGGTCATGGCACCCAAGGGGTTTGAGAATGCCTTTATCCCTGCGGCAACGATAGGCCAAGAGAAGGATGGGGTCTGGATAGGGATGAAAAACAGCTTCAAAGATCATTCCTACTTCTGCCTCGATATCCAGTTCTTCTTTCAACTCTCTTCGCAAGGCCTCTCTCGGATCCTCCCCCTCCTTCACCTTCCCTCCTGGGAATTCCCAGAGAAGCCCGTGGGGGGAGTCTTCCTTTCTTTGGGTGACGAGGACTTTGCCTTGCTCAACGATCACCCCCGCCGTGACGATGAGGGTCTTCATCTCATTCCTCTACCCGATGATGGCCTGCCCTCTCCCCCTCGGGGGAGAGGGGAAGGTAAAATTACATCATCCCCTGAACTTCTCTTTCCATCTCCCTCAATACCTGAGGATGATAAGGAAGGGTCTTTTTCAATGAGGGATCCAATGGGTTTTCTGGATTGAAGTTTTGCAGAACCAGTCTCGGGCCAACTCTCAACTGACTCCCCAAGCTTCTAATATCTTCCTCCTTGTGGAGTCCTGGAACGACGGTCATCCGAAATCCATACTCCACCTCTCCTCTCTTCAGGATTTCAATCGACCTCAAGACGAGATTTAGGTTAATGGGAAGGCCGGCTGAGCGCCGATAGCTAAAGGGATCCAGTGGTGCCTTCACGTCCATGGAGACAAAGTCGATCTGTCTCGTCTCAATGAGGTCCTCCAACATCTGAGGGTTTGAACCATTCGTATCCAGTTTGACCAAAAATCCTTCACGTCTTATTTCCTGAATCAAGAGAGGAAGATCGACGTGCAGGGTAGGCTCTCCACCCGTGAGGCAAACCCCATCAATCCAATCTCCATAAGAACGAAGGCAACTCAGAATCTCTTCCATTGGAATAGAAGGATACTGGTCAGGTTGAAAAATGAGAGGGTGGTTGTGGCAGTAAGGACAACGGAAGTTGCAGTGGGAAAGAAAAAGCACAGAGCAGATCTTCCCTGGCCAATCCAAAAAGGAGGTCTCCAAAAATCCCTTGATCTCGGTCATCATCGATAGACATCAATGGAAAGAGGATCCGGTTCAGGAAAGACCTCTGAAGAGATATTGTTTCACCTCTTGGAGGCTCGGGACCACCCCTCTCCAACCCATCACTTCCCTCTCCTCCTCATCCTCAATGATGACGGAAGGGGTGGAGAGAACGCTGTAAAAGGAGGCCTCGGCCAGACCATCGATCGTGTCCAAATCGTAGTTACAAACCTGTACCCCCTCCTTCCTCAACTCCATTCCAATTTCCTTCGCCGCAGGACATTTCGGACATTTCGCCTTGGTAAAGATTTTTATTAATCCCATCGGTCCTCCTATAATGGAAAAAATACAATTTCAAATGTCAAATAAAGTCCAAAGCTCAAATGTCAAATCAAATCCAAATCCCAAAGTAATCCATTACTCATTCAGTAAAGTCGCCCCTACCCCGTTTAAGTGAGTGGATACACCGTAAATACTAAATTTTTTGGTTCTGAAATTTGACATTCATTTGGCATTTGAACTTTGACATTTGAAATTTATGATTTTACACAACCTCCAGCACCCTTTCCTCTCCACTCTCCCTTAGGAAGGCCTGGTTCCTGTACCGGTTTCGAAGTTCCCCAATCTTCCCTTTATTCCAGCTGGAGATTTTCGTGAAATAGCCGGTGATCCGGGTGATGCCATCCACATCCTCAGATCCACAGTAAATGCAAGAGGGATGAAGGCCCCGACTCGTCCGGTGGCAGAGATTACAGGTGGTGAACTCCGGGGAAAAAGCGATCTGGTCATTTTGAGTCAGTTGAAAGGTCTTGATCACAAAATTGGCAAGAGAGGTCTTGGAAGGCCTTGCCTCTCCCAGCCAGATATGGGTCAACGAACCAGCCTCGATCAGAGGGTGGAAGAGTCCCTCCTGTTTCACCCGCTCAATGGGGTTCAGTACGGCAGAATTATTCAAGTAGGTGGAGTTCGTATAGTAGACTTCTCCTCTTGAGATATCTCCTTTGACGATGTGCCCCGATCTTGGAGAGTGAAATTTGAGGTCCAATTTAGCAAAGCGATAGGCAGTCGATTCAGCGGGTGTCTGTTCGAGAACGAAGCGCATCCCATAACGTTGGTTGAACCGATCAACCAGAAGCTTCATATGGGCGATGACCTTCAGTCCAAATTTGAAGGCCTGTTTTGACTGATGCATCTCCTGACCGGTATGAATTTGAACGAGCTCATTAAGCCCTACCATGCCGATCAAAAAACTGGCACGATGCATCCTCAAGTAAGGAGATCCATCGCGGTCCATGGCAAGGAGGGCGAGTGGCCCTTTTTCCCCTAAGGAGAGAAGTTTTTCAATGAAGAGTTTCTTTTCGAGATGGGCCTTCACCGCCATCTCGATGAACTCAGTGATTTTGGAGAAGAGCCGAGTATCCTCTCCTTTGGCAAGGTAAGCGATTCTGGGAAGGTTGAGGGTCACATTCTGGATAGCACAGTATCTCATCTTCCAGGGCTGTCTGGCATCTTCCAAGTCGGTTTGGTCGAGCTTAAAACTGAGGCGGCAACATTCAGAGATCTTGGCCGTCTCCCCACGATCGAAGACAAAGTAGGTATTGCCTTTCTCAGAGGCCACGTTACAGATGTGGTAGAGAAAATCCATATGATCAGGGGTTTTAAAGAACTTCTCCGTGATATGAACCAACGGTTTTGGAAAGAAAAAGGGCCTTCCGGACCCATCCCCTTCCAGGTAAACGTTGAAGAGGGCCCAAGCAAAGCGTTGCGCTTCCTTCAAATAGTCACTGTAGGTCCTTCCCGTGAATTCCCCGCCCGGTCCGATCGCAGGGACGTCCTCAAAGTGTTTAGGGATCTCCCAATAGAGGTTGAGGTCGGTGAAGATCGCCTGGCCCCCTCTGGCCACCGCCTGTTGGGAAAATTCGAAGATCATCATCTGAGCCAGTTGCTCCACTTCTTGATCCGACATCCCTACGAGGTAGGGTGCAAAAAAGAGATTCACGGAGTCCCAGCCAATCGCTCCGGCAAAATGGCTTTGAAGGGCTGCCGCGAACTTCACCATGTGAGCCAACAGGACCTCAGGATGTTTGGCAGGCTTGGCCATGGCGATTGAGTTGGGAAGGCTCAGGCCAAAGCGTTTGATGTATTCGAGGGACTGGCCGCTGCAGTAAGGACGATCCACAAAGCCAAGATCGTGAAGATGAATATCTCCACGTATATGGGCATCGGCGATCTCTTGTGAAAAGACGGAGAGCAGGGCATATTCCTTCTTGATCCTCTCGGCCAAGGTGAGATTGGTGGCTTCAGGTCCGTGAGGAACATTGGCATTCTCCTTATTCGGATGGAGGATGAGCTGGTCCACATCGTACAGAGGCATTCCTAAACGGGTATGCATCTTGCGGGCCTGTTCGAGTCCCCGTTCGACCAGTTTGGTATCAACCAGTTCGCGGATCAGAGGTGCGGTGATCATTTTGATCTTTGAGGTAGCGATGAGATCCTCCACCTCCCGCGCGATCTCCTTCGCCGTATCCAAATCGACATAGGTCTCTCGAATAAGGGCATCGACGATTCTCTGGCGATCCCAATCGTACATCGATTCGTCAGAGGTGCGAACAAAGAGGGCCATATCCGTGGTTTCAACCTCTTCCCTAAAATCCTGACGTTCCTCTTTCATCTCAATCACTGTTGACATTTTACCTCACCTTTATGATTGCACTAGATGGATTAGTAGACTTGAAGAGCGGCCATATATAGTACCAGTCATTACGATTACAACAACATGTTGTTATTGTCAAGGAAAAATTTGCTTTGTGAAAAGAAATATTTGAGATTTCTGAAAAAGTCATAAAACAGGGCAAAATGTCATGCTGAATCTTGTCCTGAACTTGTTTCAGGATTATTTCAGCATCTCTTCAGGGCAGGGTTCAGAGTGTCACAGAATGGGTTTTTCAGAGATCTTTACTCACCTTCGAAATTCTCTAAACTCCGAACACCTCAACTATTTACCCCGCAAGAAAGCCCCGCTATTTATGACGGGTAAAATATAATAGATCGCATCAGCTCAATATCGAGGGCGGGATCAAAGCCCTGTCCTTTCTATGGGGGTTTACTTATTTGGAGAGGTCTTCTGGAAAGGCCTCAGTGGCGTTTCGAGTAAACGTCTGATGATCCCCAAGAAATCCTCGCCCATGCCTTTGATAGGGATCGCTTCGATCTTCGGATTGTTCAGATCCCCTTTTACCTCATAAACGAAAGAGAGGAAGGCTTTATCCTTCCCTGTGATGATATAACCAGCAATGGGAACGTTGCTCAGTACCGTATCAAGAGTGACCAAGGGATGAATTCCGATCTTCGCATCGATCAAGTTTTTCCCGACATCGAATTTTCCAAAGAGGGTAATTTTCATGGCATCGCTATCGATAACGAGATCCTCTGCCGAAGCGATTCCATCCTTGACGTGAATGTTCACAATGATCTGGTGATAAGGAAGTCCTTTGGTCGTCAAATCCGGGAATCTTCCCTTGAACCACTGAGAGACATTGAGGACCGAAAAGATTTTTGAAAGGACATTGAACCTTTCGATCACCCCATTCTCCATTTCTATCCTCAAACTCCCGTTGAGAGACTCCTTCATCTTTTGGAAATCCTCTCCCTCTCCTTCCAACTTCGCTTTATCGATGTAGACCCTTCCGGTCACCGCCACTTTCTCCTCTCTTCCTTTTTGCAAGAAGGCCCGAAGAAAGGCCTCCGTTTCCATATTGGAGAGACGGGGCTTGATTTCAAATCGGATTCCTCTTTCCGTAGGTTCTATCCATCCTTCGCCCCAAAGGTCTCCTCCAGCTCCTTTGAATTGAAAGGGATGAAAGAATAATTTCCCATCGACGGTCTTCATCTCCGTCTTCAGGTCTTGGCAAAGTAGGCTGTGATACTTCACCTGATCCGCTTCAACTTTTCCTTCGATGCTCCAATGAGATAACCAATCCCTGATTTTTTCAAAAGAAGCGGGAGGGTCTTCCTTCTTTTTTGGGAACAACAGGTCGAGATCGAGGTCTGGAGAGGAGATCTGAAAAGAAAGCCATCTGCCCCCTCCTGGCAGAAGAGATTGAGACCGGGGAATTCCGCCGGAAGCCGCGAGCTGGGAGTCCCCCATCTTTCCCTTTCCTTCGAACCGAAATTGTTCAGGGGAGAGAAGTAAAGAACCTTCGATATGGGAAAGAGGAAGAGCAATACTTCGATAGCGGAAAAAAACCCTTCTCAGCCTGATCTCACCTTCTTTCAGGGAGGCGATCCAATTCTCCGTCCGTCCGAGCCATCTCATGCGAACCTCTGCCTCTCCAGTGAGTTCCTGAATTCCATCGATGGAGCTTCGAACCTGATCCGGAAAGAAGGGGGACTGGAGGAGGGAGGGGAGATAGCTCAGATCAATGGAACCGTTTGTAGAGAGTCGAACAATCCCTTCTTTTACAGACCCATCCAATGTCAGAAAGGAATTCCCGGATTGGACTTTCATTCTCGTAAAACTCACGCCGAGGTTGGAAAATGAGAGAGTCCCGTCCCTAATGGTGAGCGGGGAGAAGACTCCTTTTAGAAGAAGGTCGGCCTCCTTAGGCATCAATTCCCCTTCATAGGAGAAAGGCCGATGACCTCTGAGTCTTCGCCCTTTAAATGAAAATGAGCTTACTCCTGAGAGGCCCTCAACGTCTTTTGCTTTCAGTCGAATTTCTTCTGGAAAGAGTGGGCCTCGGGAAAGGGCGAAGAGATTTTTCAGATCCATCCTGCCTCTCGCCATGATCTCGAGAGGCCCGGACGCTTCACCATGGTTCCATGACCCATTCATGAGCAACGATGAATCTCCAAATTCTACCTTCACTCCCGACCATTGAAGATCCTCGTTAGAGAGGTCTATCTTTCCTTCTCCGATCGAGACCGGGAACGGAATTTGGCGATGGGTAAAGTGAACCTTCGAAAGATAATAAGATCCTTGATGTTGAAAACGGAGCGGAGGCTTCAGATCCCCTCTGGCGGTGAGACGATATACGGCCCTCCCTGAAAGGACGGAGATAGGTGAAAAGACCTTAGAGAGATCGTCAGAGAATCCCTCTGTTTTGGCAAAGGAAGAAAGGTCCATCAAATCCAATCGGCCTTCGCAAGAGACCCGAAGGGTGGGAACAAGGAGAAGTCGATAGAAGATTCCATTGGCTCGGTCAATGCGGGAATGAAAGATCTTTCCACCCACCTCTTTTAAATGGAGATGCCCCTCTTCAAAGAGGAGATTTCCTCTGAGATCTTCCAGATGAGGAAGATCCCATGGGAGTTTCAATCGGACCTTGTCCAACTTCATCTCAACGGATAAGGTATGGGCATGTTGAAGTTGGTCGCAATGTTCAATTTCAGGCATCTTTCCTGAGAGCTTGACAGAGATGATCTGGACGGGACCCCTTCCTTCCCCACGAAAAAGGCGATCCGATACATCCGGAGTAATGATTCGATAGGGAATGAGCCTCTTCGCTTCCGAGAGGTCGAACGGACCGCTTCGGGCCTCTGCCTCCAAACCCATCTCCTTAGATCCGATCTCATAAATCTTTCCTTTCGCCTGTACCCATATTTCAGGGAGTTCGAGCAAGATTTGAGGGATCTTGATCTCTTTCAGGTGATAATCGACATCGAGGTCAAGGTTCACCCACTTCGGGGTTAGAACATAAGCAAAGACCTGCGGATAGTCGAAGATCACCTCCCTTAACTTCATCTTGACAGAGGTCTTGAAGGTTCCTGAAAAATCCCTTTGATAATGTCCGTTCAGGTCGAGCATCCCTGATATTCTTTTCATGGGTAGCAAGGTTTTGAGATAAGGCCAGAAATGAGCGGTGTCAATCCCCTTGATCTCTGCCTTCCCTTTAACGGTTCCCTTTGAGAGATCCATCTCCTCGGAAATATTCTGAAGGGTTCCTGAGAGGGAAAAATGGCCTTCTTTCTTGGGATGGCCGATCTTCCCGCTGATGTGAAATGCAAAGGGTTGACGATAGGCGACCTCTGAGAGAAGAAGATTGAAGGACCTTATTTCTGTGACCAGAGGTGAGTCGCCGAGGCTTTCATCCGAAAAAGTGAGCTCTCCATCTCTGAGGTTCAAGGAACCTCCGAAGAGGGTGGAGAGGGTCTGAAGCATCTTCTGCTGGGAAGATTTCAGCCCCTCTTTGGTCAGAGGGGCATCGATAAAATTGAATCGCCCCTTTTCATCCCTGTGAAGGCGAAACACCGGCCCATCGAGAACGACGCGCTTCCATTTAATCTTCCTCTGAAGGAGGGGAAAAATCCTCGCCTTCAAAATTAGCCTTTTGGACTGAAGGAGATCGAATCCCTGTGATCGATCCCTTACCCGAAAGTCTTCAAAAGTGATACCGATGCCACCCCACAAACTTATCTTTGCCTGACCAATGGTGACTTCCCGGCCGAGATGGAGGGTCAACGATTTTTGAATGATATTCCGATAGAGGTTGGGGTCGATGAGATAATTGATCGATAAGAGAAAGAAGATCCCAACGACAATAATAGGGATCAGTATCCAGAGAAAAGACCACTTCTTCCGACGAACCATTAGTTTCTTTACACCCAAAGTTCGAAGTAATGAGTGAGGGAGGAAAGTCATTTACGGATAAGTTCTAATTCTTCTTGTTACTTTTCTCCGAACTCCCAACTCCGAACTATCTATTACTTTGTTTTGATAGCATGGGCTAACGTGAGAACATCCACCCTTTTTGCCCCTCCGGCCAGCAACACCTTCGAGCATTCATTAACCGTGGCGCCTGTTGTATAAACATCATCCACCAAAAGAATCGACTTCCCCTCCACTTCCGCCCTCGCAATCATCTGGAAGGTCCCTCGCACCCCCTTCTCTCTCTCTACGCCGCTGAGCTTGACTTGAGGGACGGTGGGTTTCTTCTTTCGAAGAATCCTCCTTCGGTAAGGGATCCCTGTCCGACGGCTCAACTCCTTTACGAGGAGGAGGGCTTGATTGAAACCCCGTTCTCTTAATCGCTCTTTGTGCAACGGGACAGCGATCAGAAGGTTGAAAAGATCCGGGCCCCAATAGCGGTAAAACCCTTCGGCCATCCATTTCGCAAAGAGAACACCGAGGTACTCTTTCCCCTCATATTTCCACTGATGGATCGCCTCCTGGAGAGATCCTTCGTAAGATCCTAAGGCCCTCGCCATCGTAAAATATCTTTTCCTGGCCAGACATGCGCCACATGGATGGCTAGTGATCTCCTGCGAGATGAAAGGGGTTCCGCAGACGGAACAGAATGGGGGCTTGATCCAGCGGATCTCCGAATGGCAATCCGAGCAGAGCCTCTGTTGCCCCTCCCTCAAGAATCTCTTGCAACAGGGGCATTGAGAAGGAATGCAGAACTGAAAGAGTCTTTCAGCAAAGGAGAGCATTCATTTCAGATTCAAAGATCTGCCTTCATCAGGCATCCAGGGGGGAAGTGGGCTCATTCGGAAAAAGGAGAGGCAGGTGAGGGGACAACCGAACCAGCATCTTCTATAACTTCGCTTTCTCCAGTGTGGTTAAACAAGGAACACAATACTTTGCCACCGGCCGAACTTCAAGCCTTTTCAAACTGATCGGCCCCTCGCACTCCTCACAGATGCCATAGGTCCCGGTCGCAATGCGATCGAGCGATTCATCCACCTCTTGAAGCCTCATTCGTTCATTCTCATTCAGGCTGAGCAAGATCTGTTTGTTATAGATATTGGCGGCCTCGTCCCCAATGTCCTGAATCCCATCCTGCCCCATCTCCTTCGAGGATTCATCGATCTGTTTGACCTCTCCGACGATCTGTTCCCGCTCCTTGAGAAGAATCTGTTTAAATCGTGCAAGGGCCTTCTTATCCAATGTTTTTTTTTGATCTGATGGGTCTTTCGCCAAAATCCACTCCTTTTTACAGATCGATCCGCGGGGCATCGATCCACAGCCCCTCAAGGTCATAGAACTTTCTTATCGGTTCCAGAAAGATATGGACGACCACATCCTCAAAATCGAGCAAGATCCACTTTCCCTCAAGCGTTCCCTCTTGGCCGAGAGGCCGAATCCCTTTCTTTTTGAGGTCCTCCTCGATCGCTTGGGCAATGGCCTGTACCTGGCGATCCGACTTGCCGCTACAAAGGAAAAAGTAGTCGGTGAAGGAACTGAGTCCTTTCAACTCCAGAAGGACCGGGTCTTGGGCCTTCTTTTCAACGGCTGCCTTCAAGCAGAGTAGGGACTTTGTCTTCGAACCGGTGGCCATATCCTCCTAAGAAATAGTTTTGAGTGATGCATTATAACAGAAAAAATGGTGATAACAAATAAAAAATCACGACCCGCGAGCTCATCGGTTCTTCCGATACAGTCCATGTTCTTTCGCATAGGCTTCCACCCCGGCAGGGATCAGATACTTCACAGACTCCCCTCTTTCGATCAACTCCCGGACTTTTGTTGAAGAGATATCCAGAAACCTGATCTCCTTAAAGTGGAGGGTGTGGCCCGAAGTATGGATCCATGCCTTGATCTCGTGATCATATCGAAATGCGGAAACCAAGGCCTCAGGGAGTTGAGCGTGGAGAGGACTCTTCCCAAATCCAGGCCGTGTCATCACGATGAAATTTGAGAAGGAGAAGAGGCGTTGAAATTCCTTCCAGGTCTCGATCTCCACAAATGCATCCCTTCCCAAGATGAAGAACAATGAGGTATTCTCATCTCTCTCTCGAAAATACTGGAGGGTGTCAATGGAGTAGGATTTCCCTGGCCGATCAAGCTCAACACTGGAAATCGAAAAACAGGGATTTGTCATGATGGCAAGTTTCACCATCTCCAGCCGGTGTCTCGCCTCGATGACCTCCTCTGTGGCTTTATGGGGTGGGATGGCTACCGGGATGAAGACCACCTCTTGAAGACCGAAGGCCTCCCGGACCTCCTCCACTCCCCTGAGATGGCCCAAATGGATTGGATTGAAGGTCCCCCCAAACAGGCCAACCTTTCTGTTTGCCACCTCTAACCCTCTCTCTATCTCTGCCTCCGCCTTATCGTATAAAATCAAAATTTCAAATGACAAAGCTTCCCGCTGAGGCGGGATCAAATCAAATCCAAAGCTCAAATATCAAATATTTTTCTTTTTTGAACTTTGACATTCATTTGACATTGGGATTTTGACATTTGAAATTCTTATCCTCTAATCTGCCCTTCTCCATAAACAATAAATTTCGTGGTGGTCAGCTCCTCCAACCCCATGGGACCAAAAGCGTGAAGCTTGGAGGTGCTGATCCCGATCTCAGAACCCAGGCCCAACTCAAATCCGTCATTGAACCTTGTGGAGGCGTTGACCAAGACGCAAGAGGAATTGACCTCTCTTAAAAACCTCTGTGCATTCTGATAATCAGAGGTGATGATTGCTTCAGTATGAAGAGAGCCATAGGTCGCAATATGATCGATCGCCTCTTCGATCCCTCTAACGACTCGGATCGAGAGGATGAGGTCTAAATACTCCTGGGACCAATCCTCCTCCTTCGCCTCTCTCGCGTCAGAAAGAATCTTCCTTGTGCGGGGACATCCCCGAAGTTCCACCCCTTCCTTCACAAGGACCTTTGCGATCTTGGGAAGGAAACGCACTGCCACCTTTTCGTGGACCAATAGGGTCTCCATGGCATTGCACACCCCGGGCCTCTGGACTTTGGCATTGAGGCAGATCTGAGTCGCCATCTCCAGATCAGCGCTCTCATCTACGAAGACATGGCAGACTCCCTTATAATGTTTGATGACCGGAATCTTTGAGTGGGTCATCACGAAACGGATCAACTCTTCCCCTCCCCGTGGGATGATGAGGTCGATCTCGTCCTTAAGCTGAAGCATCTCTTTGATGGCTTCTCTCCCCTGATGAGACAAGATCTGTATCGCCTCCTGCGGAATTCCAATCTTAACAAGGGCTTTTTGAAGGATTTGCCCTATGGCTTGATTAGAGTAAAAGGCCTCCGAACCTCCTCTCAGCATGACGCTATTGCCCGATTTGAGACAGAGCCCTGCCGCATCGGCTGTCACATTCGGCCTCGATTCGTAGATGATTCCAATGACACCGATGGGAATTCTCATCCTTCCAACCATGAGACCATTTGGCCTTCTCCGCATCCTGACCACCTCGCCCACGGGATCAGGAAGACGGGCCACTTCACGAAGCCCTTCTGCCATCCCCTGGATGACGGCAGGGGTCAATCTCAACCGGTCCATCATGGATCGGGAAAGGCGTGCCTTCTCCCCAACAGCCAGATCCTTCTCGTTCTCTTCAATCAGCAGATCCCTTCCCCGCTCCAGATCATCTGCCATCTCGCACAACGCCTTATTCTTTATGTCGGTGGAAAGCCGGACCAGTTGATAAGAGGCCTCCTTGGCCTTCTTGGCCATCTCCCTCATCTCTCGCTTGAGATCTCTATCTACCAACCGCATAAAAAACGCTCCAAAAGGCTAAAACCTCGGCTCTTTGCAAAATCGCCCTTATGGGATACTGGTCCCGCCAAGGGCAGGACTGGAAAAGTTTTAGAGCGGAAACCTTTTACAGGATCATTCAGGAGGCTCAAAAAGTATTGCAGCGCCTTTTTCACTTTCTCCATTCCAATACTATAAAATACAAAAGACCGTATTCGAAAACTTTGGAAGTCCTGCCCTTGGCGGGAACCAGAGGCCAATCCCATACTAGGTATGCTCTCCTTCATAGCACTACCAAATCGTCCCGATGGATGATTTCGTCAGAATATTTATAGCCTAAGGCCATTTCAATCTGTTCGGTCTTCAGGCCTTTGATCCTCTCCAGTTCATTCGCGCTATAGTTCACCAAACCTCTCGCAAACTCTTTTCCTCTGGGGCCGAGGCACGAGACAGGGTCTCCTCGATCGAATGCCCCCCTGACCTTCACAACGCCCGATGGAAGCAGACTCTTCCCCTTCTGGACGATGGCTTTCTTGGCCCCTTCATCCACGACCACATCCCCCTTTGGCTTCAGGTTGAACGCAATCCAATGCTTCCGGCTGCTCAAGGCCTCCTTCTTGGGGAGGATCAGTGTCCCAACCTCCTTTCCCTTAAGGATCTGGTGGAGAACCCCTTCCTTGGTTCCGCATGCAATCACCGTGGGGATTCCAAAACGAGCAGCCTTTTTAGCGGCCTGGATCTTGCTGACCATGCCTCCGACGTTCCATTCACCATCCGTATCCCCGATCACCCCACCCATATCTCGGTCGACGTCTTCTACAAGTGAAATACAGCGGGCCTGAGGATCATATCTGGGGTCTGCATCACAAAGACCCTCAATGTCCGTCAGGATGATGAGAAGATCAGCCTCCATGAGGTTGGTAATCAGGGCCGAGAGGTTATCATTATCGCCGAATTTGATCTCATCCACCACGACGGTATCATTCTCATTGATGATCGGGATGATCCCGAGTCCGAGAAGGGTCAACAAGGTATTCCGGGCATTGAGGAATCTCCTGCGGTGGCTCAGGTCATCGTGAGTGAGAAGGATCTGGGCGACCATCTGCTGATATCGTGAAAAGTGGTCTTCGTAGATCTTCATCAAGCGACTTTGGCCCACGGCTGCTGTGGCCTGTTTTTGCGTGATGGATTGCGGCCGTGTTTTATAACCCAACTTCTCCATTCCCGCAGCAATCGCCCCAGAGGAGACGAGAACGATCTCATAACCTTTGCGCTTCAGATCCGAAATCTCTTTGGCCAGATGAGAGAAGACCTCATGGTGGAGCCCTTTCTCCACGGAGGCCAAAATGCTGGAGCCCACTTTGACCACGATCCTTCTCGCTTTACCAAGTGTCTTTCTACGGATATCTTTACCCTGTTGTTGCATTAAATTGGCCTCTCGGAATCAATACCATACCATTCGCTTAAACGCTCAAATAGCGACCTTTAGTAAGTATCATCAAAACGGTTGAAGTGACCTCTTAATAATGGTGTCCAATTAATTTAGCCGGACCTTTATGCAACAATAGGGTTTACTGGCCATCGCTCCTATCCAAAATCGATTCCAACGCCTGAGACACTGCTTCCATCAACCTTTCGACCCCCTCTCCCGTTTTGCCGGAGATCATATAGAGCCGATGCCCTATCCTATCAAATTCTTTCTCAATTCCTTCCGCTCTTTCTCGAACTGCTGGGAGATCAATCTTGTTGAGTACAACGATCTGAATCTTCTCGCTCAGGGAAGAGTGGTAGGCCCTCAATTCATGGTTGAGGGCATGGAAATCGTTGACCGGATTGCCTGAATGTCCTTCGGAGATATCTAAGAGATGGACAAGGAGACGCGTCCGCTCCACATGTCGCAGAAAGGTCAATCCAAGTCCTGCACCTGAGGAGGCGCCTTCGATCAATCCTGGAATATCGGCCACCACAAAGGGTCGATGCTCCTCACTGACCACCACTCCCAAATTGGGAACAAGTGTGGTAAAGGGATAATCCGCGATCTTAGGTCTGGCAGAGGATATCTGGGAGAGAAAGGTTGACTTTCCTGTGTTAGGATAACCGATGAGGCCCACGTCGGCCAGGAGCTTCAGTTCGAGTCGAAGGTGACGCTCCTGTCCTATCTCACCCTTTTCAGCACGGCGGGGAGCGCGCAGCGTGGGCGTGGCAAACCGGGCATTTCCCCGACCGCCCCGACCCCCTGCTGCAGCAACGAATCGTTGGCCATCAAACAGGAGGTCCTGCAATACCTCCCCCGTCTGATCATCTCGAACAAGGGTGCCGACAGGAACACGAACGATAAGATCCTTCCCATCCCTTCCTGTCTGGTCTTTTCCTTTGCCGTGGGTTCCTCTTTGAGAGCGGAATGGTTGTGGATAGGTCAAATCGAGAAGGGTGGAAAGTTGAGCATCTGCCCGAAGGATCACTTCCCCACCTTTCCCCCCATTACCGCCGTCTGGACCTCCTCTTGGGACAAAACGTTCTCTTCGAAAACTGACACACCCATTTCCGCCGTCGCCCGCCTTTACCCGGATCCTGACTTCATCCACAAACTTCATCTTCGCGCCGTTAGTCCCGCCTTGCGGGATAAAAGTGGGAATTAGCCGGCTTCAGAATTCAAATATCTCTCAGAGAAAGCGAGGGTTAAAGCCCTCTCGTTTCTAACGGGGTTCGCCGATCGCAGGCCAAGGGAGGTTAAAGAACCTGGGCGTGGACACTCACCTGCTTTTTATCTCTTCCCTTCTTCCCGTATTTGACGATCCCATCAATTTTAGCAAAAAGGGTATAGTCCTTCCCCAGCCCGACATTCTCTCCAGGATGAATCCGAGTCCCTTTTTGACGGACCAGGATGTTGCCTGCCTGGACCCATTGCCCGCTAAATCGTTTGACACCCAAGCGCTGCCCTGAACTATCCCTGCCGTTCCGAGAACTTCCTCCTGCCTTTTTATGCGCCATAACAATCTCCCCAAAAAACAGAAATTCAAATGTCAAACCCCGCAAAACCCTTTGGCATTTGAGCTTTGACATTTGACATTTTGATTAGGTTAAGGAGATATCATTCACCTTCAGATAAGTATAGGTCTGACGATGTCCCTTAAATCTACGGTAGTTCTTCCTCTTCTTCATCTTATAAGTCATCACCTTTTTACCCTTGACCTCCTGAACGATCTCACCCATGATCACCGCATTGGTCAGATAAGGAGTCCCCACCTGAACCTGAGCTTCCTGGGATACCATCAAGACATTTTTTACCTCGACTTGATCCCCCACTTTTCCCTTCAGCTTCTCTACACGGATGGTATCCCCTTGGGAGACCCGGTACTCTTTCCCTCCGGTCTTAATTACTGCATACATTAGACGCCTCCGAACTGAATTAATTGTCGAATATTAATCGATTTTTGACTCATTGTCAAATTTCTGTTTTCTTTCTTACTTTGCACTTTGTGGCTTAATTTTTACGCCATGCGCTTCGCGCCATGCGCTACCTGTCGTCCGTAGTCCAGCAAGGCGGGACGTAGGAGGATGCGTGCATTTGAAAATGGCCAACTTTTTTATGGATAACACCAGGCTTCCTGGCAAAAGGTTCATTACAACTGAAGCATTTTCCGAAGCATTGTCTTTAAGGAATTAATCTGTGAAGCAGGCAATGTCCCTAATTGTTTTACTATATATCGTTTTTCAATTGTGGCTTGTTT
>Ga0299912_10001062_pt1 | contig 22239 bp, 22 predicted proteins | sample RVTome_2_FD_207667 | JGI IMG/M metagenome (GOLD analysis project Ga0299912, IMG submission 207667) | Soil microbial communities from uranium-contaminated site in the Upper Colorado River Basin, Wyoming, United States - RVT95D214 (version 2) ... | reverse complement strand
CATAGGTTACCTGGCAAAAACTCCATACTCTGAGGACGTTATGAATCTCCGACTCTTCTACCATTGTTGAGGAATGCAACGTGAGAAGATACCAGCCTTTTGACTCCAGTTCAACTTCAAAATGTCTGTCCTCCGCTGTTACTTGGACTATTTTTAAGATGTCATCATCTACATTCATGAATTGCCTTCTAATGACTAAAAGAACTGTAACTCCATCGGGTATATTGTGCATCAGATCAATCTGGAGCGTAGCGTTATCTAACGGAGTATAGAGACTCAAATTGAGTTCTGAGACATGATTTTCAACATTAGATAATATTACATGTGAAGCAACCTTGGTGTCAGGGCGTCTCTGAGTATAATACATGAGTTCAGAGAGCCCATGATACACGAAGACTTCATAAGACAAAGCCTGTATCTCCGCCTCTTTTTCTCCAAGAATTAGAGCTCTGTTCTGTAGATTTTCAGCTAGTGTTATATTTTGACTGGATAAAACAAATATCAAAATTAACGCGGTGATCTGGAAGACTTTAAAAATATAGTTAAAGCTAACTCTGCTGTGAGAAGGCCGTAACTTCTCAACATTCGACATGGTTTTTATAGCGGCTTCACCGAATGGTGCGAGCCTATACTTTGAGTCTTCTTTCGAGATCAACTCTCCCAAACAATCGAGATGATAGGTAAGATGAGAACTGGATATCCCAAGTTCCTCCAACAATCCTGTAAAAGACAATTTCTCTTTAGATAACCTCACAAGTATCTTACGCCTCACATTATGGCGCAACGCATTAAACATAGTAGAATAGGTTTCATCATCTGATTGCTTCATATCTGATCTGTTTAAACCATTAAAGGCTCATTTGATAAGTGTTTTTAATAAATGACATTAACAAAAAGTCAAAAACACGCTCTGTTAAGAAATTTTGACCCGAAACCACGTGATTAAAACTATTCTAGTCAAGTTTTTTTGATAAAAAACCTTATTTTCAGCATTCTTCCTAAAATAAACAGAAAAATTGACTGATATCAATTATCTTGGTCTGATTTACATTTCAGGAGGCTTATCCCTGCTCGTACTAATGAGTATAGGCTTCGTTTTAACATACATGATGGAAGGGTTTCCCAACTTTGCTCACACGAGTCACGCTGCGATAGGTGCGATAATCAGTTTCATATTGACTCGATTCTTCTTATTCAATCCATACCACACATTCCCCCTCTCGGCGGTCATCGGTGGAATAATGGGTGTCATTCTTTACCTCAGTATCGTGAAGCCAATCAGACGACAAGGTAAAGACCAAGAGATTCGGCTAACATTTGTTTTTCTAATTATCGCATGGATGTTTCCGTCTCTAGTCGCTATTTTCAATTACTGGACCCGGTATTATGCAAATGTCCCTGCATGGGGATTCGCGTTGAATTGGTACGATTACGAAATATATGGCGTATCTGGCATATCGTGGTTTAGCACTCTCACTTGTCTGGCTTCGATTATCGGCTTTCCATATTTCCTATCAAAAACTAAACTAGGATTATCTTTGAGAGCCACTGCGGAAAACGAAGAACTCGCAGCAGTGTTAGGAATAAACACAAACCGGGCGCACATCACCAGTTGGTTCATTGCTGGTGCATTGACGGCTCTTGTTGGAAGCATGTACACAGTGCATGGATACGTCGATGTTTCTGGATTAGATGGTATGATAATTCAGGTGATGAGCGGCGTCGTCTTGGGTGGGCTCAATATTTATGGGGCAATAATAGGACCAATACTAGTGTATATATCGCAGATCGTGATCAAAAACCTGCTCTACCAAATTTTTGGATTGACATTTGATATGTGGGAGCCTCTAATCCCTATTGTGTTTCTATTAATAGTGTTAAACATATTCCCTGAGGGAGTAATGGGAAGGAGAAGAAAAAGGCAAGCATAGCCTTGACCGATTGTGATGCAACCGCACCCACCTACTGTTTATCGTATGTCTTTTTCGCTTAAGGATCTAGGCCGTACCCACCTGCCTCAGGTTGTCCTCCCTGCGCAGCCCAAAGCACTCCACAGGAGCCGCTCTAAAGCATCAGTCGGCCCCGCAGTCATCTTATAACCCTAGACCCACAACACTATTTCAGGTGACAAAATGGTTCAATTAGCCGAGGTGAGCTGGACGGACGCCGAGAAGCTGTTCAGGGAGTGCGACACGGTGATACTGCCGGTTGGGAGCACCGAGCAGCATGGGCCGCACAACCCCCTGGGCACAGATCATCTGATAGCCGCAGCCTTCAGCAAGGCCGTGGGCGACAGGACCGGCGTACCCGTCCTGCCCGTCGTGCCCGTGGGCATCAGCGAGCACCACAGGCAGTTCCCGGGCACCCTGTGGGTTCCGCCGGACGTCTTCAGGGACTACATGCTATCCGTGGCCCTGGCCGCATCCAGCCACGGCCCCAGAAAGATACTGTTCTTCAACGGCCACGGCGGAAACACGGCGGCCCTCGTGGAGGTGGCCGGGGCGCTGCGCCGTGACTACGACGTCTTCGCCGCTGTCCTCATGACGTTCCCCCCCGGCGTAGACGGCCACGCCGGCTCCAAGGAGACCAGCATGAACCTGCTCTACCACGGCCACCTTGTGAAGATGGACCGCGCCGTCGACCAGACCCAGAACACCCACCTGGGGACCCTGCCCATGACGGGCATCGGCGGCCTGGGCCCCATGCAGTTCCCCTGGGACACCGTAGACCTGACCCCCACAGGCGTCCTAGGCGGAGCAGGCAAGAAGATCACATCCACCACAGCCACCAGGAAGACCGGGGAAGAGATCATGAAGCCCTTCACAGATGAGGTCGTGAAGCTTGTGGAGGCCATAAAGGCGGCTGACGCAGACGAGCTCCTCTCCAAGCCCCACAAGGGTTGAGGAGAGCCTTGACGAAGCCCCTGCCCCGGCTGACCCAGCGCCTGCTCCTGGCCGCCAACGTGTTCACCGTCATCGTCGTCGTAGCCGACCTCTTCTACCTCACCAACATGATCACCGTGGACCTGCCGTCCTTCACCTTCCTCAACCTGCTGGTGCTGGGCCTGGGCCTCTGGTCGTTCAAGGTGAAGAGGGACCTGAAGGCCAGGATGTCTCAGCCAAAGGACGAGACGACTGAGGGGCCCAAGGAAGGGTAGCCTCGGCCGGGGCGCCCGAGTTATATATTCAGCTGAGCCTTTAGTGAGCCGTGGAGCTCGCCCTAGCCGATGCCGCGGTGAACGCCTTCACCATAGCCCTCCTAGGTTTAAGCTACACGATGATCCTCAGGTCGGAGGGATTCCCTCACCTATGGCTGATCAACTTCATGCCCATAGGCGCATACACGTCGTTCATCATCTCGGAGTTGTGGCGCGCCTCGCCGTACCTTGGGGTCCCGGCTGGTTTTATCCTGGGCGGCGCACTGGGCCTCGCCTGCCATGTCCTTGTTTACAGGAGGCTCCGCGCGGTCAACGCAGGGCCGGTCTACATGACGCTGGGGGGCCTCGGGTTGGGAATCCTCGCAACGTCCGGTGTGGGCATCCTAGCCTACTGGCTGATGGAGCAGTATTCCATGTACACAATGGGCTTCTCCCTCAGGGATCACGACTTCACTCTATACGGTGTGAACGGTGCGGTCTGGGTTACGGCTCTATTTGGTATACTCGTGGCCGCCTCAACGGTGTGCGTTCTCAGGACGAAGGCGGGCGTAATCTGGAGGGCCTTCACGGAGGACCCATCGTTGCTGCAGGTCTGCGGCTTCGACCCGGGTAAGGTTAGGGCCGCCTCGTGGTTCATTGCGCACGGGCTAGCCGCGTCGCTCGGCTCTCTCTACTCCATTTATCATCAGGGCCAGCCTACCATGGGGTACGGATATTTGGCGGCTATGGCGCTGGCTAGTATACTTGGGGGCGAGACTCTAACAGGAAGCCTCGTCGCCGGCCTGGGTGTGGGCTGCTTCAACTCCCTCGTCTTCGGCTCAATCGGCGCGATCAATGGGGACTACTTCTACTACGAGTTGAAGTTCGCCGCTCAACCCGTCATCATATGGGTTGCCCTGTGGTTTAAGGAGCGCATAGATAGGTTCTTCGAGGGCTGGGCCTAGGAAGATTTCTCACCGGGCTCAGGGTCCTCGCTTTCCTTGGGACCCTTCTTTACCTTCCTCTCCTTCTCGGCCCGCTCCTTCTCCTGCTCCAGCTCCTCGATGCGCTTGACCAGCTTCTTCAGGTTCCTCTTGTTCCTGAGGAGCGCCACGTACTGGTCCACCTCCAGGAAGTCGAAGAAGGGCCCGTATATGCCCATGTAGAACTCGGCGAACATGCTTGTGAGGGGGCCGCCGCTCTCCAGCAGCATCCTGCCCATGAGACCCAGGCCCCGCTTGACGAAGGCGTTGGCTAGCTTGTCGATGATCTCCGCCTCCTTCTCGGGGGGCAGGTCCTGCCAGTGTTGCCACTCGACGGTCATAGAAGTATAATAAAATAAAAGGGTAGGTATTACTCTTCTGGTGTCAGCTTCTCCAGGAGCCCCGCCTTGTCCATGTACATGACCAGGGCGAGGACGAGGACCATGCTGCCCAGAAGGTACGGAGTCTTCCAGTCGGGTATGGTGTAGCTCTGCAGGAATCCGATGACCAGGCCGAGCCTGCCCATGAAGGTCTGCGCGAAGACGGTTCCGAAGGCTATGTAGAGTAGGTACTCGCCGAACTTGGCGCTCATCCCCAGGGCCCCCTCCATCTCTATGGTGTAGAAGAAGAAGGTGAGCATGAAGATGACGCATATGACGATGGTCCAGTTGTATAGGAGCGTCTGTGTGCCGCCTGTGAAGAGGGGCACGATGGTCGCGGATATCTGCTGTATGAATCCTGTGAAGATTATGGTGCGTAGGCTTAGGCCGAACTGGGCGCCCAGCACTATGGCTATTGGGAGCCTGGCCACGTAGCTGTACTTGGGGTGGACCCTCAGCAGCATCATTGCGCCTAGCAGGATGCTGAACAGGAGGACCCAGTCCCCCGCCATTATGTTGACGATGCCCGTCTTCCAGATGTAGTCTATGTTCCAGATTATGGTGAGGCCGGTGGCGAAGCCGATGTAGCTCTCCTCAGCCAGGGCGTAGAGCGGGCTGCTCTTCCCGTAGAGCGTGCTGAACATGCTCATGGCCAGGAAGGTGCCCACCGCCACGACAGATATCTCTATGAAGTCAACCATTTATTTTGCCTCCTTGTCAACCTTCATCTGCTGCTGCCTCGTGTAGCCGAAGTAGCCAACGTTGCCGACGAGTATGAAGATTATCAGCATGTAGTGTCCGAATGAGAAGCCGTCCATGGCCGTGAGGCCCGGTCCGGGGTGCCCTATGAGGAACTCCAGCTCGGCGCCCCCCCTCATGCTCTGGAGGAGGGCCAGTAGGATGCCCGAGTCCAGGTAGGGCTTCTCGGAGGCGATCATGACTCCTATGCAGTTCATTATCATGGGTGTCCCCCTGAGGGCGTAGTGGTTCACAAGGTAGCTTGTTGCTATGCCTGTTGTGAAGTCGGCTATCATGTCCCAGTCCTCCCAGTCGTCGATCTCGTCCAGGAAGGTGCCGGCTATGGGCCGGCCGAGCCAGTCCTGGGTGACGACGCCGTGGAAGTCCTGGGCGCCCGCGGCCACCGCGGCCTCGTTAGGGAATATGTATCCGAGGATGACGTAGTCCCTGCCGTACTGGTAGTCGTTGGCCGTCATCTCGGCTTGGACGGCCTTGACGATGAGGTCAGGTATGACGGTGGCCTCCACGTGGGCGACCCCGAAGCACACCCTGGCGTGCTTCTCAACGAGTACGCGCATCGTCGCTATGATGCCGCTCTGGATCTCGTTGTAGCCGCTGAACTCCGTGTTCAGGGTGAAGAAGACCTTGTCTCCGGGCTGCACCGTCTGCAGCACCTGGTAGTACTGCCTGGTGTCCGGGCTGACGCTGATGGGCATGCCTATGGGGCGCAGTAGGGGCCCCACCATGACTAGGAAGAGGGCCAGGTACACGTAGCGCCTGTCGTACTCCGCCATCCACCTGAGTATTCCGCCGCTGTCTTTGGCCATCACTTTTCCTCCTTGCTTATGCCGAGGACGCTCGGCTCGTTGCCCAGTATCACCCTGACGCCGAAGACTATGGCGCCCACGGTGACGCTGATTAGGAACATCCTGCCGGCGGCCATGGCGAAGGTGCTGCCCAGGTAGAGGGCGATGGGCTCGAAGCCCCCGAAGTATGCGCCTGTGAGGGGCGCCTGGTAGATGAGCACTATGAAGCCGCTGATGAGCAGCATAAGGGCCTTTGTGTTGCGGGCCCTGAAGGCGCGCGCGGCCGTGGATGCCATGTAGAAGGCCAGTATGCCGTAGTTGACCGAGCTAAGCGGGTTGACCACCGCGAACATTACCCAGTGGTAGGGCCCAGTCTCCCTACTTATGAGGCTGAAGCCGACCATGAGCACCAAGGTCAAGAGCATGTAGGCCTTGAAGTACCAGCCGCGGCTGCGCCTGTTGATGATGTTCATGCCGCGCCTGAACTGGGCTATGACGGCGAGGGCGATGGTGAAGGCGGTGACTATGCTGGTTATGGTGATGAGCTTGGTTGAGGCCGTGTTGAGCTGGGGCACGTTGAGGAAGTAGGGTAGGAACACGAACAGGAAGCTGAGCATCATGACGATTATCTGGAGCTGTCTATTCTTTAGTATCTCTGCCAATTTTTTTCGCCTCCTACGTGGATAGCAGCCGGAGCATCAGGTCGTTGCCGAGGCTCCTGGCGGCTATCCCCAGTATCATTATGGCTATCGCTAGCCACTTGAAGAGGTCCTGCACCCTGATGCTGGCCCTCTGGGACGGGTCGTCTGAGAGGTAGGCGCCCGCTGCGGGTGCCTCCTCACCGATGAGTATGTAGTCGGACGCGCATGCTAGGGCGGCCACGTTGCTTATGTAGCTGCCCGACGTGATGGTTATGGCGCCTACGGCGTTGCTGGTCTCGGCGATGTTCATGGCTTCGCTGGCGTGGCTGCCCGTCATGATGACGCTGCCTGGCCTGACGCGCTGCATGACGCCGACGTATCCGCCTATGTAGGCGTACTGCTGGCCGCTGTAGAAGGGTAGGTCGTCGGGGTTGTACTGGTCCTCGACTCCCTCCATGGTGTATGCGGTCTTGACGATCTCCTCGGCCACCGGCCTGACGATGAGGGACTGGTCGCCTCCGCCCGTAGGCACTATGAGGCGGCTGCCCGTCTTGGCTGACAGGTGCGCGACGTGGCTGAGGATGGCGAGCCCGGCCAGGGTCCAGTAGGTGAAGCCGCCTATACCGAAGCTGCAGACGACGGGCTTGCCCATCTCCGCTGATCGGCCGACGGCCTCCTCTATGGCGTCCAGGCCGGGGACTCTGCGTATGTGAACCATCTTCTTGGACTTGATGTAGTAGTATACGAGTGCTGCCATCGCGATGTTTAGTAGGAATCCGATGAATCTTCCGTCTATTATTCCGGGTACGCTGAATAGCATATTTGCCACAGTTTTCCCCGTTGTGGTAGTGTACCAATACACTATTTAATTGTTGTCAGGTTTGTGTGTGAATATTAAAAGATCGTTGGATCGTGTAGCTCGTGTTGAAGGTTTGAGGGTGGTAGTGGGAACGGATCGTGGAATATGATGGGATTATTCTTCTTCCGGGTCTCAACTGTGTCTCCCTGTGGGGGTGGAGGTGCGACGTGGACGACAGGGTCATTGGCGCCTTGGGGAGGTTGTAGGCTTGGCTGGGGTTTGGCTTAATGTTTTCCATTTAGAGGCTTGGAGCCTTTCAGGGGTGTGTGGCTGTCTGATCTGGCTAGAATGGTGTCTCATATTCTCACCATTATCTAAATCATTCAATTGATCATAATATATATTCAATGAAATAAAATGTAGCTCATGTACAAGAAATTCCTAGAAAAAATAGAGAAGGAGGTCTCAGGGCAGACAGCCTTCTCCTACCTATCGGAGATAAGCCGCTTCCACCGCGTACAGGCCAGCCCAGGCATCAGGGCCGCCGTGAACTACGCCGTCAAGACCATGAAGGACATGGGGCTGGAAGCTGAGGCACACAGCTACAGGGCCGACGGGAAAACGTATTGCTGGAGCTGCCACATCTTCAAGGAGTGGGACTGCAAGGACGCCGAGCTGAGGCTAGTAGAGCCGAGCAGCGAGGCTCGGCCCCTGGCCCTCTGGTCCGAGACCAAGCACAGCCTCATAGAGAGGAGCTTCCCCACGCCCGAGGGCGGAGTTGAGGCGGAGCTGGTGGCCCTGGACGACGGCGAGGAGGAAGCCGACTACAGGAAGCTGGACGTCAAGGGGAAGATGGTGCTGACGGGCGGCAACGTGGCCCGTGTGTACGAGCTGGCCGTCGTTCGACGGGGAGCCATAGGCATAATATTCGACGGGATGGCCACCTACCCGCCTATCCGCGTGGAGGGCGACCTGGACGACGCCCTCCAGAGGGGCCGCTCAGGAGGCTGGACGGGGGACGAGCAGCCATGCATAGGCTTCGTCGTGTCCCCCAGGACGGGGAGGTGGCTGAGGGGCCTCGTGGAGAAGCAGAGGCGCAGTAAGAAGCCTGTGAGGGTGTGGGCGAACGTGGAGTCCAGGTTCTACAGCGGCTCCGTCGAGAACGCCGCGGCCCTCATCCCAGGTGAGACTAGGGAGGAGGTGACGGTGGTGGCTCACATCTGCCACCCTCAGGGCTACGCCAACGACAACGCGTCGGGCTGCGGGGCCGCCATGGAGGCCGCGAGGGCGCTTCAGAGGCTCATATCCAGGGGGGACCTGCCCAGGCCCAGGCGAGGCATAAGGTTCACCCTCGTCCCTGAGATGGGCGGCTCCTTCGCGTGGCTCGCTGAGAACGAGGACAGGATCAAGGACATGGTGGCGGCCGTCAACCTGGACATGGTGGGGGAGAACCAGGACCTGTGCGGGGGACCGTTCGCGGTGGTGAGGACGCCCGACTCGCTGCCCTCTTATGCTAACCTGCTGATGGAGAAGCTGCTCGACGAGGTGAAGATCGGGACCAAGGGGATCGGCGGAGCCGGGGTCCCCATCATCAAGTACGCCGTGACGCCCTTCTCGGGGGGCAGCGACCACTACATCTACTCGGATCCATCGGTGGGGGTCCCGTGCGTGGGCCTGGCTCAGTGGCCGGATAAGTTCTACCACACGAGCTGGGACACCCTCGACAAGGTGGACCCCCAGATGCTTCGCAGGGCGGCCGTCATGACGGCGACCTACGCCTACTTCATAGCGAGCATGGGCGTCGGGGAGGCGACGTGGCTCGCCTCGGAGGTCTACACTGGCGTCAAGCGGGGCCTGGCGGAGCTGGCTCAGAGGAAGACGACGGAGGCCATTCAGAGGGCTGAGGGCAAGGACTATTGTGGTAGGCTGCTCGCCGAGGGTCTGGCTGCGACTAGGAGGGCTCTGGACTATGAGCTGGACAAGGGCATCAAGACCGTCGAGTCCGTGAGCGTCTTCTCGGGAGGCGATCAGGGCTACCTGGCCTACAAGAGCCAGTTAACATCGGAGCTTGAGGACGCGGCCAAGAGAGCGATGAGGGACGCCAAAAGGGCGATAGCTGAGTACGGGAAGACGGTGGGGGTAGAGGAGCTCCCAAGGGCGAAGAAGAGCTACATGAAGAAGAGTGAGAAGCGCGCATCAAAGATCGTCCCGAGGAGGACCTACAGGGGCCCCGTCTCCCTGGCGGGCTACACCCACATGCCTTGGTACTATAAGCTGTCGGCGGAGGACAGGGACGCTCTGTGGAAGCTGGGTAAGGACCACCCCGATGCGCGTAGCTACGGTAACATCGCCGTGTACTGGGCTGACGGTAAGAGGAGCCTGCTGGACATCTCGAGGCTGGTCGAGATGGAGGCGGGAGCGACTGACCTTGAGTACCTGGCGGGGTACTTTGAGCTGTTGAGGAAGCTGAAGCTTCTGGAGTACTGACGCCGGGAGAAAGGTCTCTCTCGTCTACCCTCCTTTTTTAAACCACTCTATTACGGCACACGCTCGCCGCAGGGAGGCTGAGGCGCTGGTTGAGAGGCATCTCGGCCGGTCAAGCGTCTTGGTCTGCCTACAGGACCCTTACGACGCAGGTGTCGTTGCTGCTGGTACCGCGCTTTTGACTCGGGGGGACTCGATGCTGTCCCTGCAGGCGGCTGCGGACGCTCTGCTCGGTGACTACAGGCCCACAGGCAGATTAAACGTGCCCCTCACGAGTAGTTAGGTGGCCCTGAGGCCTTCCTGGGAGATGATCTCCGCTATCGGCCTCAGCGCTAGTCTCAGCTTTTCCGGGTGACTTCTACTATAGCTTCGTCTCGGACCTTCTGGAGTATGGCGCTTGCTTCCCTGACGTCGTCTGAACTCCTCGCGGTCTGCCTTCTCGGATGTGATGGCGTGACCCTTGGTTTCTGTCATGGGGTCGGTGTAATCCTGTTCTGCGGAGGAGCTAATAGTGTTAGTGTTTCTTTTGTTATAGTTCGTGGATGGCCTTGAACTGTTCATCGGGCTTTTTTATCGATCATCAACCTGTATACTCTTTTTCTTCCAGTTTTTTTGGATTCGATGAAGCCTTCTTTTTCAAGTTCTTTGAGCCTGGCTCTCGTCCATGATTCTGAGTAACCCGTTCTGGCTTTAACTATCTTGTATAGATCTGTGAAGCTTATCTCCTTCTCCTTCATGAAAGCCTCGAATGATTTGCGGAGTATGTGGTTGTCTGCGTGTGCCTTTACCTTGCTGAGTTTGATGTTGATGCCGTATCTTACGTAGAGATCTGATAGTTTGTCTAGTAGAAGGTTGCACCATCTTCCTGGGTCTTCTTGGCTGAGGCACTCTTCTTCCACTGTTTTCCAGTCTATCCCTGTCTCTATCAAGGCTCTGATGTCTTCTAGGTCTGCTTCTCTCTCGGTGATTCCTTTGAAAAGGACTATGTCTTCGGGGGACATGAGGTTGATGTGGAGTTTTCCGAGGTCTGCGTGGTGTTTGGTTCTAGCAATCACAGTGTCTTTGACTGTAAGCGCGTTGCATACCGTTTGGTTGAACAGGTCTAGTTGTATGCCTGAGTCTGCCATCATTATTGCTGATGCCCCGATGTTATTGTATTCTTTTCCCAGATCTTCGGCCAGTTTTATTCCCGCTTTTTTCGCGGCTTCGATGAAGTTGATGAGGATTTTGGTGTTGAGGAACACTATGTCGATGTCTTTGGTGGATGGCTTTAGGCCATAGAACATCATTGCTCCACCTCCTATGAGGTATATGTCCGTTTCTTCTTCCAGGTGTTCGGCGATGATGCTGAGTGTGGCGGTTAGTACGGGTTCCTCATATGTTTTCCTTTTACTCATGGTTGTATTCCCTGAGTTTTTCTGTGAACTCGGTCCAGTTTAATAGGTAGTCTGGCTTTGTTCTGCCCCTGGTCTCAAAGTATTTTTGTACTGCGTCGGTTACGTCTGAGGCTTTGAGTCTGTACGCCTTCTTGTTGAGGTACATGGTGTCGATGTTGTTAGCATTAAGTTTCCAGGTGACTAGTAGTGGAAGTGTGTTTTGTTTACCCTCGGATAGTATGTGGTTGATCAGGTGGTCTTCGAGTCTCAGTTTGTCTTTGGTGTTAGTGTAGAGGTTTCTGGGTGTGAGGAAGAGTGCCCCGTAGTCTCTGAACGCCGAGGTGCCTGTTGGCTGGAGGTCTAGTGTTTTTTTCGTTTCGAAGATGTACTTGTCGCGGCACCCCCATTTTACGTTTGCGTCGTCGGCCTGTCTCTCGGCTTTTTTCTGGTGGATGTACCGTTGGTAGGATTCTATGAGTTGGGTGATTTTACTGTAATTGGAGTTGATTGTGATTGTATCGTTTTGTTGGATGAGCCCCATTTCTCTTGCGGTGTCCATGATGCTCCACAGGGTCCGGTAGGATACTCCTGATGCTTCCCGGAGTTCCTTGACGGTACGTAGGTTTTGGCATGTGATGGTGGCTAGTACGACGGCTCCTTTGTTTGCGAGAATGTCTAGGTTGAGGTGTGGGGAGTCTAGGATGAGGGCTCTCAGCGTGGTTGCGTGGTAGGTGTCCGCGATCTGTGGTTTCTTCTCTTTACTGTTTCTCTGCTGGTTGATGAAGCCTTTTTTCTGCAGTTTTCTTAGGGTGGTGGATGTGTAGCTGAGTGATGTGGATATGGTTTGGGCTAGCTCTGTTGTTGTTTCTGGGTTGGTGAGTATTAACGTTTTTAGGATCAGTAGTTCCTTTTTTGTTATCTCCATCTCCGCCACCTCGCTCTCTGTATAATTTTTTTAAAGCGATATATATAACAGTTTAGTTTTATTATATAGAATGTGGTGTTTTTAGTAGGGGCTGAGTTCCAGAGGTTCGAGAGGGGTTACTATGATTATCACAACATTATAGAGCCTATAATTAAAGGTGATTTGTTCAGGTTCTTATGGTAGAAGTTGCGTTGCCCACCCTATTACTCCCATCCCGCATACGCGGGCATCACTGCCTCGGGTGGGTCTTTACACGCATTGGTGGGTTGGGAAAGGTGATAGAAAAGGTTTATGATGAAATCTGAGTTGAAAGTTGGGATATCGCCGTTTTTATCCTTCTATGGTCTCCTGGAGGGCCTTGGACTGTTGAAGGGTGTCCTCAGGGCTCTATTGGCTAGAATTTGGTTGGCTGTAGGCGCATGAGCACGTTTATCTGTGGGTACTCATATGTGTATGTGTGACATCCAAGAACATCTCGATAACGGAGGACGTCTATGAGATGCTCTCCAGGCTGAGGCTCGACGGGGAGAGCTTCTCGGACGCGATAAGGAGGCTCGCCGGGAGGAGCCGGCTCGTGGAGTGCGCCGGGCTCTGGGCGGGTCTCCCGGAGGAGGAGGTCGAGGCTATCAGGGCAGGTGCCTTGAAGGCTAGGGGTTTGCTAGATGAGTCTGTGAGGCGTCTCGTTGAGGCTTCTTGACACCTGTTTCCTGATTGATCTGCTGAGGGGTGACCCGGGCGCGGTCCGGGTCGCCGAGGGTCTTGACGGGGGCGCCACGACCGCCGTGAACGTGTACGAGCTGTTCTTCGGTGTTGAGTTTGGGGCGGGTGACCGTGTGGCTCGCCGCGGGGAGGCTGAGGCGCTGGTTGAGAGGCTGGAGGTGCTGCCGTTTGACGGCGTGGCGGGCAGGATGGCCGCAGGGTTCATGGGTGATCTGCGTCGCCGGGGTGAGCCTGTGGATGCCTTGGATGCGTTCACCGCCTCCGTCGGGCTTAGGCACGGGTGCAGGGTGGTGGTGACGCGGAACGTTGGGCACTTTGAGAGGTTCCCGGAGATCAGCGTGGAGGCGTACTGACCCGTTCACCGGGGTTTTAATTAGTATTTTTCTTAAAGCGTCTCCTAGATAGCCCTGAACTGTTGGATGGCGCCATTGATATTAACGTGAGACATACTTGTTTTGATTGTCTTGGAGCTCGCGGTCGTCAACCTTGTTGCCACTGCTGATCTTGGTCAGCCGGTTGATCTTGTCGCTGTTTCGAGGTTGGAGCACGTGATATTTGATCAGGATGTTTACGGTGGGCGTGTGGCGTATCTTAAGGCTCCATGTATGTTTGGTAAGGTTAACATCTTTTTTTCGGGTAAAATGATTAGCGTTGGGACGCGGGGCGAGGATGAAGCTAGACACGACCTCGAATATACGCGTGATCTATTAGTTGATGAGGGTGTGGTGAAGCCTGTTGAACTTGTTTTTATTACGCGAAATATCGTGGCTATACTGGTTCTTGATCACGTGGACCTTGAGGCGCTTGCGGATGAACTGGGCGCCGTTTATGAGCCTGAGCAGTTCCCTGCAGCGATATATAAAATCGAGAATCCTAATACCACTTTCCTGATCTTTAGTTCTGGGAAGATTGTGATCTTGGGGGCCAAATCATTGGCTCATCTCAATAAAGCGGCTGAGAGTATTACAGAGGTTATAAGAAAATATAGTTACTGAGTATCTTCGTCTAGGGTCAGCGGCCGGGGTGGAGGTAGCACCAGCAGATTCGTTTGAGTTTCGGGGGTTTGGGCTCTTGTTTCTGTGTGGTTTTGGCCTGTTTGAGTAGTTCTCTGGCTTTCTCTGCTAGGTTGCCTTCTCTTAGTGCTCTAGTGAGTGCTCGGACGAGATTGTAGTTGTTGGATTGTTGGCGGAATAGTTGGGCGAGTTCCTCTCCGTCCGGCTCTTTAACGAGGGCGTCAATTATCATCCTCATTGCCTTGGTTGACCTGGGTGGTGCGCCGGCGAGGGTCTTTTCTCTCCTGTGCCCTGACTCGATCTCCTCTTTAAGTTCCCGCTTCATTCGCTTCATGTGGTCGATGAGGGGCTTGTAATTGATCTGGTCGCCCTTGTTGTCGTTTGGCTCCTCGAGAATGGTGTTGATGATTTCTGTAGCGGTGGTGTTGGTGGTGTCTGCGTGGAGGTCTTTGAATCGCCAGTGGTGGAGGTCGTTGGCCTCGTCCTTGAAGAGTATGAATAGGGCCGGTGTGGGTGCGGTTTTGTAGGCGCCTATGCCGTTGGGGAGCCCTCGGAGCCAGTCCTCGCCTTTGTCCTTCATCATGTTGGCGAGTGTGTCCATGGCGGAGGCGGTGAACTGCTCCAGATCGCGGGTGAGGGCATCGAGGATCGTTCCGTCAAGGTCGGCGAGGGCGCGTTGGATACCGAAGTCCTTGGGTATGGCTTCCTCGCCGAGGGTGGAGGCGTCTAGGCCGATTGTGGTACGTATGGCTTCGAGGCGCTGGTAGATGCGGGTCATGAGGCCGAGGAAGAACTCTAGGCTTGAGGGGTCGTCGGGGTTGCCGTCCCGAGGTAGGACGTTGATGGCGTAGATTTCTTTGTGGTCGCTTCCTGCGCGGTCTATGCGGCCTATTCGCTGGATGAGGACAACAGGGTTCCATGGGAAGTCATAGTTAGCGACGTACTGGGCGTTCTGGAGGTTCTGGCCAGCGCTTAGGACGTCGGTGCTTACGAGGACTCCTCCGTGGGCCATGAAGTCCTCAACGGCCTCGATCTTGTTACAGCTCTTGTTGTCTGTATCCAGACACGCTGATCCGGTTGTGAGGAAGAGGCGGGCATCTGGGAAGTGTGTTCTCAGTGCCCCGTGGAGGTACTCTGCGGTGGCTGCATACTGTGTGAAGATGATGAGGCCGTTCTTCTCTCCTTTGGTTAAGTCGGATACTATGTCGGTTGCTCTGTCGAGGAATGTTTCTAGTTTCGCGTCCTTTGCGGGGATTAAGCTGCGGAGGACGCTGATCATCTTGAGGTCACGGTCGCATGAGGAGGAGTAGTCTCTGATCTGCTCCTTGGATAATTTTAGTCGGGGAATCAGTTTCCTGTACTTGTCTTTGCTGAAGAGCTCAGCAGGGTCGGGTAGCTCTGCTTCCTCGTCGTCGTCGAGGTCCGAGGCGAGCATATAGAAGTCGCCTTTGAGGGCGGGTGGGAAGAAGTAGCCCTCCTCTTCGGCATACCGTTTGGAGGCTTTGATATAGCGTTCTAGGTCGGCGATGGTTCTCAAGAAGGCTGCTGTGCTGCTCTCCAGGCGCTTGAATAGGTTGAGCTTCACGAGGACTTTTATCAGTTTCTTGAGTGACTCCCGCTGCTTCTGCTCCGCTGTCGCGGATATAGGGGCGCCTCCCGGCAGCTTGAGTTCGCCCCAGATGAGATCGACGCTGAGGTCGTAGTATTTCTGCTTCATGTCGTCGATTGTCTGGTCTACTTTGCTGTAGTTGACGGTTGTTGTGTACCTGTTCCGTGGGTCGGGGTCGAGGACCCGATCGGGGAACCTGATTTTTCCCTCCTTGTCGAGGGCTTTGGCTAGGGCTCGGCTGTGGCGGGTGACGAACCTATGTAGGACGTTATCCATGTTTATGGGCTCGTCGTTGAGCCACCGTTTCTGCTGGGCGGCGAAGTAGCCTTGGAGGGTGTCGCTGCAGATGTCTTGGACGCAGTCTTCACGGAGGTAGAGAGCGAGGATGTGGTATAGGTCCATGAGGCTGTTGTTGACAGGGGTGGCGGTGCATAGGACTACCTCGGCGTTGTTCTTGATTACCAGGTCTCTGAGTGCCTTGTACCTTTTTGTGCCGGGGTTTCTGAAGTAGTGGGCCTCGTCCACGATGATGAAGTCGGCGTCCGGGTGCTGCTTCTCTAGAGAGTCAGGGTCGTGGCTGATCTCCTCTGAGCCCATGGTGCGGAGGTTGATGTCGGTCTTCTCCATCTCGTTCTTCCATGTGGTGTCGAGGATGCTTCTGGGAGCTATGAGTAGGACCTTCTTTCCCTCTTTCTTAGCGTCCCAGGCGAGGCTTATGGCTGTGCGACTTTTTCCGAGGCCGGTGGAGTCGGCGATGACGACTCCTCCGTGGTCTTCGAGTTTTTTCTGGGCGTCGCGGTAGCTTAGGCGCTGGTGGTACCATAGTCCTTTGAGGGCGACGTTCTCGGGTGCTTCGAGGTTTTCGCGGAAGGTCTCGTAGAGGGCTTTGGCTATGACCTCGTAGGGGCTGTGGGCTGTTGTGTAGTTCTCTAGCTGGGATAGGAAATCGGTCTTGTAGTCTTTGGCTGAGTTCCACTGGGTGTTGAACCAATCGGCGAGCTCCTGGACGACCTCCCGGTCGGTGTTGATCATGTTGAGCTCCCGGTTGGTAAGGAGGCCGCCGCGGGTGAAGTTGCTGGAGCCTACTGCGCCTACTCCGTGTTGTATCTTCTGGAGGTCTGGGTGTGCGGCGATGTAGGCTTTGCCGTGGAGGAAGTGGCCATCGGCGGGTATACGTACCTGTGTGGTTTGTTTCTTGAAGTAGTCGATGCACTGTTGCAGGAGCAGGAAGTAGTCTGGGTCGTCTTCTTGATCTTCAAGTTCCTTGAGGACCTCTTCCTCCCACTTGACGCTGTTGGTTGGCTCTGCACCTAGGAGGAGGCGGAGGGGTTTTTCCTTGATTCCGTCTTGGAGGGCGCCGAATCCGTGGACATTAAAGTAGGCGGAGGCGATACTGACCTCTGGGAGAGGTTTTATTTCTCCACAAAGAACTGATGCAAGTTTTTCAGATGAGTTATCTATTATTTTAGTCATGAACTCTCCTCCGTACCAGACCGAATTTTACGCCCGGATTTCACGATTCTGTCTTCAACGATTTCGATAAAATCCTCGTATATCTTTTCAAGATCGAGTTCTTCAAGCCCAACTGCCTTTAATACTGCTTTATCTAATTGTTTTCTTACTGGATCGTTTACTTCTTTTTTATAAAAGTATGCTTCTCTATTTAATTTTTGATCATCGAAATCTATTTCTATTTTTGAAATATCTGGTAATAGCATTACTTGATAGTCATCAACCATAATCTCTGAAGCTCCTCCACCCATCCTTCTACAATATAATTCTAAATTGATAAAGAATAATATTGAATTTAGATATAACCAGATATATTTATTAGTAGATTTACAGGTATATAGTTGATTATCACAAATAACATTATTAAGACATCGTGGAATGTATAATACTTCCATAAACATCTTTGGTAAAATTATTTGTGTGGGTTCTAATTCGTTCAATTTAAACCATATTTTTCTCGCTTTCAGTGTTGAACGCTTTGGTATCCCAAGTTTTTCTCCATACCTAATATATATCTTAGTATATGGACCGGGATCAGTATTGGTTAGATATAAGCAAAGGGTATTTGGTGGTTCAATTAAGTATTTACCAAGTTGTTTTGGGCTTCTTATAATTGGGGTAACGTCTTTCCTGTCAATAACGTGCCTTTCCCCGCCCTCATTCTCAATGTAGATCAATCTGTGCTTTTCCAGCTCCTTTACGGTTCGGGCAGGAATGTCCTTGAAATGGTCGGGATTAGCTAAACGGTCAGATTCGTAGAGGTGGGTGATGTCCTTCATGTAGAAAAAATCGTTAGCACCCGTCGTGAAGCCACGTTTGATCTCAGCGAAGTCGTCGAGTCTGTGGGTGAGCTTGGGCAGTATCTTCTCCATGAAGACTCGTGGGGCACGGAGGTAGAACCACTTGCCAGGTTCCAGCTTACGCCGTTCAAGCCGTGTACTGCGGCGGACCTCGGGCTCGCCGTACCGCTCAACATAGGTGAACGCCACCGGGTCCATTAGTCTAGCCCGGGCGTAAACACTGATCACCGTATTGATGTCCGCGCCGAAGCTCCTCTCCTTTTGCCCATACACCGCCACAAGATGGGGCCTCAACGCCTTCTGGAGGCTCACCCCGTACCCCGTCTCAAGCCACTTATCCGAAGTGATTACCGATGCCACTCCACCAGGAGCCAGCAGGCTACGAGCCCGGAGCACAAAATAGGCGTACAGATCAGACTTCTTGTCAAGCCCATATGTGCTCACATAGTAGGCTTTCTTAGCCTCGGGGATCGATTCCTGACGGACGTAGGGCGGGTTCATCACCACGATGTCCGCCTGCCCATGCATGTAGGACTCGATAATATCCCAGTCCACGCCCGTCTCCCTATGGAATTGCTCATTGAGTGCCTGCAACTGCTCAAGATACTTCCTCTTCTTAGTCCCGTCGTGTTCGTTAAGGTAGAGCCAGTGCAAAGCATTGTGGGAGGCGAGCCTTGGATCAGCGACGGTGTAGTCCTCGCCCAGCTTCTGCTGCTGCTTCTCGCCCCGCTGCAGGGAGTCCTTGATCGGCACAAGGTTCCTGTTGATGTTCGGGAGAGGCCGAGGATGCTCCCTGTCGATAACGAGCGATAGCCACAGCCGCAGCATGGCGATTTCTATGGCCTCCGGCTCGATGTCGAAACCATACAGGTTCTTGAGCACATCCAGCTTCAGGTTCTCAATCGGCGTATCCTCACCCACCAGCGCCTCAAGCCTCTTGATAAGGGCTACCATCTCCTGCATCATTCCTAGGAGGAAGCCGCCAGACCCTACAGCCGGGTCGAGAACCCTCGCCGACTTCACCCGCGAAATATAGTCCCTGATCTCCTTTTCCTTCCTCTTAGCCCCCAGCCTCTCTACCAGAGCATCTACGCCATCTATGAAAGAGAGTTTCCCCTCCAGTCCTTCCTCAACCGTATCACGGCTACCCAGCCACTCAGCAAGCGCCCTCCTGCAAATGAACGATATCTCCCTCGGCTGAGTGTAGAAGACCCCCTTCCCACCGCGTTCATACTCGGGAAGCATGTTCTCGAAGACGGTCCCGATCAAGGCCGGGTCGATGCTCACATCCACCTCCATCGGTGAGGACTCGTCCACGGTGAAGTTGTACTGATCAAAGAAACCCCTCGCCTCCTTGAAGAGAGGCCCCATCACAGGCTCAAGCCTCCCCGCCACCCGCTCGGTAAGCCAGGGCTCCCGCTCAAACAGGGAACCGTTCAGGAAAGGTATCTCAGGGGACCTCGTACCCTCACACAGTGCCTCATAGTAGAGCTCGTTCAGCTCTCTGAAGCTCTCGATTCTGGAGATGTATCTCTTATCTTTAGCAAGCCAACCCTTCCTCTGTAAAAAGTAGAGAAACATCAGGCGGCCCAGCCACCGCTGAGCGTACCCCGACGCCTCGTCCCTGACAATTGGTTTTACAGCCTCCACGAGCCGCCCATAAAGCCCACGGTACCCCTCGAAGAACCCCTCACGAACCTTCTCGTACGGGAAGAACTCGCCATCATAAAGCGCCCTAAGCTCCTTACTATCAGGATGATGTCGAATAGAGTCCAGCACATCAAGGTCCGTCCTGTACAGCTCTCCGGACAGACTCAGCACCTTAGCCTCGCCCCCCGTCCCAGCCCCAGGCACAATCACAGCGAAGCTATCCACGCCATCAGTGAAAGCCATGAGAGGCCGCACTCCAAGGCTCCTCTCCTTCCACCTACGCGCAGCCCTGACGCAGCGACCACGGGAAAGCCCAGACCCTACCTCAACGATAACCACATCAACAAACGAATCGGAGAAAACACGAGCCACCCGGCTATACGAAACATCAGAGGGAAGAAACCCCTCACCACACAGAGTACCGACATCCAGCTCAACAACACTAACCGGGTAACCCAGCTCCCCGAACTTACCCACCCACCAAGAGAAATCAAACCGCTGCATCAAGCATCCAAACAAAATACTTCACAGTTCATATAAAACTAACCACCAACTATCAGGACCCAGCTAAAAGCAACCCAAACACAGACCAACCAACCCTCGGAACCACCCCAAAAAACAGGGATACCCACCCACTAGGTACAAACCCCAACCCCAAAAAACATGAGAGATGTTTTAAACCGACGAGCACAGGAATAGAGGACACGCCATGATGCTCACACTGGTCGCCCAGGAGGGCACCGGAGGCTTCGACATAATGTGGCTCCTGCTGCCACTGCTGTGCTGCATGCTCATGGGGCAGCGAGGCGAAAAACCCCAAGAGGCAGGATCGGAGACCGAGTCCTTCTACACAACCCAGCCCATACAGGATTCCTTCGACGGCATAGCCGAGGAGATGGCCAGATGGAGGCAGGAGGCCCAGGAGAAGAAGGAGGAGCCGGGCATCACATCCAGCATCACCAGGCTCCTCAAAGGAGGCACACCCACCGAGAGGTTCACAGAGAAGGAGAGGAACCCCCCGCGCCTCCTCAGCCTCGCCGACTCCACCGGCCCCCTCTACTTCGAGTTCACCGAGGTGGAGGGCGGAGGAACCGTGGTCAAGGCAACGTACAGCCCCACCCTGAAGGGCAGGGTGGCCAGGCTCAAGGCCACGCTTCCCCTCAAGGTGCCCGCCGCGCCCGTAGGGCTCAGCTGCCCCTCATGCGGCAAGCCCGTGCTCCGCGAGTTTAAAGTGTGCCCCTACTGCGGGTCCCAGCTCATAAAGGAGTGAGCCCCGTGGAGCTCTGAAGGCTGCTGGCCCACGACCACTGGTTCACACTGAGCCTCCTGGGCCGCGAGCTGAGGCTCTGCGCCCGCTGCTCAGGCTACGTCGTCGGCCTCGCGGCCCCGGCCCTGCTCTCAGCAGACCCCACTGCACTGAGCCCCGCCGCCAGGCTGCCGGCCCTCATCCTCCTCGCAGCCCCCCTGGCCCTGGACTGGGTCACCCAGTCGTGGGGCCTCAGGGAGAGCACCAACCCCGTGAGGCTGGCCACGGGCATCCTCATGGGGCTGGACATATTCCTGTTCTCCAGGCTCGGCATCCAGTCCGGGAGGACCATATTCGTCGGCGCGGTTCTGCTCGTGGCATCCGCAGGGTACCTGGGCAAGCTCAAGAGACAGAATAACAACGCTTAATACACTCAACGTATTACATGTAACGTATTATGACCACCGTAATCTCCATACGCGTACCAGACGAGACCAAACAAGACATAGACAAATACGGCATAGAGGTCAGCTCAGTGGCCAGAAGAGCCATAGAAGAGGAGATACGGAGAAGGAAACTGGAAGAAGCGACAGAGGCCGCCGAGGAGCTCGGGGACTACTTCTCAAAGATCCCCGAGGAGCAGGTCCTCAACTGGATCAAGGAGGACCGGAGGACCCGCTGAATGCCCCTCTTCGACGCCAGCAGCGTCCAGGCGGCCCTCAGAAAGCTGCGAGGAGACGCTGTCCCAATCCTGAAAGGCCAAACAGTCCTGGACCTCACCCTCTACGAGCTCGGCAACGTCGTCTGGAAGGAAAACCGCGCATCCGGCGGAGACCCGAGGGAAGCAGCGGAGAGGGTGAAGACCATCGTGAGACTCCTCTCCATCATGGAAATAAGGAGAATAGACCCCGGCGAGATGCCGGCCATCGCCGAGAACGCCTCGAGGCACAGCCTCACCTTCTACGACTCAGCTTACCTCACAGCCGCACTCACATCGGCCACCTATCTAGTAACCGAGGACACGGACATCCTGAGGGCCGCGCAGGAGGCAGGCCTCACAGCATCACCCATGGACCAGTACATGAAAACATTTGACTGAGTGACGACTAGCCCCGCCATGAACCTTAACCAGCGAAAAGGGATCTTGACGAAAAAAGGTTGGAGGGTACCATATTATAGCGGTTTTCTCGGTCATAAAACCTGTATACGTCGCCTCCCCGCGGATCAGCGGAGACAAACGTAGAGTCCTAAGCGGTGAAGCATAAGACGCCCCAGAAAATGGAGGAAAAGGATCGTAGAGAAAGCACGAGGCAGGAGATGGAAAATTTTTTTCCTGTTCTAACAGGCCAGCCGTTATAAGGAAAACCGGGTGAGGCTAGACGCCGATGCACGGCGCCAGGTAGTACACCAGCCGCCCCTGA
>Ga0299912_10001061_pt1 | contig 22239 bp, 24 predicted proteins | sample RVTome_2_FD_207667 | JGI IMG/M metagenome (GOLD analysis project Ga0299912, IMG submission 207667) | Soil microbial communities from uranium-contaminated site in the Upper Colorado River Basin, Wyoming, United States - RVT95D214 (version 2) ... | reverse complement strand
CGCGCCCAGGGGCGACTCGTTCATCCGCCGCCGGGCGTCGCAAAACCGCTCCGCGTCCCGCCCGAACATCTCCACATAGGCCATCAGGTGATGGCCGAAGGTCACCGGCTGGGCCGGCTGCAGATGGGTGAAGCCGGGCATCAGGGCGTCGGCGTGGGCCTCGGCCTGGGCGAGCAGCGACCTCTGCAGAGCCTGCAGGAGGATTGCAGTACGGTCGCACGCCTCGCGCACCCAAAGACGCAGGTCCAGCGCCACCTGATCGTTGCGCGAGCGGGCCGTGTGCAGGCGTCCGGCCGCCGGGCCGATCAGCTCGGAAAGCCGCGCCTCCACGTTCATGTGGATGTCTTCGAAGGCCTCGCGGAACGGAAACGTCCCCTCGGCGATTTCGGCCTCAATGCGGTCAAGGCCGTCCTTTATGGCCGCCGCGTCCTGGGTTGAAATCAGGCCGGTCTTGGCCAACATCGCGGCGTGCGCGCGGGAGCCAGCAAGGTCCTGCGCAGCAAGCCTGCGGTCGAAGCCGATGGAGACGTTGATGGCGTTCATCAGCGCGTCCGGCTTGTCGGAGAAACGCCCGCCCCAGATGGCCTGGCCGCGCGCCGGACCCTTCTGGGCCTTGGGCAAGTGGGAGGCGTCGTCGGTCATATGGACAAGGTCCGAGCGGGCGTGACGGGGGCCAGGGCGCGAGGACGGCGGGCCCGCGTCGGCCTGGCGTTGATGATGCTCGCTCTATACGGCGCCGCGGGCTGCGGCGTCCAATCCAGCGATGAGGCGAAGCTGAAGGCCCTGGCCAAGGACGACATGGCCAAGCTGGAGGTGTCCAAGCCGTCCGCGGTCCTCGACCCGATCGAGGCCGTCGGCCCCGACGGCAAGCCGGTCACCCTGGCGGACTTCAAGGGTCAGGTGGTGGTGGTCAATCTGTGGGCCACCTGGTGCGCGCCCTGCGTGAAGGAGATGCCGACCCTGGCCAGGCTTCAGGCCGGTTACGTCGGCAAGCCCGTCAAGGTGCTGGCCATCAGCCTGGACAAGGGGGCCGAAGACGTGGCCAAGGCGCGCGCCTTCATCGCCGGCAAGTCGCCGCTCGGCTTCTATCACGGCGACTACGACATGGCCTTCGCCCTGAAGCCGGCCGTGGAAGGCCTGCCGGTCACCATCCTCTACGATGCGCAGGGCCATGAACGCGCCCGTTTGTCGGGCGGCGCGGACTGGTCGGGCCCGGACGCGCGGGAGGTCATCGACCAGCTTCTGTCCATGCGCGGCTAGCGCCTTTGCAGTTGACCTATTTTTCGGAGGAAGGCATTCAGGCCGGGCAACTCGACTTGGACTGCTGGATTCCGGCCCAGGGGCGCTCGCCCCAGCCGGCGAACGAGCGATCCCGGGCTTGAGATTGTTGAGGTCGCGCATACGGCCTCGCCCCTGGAACGGCTCGGTAATCAGAGAGACATCACGATGGCGAACGGCACGGTGAAGTGGTTCAACTCGGCCAAGGGTTTTGGCTTCATCCAACCCGAAGACGGCGGCAAGGACGTCTTCGTTCACATCAGCGCCGTCGAGCGCGCCGGCCTGCGCGGCCTGGATGAAGGCCAGAAGGTCAGCTACGAGCTGGAAGCCGATCGCGGCGGGCGCGCCGCGGCCGTCAATCTCAAGCCTCTGTAAGCACGGACCGCCGCCGGCCTTCGGGCCGGTCAGCAGACGGCCTTGTTCGTTGACTCGGGCGGGGCCGGCCGTATAAACGCTCGCTTCCGCCCGTGGGCCCGCTCGCGGGCGTAAGCTTTTCTGGATCGCGGCCAGGGCCAGGGGCCCCGGCGCGCCGGATTTCAAGGACTTTGACCGATGTACGCGGTGATCAAGACCGGCGGGAAGCAATACCGGGTCAAACCGGGCGACCTGCTGGTGGTCGAGAAGCTGCCTGGCGAGGCCGGGGCGGAAGTCGCCTTCGACCAGGTGCTGATGCTAGGCAAGGGAGACTCCGCCGAGGTCGGCGCGCCGCTCGTCGCCGGCGCGGTGGTCAAGGCCACGTTGGTGGAGACCCGCAAGGGTCAGAAGATCAAGGTCTTCAAGAAGATCCGCCGCCAGGGCTATCGCCGCACCCAGGGCCATCGCCAGTTCGAATCCGTGCTGCGGGTGACCGCCATCGCCGCCAAGGGCGCGACAGAAACCTGGGACGGCAAGGTCGACCTGACGCCGCTTTCGGTGCTCAACGCCCGCGCCCGGGGCCTGAAGCCGGTCGCTGAGACCGTCGAGGCCAAGGCCAAGCCGGCCAAGGCCGCGCCCAAGGCCCCCAAGCCCGCCGCCGAGCCGGCTCCAGAGGCTTCGACGACCGAAGCGGCCCCGAAGGCCAAGACCGAAGCCAAGGCCAAGCCGGCCAAGGCCGCCGCGCCCAAGGCTCCGACCCGCACTGACGCCAAGGCCAAGGCCGCCCCGCGCGCGGCGCCCAAGGCTCCGGCTCCCAAGACCGCCCGCCCCAAGGGCAAGGGCTGATCCTCGCCAAGGTAGACGCACATGGCTCACAAAAAATCAGGCGGGTCTTCCCGCAACGGCCGCGACTCCGCGGGTCAGCGGCTTGGCGTCAAGCGCTACGGCGGCGAACAGGTGAACGGCGGCGCGATCATCGTGCGCCAGCGCGGCACCAAGTTCCATCCGGGCGACAATGTCGGCATCGGCCGCGACCACACCCTGTTCGCCAAGGCCGAAGGGGCGGTGAAGTTCACCACCAAGCGCGACGACCGGACCTACGTCTCCATCGTCCCGGCCGAGAAGGCCTGACGAACCGTCCGCGCCCGGTTCAGGCGAACCAGTAGCAGCAGGCGCGAATCTCGATCGACACGCGGGTCGGCACGCCCTTGGGGCAGCTCGGATCGTCGAACGCCGAGTGCGGCACGTGGTGCGCCCTCGTCGGATCGGAGTCGTTGGTCTTGAACACCAGCGCCTCGTCGCGGCTCATGTTGGAATAATAGATCCAGCGGTGGCGCGGGTTATGGTGCACCAGCAGCCCCCCGAACGACCATTCCGGCGCGCCGCTTCCGGCTGGCGGGTCGAAGATCGCGTCGGCCTTCTGCAGGTCCTCCGGCGCCAGGGTGCGCGCGTCGCAGATGGTCAGCGGAATGTCCTGCGGCGGCGGGCTCAGCACGCGCCAGATGTTGTAGTGGCAGAACCGGCGATAGGGGATCGGCTTGCCGGCCGCGTCCTGGGGCGCCGAGCGCTCGGCGTTGGCGACGGCGGTGGGATCGCTGCAGTCGATGTGGATGAAGCGGGCCGGGTAGGAGTTGTTCAACTTGCCGGACTCCGGCGCGCTTTCGCCGAAGCGCAGGATGCCGCCGTTCCCGGCTGTCACCACCCTGTCCGCGCCGGTCAGGTCCAGCAGCAGGCGCTCGATCTCGCCCATGTGCACGCGGGCCACTTCGTCGGAGTCGCGGAAATCCAGGACCGCGCTCTTGTGGGGGACCAGGACGAAGCCTTCCCTGTCCAGCCGCGGCGGATCGGCCAGGGTGCGGGCATCTTCGATGACCACCTTGTGCGGGTCCAGGTTCAGGACGTCGCGCGAATGATCGTTGGCGTAGTAGCAGGGCCGCTCGGCCATCGGGCCGTTGTAGCTGACCACGCCCTCCACGGAGCGGACGGCGGGGCGATCCTGCACGGACATGTCGGACATCGGCGCTCTCCCTGTGGCCGGACCATCGGTCGCGAAGATGCGGATGGCAAGGGCGTGGGACCGCCCCGCCAAGTCTACTTGGCGGCTTCCACCGCCTCGGCGATGGCGTCCACCGCCCGGGACACCGTGCGCTCGTCGTCGCCCTCGGCCATGATCCGGATCAAGGGCTCGGTGCCCGAGGCGCGGACCACGATCCGCCCCTTGCCGTTCAGCCCTGCCTCCGCCTCGGCGATCGCGGCCTTCACCGCCTCGCTCTCAAGCGGCTTGCCCTTGGCGAAGCGGACGTTCCTCAGCACCTGCGGCGCGGGCTCGAACTGGCGGCCCAGCGCGCTCATCGGCTTGTCCGTCTCGGCCAGGGCGGCCAGCACCTGCAGGGCGGAGATCAGGCCGTCGCCGGTGGTGGAAACGTCCGACAGGATGATGTGGCCCGATTGCTCGCCGCCGAGATTGAAGCCGCCCTCGCGCATCCGCTCCATGACATAGCGGTCGCCGACCTGGGTGCGTTCCAGCGTCAGGCCGCGCGAGGCCAGGAACCGCTCCAGGCCCAGGTTCGACATCACCGTGGCCACCACGCCGCCGCCGGTCAGCCGGCCGGCCTCGGCCCAGCGGGCGGCGATCAGGGCCATGATCTGGTCCCCGTCCACCACCTCGCCGCGCTCGTCGCAGATCACCAGCCGGTCCGCGTCGCCGTCGAGCGCGATGCCGATGTCTGCCCGATAGTCCTTCACCGCCTTGGCCATGGCCTTGGGATGGGTGGAGCCGCACTCGTCGTTGATGTTCAGGCCGTTGGGCTCCACGCCGATGGAGACCACCTCCGCGCCAAGCTCGTACAGCGCGGTCGGCGCCACCTTGTAGGCCGCGCCGTTGGCGCAATCGATCACCACCCGCATGCCTGAAAGGCTAAGGTGCCGGGGGAATGTGGCCTTGACGATCTCGACATAGCGGGCCTGGGCGTCGTCCACGCGCACCACTCGGCCGAGGTCGCGCGGCTCGGCCAGACCCTCCTGCAGACCCTCCTCCATGAAGGCCTCGATCTCGCTCTCGCGCTTGTCGGAAAGCTTGTAGCCGTCCGGTCCGAACAGCTTGATGCCGTTGTCCACGAAGCTGTTGTGCGACGCGGAGATCATCACCCCCAGATCCGCGCGCATGGAGCGGGTCATCATCGCCACCGCCGGCGTCGGCAGCGGCCCGAACAGGCGCACGTCCATGCCCACCGAGGCGAAACCGGCCACCAGCGCCGGCTCGATCATGTAGCCGCTAAGGCGCGTGTCCTTGCCGATCACCACCAGATGGCGGCGGTCGCCGTCGGTGCGGAACAGCTTGCCCGCCGCCAGGCCCACGCGAAGGGCGACCTCGGCGGTCATCGGGTGGGTGTTGGCGCGGCCGCGGATGCCGTCGGTGCCGAAGTAGGAGCGTCTGGTCATGGTCCCGCCGGGAAGAAGGGAAGGCGAAAAGGTCCGAAACGTGGATTTATCACGCTTCGTCATTATGAATGTTAAAGGCTCGCCGTTCATCCTTGCGCGGAATCAACGTCGAAAGCGGTGGGGCGAGCGCCCATGTGCGGAATCATCGGCATTGTTGGCAAGAGCCCGGTCGCCGGCAGGCTGCTGGAAAGCCTGAAACGGCTCGAATATCGCGGCTATGACTCCGCGGGGGTGGCGGGCTTCGTCGGCCACAAGCTCGAACGCCGCCGGGCGCTGGGCAAGATCAAGGCGCTGGAGGCGGTTCTGGCGGCCGACCCCCTGGTTGCGACCGTCGGCGTCGGTCACACCCGCTGGGCGACCCACGGCAAGCCGTCCGAAGCCAACGCCCACCCCCAGAGGGCCGGTCGCGTGGCCGTGGTCCACAACGGCATCATCGAGAACTACGCCGAACTGCGCGAAGCCCTGAAGGCCAAGGGCCGGGTGTTCGAGAGCGAAACCGACACCGAGGTGATCGCCCATCTGATCGACGAGGCCCTGAACCAGGGCGCGGCGCCGCTCGTCGCCCTGAAGTCAGCGCTCGACCAGATCCGGGGCGCCTACGCCTTGGCCATTCTGATCGAGGGCGAGGACGGGCTGGTCCTGGGCGCGCGCCACGGCAGCCCCCTGGTGGTCGGTTACGGCGACGGGGAGATGTTCCTGGGCTCGGACGCCCTGGCCGTCGGGCCCTTCACCAGCCGCGTGACCTATCTGGAGGAGGGCGACTATGTGGCCATCGACCACGACAACGCCTTCATCTTCGATCGGACAGGCAAGCCGGCGGAGCGGCCCGTCGTCGTGGTTCCCGCGTCGGCCGCCCTGGTGGAAAAGGGCAACTACCGCCACTTCATGGAGAAGGAGATCCACGACCAGCCCGAGGCCTGCCAGCGGACCATCGCGGCCTATGTCGACCCGATCGCCCTGAAGGCCGCCGTGCCGGGCGGCGTGGATTTCGCCAAGCTTGAGCGCATCCAGATCGTGGCTTGCGGCACGGCCTATATCGCCGGCTTGATCGGCAAATACATGATCGAGCGGCTCGCCGACCTGCCGGTGGATGTCGAGGTCGCCTCGGAGTTCCGTTACCGCGAGCCGGCGCTGCGCCCCGCGACCCTGGCGCTCGCCATCTCCCAGTCAGGCGAAACGGCCGACACCCTCGCGGCCCTGCGGTACTGCAGGGCCAAAGGGTTGCGCACCGCCGTCATCGTCAACGCCACCGAATCCACCATGGCCCGCGAGGCGGAGGTGGTCTGGCCGATCCACTGTGGGCCGGAGATCGGCGTCGCCTCCACCAAGGCCTTCACGTCGCAAGTCTGCGTGCTGACCGCCATCGCCCTGGCCGCCGCCCGGGCCCGGGGGCGTATCCCGGCCGAGGAGGAGGCGCGCCTGATTGGAATTCTGATCGCCGCGCCCCGGCTGGTGGCCGAGTCGATCGAGCTGGAAGGCGCCATCCGCGCCATCGCCATCGATGTGGCCAAGGCCCGCGACGTCCTCTATCTCGGCCGCGGCGTCATGTCGGCGCTCGCCCTGGAGGGCGCGCTGAAGCTCAAGGAGATCAGCTATATCCACGCCGAAGGCTATGCCGCCGGCGAGCTCAAGCATGGCCCCATCGCCCTGGTCGACGAGCAGACGCCCATCGTGCTGCTGGCGCCGTCCGACAGCTATTTCGACAAGTCGGCCTCCAATATGAACGAGGTCATAGCGCGCGGCGGCCAAGTGATCTTCATCACCGATCCGCCGGGCGCGGCCAACGCGCCGGAAGGGGCCAAGGTGGTGGTCACGGCGCCGGCCTGCGATCCTCTGGTGGCGCCCTTGGTCTTCGCGGCGCCCATCCAGCTTCTCGCCTACCATGTGGCCGTCCAGAAGGGCGCGGACGTGGACCAGCCCCGCAACCTCGCCAAGTCGGTGACGGTCGAGTAAGGCTCCCAAGGACGCGTCGTTCCTCCAGGGGCCGAGATGAAACCTGTCCGCAAAGCCGTCTTGCCCGTGGCGGGGCTCGGCACCCGCGTGCTGCCGGTGGGCAAGACCACATCCAAGAACCTGCTCAACGTCGTGGACCGGCCGATCCTGTCGTACATCGTGGCGGAGGGACGCGCGGCCGGCATCGAACACTTCGTCTTCATCGTCGGGCGCGGCCAGGCGGCCATCGAGGACTACTTCGACCACCACCCCGAGCTCGAGGCCCAGCTTCAGGCCAAGGGCAAGACCGACATCCTCGCCGATCTGAACGCCGAGCTGGCCAAGCCGGGGGAGATGAGCTTCATCCGCCAGATGTCGCCGCTCGGCCTCGGGCACGCGGTCTGGTGCGCCCGTGACGTGATCGGCGACGAGCCCTTCGCGGTGATTCTGCCGGACATGCTGATGGACGCGACGCCGGCGGCCATGGCCCAGGCGGTGGCGGCCCACCACGAGGTGGGCGGCAATCTGGTGATGGTCGAGCCGGCGCCGGAAGGCGAGGCCCACAAATACGGGATCGTGGCCCTGGAGGGTCACGCGGGGCGGCTGAACCGCATGACCCACATGGTCGAGAAGCCCGCGCCGGGAACCGAGCCGTCCAACCTGTTCATCAACGGCCGCTACATCCTGCAGCCGGAGATCTTCGATCTTCTGGGCTCGCAGGCCGCCGGCGCGGGGGGAGAGATCCAGCTCACCGACGCCATGGAGCGGCTGATGCAGACCCAGGCGTTCTACGCTTTCGAATACGAGGGCGTGACCTACGACTGCGGCGACAAGATCGGCCTGCTGCGCGCCAATGTCGCCCTGGCCCTGAAACGCCCGGACCTCAAGGACGCCGCCCGCGCGGCGATCGAGGCTCTTCTCGGCTAGAGCGCGTTGGGCGAAAGTGTGTGCGGTTTCGCCCTTAAGACGTGCTCTAGGCGCCGTAGAAGCGCCGATACCAGTCCACGAACAGGGGCACGCCCTCTTCAAGCCTGACCTTGGGCTGATAGCCCGTGAGCGCCTTGAGCTTGGAGATGTCCGCCCAGGTGGCGGTCACGTCGCCGGGCTGCATGGGCTTCATGATCGTCTCCGCCTTGCGGCCCAGTGCGTCTTCCAGCACCTCGATCATCCGCATCAGGCCCACCGGGCGATCGCCGCCGATGTTGAGGATGCGGTTCGCTCCCGCCGCCGGGGGCCGGTCCAGGGCGCCCACGATACCGTCCACGATGTCGTCGATGAAGGTGAAGTCGCGGGCCATCGCGCCCTCGCCGAACACTTCGATGGGCTCGCCGGCGAGAATCTTCCGGGTGAAGATGAAATAGGCCATGTCCGGCCGGCCCCACGGGCCATAGACGGTGAAGAAGCGCAGTCCGGTCTGGGCCAGGCCGAACAGCCCGGCGTAGGTCGCGCTCATCAGCTCTCCGGCCCGCTTGGTCGCGGCATAGAGCGACGCGGGCGGCCCGAGCGGATCGTCCTCCTTGAAGGCGCCGTCGCTTCCCGGGCGATCGCCGTAGACCGAGCTGGAGGAGGCATAGACCAGGTGCTCGAAGCCGGGCGCATGACGGCACGCCTCCAGCACCGACAGGTGTCCGGCCACGTTGGCGTGCTCGTAGGCGAAGGGGTTCTCCAGCGAGTAGCGCACCCCCGCCTGGGCCGCGAGGTGCACGATCCGACGCGCGCCGGTCTGGCGCACCAGGGCGGCGAAGGCCTCCGCGTCCGCGACGTCCAGCCGCTCCATGCGGAACCCCGGCCGCGCCTCGAGGTCGCGCGCGCGGGCCTCCTTCAAGGCTGGATCGTAATAGGGCGTGAAGTCATCGACGCCGACGACCTCTTCCCCCCGCTCGAGCAAGCGCAGGGCGACGTATCGCCCGATGAATCCGGCCGCTCCGGTGACGATGATCAAGGCGCTAAATTCCGCTGACTGACCGCGCGGATAGGCGCGCCTGCGCCCGTTCCGTCAAGCGCCCGCGACGCCCGCGCGCCGCTGAGTGGCCCTGGAGACCAGCCAGCACACCAGGAACGCCAGGGGCGCCGACGCCAGGGCCGGGTATTCCGATGGGAAGATCGCCGTCGAATGGTGCAGCACCTTCACCCAGACCCCGGGGCTCAGAACGATCAGCCCCACCGACGCGACCAGACCCACGAGCCCGCCCGACAGCGCCCCCGCCGTGGTCAGCCCACGCCAGTAGAGCGACAGGATCACCACCGGGAAGTTTGTGGAGGCCGCCACGGTCATGGCCAGGGCCACCAGATAGGCGACGTTCTCTTTCTGGAAGACGATGGCCAGGAGCACGGCCACGACCGCCGCCGCGACCGCCGCAAGGCGGAACAGCCACAGTTCGCTGGCCTCGCTTCTCTCTTTGTTGGTATGGCCCGGGTGGAACACGTCGTGAGAGGTCGCCGAGGCGATGGCGATGGTCAGGCCCGCGACGACGGCCAGGATGGTGGCGAAGGCGATGGCCGAGAAGACGCCGTACAGCACGTCTCCGCCGACGGCTTGGGCAAGGTGAATCGCCACCATGTTGTTGCCGCCGCTCACGGCGCCCTTGGCGTCGGTGAAGGCCGGATTGTTGGTCACGAAGGCCACGCCCGCCGGACCGATCACCGCGAAGGTGAGGATGAACACCAGGCCGATGGCCAGGCACGCCGATACGATCGACCCGCGCGCGGCGCGTTCGTCCGGCACGGTGAACAGCCGGATCAACAGGTGCGGCAGGCCGAGGATGCCCAGCGTAAGGCCCGCGGCCAGCGACACCGTCGAGAACAGGTCCAGCTTCAGGCCGCCGAAACTAAACAGGCGTTCGCCGAGCGCGTGCACCGCGGCGGCCTTGTCGTAGAGCCCCCCCACGCCGCCGCCCGCATGAATGCTGAGACCGGCCAGGACCACGATGCCGATGAGCAGCAGCACCGCCTTGATGATCTGCACCCAGGTTGCGGCCAACATGCCGCCGAACACGATGTAGATGGCCATCAGGGCGCCGACGATCACCACCGCGTGGTTGAAGCTGAGGCCGAACAGCACCGAGATCAGCGCGCCGGCCCCCACGAGCTGGGCGACCAGATAGATCAGCGAGATCACGATCGTCGAAATGCCGGAGAACACGCGCATCTTCGGGTCGTTCAGCCGGGCGACCAACACGTCGCCGAGCGTGAATTGTCCCAGCCGGCGCAACGGGCCGGCGACCCACAGCAGGATCAGGCACAGCGAGGCCAGGGGCGCCATGAAGTAGATCATCGTGTCCACGCCGCCGAGGAAGTAGAGGCCGACCACGCCAAGCACCGTGGTCGCGGACATGAAGTCGCCCGCGATGGCCAGGCCGTTCTGGCCGCCGGTGATGCTGGACGAGGCGGCGTACATGGAGGCGCGGTCCTGGCCCCGGCGGGCGGCCCAGGCAGTGATGACCAGGGTCAGGGCGACGGTCGCGATGAAGCAGACGACGGCGGTGGAGATCATTTGGAGCCCCCGTGCTCGTGCACGGTGCGCACGTCGCCGAGCCCCGCGAACAGACCGGCCAGAACCACGAACGCCAGCATCAGGCCCGACATGGCCAGGACGCTGTTCGGCGCCCCCCAGGTCCGCTCGGCGAACCACGCCGGCTGAAGCGACGGCAGTCCGGCCAGCACGGCCGGAACGGCGCACAAAATTATTGCGAGGAGCGCTCCAATGGATCGCACGACGGCCTCCCTGATCTACCCGGACGCAGGTCTGGCCGCGCCTTCTTCTGGGGCCATCGGTAGCACGCCGCCGCCGGGTGTCAAAAGGCGCGCCGCAGGTCGCGCCCCCCGATCCGGGAAAGTCCGGCCCGCGCCAAGAATTTTCCCTTTATTAACCATGATTTCCGAGCTTCATGGCCACCCTCGGATCATCCGCCATGTTCGCCAAGAGACCTCAGTCAGACCCCGTCGCGCCGATGGCCGCTGGCGGCGTCACCTTTCCCCTCGGACCGTTCGCGAATCCGGCGGTCGGCGTGGCGGCGGCGGCGGGGCTGTTCGTCATGGCGGTGTTCGGCCTGATCCAGACCACGGGCGATCCCGGAGCCGGCGCGCCCAGGGTGAAGATTTCGCTGGGCCAGGCCCTGAGCGCCCATCCCAAGGCCGCGCTTCCGACGGTTTCCGACGCCGACGCCCTGGCCCAGGCGGCCGCCGCGGGCGACGCCGTCACGCTCGCGCCCGCGCCGATCGCTGGCTTCTACGCGCCCGGCCCCGGAGGGTTGCTGCCGGTCATCGCGCCGGACGGGCGCACCCCCGCCCAGGCCTACTCACGCCCGTTCCGCGACACGGGTTCGCCCAAGGTGGCGCTGGTCATCGGGGGGCTGGGTCTCAACGCCAAGGTCACCCGCGACGCGATCGAGCGACTCCCGCCGGAGGTGACCCTGTCTTTTGTTCCGTATGCAGAGGGCTTACAAGGCTGGATCGACCTCGCCCGCGCCCATGGACATGAGGCGCTTCTGGAGGCGCCCATGGAGCCTGTGGACTATCCGCAGAACGATCCAGGGCCGTACACCTTGATGGCCAAGGATCCCCCCGCCGAGACGGTAAAGCGCCTGGAGCAGCTCTTGTCGCGGGCGACGGGCTATTTCGGCGTGACCAACTATCTGGGGGGGCGATTCCTGGGCTCGGATTCGGCGACGACCGCCTTTTCGACAGCTCTGCGCCGGCGCGGACTGGCCTTCGTGGACGACGGCTCGGCCGTCGGCCGGGGGTCGGGCCCGCCCCGCGCGTCCGCCGACCGGGTGATCGACCAGACCCTGGACGACCAGTCCATCGGCCAGGAGCTGGGGGCGCTGGAGGATCTCGCCGGCCAGCGAGGCCAGGCGCTCGGCTCCGGATTCGCCTATCCAGTCACCCTGGAGGCCGTGCAGACCTGGGCGGCGGGGCTGTCGGCGCGCGGCCTGGCGCTGGCGCCGGCTTCCGCCCTGACGGCCAAGAGCGGCCGATGAACGCCCCGCTCAATCCCCGCAGGATCGAGGACGCCGACATGGCGGACGAGACGCTGGCCTTTTATCGCCCCAACGTCGGGGTCGTGCTGTTCCATCCGGATGGCCGGGTCTGGCTGGGCCGGCGCGCCCGCACGACCGGGCCGTTCAATTGGCAGTTTCCGCAGGGCGGCGTGGACGAGGGCGAGGAACTGCTGGCCGCGGCCCGGCGAGAACTGGCCGAGGAGACCGGCGTGGTCTCCACCGAGCACCTGGGCTCCACCGAGGGGTGGTTCACCTACGACTTTCCCGTGGAACACAACGGATCCAAGGCCGCCAAGGGCTGGCGCGGCCAGCGGCAAGTCTGGTTCGCCCTGCGGTTCCTGGGTCCGGAGTCGGAGATCAACCTCTACGCCCACAAACACGTGGAGTTCGACGACTGGCGCTGGGCGGACCTGGAGGAGGCGACCGACCTGGTGGTTCCGTTCAAGCGCGAAACCTACGCCAAGGTGGTGGAGGCCTTTCGGCCGTTCACGCGCGGCGCCGCGCGCTGAGGGCGAGACGGATCAGGCCGTAGAACGCCAGCAGGGCCCACGCCGCCTCCATCAGGAAGGCGGCCAGGTTGAACCGATAGGCGAGCGAACACAGGATCAGGCTCGCGCCGATCAGGTTCAGCAGCAGGGCCGGCGGTTCGCGGGGCGGCAGCCGCCCGAACTGAGCCCCGGCGTAGGCGATCAGGATCAAGAGCACGCCCGCGACGCCGGCGGCTTCGGCGGTCTGGGCCAGGATCATGGGCGTGTCCGAGCCTATTGTGGGCGGTCGCTGTAGAGCACCGTCGCCGCGTCCGCGCCGCGGCTTCCGCCGCCTTGCGTCACGCTGAGCGCAAGACCCTGGTGGCGCGCCGCCGTGTCGGAGGTCCAGGACCAGGAAATGATCCCGCCGGACTGGTAGGCCGTGTCGAAGGGCTTCATCGGCGGCGCTCGCGTTCCCGCCCACCAAGTGAGCCCGTCGACAAGCGGCGGGGACTCGCCCGGCTGGATGTCGAGGACAAGGACGCAGGCGTGTGGATTGGCTTCGGTGGGCGGCGTCAGGGTGATGGTCGGCGCGCCCTTGACCTTGAGCACCCAATTCATCCCGGACTTACGCAGCCCCGCGCCCTTGGCGACGGTCTTCTCGTCCTGGCGGGCGATCAGCGGCCCGCAGACGGTCTCGACCAAGGTCACGACGGAGGACGGCGTGGTTCCCGCGGCGGGTTGCGGCGGCAGGGGCGGCGGCGCGACCGGAGCTGGCGCGAGCGGCGCGGACGCGACGGGGGCTGTAGGCGCGGCCTGCGGCGCGGGGCCCTCATCCGTCGTCGAGGTCTGCGCCAGAACGGCGCCGGACGCGGCGCTCGCCGCGAGCACCGTCAGCCAAAGGGCGGCCTTCCGCATCATCGGGTCTCTCCCAGGACACTCGGTTAAGCGCCCATGACAGCGTCCGCGGCCGTTCGGCGCAACCCCCTTCGCCAAATTAGGCGCCTCGCGGCGCCGGGGGCGACGCCTAGACGGGCTCGCTGGCGTGTTCGGCCAGGATGGTCAGACCCTCGGCGGTCACCTCGGCGAAGCCGCCGCGCACCTGATAGACGCGCGTCTGGCCGCCGTCGCGGACTGCGACCGGGCCCTCCTTGAGCGCGGTCATGAACGGCGAATGGCCAGCGAAGACGCCGAAGTCGCCTTCCACGCCGGAGGCGTCGACCTGGTCCACCGGGCCGGAGAACAGCTCCCGCTCGGGCGACACCAGGGAGAAGTGCAGCTTCTCGGCCATGCTTAGGCTTCCGCCGCCATCTTCTCGGCCTTGGCGACGGCCTCTTCGATGGGGCCGACCATGTAGAAGGCGGCTTCCGGCAGGTGGTCGTACTCGCCGTTGCAGATCGCCTTGAACGACCGGATGGTGTCTTCCAGCTGGCAGAACACGCCGGGCTGGTTGGTGAAGGCCTCGGCCACGTGCAGGGGCTGGGCCAGGAAACGCTGGATCTTCCGCGCCCGCGCCACCGTCAGCTTGTCCTCTTCCGACAGTTCGTCCATGCCCAGGATGGCGATGATGTCGCGCAGCGCCCGATAGGCCTGCAGGATTTCCTGGGTCTGGCGCGCGACGGTGTAGTGCTCCTCGCCGATCACCAGCGGGTCGAGGATCCGCGAGGTGGAGTCCAGCGGGTCCACCGCCGGGAAGATGCCCTGGGCGGCGATGTCGCGGTTCAGCACCGTGGTCGCGTCCAGGTGGGCGAAGGAAGTGGCCGGCGCCGGGTCGGTGAGGTCGTCGGCGGGCACGTAAATCGCCTGCACCGAGGTGATCGAGCCCTTGCTGGTGGAGGTGATCCGCTCCTGCAGATTGCCCATCTCGGTGGCCAGGGTCGGCTGATAGCCCACGGCGGAGGGTATCCGGCCGAGCAGGGCCGACACTTCCGAACCCGCCTGGGTGAAGCGGAAGATGTTGTCGATGAAGAGCAGCACGTCCTTGCCCTCCTCGTCGCGGAAGTATTCGGCCTGGGCCAGGCCCGTGAGGGCCACCCGGGCGCGGGCGCCCGGAGGCTCGTTCATCTGGCCGTAGACCAGGGTGCAGCGGCTGCCCTCGCCGCCCCCGGCCTTGTTCACGCCGGACTCGATCATCTCGTGATAGAGGTCGTTGCCCTCGCGGGTGCGCTCGCCCACGCCGGCCAGCACCGAATAGCCGCCGTAAGCCTTGGCGATGTTGTTGATCAGCTCCTGCATGGTCACGGTCTTGCCGACGCCGGCGCCGCCGAACAGGCCGATCTTGCCGCCCTTGGTGTAGGGGCAGAGCAGGTCGATCACCTTGATCCCGGTGACCAGAATCTCCGCCTGGGTGGATTGTTCGGCGAAGGAGGGGGCCTCCTGGTGGATGCCGCGACGGAACTTGGACTCGATCGGCCCGGCTTCGTCCACCGGCTCGCCGATCACGTTCATGATCCGCCCGAGCGTGGCCGGACCCACCGGCACGGTGATCGGACCGCCGGTGTCGGCCACCGCCTGGCCGCGCACGAGGCCCTCGGTGGCGTCCATGGCGATGGCGCGCACGGTGTTCTCGCCCAGGTGCTGGGCGACCTCGAACACCAGGCGGAACGGCTCGCCGGTGCGTTGGTCGCGGTTGGTGGTCTCCAGCGCGTTGAGGATCGCGGGCAGGTCGCCGTCGAACTCCACGTCGACGACCGCGCCGATGATCTGAACGATCCGGCCGGTGGCCACGGGCGCGGCGGCCTTGGCGGCGGTCTTTGTGGCGGCCTTGGCTGTCGTCTTGGGCTTAGCGGCGGTCTTGGTGGCCATTGCGGTCTCTCGTCAAAGGGCTTCGGCGCCGGAGATGATCTCGATCAGCTCCTTGGTGATCTGCGCCTGGCGGGTGCGGTTATACAGAAGGGTCATGTCGTCGATCATTTCGCCAGCGTTGCGGGTGGCGGAGTCCATGGCGGCCATCTGGGAGGCGTAAAAGCCCGCCTGGTTCTCGAACAGGGCCGACAGGATCTGAACCGTGACATTGCGCGGCAGCAGGGTCGCCAGAAGCTCCTCCTCGTCCGGTTCGTAGTCGTAGGCCGCGCCCTTCTGGTCCAGCGGCGGGGCGTCCGGATCGACCTCGGCGGGAATGAGCTGCCGCAGGGTCGGGGTCTGGCTGACCACAGACTTGAAGCGGCTGTAGACCAGGGTGACCACGTCCGCCTGGTTCTTGGCGAACAGGGCCAGGATCGTCTGGGACACCGGTTCGGCGGCGGCGATGCCCAGGGTCTTGTGCGCGGAAAGATCGAAGGTCTGGACGATGCGCTCGGCGTAGAGGCGGCGAAGCTGGTCGCGCGCCTTCTTGCCCACGCAGACGATTTTCACGTCCTTGCCCTGGTCGATCAGGGCCTTGATGTGCTCGCGCGCGGCGCGGGCGATGGAGCCGTTGAAGCCGCCGGCCAGGCCCCGGTCGGAGGCGGCGACCACCACCAGGTGCTTGTCCTTGCGGCCCGAGCCGACGAGCAGGGCCGGCGCGCCCGCCTGATCGCCGACGCCGGCGGCCAGGTTGGCGATCACCGTGGCCATCCGGCGGGCGTAGGGGCGCGCGCTCTCCGCCGCCTCCTGGGCGCGACGCAGCTTCGCCGCGGCCACCATCTGCATGGCCTTGGTGATCTTCTGCGTCGCCTTCACCGAGGCGATGCGGTTCCTCATGTCCTTGAGGCTGGCCATGGGCGGCTAGAACCCAAACCTCGTCGTCATCCCCGGGCTTGTCCCGGGGACCCATGCACACAGCCCTCTCCGGCGGGGCCTGTGTTCATGGGTGGCCGGCACAAGGCCGGCCATGACGGAAGAAGAAGCGGTGCGCATCACGCGAAGGTCTCGGCGAAGCTGTCGAGGGCGGCCTTCAACTTGCCCTCCAGCGCCTCGTCCAGGATCTTCTTGGTGCGGATCCCCTCCAGGATGTCGGCGTGCTTGCTGTGCATCCGGCTCAAGAGGTCCGCCTCGAACCGGCCCACCGCGGCGGTGGGGATCGGGTCGAGGTAGCCGCGCGTGCCGGCGTAGATCACCACCACCTGCTCCTCCACCTGCAGCGGCGAGTACTGCGGCTGCTTGAGCAGTTCGGTCAGGCGCTCGCCCCGCGCCAGCAGGCGCTGGGTGGAGACGTCCAGGTCCGAGCCGAACTTGGCGAAGGCGGCCATTTCCCGATACTGGGCCAGCTCGCCCTTCAGCGGGCCGGCGGCCTGGCGCATGGCGCGGATCTGGGCCGAGCCGCCCACGCGGCTGACGCTGATCCCGACGTTCAAGGCCGGGCGGATGCCCTGGTAGAACAGGTCGGTCTCCAGGAAGATCTGGCCGTCGGTGATCGAGATCACATTGGTCGGGATATAGGCCGACACGTCGTTGGCCTGGGTCTCGATCAGCGGCAGGGCGGTCAGGGATCCCGAGCCGTTCTCCTCGTTCAGCTTGGCCGCGCGCTCGAGCAGGCGGGAATGCAGATAGAAGACGTCGCCCGGATAGGCCTCGCGGCCCGGCGGGCGGCGTAGCAAGAGCGACATCTGACGATAGGCCACCGCCTGCTTGGAAAGGTCGTCATAGATGATCAGGGCGTGCATGCCGTTGTCGCGGAACCACTCGCCCATGGCGCAGCCGGCGAAGGGCGCCAGGAACTGCAGCGGCGCGGGCTCCGAAGCGGTGGCGGCGACCACGATGGTGTAGTCCAGGGCGCCGCGCTCCTCGAGCGTCTTGACGATCTGCGCCACCGTCGAGCGCTTCTGGCCGATGGCCACATAGACGCAGAACAGCTTGGCCGCGTCGTCCGTGCCGGCGTTGATCTGGCGCTGGTTCAGGATGGCGTCGATGGCCACGGCGGTCTTGCCGGTCTGGCGGTCGCCGATGATCAGCTCGCGCTGGCCGCGGCCCACCGGGATCAGGGAGTCGATGGCCTTCAGGCCGGTCTGCACCGGCTCGTGCACCGACTTGCGCGGGATGATGCCGGGCGCCTTCACGTCCACACGGCGGCGTTCGGCGACATTGGTGATCGGACCCTTGCCGTCGATCGGCTCGCCCAGGGGATTGACCACCCGGCCGAGCAGGCCCCGGCCCACCGGCACGCCCACGATCTCGCCGAGCCGGCGGACCTCGTCGCCTTCCTTGATCTCGCGGTCCTCGCCGAAGATCACCACCCCGACGTTGTCGCGCTCCAGGTTCAGGGCCATGCCCTTCACCCCGGCCTTGGGGAACTCGACCATCTCGCCGGCCTGAACCTTGTCCAGGCCGAATACGCGGGCGATGCCGTCGCCGACCGACAGCACCTGGCCGACGTCAGAAACGTCGGCCTCTTCGCCGAAGCTCTCGATCTGGGATTTGAGGATGGCCGAGATTTCGGCCGCGCGGATGTCCATGGTGTTTGCTTAGGCTCTCTTGAGGGCGAAACGCAGGGAGTCGAGCTTGGTGCGCAGCGACGAGTCATAGAGGCGCGAGCCGACCCGCACCTTCAGGCCGCCGAGGATGGCGGGATCGACCCGGGCGTCGATTTCCGGGTCCTTGCCGAGCGCCTGGCGCAGGGCGGCTTGCAGCCCCTTCTGCTGGGCGGCGGAAAGGGGCAGGGCGGTGGTCACTTGCGCGGCGACAGCGCCACGGTCCTTGGCGGCCATGGCCAGGAATTCCGTGATCGCCGAGGCGATCGCGGCGGCGCGGCGGTTGGCGGCCATCAGGCCGAGAAACTTGCGGGTCAGGGGCTTGAAGCCGGCCTTGTCGGCGAGCGCCATGAGGCCCGTGGTCTTGTCGGCCGCCGAGAACGCCGGCGAGCCGATCAGCCGGCGCAGATCGGCGCTGCCGGCATGCATCGCCTTGAAGGACCGGACGTCGGCCTCAACGGCCGCCACGGCGCCTTGGGCCTTGGCCAGGCCGAACAGCGCCAGGGCGTAGCGCGCGCCCACGTCCGAGGAATTAGAATCGTCTGCCACCGGCCCGTCCGATATGTTTGTACAAGCGTCGGCGGAGGTTGGCCCGCCGCGGCGTCAAGGGCTTGGATGCGCTTGGAAAAGCACCCGGGTTGTGGGGTCCCACGCCCCGCCTCCCAAAGCCGGGCGCCAGATAGCATGGGGTCTGACGCACCGCAACCGAGCCCGCGAAGGGGTCGTCGAGGGAGGGTCAGTTCACGGGTTCGGGCGGCGGCGGCGCGGGCCGGACGACCTTGCCCGCCGCATTGATCGTGGCGCGTGGGACCGGCGGCGGCGGCGTGGCGAGGTCGGCTGAGTCCTGACCGAGGAACTGAGGCGTCAGCACGATCGGATCGGGCTCGGCGCCGAAGGGCCGGTGCACGGAGTAAAAGCGCGGCCTCAGGTCTTCCGAACCGACCGGCTCGGCCGAGGCCAGGGCCCGAACGGCCGGTGCGGGGCGGGTCGAAGCGCTCGGCTGGACCGGCGGCGTCGGCGCCGGGGGCGGGGCGTAGATGCTGGTCGGCTGGGCCGGTGGCGGCAGGGGCTGGGCCTGGACGGCCTGGGTCGGCATCGCCCGGACGGGCGGCGCCGGCGGGACGGGCTCATAGCGCCGGGCGGGCGCCTGAACGGCCAGGGGCCGGTAGGGCGGTGATGGATCGGCCGCCCAATATCTGGACGGGGCCGCCGCCCGGGCGGCCGGCGCGCGCTGGACCTTGCCGGGCCAGCTCAGCAGCCTGAGACCCGCGCCCTCGGCCGTGGACGGTGCGGGGTTAAACGGCCCTGCCATCGGCCTCTGCGTCGTTCCGGGGCTCGATGGGTAGTCGGCCTGGGCGGACGCGCGACCGCCCCCGGCGGCGAGGGCCGCGACGGAGGCGATGAGGGCGATGGTGCGCATCGGCGCCGCTCCTTGGGCGACCGACGCTAGGGCGCGCGCCTTAACCTGCTGTTAACGACGACGCTCGCTAGCGGCGACGGCCGCTCCAGCGGGCCAGGATCTCCCGTTCGGCCAGCTGGAAGGCGGCATGCAGGCCCGCCCCCATCAGCGCCAGGGCCAGCACCGCCGCGAACATCTTGGCGGTCTGCAGGCGGTTGGCGGCCTCCAGGATGCGCCAGGCCAGGCCCTGGGCGCCGCCCGATCCGGCCACGAACTCGGCCACCACCGCGCCCACGATGGCCAGGCCCGCGGCGACCTTGTGGCCTTCCAAGAGGAACGGCGCGGCCGAGGGCAGGCGAAGGCGGGAGAGCCTCTGGGTGCGGGTCGCGCCATAGAGGTCGAACAATCGTTCCAGGTCAGGGTCCGCCGCGCGCAGGCCGGTGAGGGCGCCGGAGAAGATCGGGAAGAAGGCCACGACCGCCGCCAGGCCCACGATGGCCCGCTCGGGATGGTCGAGCCCCGCCCAGATCACCGCCAGGGGCGCGATGGCCACCACCGGCGTCACCTGCAGGGCCACGGCGATGGGCCGCACCGCCTCCTCGAAGAGGGGGCTCAAGGACACGACCAGCGCCAGGGAACAGGCGATCAGGCTGGCGGTCACGAGGGCGGCGAGCGCCATGGACAGGGTGTTCCAGGCCGACGCCAAGAGGAGCGGGGCGGTGTTCACGGCCGCCGCCGCCACCGCGCTCGGCGCGGGCAGGAAGTAGGCGGGCACATTCAGGGCGCGGCAGGCCTGTTCCCAGATCGCCAGCAGCACGGCGACCAAGATTACCGGCGCCGCGATGGCCAGGGCGCGGTTCACGCCGCCGCCGCCATGGCCTGGGCGAGCGCGGCCGACACCCGCTCGGCCGTCTCGCGAAAGACCGGCGTGGTGCGAAAGCCCGCCGGGCGGGGCATGGGCGCCTCGACCGCGGCCTCGATGGCGGTGCGGCCGGGGCCGGGGCTTAGAACCACCAGGCGGCCGGCCATGTAGGCGGCCTCCTCCACATTATGGGTCACGAAGACGATGGCCGGCTTCAGGTCCGCCCAAAGGGCCTGGATGTCGTCGGCGAGCGCCCGACGGGTGATCTCATCGAGCGCCGCGAAGGGCTCGTCGAGCAGGAGGAGCTTGGGCCGGGTGACCAGCGCCCGGGCCAGAGAGACCCGCATGGCCATGCCGCCGGAAAGCTGAGCGGGCTTGGCCGCCTCGGCGCCCTCCAGGCGCACGGCGGCCAGCGCCTCCCGTGCCCGGGACCTGGCCTCGGCGCGGGCGACGCCGGCCAACTCCAGCGGCAACGCGACGTTGGCCTCGGCGCTCGCCCAAGGCATCAGGGTCGGCGCCTGGAACACCAGGGAGGTCTCGCCCCGCCCCTGGGCGAGGACCGCGCGGCCACGGCTCGGCGCTTCCAACCCGGCGAGCAGCCGCAGGGCGGTGGACTTGCCGCATCCGGAGGGGCCGATCAGGGCCAGGGTCTCGCCGGCGGCGAGGGTCAGGCTGAATGGCCCAAGCGCCTTGCCCCGGCCGGCGTAGTCGACCTCGACCTCCTCCAGGGCGGCGACAACCGTTGTCACTTCGCCGGCTTGCCCACGAACGCGAGGGTGTAGGCGCGCTTGTAGTCCAGGTCCTTGGGATAGATCCCCTGGCTGGAGGCGACCTGGAAGAAGGCGGCCCAGCGGGCGTCGGTCATGGCCCCGATCCCCGTGGTGGCGGCGTCGCCGGAGTCCACCAGGCCGTAGGACCGCATCTTGTCGCGGGCCTGGGCCAGGACGTCGGGGGTCATCTCGGGATTGTCCTTGAGGATGAGCGCGTCGCCGGGGGCGGGGTCGCCGTGCAGATAGGACGTCCAGCCCGCCGCCGAGGCCTCCACGAAGGCGCGCACGGCCGCGGGGTTTTCCTCGATCATCTTGTCCCCGAACAGGGCCATGGCCGCGTAGCCGGGGTAGCCCTCATCGGCCAGGAGGAAGACCTGGGGCTTCAGATGGCCCTCCTTCTCGATGGTGTAGGGCTCGGAGGTCGCATAGCCCTGCTGGATGGCGCGCTTGTCGGCCAGGAACGGGCCGTTGTTGAACGCGTACTTGCGCACCTGGGCGTCGGTGAAGCCGTACTTGGCCTTCAGCCACACCCAAAACGCGGTGATCGAGGCGTCCGCCAGCAGGATCGGGCGGCCCTTCATGTCGGCGATCCTGGCGATGCCCTGGCCGGGGTGGGCGATCAGCACCTGCGGGTCCTTCTGCATGAAGGCCGCCACCGCCTTCACCGGCGCCTTCTCCTGGGCGAGGTTCAAGGCGATGAAGCCGTTGGAGCCCATGCCGGCCTCCACCGCGCCGGTGGCGACGAGCTGGGGCACGTTCACCCCCGGCCCGCCCTGGATGATGGTCACGTCGAGGCCGCGCTTCTTGTACTCGCCGGTGGCCAGCGCCTGATAGAAACCGCCGTGCTCGGCCTGGGCGCGCCAGTCGGTGGCGAAGCGGATGGCGGTGACGGCGCCGGGCTTGACGGCGTCCGGCGCGGCCTTCTTGGCCGGCGAGCAGGCGGCCAGCGCCGCGGCGGCGAGCAGTGCGATCAGGCGCAAGGTTTTCAAGGCGAGGCCCCTCCCGATTGACGACCCGAGGTTAGGGCGGAAGCGGACGCCCGCCAAGGCGGCTCGGGCGCCGGTCAGGCGTTCAGGGCCTCGCGCTTTTCCTCAAGCGTAAGCCACTCGTCCTCGGCGGCGGCCAGGGCCCGGCGGGCCTGTTCCAGAGCTTTGGTCGCCTGCTGGAAGCCGGCCGGGTCGCGGCCGTAGAGGCCGGAATCGGACAGGGTCTTCTCGTGGGCGGCGATCTCGGCGGTGAGGCGGGGCATCAGGACGTCCAGTTCCTTGAGGCGATGGGCGTCCTTGAAGGAGAGCTTCTTGCCTTCTCCCCTTGCGGGAGAAGGTGGCCGTGAAACGGCCGGATGAGGG
>Ga0299912_10001059_pt1 | contig 22250 bp, 5 predicted proteins | sample RVTome_2_FD_207667 | JGI IMG/M metagenome (GOLD analysis project Ga0299912, IMG submission 207667) | Soil microbial communities from uranium-contaminated site in the Upper Colorado River Basin, Wyoming, United States - RVT95D214 (version 2) ... | reverse complement strand
AGAGAACAACACGGCCTCTACCCAGCTTACCATCGTCGGGTCCTCCAAGCCGAACCTGACCGTTTCCTATAAGGATATCTCGGTTACCCCCTCGCCGGCTATGGAAGGGCAGGGGGTACATATCACTGCCCTGATTAAGAACACGGGGTTCTCTGCTGCCGAGAATATCGAGGTGCGGTTCTTAAAAGGGAGCCCTGGTACACCCCTTAGCAGCCAGGTGATCCCCTCCCTGGGCCCGGGAGAGAGCACTAGTGTTGCCGCTGACTGGATAGCTATTGCCGAATCCGGGGAGCGGCTTATTACCATCCAGATAGACCCGGGAAACCTCATCTCCGAGATCAGCGAGACAGATAACAGCGCCTTTGTCACGCTGCAGATCTTAAGCCTGCCTGATCTTGCCATCTCTACGAACTCCATCACCTTTAACCCGCCAGCTCCTAAGGATGGGGACCAGGTTGCCATTCAGGTGACTGTCCAGAATGCGGGAAGCCAGGGCGCAGCGAATATTACGGTGACTGCCTCTGATAAGAATGCAGTCATCGGCTCAGGGCAGATCCCTGCGATTGCCGGCAATAACTCTGGAACCATCACCTTTGTCTACGATACAGCGGGTAAGAGCGGACCCCATGAGATCACGGTGGTGGTTGATGCGGATAATACAATTATAGAACAGAGTGAGGACAACAATACCGCCTCCCGGAGCTTCGGGGTGCAGGAGGCAGACCTCTGGGTTACCCAGCAATACATCTCCCCGAACGGCGATGGGGTGCAGGACAGCACCCAGTTCTTCTTCCGCCTCAAGACTGCGCAGACCGTCAAGGTAATAATCAGGAATGAGAAGAACGAGTCAGTCAGGAGCTATACCGGCACCCAGTTTGTCAATACCGGCGGTGGTACCGTGACCTGGGACGGAAAGAATGACAAGGGGCTGGCAGTGGCAGATGGCGAATACCAGTTTCAGGTGGTTGATGCCAAAGGCGTCCTCATCGCGACCCTGCCGGTAATCGTGGACAACAACCGCTCGCCCTTGACCAAGGCCATCGGCACACCGTACCTGCTGCAGACGAATCTAAGCTGTATGCTGCCGTATATTCATCCTGGGTACTGGAAATGGTTTCCCGATGATAGTGGCATCATATTTTTTACTTACGGGAATACCAATGTTCCGGAATATCCGCTAGGACTTTACACCATGGGACCCGATGGGGAGGATATCCTGAGATTGGTTCCGTGGGAATGGAGTGAGGATTCAACCTATTGGTATGGTTACAATTATAATGTGAATGATAAATTGGTACTATCCCCCGATGGAGAAAACATCGCATTCTCTTTGTATAAATATAATAAGACGACGGAAAAAGGGGAACTACTCCAGTTATGGGTTATGGATCGGTATGGTAGTAACATGATTTTGCTAGATTCATACGATATACTGGAAGAATGGCAAGGCATATTTAATCTTTGCTGGACACCCGATGCTTCGTACCTCGCCTACGAAACGGAAAATTCATTAAGTTCACCGGCAATTAGAAAAATGTGGTTGGTAAGACCCGACGGTACTGAAAGGAAAATGATTGATGAGGGTGATCGTTACCGCTCGCAAGTTAAATGGTCACCGGATGGCACGAGGATAGCCAGCTTGATCAATTACTATAACGAAGGTTTTTACCGGCTTCGGATTGTTGATATCGAGGGCAACGGTGAAGATCTTTTCGATATACCACTTGTTGGTAGCGGAATCCTTTACTTAGAGTGGCTTGGCAACGATACCATAGTTGCCATGGTAGGCATCGATATTTGGATCGTCGATGCTTCGGGTGGTGGGAATCATATTAAAGTCGCGGACAACGTCCAAGATTACCGTGAAAAAGCCGTAAGTCCGAATGGTAAGAAAATTGCTTTCTTGGAAATTTCCGGTAATAAACAAGAGGTGAAGGTCTGTAGCGCAGTCGGTGAATGTCAAATCGTCTATGAATCGCCAAAATTGAGCCACATGTTTACCCTACATAATTTGCGTTGGTCCCATGACAGCACCAAGCTGGCCTTTGTAGATCGTATATATGAAAAAATAGGAGACTGTTCTAGCAACGGACACCTTGTCGTTATTGACATGGAGAGCGGGGAAAAGAAGACATTCAAGATCGCAACAGGTGAATATGCCTGTGGCGGCGGTGCCTCATATCATATCTCGACGCAGGAGGGCGGCTCATGGGTCGAGCACGGTAGCCTACATTATGACTCTGATTATGAAACTAAAGAGTTTGATTTGACAAGGTGGTTGAATGAGACGGAAGCCCCTTATCGCATCAGGATAACCCAGGCGGGCATGGATGCCGCCCATGTGGATTACGTAGCCCTTGCTGTTGACGGCATTCACCACGTTCCGAACAAGGCAATCAATATTACAACAGGTAATGATAGCCTCTATAAGATATCCTCTCAAGATAATGACGTAGCTGATGCGCACAATGTCACCATAGAGCTGGTATGGGATAGCATCCCTCATGACGGCAGCATCTCGCTTGTGATGCATGCCAGAGAGGAAGACCTCAGTAAACGTAAAGCAGCTCCTTTCCGGTATCCTAATTCCGGTTACTATTCCGTGCAGCTGGAACAGAGTTCACCAATCGAGCTGGACGGCAAGATAACTGAAGCAGACGACCTGTCAGAGCCCCTGTTTACAGAATATACGAAGCCGATCACCGGCCATCCCGCTGGATACACCTATGGTTATGTGAAGAGCGATGGAACCTACCTCTACGGCGTACTGGATTTTACTTCTGACAACACCCTGGACAGCGGCAGAGACTGGGCTTCGATAGAGATTGCTACCTCCGCAGGAAGCAAAACATTTCTTATTAGCAATGCGCAACGGGATTATGGTACGAGCATGCTCACCTATACGGATAAGGTCAGCTACGAACATACGGTGTATGAGTTTAAAATTCCCTTAAACGAGATTGGAGTCAAAAAAGGGGATACAATCGAGGTTGCTTTTACCGCCTACGGGACAGCTGGAGGGCCTAGCAATGATGTTCCATCTACCTACGTAGAAGGGTCTTTGCATTGGTTTGTTGATGACATATCACTCATTGCCCAGAATACAGTCGGAGTATTTGCCATCAACTCAGAAGATGGGGAAATGCGATATCTGCCGATTCACGAGCCAGCTGAGGATCCGTCACTTACGCAACTCAACGTTTCTCCTTTAGGCAGCTACCTCACCTACTACCAATCCGTAACTCCGGATAGTGCATGTTTTAATGGCAAGGGAAATTGGGCTTATGACTTATGGACCATGAGCTCCCTGCTCAATCTGACAGCCGACCTGAGAATCATCAAAAGTAAATCATCTCTTGTGCTCAAGGGCATCGCTGCAGACCTCAACTTTGCCGGGTACAAGCTGGAGTATGCGGATGTAAAAACCCCGAAGGCCTGGAATCTTGTTACACCCCCATCCAATGTCCCTGTGGTCGATGACGCCTTTACTTCCTGGGTTCCTCCTTACGAAGGGACCTTTTATGTGCGGCTGACGGTATGGGACAAGGCAGGGAATGTGGCATCGACGAGAAAGCGGGTCTCCTGGGGTCTCTTCTCCAGCATTACGAACCTCTATAAGACCGAAGAGATCTTCTCTCCCAATGGGGATGGCGTGAAGGATATTGTTGAGCTGCACTATCGGGCCCTGGAGCCGGTGCATCTGGAGTTCTTCATCTATGATGAGGCCGGGAACGTGTTGAGGATGTTCTTTAAGGATCATTCCGCCCCGGAGGAAGGTTTTATCACCTGGGACGGCAAGGATGAAGGCGGCAGGACCGTGCCAGACGGCATCTACAAGATACAGGTCTTTGACTACGAGTTCTTTGTCCAGGTTGATAACACTCCGCCTGAGGTCTTGCTGGGTATTACCCCACTACAGTCCTTCGACCCCGTCACCCATAAACCAGGTGATCCGCATGTCTATGCGGACCTCCGCGGTCGTGCTGTTGATCTAAATATTAAACAGTGGTTCGTCGATTACGGCACCGGTGAAAACCCGCAGGAGTGGACGCAGTATAGTAGCGGCAGCAACTCAATTCAGCCTCTGGACGAAAACGGTAATCCCCTGCCTGGACCAATCACCATCGTTTCATTTGTGGATGAAAATATAGTCTTTGCCGCTGACAAGCGCTTCCGGATCACTGCCGAGGACCTTGCCGGCAACAGGAGTACTGCTGTTTCAGACTTCTTGGAGGAGGCTGCTCTCCTCTATAAGTGTTCCAAACCGAGTTTTTGGGGCCTGGATGAACTTTACATACCGTTCAGCAGAAATGAACTTGGTCAGATTGAAACGACTAAGCCAGTAGTAGTAATCCCACCTGAGTTTACAAAACCGCCCGGTGCGCTTTGGGGACTTGAAACCTTCAGGCTGCCGATTATTAAGGTGTATATACAGTATCATGTGTATGATCCCTCGACCATGAGAATGCAATGGATTGACTCTGCAAATCCCTTGGATTCTCAAGGCGACCGCGTCTTTTCCATGGCATGGGATATGGCTGGCCTGAATCCCGCGGGGGTTTCTGCAGCCCGGTTGAAGGCTGTTGATGCCGAGGGGGAAAAACACTTTTCCAATGCAGTCTCCCTTCAACCCATATTTACGATTATTGTATCCTGTGTGGATAATTATGCTAAAAATTTGCTCCTTGAGGACCTCGTTCGGCTGCAGTTCCAAGTCAAGAGCGGACAAGATACTAGATATCAAGATTGGACAAACTACCAGGTCTATGATAAGGCCAAGGGGCAAGAGGTACCGACGGGGACTATAGATCCTCTTCCTCTTCCCACGGACCTTCAGCAAGGGGTGACCTACCAGCTCCGTATGATCGGAACTGGCCAGAGCGGAACTCCATATAAAAGCAACGTAGCTGACTACCCCCCCAAAGACTGTATTACCCTTTATCTCAGCATCGAATATGAGCAAGCGAGCAAGTGCGATTCCTTGGCGCCGGTAGAGGCAAAGATTTCGGCAGAGGCCAAAGTGCCAGTTGTAATTCTACAAGACATTCAATTTAAGTCTTTAAGCTTCTATATGCAGGAGACCGAAGAATTCCAGCTCTTGCGTCAGTTGGATCTGGCGGGTAAACGGTTAGATATTAAGCAAGCCACAAAATACGATGTGGTGATTTCGTTGGGAAGCGCTATTGTCAATACTTCAGCCATGCCCGAGGGGAGATATCCGGTCAAGGCAGTACTTGAGTATAGTCAAGATGCCACTGCGCAAAAAATAGAGAATAAAGACAATCCCCCCCTTACCCTCGTCGTCGACCGTGTTCTTCCTCAAGCACTGATCACCTATCCCACGAGCACTGCCAGTATTTGCCCAACAAAGATCACCGACCCCTGCGGTAGCAGGTTTGCGATCCAGGTGGAAGGGTTGGGTACTGACGACACGGCGGTAGGAGAATACGACCTCTTTTATGGCATCAACGAGAACCCAACAAAGTGGGCTTCAGCTAAGGAAAATATTTGTGCCCAAGAAATGGGCCAAGTGTTGAGAAAATCAGCGCCCATTGCAGGCCATAAATCATTCCAAGGCCGGATCGGACAATGGGACGTCACCGATCTTGTGGGTGATACCTTCTCCTTGATGCTCAAGGTATGGGATAAGGTCGGCAATCTCAGCTGCTATACCACGGCCTTCTCCATGGATACGGTAGTGCATCCTGCAATATCGACTGACAAGCGGCTCTTCTCGCCCAATGGAGACGGAACCTTAGACAATTTGCAAATCACCTATACCGTTGATGAATATGCCACCATAGATATCAAGGCATTCAAGATTCAAATAGATGGTTTCGGTAACATTATCATCATCACGCCGGCAGTAAGAAACATCGTATCTGGTCAGACCCACCTCTCCGGCACAGAGACCACCTCATGGGATGGCAAGGCAGATGACGGCTCTACAGTGCCCGATGGCTTCTATCGGCTCGTCATTGCTGCTACAGACGCCTGCGGTAATACGACAGAGCGGGGTATTGACGTAGAGGTAGATAACACTGCTCCGACAACTGCCATTACCTATCCGTTGCCAGGCGATCCCTTGGGCATTATCGTAGAGGTCAAGGGCACGGCCCAGGATTCCCATTTTGCCGGCTACCAGCTTATAGTTGAGGAAACCTCTGCCCTCATCGGGCAGGGCACTGCCCCACGCGAGAATGCGATCCTGGGCACATGGAATACGTACGGTCAGGAGGGGTCTTTCACGCTCAAGCTCACGGCTACTGATACCGTCGGCAATAAAGGTGAGACGCAGGTGCTCATAAACCTCGGTATGCGCAAGGACCTGATCAAGGACGCAAAGGCCGATCCTTCCCTCTTTTCCCCGAACAATGATGGTAAGCTGGAGAGCACGACTATACAGTATGAGCTCGCCTATCCCTGCGATATGGTGATCGAGATATTCGACGCCAACCAGGCCCTCAAAAAGAGCTACACAGCCCCCTCTCAAGCAGCCGGTGTCCACACCTATGTATGGAACGGCACCGATACCCAAGCACAGCAGGTCCCTGATGGCGCCTATACAATCCGGCTTACTGCCACCCTCACTGCTCAACCCGACGTCAGACAATCCGAGACCGTAAGCGTTGTGATGGATGTAACCCCTCCCACTGTAGTGATCCAAGAGCCGCTCGACAAATCATATGCAAAGGGCACCCTCCTGGTGAAGGGAACCATTACAGATCAGCACCTGGGCTTCTATAAGATCACCTATGCAGGGGAGACCGGATCAGGCACCCTCGATGAGGGAAATCAGAAAAGGGCAGATTATGCCTTTGCCACCTTGACCGAGGCCGATATTGTCGAGGGGACCTATACCTTGGAGGCAACGGCGACGGACCAGGGGGAGATTATAACTAAAAAAGCGAGCGCCTTTACCATCGACCGCACCTTGCCCAAGCTGGCATTGCAGGCGCCGCTGAATGGCGAGCTCTATGGCTCTGATAAGGGTACGATCCAGATCAAGGGGACTATAGAGGAAAAGAATCTTGAGCAATATATCCTCAGGTACGGGCAAGGTGACAATCCTACCGCTTGGACCACCCTTGTTACCGGTGCCAGCGTACCAAGTCCTCCCGACCTCTTTGCCTGGAATGTCGGCAAGCAATCAGGCATAGCTGACGGCCTCTATACCCTTTCCCTCTATGCCAAGGACAAGGCTGGTTGGGAGTCTGAGGTTAAGGTCAAGATCACCATAGATAACACCCTGCCCGTGGTCTCGATAACCGCTCCTGTGGAGGGTGGCTATGTCAAGGAACCCATGGATATCAGGGGTACGGCCTTTGACCAAAACCTCGATACCTATACCGTAGAATTTGCGCCTGGTGATTGCGCCGGCAGCTACAAATGGACCCAGCTCAAGCAGGCTACAACCTCGGTGCAGGAGGGTATCCTCGCTCCCTGGAAGGTCCTGCCGCCGGATGGCGCCTACTGCCTCAAGGTAGCGGCGTTGGATAAGCTCGGCAACAAGGTCGAGGCCAGACAAGCCGTTATGGTAGATACCCAGCCGCCAACAGCGCCTGTCCTTGCCGGCACCGTGGAAAACAAAAAGGATGCCCGGCTAAGCTGGACCAGGAACACGGAGCCTGATTTGGCCGGGTATAACCTCTACCGGGATGCTAAACGCGTCAATACCACCCTCCTCCCCGATGTCTCCTATCTCGATCAGGGCCTGACTGAGGGCATCTACGGCTATATAGTCCAGGCTCAGGATCGAGCAGGCTGGGAGAGCCTGGCCTCCAACAAGGTCGACCTGAGGATGGATACAACCCCCCCTGAGGCAAGGATCCGCTCGCCGCAGGATGGCGGTGTCGTGAGCGATATCGTAGATATCAAGGGCACTGCCTACAGCGCCGATGACTTCAAGGAATACCGGCTCTCTATCGGCAAGGGGACAGCGCCTACTGCCTGGACAAGCATCAGACAATCACCCATCCCTACTACCTATGACACCCTAGGCCAGTGGGACACCATGGACCTCATGGCTGATCAGTATGCCATCAAGCTGGAGGCCGAGGACCTGGCCGGCAATATCGCAATCCACCAGATTACCGTCCGCCTGGACAATGCGCCGCCGGCTGCGCCGGTGCTGCTCACGGCCGCTGCTTCCGGCTCAACCGTCACCCTAAGCTGGCAGGCCAATAACGAGGCTGACCTTGCCGGCTATCTCCTCTATCGCAATGGCCAGCTTGCCAATGTCACCGGCACCGTAGTAGGCGATCTCAAGCCCTACCTGATCACGGGCACGAGCTATACAGATACCGGCCTTCCAGACGGGCACTTTACGTACTTTCTCGTGGCCATGGACCAGGCCGGCAATGAGAGCGAGCAGTCCAATACCAAAGAAATCACCATCGACACCCATCCCCCCAAGGCTACCATCATTGAGCCTGCGGATGGTCATCGCTTTGACCGTGCCCTTATGATCAAGGCGGAATCCCCTGACCTTGATATCGCCACTGTCCAGTTCCAGTACAAAAAGGCAACAGCCGGCGCCTGGACCAACCTGGGCAGCGCCATGACTACCCAGCCCTTTGTCACCCGCCTTGACCCAGCAGCCCTGGGATGGAGCGATGCCGACTATGGTGATTACCACCTGCAGGCCGTGGCCAGGGACAAGGGCGGCAATAGCGACCCTGCCCCCACCATGATCAAGATCACCTATACCGACATAACCCCACCGGCTACACCCCAGGGATTCAAGGCCTTGACCGATGGTGCAGATGTGGTGCTCAGCTGGCAAGCAAATACAGAGCCTGATTTGGCCGGTTACAACGTCTATCAAATCGCTGGGCAAACAAAGACCAAGCTCAATACGGCGCTTATCAGCACCACGACCTATCAGGTACCTGGGCTGGCTGATGGCACCTATGTCTTTGCAATCACGGCCGTGGATAGGTATAGCAATGAGAGCACCCCCTCAGAGCAGGCGCTAGCCCTGATCTACGCGCCGGTGATCATCCAGCCCTACACCCCCATAGCTGTAGACCAAACCCAGGTCCAGGGGAGCAATGCCCAGGCAACCGCCACCGTCGAGTTCTTCCGTGATACCGGAGCAGGACCAGTTGTGCAAGGCCAGGTCACTGCTGACGATAAGGGGGCCTTTGCCTTTACCGTATCCCTCGCGCTTGGTGAAAACAGGATAACTGCCAGGGTCAAGGATGCCCAAGGGAACAAGAGCAAGGTATCGAATATTGTCGTGGTGCTCTATGATGAGAGGCCTGCGGCCCCTACCGGCCTTGCCGCCACGGTAGCTGGGCGGAATGTTACCCTCACTTGGAACCCCAATACCGAGCCTGATTTGGCAGGCTATAATCTCTACCGCGATGGTCAAAAAGTCAAGCCACCGTCCCTTCCTGTTACTACAGGTACTACGAGCGCCTCGTACAATAGCTCCTACAGCAATCGGGCCTTTGATAACAATTCCTCGACCTATTGGTATGCCTATGTGTATTCATCGAGCGCTCATTGGTGGCAGTTGGAATTCGCCTCTTCTATCTTGGTCAACCGCCTGGAGATAGCATGGTCATCCCCCTCGTATGCCGGGAAGGACTATCAGGTGCAGGTCTGGTCAGGCAGCACCTGGATCAACCAGGCTCGGGTGACGGGCAATCAAGCCCAAGTCAACACCTTTGATTTTAATCCTTCCTACCGGACCCAAAAAATCAGGATTTACATAACGGCGGCGGTTTCCGGGTCGACTGTCCGGTTATCAGAGGTGCGTATCTGGAAAGATGGCCTCATTACCGCAACGTCGTACCAGGACCTGAACCTACCGGATGGTGAACATACCTATCAGGTCACGGCAGTGGATTACTACGAATTTGAGAGCCTGCCTTCAGAGCAGGTGTCTGTTGCAGTTGGAGATGTGACCTCTCCTGCTCCGCCGCAGAATCTTACTGCTACAGCCTCTGGATCCGCAATCAACCTCGCCTGGTCGGCAAATACTGAGCTTGACCTTGGTGGCTATAACATCTACAAAAAAGTAGATCAGGCATGGAGCAAGATCAATGGGTCCTTGCTTACTGGGACTACCTATATTGACGCCAACCTCCCCAATGGTACCTATACTTATAGGGTCACAGCTGTCGATCAAGTGGGCAATGAGAGTGTGCCTTCCAATGAGGCCTCTGCCCAGGTGCAGATCGAGCCGCTACCGAGACCCACCAACGTCAACATTACTCCTGTTCCCGAGGGCCGAGCGCTAACCATCTGCTGGGAATCTGCCGGCGTCGGTGTAGTAGGGTACAACATCTACCGCAGCACGACCCCAGGCGGGCCATATGAGCGGGTAAATTCCGCGCTGATAACGGACCTCTGCTTTATAGACAGCGAACTTGCTAACGGTACGACCTACTTCTATGTGGTAACTGCTGTGGACGCCCTGGGCAACGAAAGTGTCTATTCCGAGCAGGCCTTTGCCATACCCGCGGATACGGTCTGCGCGGCGCCGGTATTGTTCTATCCCACCATAAACGGCATCCCTGTGACACTGTTTACGGAGACGACGACGATTGCCGGCTTTGCCGAGCCTGAATCAAATGTCCGGCTCAGTCATAACGACACGCAGGGGGATACAGCCCTTGCCCTGGCCGAAGATCGCATCCAGCGATTTACCCTCAATCCGGAAGGATGGGAAGTATCCCTCGCCCCTGATGCCAAAACCATCGTCTATATGGCATATGATGAGTCAATCGGTAACCCCTCCCTCTGGTTGCAAGACCTTGCTACGGGGAGTGCTGCCAAGATTATAATAAGTAACGCAAAATTTGCGTGCTGGTCCCCAGACGGCACCAGGATTGTCTACCAATTCTCGGATCCGACTGCAATATGGAATAACCGTATCGGCATCTACGATACGAGAACTGGGGCTAAGTTCCCCCTGACAGAGGATACCGATGTGAGTGAATTCAACCCCTCCTGGGCACAGTGGGTAAACAAGATCGCCTTTATCAGCGAGAAGGATGAGACGAGAGACGTATGGATCAAAGACCTCGATACCGGTGCACTAACAAAGGTCACCAACGACGCAGGGGTGGATGTGGCGGGGTTATCCCCTGATGGCCAGCGCCTCGCCTATTTTAAAGACCAAACGCTTTTTATTGCTGAGGTTGCGACAGGCACCACCACGGTAATAGATAATATTAATCAGTATTCGAACGTCTATGCCTGGTCCCCTGACAGTACCAGGCTTGCCTATGTCTCCAGCAAGGGCGGCTCCCCTGATATCTATGTGAAGGATATGAGGGTCCAGGCGCTGGAGCAAATTACCAATACTACGCAATCTGAATACTCGCTGGCCTGGTCCCCAGATGGTCAGACAATCGCCTATGCGAAAGGTACCAGTACTGCTTATGAGATCTGGGTCACACCAGCTGCAGCTAGTAAAGAGGGAAAGCTCTTGTACCAAGAGGCGCAATATAGTTTGAAAAACCTCACGTGGACTTTATCAGGGTCAATTGGTTTCATAGCCGATAATGTCCTCTCCGTGGTGCAGCCCCAAGGGCTCTTTACCTTCCCTGACGTTGCCTTGGATATTGGGGAAAACACCTTTACTGCCATTGCTACTGATGAGGCGGGGAACACAAGCCCGCCATCTGCTTCGATCTCCATTTTTTATGAGACGAGCCGCCTGGCTGACCTCGAGGTGCTCGAGGAAGACATCGTCATCTACCCTGCTGCCCCCCTTACCGGGGACAAGGCTACCATAACCATCCCCTTCCGCAATAAGGGCGCCGCGGCGGCAGAAGAGGTGACAGCCGAAGTTTATATGTTGGACAGCGCCGGCTATCTGGAGCTGGTCAAATACGAGAGCTTCTCCACGATAGACGCCCATGAGGAGAAGCAGCTCAGCTTTACCTGGGATACGGCCAATCGGACAGGTCAAAACATGGTAATGGTGCTCATCGATGCGGCGGATCAGGTGCTTGAGGCATCCGAGGATAACAACCTTGCAACCAAGCAATTCTACGTTGCCGAGAGTGAGGGGATTACCCTCACGGCGAGCTTGGATGCTGCCCAATATCCCAGTAACAAGCAGGTCTATATCACCGTCCAGATCTCCAACAGCGGCCCGGCGATTGCCGGCACCCTCGATGTATGGATTGAGGATGAGCAGGGGGTCAAGGTAGCCCAGATTGTGACGAAAGACCTCCAGCTTCCCTATGGCAAGGGTGAGCGCTATGACCTGATCTGGAACACGGGCAAGACCTATGCCGCAGCGTATCGACTGCGCGCGGTATTGAAGGGAGCAACGGCTGTTCTCGCGGAGACCACAATCACCTTTACCATAGAGCCCACCATATCGGTATCCTCCTCGGTAATCACGGACAAGGCGAGCTACGGTCCCAATGAAGAGGTCCAGGCCGGCATTATTGTGACCAATAACGGTCAAAACTACACCATCCCTCTGTTGCGGGTGCGGATAACGATCACGAGCGCAGGTGGGGCAATGCTCTTGAGCCAGGATCAGGAGATCAGGGATCTCCTGCCGGAGGCCCAAAACAGCCTCAGCGCTCTCTGGAATACCGGGCTTGAGCCTGCAGGTGAGTATGCGGTCAAGGCTGAGGTTTCCCTTGATAATCAGGTAGTCTCGAGCAGCGAGGCGAGATTCAGCCTCACCTCCACGGCGATTCTTACGGGCCAGCTGACCATTACGCCTGCCATCGTCAACCTTGGTGAGCAGGTGAAGGCTGGGTATACGGTTGTCAACAGCGGCAGCGCTGCAGTGAGCGCCCTGATGCTGCGTGTCATCTGCCAAGACCCTGAGAGCCAGGCAGTAGTCACGAGCCATGAAGAGACTATCGTCCTCAATGCCGGCCAGCAGCACACCGGGGAAATCGCCATCTCCACCGCCGGCTTGGCTATAAAGGGCTATCGCGTGATCCTGCAGGGTGTTCAGGGGGGTAAGGCAACCATCTTGGCCAGCGCCTCTTTTACCATCAGAGACGGCACGCCGCCGATTGTGAAGATCGTCTCCCCGGCCTCAGGCAGCGTCATCCGTGCGGCCTTCAGCCTGGCTATTCAGGCCTCGGACAACGCCTCAGGCGTGGCGCAGGCCGAATATGAGGTGGATGGTGGGGTATGGCATCCCCTACCCCTTGTTGATCCGGCTACCGGCACCTACGCCACCACCTGGCAGCCAGTGGCAGGGGATGAAGGCACGCATACCATCTCCTTCCGGGCATCAGATAGGGCAGGGAATGCCTCCGAGCCGGTTTCTGTCTCCATCACCATCGAGCTCGAGACCCCCTTTGAGCGGCTCACCGGCACCATCGCGGCCTCCCCCAACCCTGTCTACCGGGGCCAGGAGGCGAGCTTCCTCTGCACGCTCAATAACAGCACCGATACGCTGATTACCGGCATAACCGTGCGGGTACTCATTATTGATCCCAAGACTAACGAGACCAAGATGACGCTGGAGAAGACAGGCACGGTGCCGCCCAAGGGCAGCGCTACGGGCAACCTCACTGCCTCAACCGCTGCGTTACTACCCCAGGTCTACCATGCCCAGCTCCAGGTGGTCTCGGCAGCAGCCGCGCCGCGGATCCTGGCATCCACGAGCTTTGAGGTGGTGCCATCCATCACGGTGACGGAGGCGCTGGCCGACCCCACAAACCTCCTGGTGTGGGTGAATGATCACTGTTATCGCAAAGACGATCATGAGGGACACGGCCACGGTACTGATGAACATGACGACTCTGGTGATGATGACCAAAAGGGTCATGATGAAGATCATGACAGCAAGGGAGATGATAAAGGCAAGGGGTCTTCTCGAGAACAGTGCGACCATCCAGAGCACTGTATCAGAATCGATCTCCTTGAGCAGCTCCTGACAGAGGCCGGGGTGAGCTATTTGATTGTCTCCGACAAGAGAGCATTTGAGCACGAGCTCAGAAACCCCTACTACACCGATATCCTCATCCTCGGCGACCACGAACCGCTGACAGACCATGTGGCAGATGAGCTGCAGGAGCAGGTCTATTCCGGCACCGGTATCTGCTCATCCCTCTGGCTCATGCACGGCAAGGGTATTGGTATTATAGGGCAGGCAGATAACCCCCTCTTCGGGGTGCGGTATAAGGGGAAGCTGCCTGGGGATCACCATCGAGTGACGACCATAGCGAGCCCGATAACCGCGCAAGGGACCATTGATACCGAGGGCAAGGCGGAAAGGGTTGAGGCAGCAACAGATACGATTATCGCCGGCTGGCTGGATCAGGACAAGCAGAAGGGTCATGTCCACACCCAGCATTGTCATCACGATAATCCGGCCATCGTTATTAATCAGTACGGCCTGGGCAAGGCAGTTTACTTTGCCTTTGATCTCGGCTTGACCCTCAATAACAAGAATTATGCCCAGATGGCCCTGCTAATCAAGAACTCGATTGCCCATTGCCATAGAACACCGGAGGCGGCGACCTTCTATCCGTTACAGTTTATCCCCATCGATCTGCAGGTAAAGGATCAGGGTGCGGGCCTCGAGGTGCAGATCCAAGAGCAATTCGCCCCTGGGCTCTTCCTCTATGATCCTGTAGCCGGCGCCTGGGTCACGGAGAGCCCCTGGATAACCACTATGCAGCTTGAACCTAATCAAACAGCCACCATGCGGTACTACGTGCTGACACCGGATCGCGCAGGCGCCTATACCATCGAGACGGACATAGGATTTTTGGCCCAAGGCAACGCGATTCCTAGCTATCAATCCGCCCTTGAGCTCGTGGTGCCCAAGGATGCTTCTGGCCTCACTGCCGATATCATCGCCGCCCTTGAAGCGATCGCCTCATCCAAGAAGGACCGGTTGCTGCTGAACCTGGCGATCATGCACGTAAAGCAGGTGAAGCGTGTGAAACAGGACGACAAATACAGGGAGAAAATAATTGCCTTGAACATCCATAATATCCTCAAGGCTATTGGTTTCCTGATGCAGATCAAGGGCATTGACATGACGCAGATCAGATTGCAGCTCGACTCCCTGCTGCGCATCGAGCAGGGGATGTACTACTTTTGGGCACCAAAATAATGATGAGAAAAATTCTAAATTCTAATATCGAATTTCTAAACAATATCGAAACTCAAAATTCTAATGACCAAAACATGCAGGTTTTGAATTTAGAACATTTGAATTTTGGATTTGTTTAGTGTTTAGAGTTTCGTGCTTAGGATTTATCTTTTATGAGGATTAATTTTATGTTTCGATCATTCGGATTTAGATATTGTTTGGATACGGTGATGAGACAAATTCTAAATTCTAATATCGAATCCCGTCATGGCGGAACTAAACAATATCAAAGCACAAAGCCCCAATGTCCAAAACGTGATATTTTGAATTTTGGTAATTTGGATTTTGAATTTGTTTAGGATTTAGAATTTAGAGCTTAGAATTTAAGTTTTAATTATAGGAGGTCTTTCTTGATGAAGCGTGTTCTGCTGGCTGTTATCCTGATAGCCTTCGGCGCCACGGCCGTTGTTGCTGCCGATTATGGTTTGGAAAAGGACCTCTCGCGCGATCTCGCGCAGACCAGGCCCCTCATCGCCAAGATCAAGGCAGGACGCCAGACCAAGACGGATATGGAGCGTTTAAAAGGTCTTGCCGAGAACATCAAGGCCGCCCATCTTTTGCTTGACGAGCGCTTCAAACAGCGGGAACAAGAGCCAGGCGTCCAGGGCCCCAAGGCCAAGGAGCGCCATCTCCGGATGCGGCAGAAGTACCGCCAGGCTATGGACGAGTACGTCACACTCTTAGAAGGGGTGGCGCAGGGCCGCGATCTTCAGGCTGCGACCCTGGACAGGCTCCTGGTCCTGCTCAACAAGCTCCTTCCTAAGAAGAAAAGGCCGATCTATGGGAGTCTGCCCTATCGCCATCTGCGCTATGCAGCCAAGGCCCCGCTGCTGACCCCTGTGATCACCCCGGCTTACCAGGGAGGGGATAAGACCGTTGTCGCTGCTGATACCGCAGCTACCCCAGAGGCCCCGATCTCAGAGGAGATCGCTGCCTTGGCCAAGTCACTGAACTGGAGCCCGGTTGCCATCTACGAGTGGGTGAAGAACAACGTCGAGACCGAGTGGTACTGGGGCTGTATGAAGGGGGCAGAGGAGACCTTGCGGCAGAAGAGCGGCAACGACGCTGACCAGGCAACTTTGCTCGTTGCCTTACTGCGCGCTGCAGGATACCCCTGCCGCTACGTGCGGGGGGTGATAGAATTCTTTCCTGATATTGAAGTAGCCAAGAACCTTACCGGCATTGCGGATGAGCAAGAGCTTGCCGCCTTTTTCCAAAAGACCGGGATCCCCTATAAGCAGGTGGTTGCCGGTGGTAGGATAGCAAACCTCCAGATAGAGCACGTCTGGGTGGAGAGCTATATCCCCTATGCCAACTATCGGGGGGTGGTGATTGATGACCAGGGCAAGACCTGGCTCGGGCTGGATACCGCGATCAAGGCCGCCGGATATACCTATAATACGCCCAAGTCAATTCCGAGCGATGTCTCTTTGCCTGGGGTGAGAGAGGACTATCTCGCTGCTGTGCAAACGGAGCTCCCTCTGGAGTATCTCCAGGCACAGATCCAGGCGGTCCTGCCTGCCGGGAGCACCTATGAAGACCTCTTGGGTAAGCAACAGCTTATCCCCGAGGAGATGCGCATCCTGCCGGCCAGCCTCCAGTTTAAGGAAATCGCCATTACCGCAGAGTATGCAGCCATGCCCCAAGAACTCACGCACCAGGCGCGGTTTAAAGCAATTGCGCCGGACAACAGCGAGCTTTTTAACGTCACTTTGCCGGCCTTTACCCTCACGAGCAGACCTATTGTCTTCACCTATGAGCCGGAGACGGTGGAGGATCAGGAGATCATCAACTCCTACGGCGGCCTGGGCAACACCCCCTCGTACCTCATACGCCTGAGACCGGTGCTGTTGGTGGATGGCGAGCGCATGGCCATCGGCACTGACGGCTTTGCCTCTGGTACGGAGTATACCCTTGTGCTCGACCTCATCTCCCCCAGCGGCACAGAAAAGATCACCAATACCCTTATCATCGGGAATCTTTCGGTGATGGGATTTGTCGCACAAAAACCAGGGGGAATGGGTGAGGGAGAGAAGGATGCGCAGCAGCTCCTCTATGAACAGGCAATCTCCTACATCGAGCGCTGGAACCAGGCAGAGGCAGAGCTGGCCTCTCTCCTCGGTCTGACCCTTTCCCGGCCCTTGCCTACGGTTGTTACCCTCGGTGGGGTGGTGGAGATAACCTCGCTTCTCGATACGCCCCAGGGCTTTGAGTGGAAGGGAGTCTATGTAGATGCGAATCTGAGGGCGGTGGAAGCAGGAGACAGAAGTCAGCAAACAGGAGACAGAATAAAGACCTTCATGCAATTGGCATCCTTGCAAGGTTCCATACTGGAAAATAGGATCTTTGAAGATGGATTCCAGGTGGAGTCTGTATCCACTGCCAAGCTCTTTGGCCTGGCCAAACTTGCAGGTGTCCCCATTGTTGCCATTGATAAGACCAACATCGCGACTATGCTGCCAGGCCTTTCTGTGGGAGATAACATCAAGGAGGCGATTCAGAATGCCGTCAATCAAAATCTCACCATCCACATTCCCAAATCCGAAATCACCTATGAGGACTGGACAGGCACGGGCTATCTCGCAGAGAACCCGGCAACGGGTGAGGCAGGGTGGATGCTCACCGGCGAGATCGCCGGCGGGATGACGGTCTGGAACCCGGAGCGGTGGCCTGTGGAGGTCCGTGAAACCTTGGAAAACCCCTATGCTGTCCCTCCCAATAAGAACCCCCTGGCTGCTTCAACAATCGAGAAGATCAACGCCACAGACAGACAAACAGGTATTGTGGGGCAAGCGCTGAAGGATACCCTGAGAGTGCTCGTCCTGGACAAGGATAAAAAGCCGGTGCAGGGTGCACAGGTGATCTTTACTATCAAGGCTGGCGAGGGTAAACTGAGAACAGTGACCAAGCCTGGTGAACAACCCCAAGAAGGGGGTACCCTCACCGTGCAGACGGATCACGGCGGCGTTGCCCGCATACAATTGATCCTCGGTGAAAAGACCTCAGCCAACCCCACCATGTGGTGGAAAGAGGGGTATACCTACAGCCAGCAAGTCGGGGAGAACATTGTGAATGCTTCTCTTGCCTCAGGCACGGCCCTTGCTGTGCCCTTTACCGCCTATGGGTTCCCTGATGAGACAACTGCCACGATGCGGATGCTCCATGGAGACGGGACAACAGTCGATATCCTGAGCTTTGCCGGTTTTATCTCCGTGATCGTCGAGGACAAGTATGCCAATCCTATCTCGAATTACCCTATCGAGTTTACGGCCCAGGATGTCAGTCCATACTGTGTCCCTGCTGGCGAGAAGCGCCTTAGTGCCCTGCTCGTGCCTGTTGGTGATCCGTGCATTACGGCGTTTCCCACCTATGGGACATGCAGCACCTCGCCCAATGCGGGCAAGACCCTGACAGCCATCACCAACTACCGCGATGCAGCGGTACAGATCTTTACCGGCGCTGTCCCTGGAGCAGCTTATCCGATAACCGCCTTCTGCAGCAAAATCCAGGACGCAGCAAAGAATACTGTTACGTTTACCCTCCATACTAATGCCTTTGGCAATTGTGATGGCGGCTCTGCGCCGTCAAGTAAGTTCTTCGTCGGGTATGTCTATGCCGCAGACCAGTACGGTCACAATATCGATGCGGGGGCGGTTGGCAAAGCCATACCGCTTGAGGCGCGGATCTACTTCTTGAGGGAAGGAGAGGAAAAGAAGACAATCACTATTACCTGCGACAGCAATACAGCGGAGTGTGAGAAGACCGTCGGCTCAAAGGTCTACTCTGAAGATACTAATTTCGAGACCGCCTCGGTGACCTTTGGGGGGCAGCCAGGAACTACAGAGGGTAATGGGGTATTCACGGGCCAGTACCAGCTTCAGGCCGGGGTAAATAACATTGCCATCCAGGGTACGGCCAAGGCCGTGACGCCGAAACATTGGACAAGTACCGGCTGCGATGGGAGTACGATAATCTGTAGTCCTGTTACCGAGGAGGTGAAAGGTGATATCACAACAACAATGCAGGTCTATGGGGTAGCTCTTACTGTACCTCAAAAGCTCCTGGTTATGGTGGATCAGGAGGGTTACACAGTAAGCGATATTCCCATCACCTATACCATTGTCCCATCGGAGTATAAAGCAGCTACTGCCTATGTAGCGATCATGAAGAAAGATGCGAGTGGTACGAGCCAACCCCTTCTGTATATCCCAGGGAAGACCCAGGGCACGGATACCGTCACCCTCTCGCGGGGATTCTGGTTTGATATCAATGGCGCCTATGAGGCACAAATGGTGTTGAATTATGGTACGGGGGTGGAGATCAGGAGTGACAAAATTCAATTGAACATAATGCTTTTCCCTATACGGATCACAGATGTGAAAACCCCATGTGAAGAATCACCTGATCCTTATCCTCATACGTGCGTTGATTCATTTATTTTCAAGAGAGACGAATCAGGGGACAAGATTACTGTTACCGGAGAGGCGAAACAAGAGGGGCTGGATATTAGTAGCCAGATAAACTGGACATGTAGTGATGCACCTGGAGATGGCATTGATAGTGGGGAATGTAACCCGTCTACGTCTACCGACCCAGGAGCTACATTTACATTCACTCCCAAGCCACAGAGCGATCCAGATGGTCGTGAGTATCCTCTTGCCTATCTAGTAAAAGCTTCGATAACGATTAATAGCGAAACGTATGAGGTTTCAAAGGTAATCGAGCAAGACAAGTTAGATGAGCTGAGGCAAGAATATGAAGATCTGCCTGAGCGAGAATCACAGCTTCGCACCAAATTTGACAAAGATGAACCGGTCTATTGGGGACTTTTAGGACCTAAAGCAGAACCTAATCGTCATCGATGGCATATTCTTAGGACACTGAATGAACATGCCAAGGCAACTAAAACTAATTACAGTAGCTTAAATATCACTAGTGGATATCGTTGTCCGAAAGGGAATGAGACACTTCGTCCAGATTCATCCCCAAAGTCTAATCACCAATATGGCAGAGCATTAGATTTTCAGCAGCGCGCAAGCTCGGATAATCTCACAAGCTTGGAGAATTACGAGGCATATAAGGCGGCACTCAATGCAGAGGCAGCAGATGATACTTATTTAACCGGGGCTAATAACGTTCGTTACTATTACGATAATAGAAACCAAAAGGGATACCCTACTTGGCCAGCACCTGATGGAACTACTTACATAAAAGGTCATGCAGCATGGTAGCATTTTAAGGGAGGATATATGAAAAAAATAGTAAAGCTAGAAATTATTTTAATTTTAATTACGATTTTTTTTGTCGGTGAGTTATTTGCTCAATCACCCGACAGAATTAATCAATGGATTGATCAACTCAAAAATAAGGATTGGAAAGTAAGATCTAAAGCAGCGTTTGAACTTAATAGATTATCACCTCAATTAAAAACAGATCAAGTGAAAAAAGCCCTTATTGATGAATTAAATAGAGAGTATGAGAAGATTAAGAGCGGAAATTATGAATACTGTGATGAGGGGGGTGAAGAGGATTACTACAGCTGGCTTTTTGAAAATGTTTCTAATTTTAAAGATGAAAGAGCGTTTGACTTATTTGTTCGTATAGGTTCACCTACCGCCCTAGTAAAATATGGAGATAAAGGTGTTATGGTAATAATAGATAAAATTAATTACGATAACTTTGGTAATTTATTCGCTGCTTTGAGAGCCTTAGAGAACACGCTTAGGCCAAATCAAGACTATGTTGCACAAGGGCCTATAAAAGAAATGATTAAACAAGTAATGATTAAGGCTTTTAAAGAAAATAGAGAACCTGAAAAAGGTACTGAATGGTTCGGCATTAAAGCAAGCGAACGTTCTAGTATTCGAATAGAAGTAATGAGATCTTTAGAATATCTTGCTGAAGAAGGAGACAAAGAAGTTATTCCGATTATCATATCTACAGCAGAAGAAGATCCTTATTACTTAGACATGAGCAAAGAGACGAATTACACTGGACCTCAAAAAAGATATGTGGTCAGGGAAGAAGCTAAAAAGATATTAGTGAGATTAAAAACAAAGGGCATTCTTAAATAAGCTAGAGCAGAAACTGGGGTCAAACCTCGACGGCCTGTTGCCCGAATCGTTTTCTGGGACAATGTAATTCAATTACTTAGCCGACTGGCAGTGGAGGTGATCTTAGGGGAGGTGAAATAGGGTCAAATCTTTATCCTTGACTAGTCTGTTACTCGGATATAGCATGTAGGTCATGGCTAGGCCCCTGCGGATCCAGTATGAGGATGCCTACTACCATGTCACCTGCCGCGGCAATGCACGTCAAGCGATATTCTCTTCTGATCCCGACTACGCAACATTCCTCGATCTCTTAGGGCGATCGAGCGACATCTATCAGGTTGATATCCTGGCCTATGTATTGATGGTGAACCACTTTCATCTGCTTGTCAAAACCCCCTTGGCTAACCTCCAGGAATTTATGCGCCACTTTAATATCTCGTACACCTCATATTATAACCGTACCCATCAGAAAACAGGCCACCTCTACCAGGGTCGTTATAAGGCCTTTGTCATCGATGCTGATACCTACCTGCAAGAGGTATCTCGCTATATCCACCTCAATCCCGTACGGGTGAGGGGGAAGGTCAAGCTTCCCGTGCATGAAAAGAAGGGCTATCTGAGGCGATATAGGTGGAGTAGTTATTTGGGATATCTATCTCCCCGAGACAGAAGGCCCTTTGTGCGGGCGGAAGAGGTTTTGGGCTATTGCGGGGGGGGATACGGTACGGGGGAGGAGAAAGTATAAGGAGTTTGTGGAGGCGGGGGTAGGGGCGGAGGTTGAGGACCCCTTAGAGGTGGGGAGGGGGTATGGGATTGTGGGGACGAGGGAATTTATTGTGAAGATCAGAGAGAGGTATCTACCCGCTGTCACGAAGACGAGAGAGCTTCCTGCGGTGAGGAGGATTGTGAGGAGGGTGGAGCCTGAGAGGATCATAGAGGCGGTATGTAAAAAGATGGGGGTGAGAAACGAGGAGGTTATGAGGCGTGGGTATGGAGGTGTGGCCCGGGGTCTTTTAATGGAGTTTTTGTATCGGTATGGGGGGATGAATCAGCGGGAGATAGGGGAGCTCATGGGGGTTGATTACAGTGCGGTG
>Ga0299912_10001058_pt1 | contig 22253 bp, 17 predicted proteins | sample RVTome_2_FD_207667 | JGI IMG/M metagenome (GOLD analysis project Ga0299912, IMG submission 207667) | Soil microbial communities from uranium-contaminated site in the Upper Colorado River Basin, Wyoming, United States - RVT95D214 (version 2) ... | reverse complement strand
TATGCGAAGTGCCTTCGGGAAGGGGCTTTCATACATATCTGGCACCTTTGGCTTAATACTAGGCTTCGTTGCCTTGCCTGTGTTCCTTTTCTACATCTTAAAAGACTGGGAGAAACTGAGCAGCGGTTTTTATTCTGCTTTTTCACCACAGATGGCAGAGCATGTCAGGGGTGTTGTTGGCGTCATAAATAAGGTGCTGGGGCAATGGATTCGTGCCCAGCTAGTGCTTTCTGCCGCCGTGGCTGTTCTGACTTTCATCGGATTGGCTGCTTTGGGGATAACGCTTGCCCCGGCGCTCGCTGTTCTGCAGGGGATAATGGAATTTGTCCCCATATTAGGACCCTGGATTGGTGGTGCCATTGGCGTGATTGTCATACTGGCGATAGCACCGCAAAAAGCAATCTGGGCAATTGGTATCTACCTTGCTGTTCAGCTACTGGAGAATATATTCCTTGTCCCCAGAATTCATGGAGGTTATCTAAAAATACATCCAGCGCTTATTCTGCTTTTGCTTCCTTTAGGAGCTTATATTGCGGGGTTATGGGGAATAATACTAATTGTCCCTTTGACGGCCACTGTCGTGGAGATTTACAAATATGTACGTGATAACCTTAAGGCGGATGAGATACGGCGGCCTGCAAAGCAGTAAGTTGATCCTCTATTATTGAACTCCTGGGTGTTGTAAGTTAGAAACCATTCGTGAAGCTGTTAACATAAACAGCAAAATCACGAAGCTAAAGAATACTCTCTTTGTTGTCTTTCCAGTACCTTGCGGAGATATTGTCCGGTGAATGATGTGTCTATCAATGCAACCTCTTCGGGCATGCCGGTGGCTATGATGTAGCCGCCTTCATCGCCGGCACCGGGGCCGAGGTCTATTATATAGTCGGCATTTTTCATTACGTCTACGTGGTGTTCTATGATTACCACTGTGTTACCGGAATCTACCAGCCGCTGAAGCACCTGAAGCAGGCAGGCTATGTCAGCAAAAGATAGACCTGTGGTAGGTTCGTCGAGTATGTAAAGGGTCTTGCCTGTAGAACGCCGCGATAATTCAGTGGCTAATTTGACCCGTTGGGCTTCACCGCCGGAAAGAGTAGGTGCCGGCTGCCCCAGCCGTATGTAGCCCAGACCAACGTCACGCAGTGTCTGCAGTTTATTTCTGATCTTGGGGAAGTGCTCAAAGAAGTTCAGGGCTTTATCCACGCTCATATCCAGAATATCAGCTATGTTCTTGCCTTTGAAATGGATTTCCAATGCCTCGCGATTATAACGTTTACCCTTGCATATTTCACAGGGCACAGTAACATCAGGAAGGAACTGCATCTCAATCTGGATGTAGCCTTCGCCCTGACAGGCTTCGCAGCGTCCACCTCGGACGTTAAAGGAAAATCGCCCTGGCTTGTAGCCGCGCATGCGGGCTTCGGGAACAGTGGCAAAAAGTTCACGAATGGGGGTAAAAGTTCCGGTGTATGTAGCCGGATTGCTGCGCGGGGTGCGACCGATAGGCGATTGGTCAATATTGATGACTTTGTCAATGTGTTCGATGCCAATGATGCTGTCTAACTTCCCAGGTCTATCCTTTGCCTTATAGAATATTTGGGCGAGCTTCTTGTACAACACCTCGTTGACAAGTGTGCTCTTGCCGCTGCCAGATACCCCGCTGATGCAGACAAACTTGCCTAGAGGTATAGCGACATCGATATTTTTCAAATTGTTTTCGCGAGCTCCTTTGATTGTTAATTCCTTACCTGAGCCTGGACGTCGTTCTTGAGGCAAAGGAATTTGTTTTGTTCGGCTGAGATATTGCCCGGTTATCGAGTTCGGGCAGTTTATGATATCTGTCAATGTTCCACTGGCTACTATCTGTCCGCCGTGTTCTCCTGCTCCGGGGCCCATATCAATAATATGGTCGGCTGTTCGCATCATAGCTTCATCGTGCTCTACAATGAGAATCGTATTGCCGAGGTCGCGCAACCTTTTCATTGTTTCTATCAGGCGATGAATATCAGCCGGATGCAAGCCTATTGTAGGCTCATCACAGATGTAGAGAACTCCCATGAGACCACTGCCGATTTGAGTCGCCAGACGTATTCTCTGGGCTTCACCACCGCTCAAGGTCGCTGAAGGACGGTCTAAGGTCAAGTAGCCCAGCCCGATGTCTGTAAGGAAGCCCAGGCGAGTGCTTATCTCCTTCAAAATTTGGTGAGCTATCTTCAGTTCGTGTGGTGTTAGGCGGGGTTCGCTATGGTCGCTGGTGAGCAGTCGTATCCATTGCAACGTCTCTGAGGCAGATAGTTCAGTCACCTCTATGATATCCATGCCATCTATGGTAATAGCTAGAGATTCAGGCTTAAGGCGTTTTCCATGACAAGCCGGACATGGTGAAGAAGCCATGTGGCGTTCAATATCAGCGCGGGTGTTACTGGATTCGGTATCTCGGTAAATTCGCTCCAGATAGGGAATTGCACCTTCATAGTTAGTAAAGTATTCTCTGACTCGACCATAGCGATTTCGGTATTTCACCAGCTCCCCATCTTCGCCATAAAGGACAAGGTTCAGATGCTCTTTGCTGAGCTTGCTCACTGGTGTGCTGAGTGAAAAACCATAGCGGCGAGCTAAATCCTGCAGTTCGCCGGCGTGCCAGGAGAACCATCCCCAGGCATGGATAGCACCTTGCGCCAGGCTGAGGTTCTTATCAGGTATGAGTAAGTCCGGGTCTATCTCCAGCTTTACGCCAAGGCCACTGCATGCCGGACAAGCGCCGTGTGGGCTGTTAAAGCTGAAGGTTCGAGGGGCAATTTCACCTAAACTCAAACCGCAGACTACACAGGCAAAGTGCTCGGAGAATAGTAGTTCATCCCCATTGATTATTGAGACCAGAACGACTCCAGCCCCGAGCTTAAGCGCTGTTTCTATTGAATCAGTGATGCGGCTTTTTTCAGCTTCGCCTATCTGGAGCCGGTCAATCACAGCTTCGATGGTATGTTTCTTGTTTTTGTCCAGCTCGAACTCTTCGGAGAGGTCACGGATACGGCCGTCAATACGAACCCGGACAAATCCTGATTTACGCAGGTCATCGAAAATAGCCAGGTGTTCACCTTTCCGGTCCCTGATTAACGGGGCCAGTATCATAATTCTGCTGCCGTTCGGTATTCCATTTACCGCGTCCACAATTTGCTGTACTGTCTGGCTGCAGATTTCGCGTCCGCATTTGGGGCAATGGGGATGACCAACGCGGGCGAAAAGGAGGCGTAAATAGTCATAAATCTCGGTCACTGTGCCTACTGTGGAGCGTGGATTGTGAGATGGTCCTTTTTGGTCAATTGAAATAGCCGGGCTCAGACCTTCTATGTAATCAACGTCGGGTTTTTCCATACGGCCTAAGAACTGCCGGGCATAGGCAGAAAGAGACTCTACATAGCGGCGTTGTCCTTCAGCATATATGGTATCGAAAGCCAATGAGCTCTTACCTGAGCCGGAGACGCCGGTGATTACCACCAGCTTATCTCGTGGTACAGATACGTCTATGTTCTTGAGATTATGTTCTCGAGCCCCTTTTACAATTATGTTCTCTGAAGGCATAGCATATTCCTAGGTGTTAATTTACTACGTATTTTAGCATTACATCCGACTAATTCCGAATTCCTAAGCTTTAACCAAATTCAAAAGTACAAACACTAATGACCAAACTGGTTTTTGGAATGTCCTGATGTTCTGTTTAGACGAGGCTAAAAATAGTCTACCTTTTCGACCTGCTGGCGAGGAATGCAGCAATAGGCACGGCGATAAGCAAGAAGGCTATGGCAATCCATGCCCAAAGAGGCATATTTAATATCCAGGGCAAAGGGTTTGTTTCTTCTGTAGTACCATCTGGTGGGGGTAGGGGGGTGGAGCCGGGTTGAGAACCCTCCTCCGGTGGCGACGCTACACTGAACAACATGACCTTTGACCAGTTACCATCTCCTACTTCGCCTGTGGCTGCTTGGCTGACCCTTATCTTCCAGTAATATTTCTGGCCTTTTCCCAGGCTGACAGTCTTGGGCAATTCCCAGCCAGGTGTTTCCAGGCTTGCAGGCTTTATGGCTTGTTGTAATGCTATCTGGCTGAAAGCCTCATCTTCTGACAGCCAGAGTTCATATTCTACAGCTGTTGTCGGGTGTTTCCATTTGAAAACGATATCGCCGATGTCTCCGGTGTCCAAATACACGGGTATGACCTCTCCTGCCGTTGGAGAAGTCGGTGTTGGAGCCTGGAACAGCACCTCCTGACTGGGTGGGGGCGGCGGTGTATATTGTGGGCTGGGGGACAGGCAATCGCAGAAATTCCACAGCCGACCTGTGGCTGCAGTGTAAGGCCTGTTGTCGATTGCCCACAGGTTGATACCCGCTGAGACTTTCAAGGAGGCCGGCTCTCTGGTGAAAACAACCCCGGCATCTAACCCGGTGCTCACGCTGTCCCATTCAATATAAGGAGGGCCGAGCTTTTCTGGTTCCAGAGTGCGGTCGACGGCAGTAATGCCGCCGCTGGACCAGGCACCATAGAGGGTTTCGATTTGGGCAAGGCCGTAAAACCCGCGACCGGGTGGGCCCATCGGTGTCCAGCCAAGGTTCGAGCCTACGACCCAGTTATAGATTTCACTCCCGGCGCTGTCACTGGCAGCATAGATAATCAAAGCATTCCTAAACCTGTAATCGGCAATTACGTGCATTGTGCCCGGTTGTGGGATAGCTGTAGTCCGCCCGAAGGAAGTACCACCATCTAATGAATAGGCAACTATCCCGTCAATATTGTCGCCGGCTACAACAGCGCCTGTGGGTGTAGCGGTGATGTTGTGTCCGGTGCCTAGAGTTGTGGAAATTTTTGGTGTCCAGTGCCATGTTTGGCCGTTGCCGACCCCTTGGCGGACGAAGTTGTCATCCAGAATATACAGGTGAGGTGCATCATTAATTCTGGTGACGGCAAAATCAGTTATATTAACTCCTGCTAGAAGACTATCCCAGGTCTGGCCTCCATCCATTGATTGTCTTAAATCGCTGGTCAGTCGGGAGGCGAAATATATAGTCGGGTCGTTGCCGAAGTTGCTGGTGCGTAGTATCAAATCGTTGTTTGTTGACAGGAGGCATAAGACGCGTTCCCATGTATTTCCTGTAGGCAAACCTGTTGTCCGCCAGATACTGTCGAAGTTGTTTATCCCGGCATGGCTATTGACAGATGTCAAATATATGATATCCGAAGCTGGCGTTGCTGCTACATCCGAGAGAAAGCTTATCTCCGTATCTATCAAGCTAAGCTGATTCCATGTTCTGCCGTTATCCCGGCTCAGGGATAATGCTGACTCATCCAGCGTGGTGCCTGTAGAGTAGCCGCCGGGCCAATCTGCCGGATTGTTGAGCACGGCAGAACTGGTAGCACAATAGGCTCGGCTGCCATCAGGACTCCAGATTACCTGTGCATTGGCAAAGCCTGAGTTGCCGCCGCCGGTAGGTGCCTTTTCAGTTTGGTACCAGCATGTCCCCGGGCAAGTTATGGGAGCATCAGTAAACCAGGCCATTACTGTAGCTGAGTCTGGTTTGCCTTGAACCTCACCAGCCAGCAGCTTGCCAGAGCCATAAGTGCCATAGTGGGCAATGCTGGAAATCCTCAAAGGGAAAGCAGTCGGCATCAGCAGATAGCCAGTGGTGTCATCGAAGCGATAGATGCCGGCATTGGCTGTAGGAGCGTCTAAGCTGACATACATACGGCGCAAGCTCGGAGCTTGGCTCGAGAAGTCGGCGGGCAATTCCAGGTCAGCTGTTATAACCTGAGCTACGGTGGGTGAGTTGCCAACACTTGCGGTTGTAACTTCGACAGGGCCCCAGGTACCCCAGTTGGTGGTGTTGGCTGCCATGTCGTGAATTCCGATGTTGATATAAGTACCAGTGGCGTTGGTTGATACAGTCACCAGGCCAGCGTCGGCTCGATAGTTGGGTGAGAATTTGAGTGCCAGCACATCACCGGTACAACTTTGAGATGCCCAATTGCCTTGACCGGATGCCTGAGAGATGTAGACATCTCCGTTTCCAGTTCCGGTTCGCGTGCCGATAGCTATATCATAACCGCCATAATTTGGAGAGATAGTGATAGTGCTTATGCTGCCGGCTGCCAAGTAGTTGGTATCATGCCATTCACTCCCGCCGTCAATCGAGGCAAAGACTTTTCCAGGCAAGCCTCCACTGCTTGTAACCACTGCTACAAAGTTAGGGTTATCCGGCGACGTGACTATATTCCAGGCGGGCAGAGCAGCGCCGGCACCTGTTAGATAGCTGCTAATGTCGTCCCATGTAATGCCGTTGTTAATCGATTTATATAGTTTGCTGTTAGCTATGTCGATGGCGTAGAAGGTTCTGCTGTCACTGCCGACAGCGATGGCGTTGATTTCCGATGGACTGACTATGATACTACCCAGACTGCTTGGAGTATCGACAACGCTCCACTTCATTGTCCCCGCATAGACTGAAGATGGTCTGGCAGGTACTAGGAGACAGATAATTGCAATCAGTGCCAGAACAAGCCCAAGCCTTAGATGCTTGCAGGCGGTATCCCGGGTTATCATGGTGTAGTTTCGTGAGGAAGCTTATCGGGAGGGACAATTTCGGTGGCAGCCACCTCTACTAGAGGCATGCCATCGGTATAGTGAGGTGCAGGTGGTTCGATTTCCTGACCGGGAGTGTAGATTTTCTCTTCGGTTATGGAATTGAGCCGGCTATAGGCTATCTCCACACTGCCTTCGTGTGGCTCTTTGTGCCCGCGTGGCAGCCAGCAATTGAGTATTTCCCATTCCTGGTATATGTCCCGCGCCCAGGTTATAGATAGACCAGTCATGCCTTCGGTTGTCTTCTTTCCCGTGGGTGGCAATTTGGCAGTCTTGGTTTCCACTTGTCTCCAGTTGCTGGCAACTGTTCTCAAGGGTTTTTTAGAAGTGAAGTTGCACGTTGTTGTTTCCTCTTCTTCCGGTGTGGCTTCTGCCTCATCGGAAGGTGGTGGAGTTGGTTTGGGTGCTGCCAGTCTTTTTGCTCTAGCTGCAGGTTTGGCTTCAGGCAGTTCCTTTGCTCCTCCTATTGTAGTTTTAATCTCATCTTCATATTTCTCGAGGAGCTCACCGAACTTCTCCATGAGCTGCTCTCTGGTTGTCGCCGGTCCTAGCCTCGGCTTATCTCCACCTATCATTACCACCGTAGTTTGAGGTGGCTGTATAGGCTGTGGAGGAGGTGGGGGTATGTAAGGGTAATATGGTGGGGGTGGCGGTACTGGTTTTGGCTGTAGGCCGCGCAGCAGCAGATACAGGCCATAGCCGCCCAGGATAAGCAGGATAATCGCTAAGGGTATCATTATGAAAGGCATGGTATAGTCGGGCTCCCATTCTATAGCTATTGTCTGGGGGCCATCCATTGATATGCTGCCGCTGGAGTTGACGGCGTTTATCTTGCCACCGAAGACGCCGAGGATACCGGCCATGCGGACTTGCGGATTGGTCATGTTCCATTCAGCCTGGGAGCCGGCTTTGTACCAGTCGCTGCCCTCTGCCTCGCCGTAAGGTGACGTCAACGTTAATCTGTAATAGGTGTCATAGTAGGCAGTACAAGCTCCGGCTGCATCAACAACCAGGCTTAAGTCTCTGCCGGTAACTGTTTCGCCGGTAGGCAGTTTCCAGTAAGCGAAGCGGTATTGCTTACCCGGGTCGTCAGTGTCATTGACCTCGCTCGGGGCATTGGCTCTAAGCGTATAATTTTCCTCATACCAGCCGGCGCCTGATATCTGCCCGACTTCTGAAGGCTCGGTTTTGAATTCAATCGAATACTCAGTGTAATAGGAAAATGTGGCATCGGGTGAAGATTCACTGACTGTTATCCTATCCACCTCAGCTTTGAATCTGACAGTGGAATCTGTGGGATGCTGAACAATTGCGTCTACACTTACCGAGCGGCTTACGCCGACATCTAGGCTGAGTGTTGTGGACTCGCCGCCCCGTAGTGTAGCTATGGGACTTCCCGCTACATAGACCTTTGTCTCGCCGAATTTTAGCCCGGTGTCGATGGTGATGATAGCTTTATAGCCGCCCTTTTCCACTGTGATGCTGAAGCTCTGCTGACCGGTGATTGGTGTTGGCGAGCTATCGCTGACGCTGACCATGAAGCTATAGCTGCCGACAGTACCTTTGGCCGGAATGCCTGAGAAGAATCCGGTAGCCGGATTTAGAGTTATCCCTGATGGTAACGAACCGCTAGAGATAGACCATGTATATGGCGTTGTGCCACCGCTGACGGTGATCCTGTCAGTGTAGGCTTTAAGCTCTTCTGCTACAGCCAGAGTGGTGGTGAGGAATTTCAACGGAGGTTGAGTGATGGTGATAACAAATGCCTGGCTGGCGGTAGCTGCTGTGCTGTCGGTTACCTGGGCGGTGAAGTTGAAGGTGCCGGCTAACGATGGTGTACCTGAAATTATACCTGTGGCGGCAAAGTTTAGCCCTGTCGGTAAACCTCCACTGATAATACTCCATGTATAAGGTGGGGTGCCTCCGGCAGCTTGCAACGCTGCGTAGTAAGGGGTTCCCATCTGACCTTGTGGTAGTAGTGGTGATGTGGTGATAACAGGTTGTGCTAGAACAGGATTGACAAACAGGAAAGTGAAACTAAAGAGGACAAGCAGGCAAAGGAGCCATTGAACTACACCCCGTTTCAGGGAGATCCGTTTATGCAGGCGGATGGATTTCATTACTTATATCTATTATAGTAGTCTAACAGTCTTTTGTCGATACTCACTAGCTTATAAGGTCGACCGTCGCATGGAATCTTATTCGCCGCTTGGAATGACTTGCCTCTGACCTTCTACAATCACTCTTCTTCGAGCTTTATAATGTTTATGTGCCCACAAACCACTGAAAAAGCTCCGGTTTAGCAGATACCTGTCATCGGCAACGTGCAACAGGTCCTTGGATGCTCCGCTCTCGAAGTAAGCTACCTCGACATGCTTGCCCATGTTCTTTACAGCTTGAAGGGCATAGGCAAAATCAGAGTCACCGCTCACCAGCACGGCCACATCATAGAAGTCGTTCCAGGCAAAATACAGCAGGTCTGTAGCCAGCATAATATCTATACCCTTCTCCACAGGGATACCCTGTGACACCTTGGTACCCCCTAGTCTAACCTCCAGATATGGTGTCTTGCGCAGGTTGTCGAGGAATTCCTGTTGCTCCCGATAGCTGTCAGGCCTTTGAGTCGGGTCCTGTAAGACATTGTAGTAATATGTTCGGAATAACCGCCTGGGACCGCATAGCTTACTGGCAAATTCAGAGAAGTTGAGATTGTGGCGCCCAAAGTTGTTTCGTAGCCCGTGGTACAAATTGCTGCCGTCTATGAAGATGGCGACCCTGTCTTCCATAACATTCCTCCCTTAAGTCTGCTGACAGCCTTTTATAGTTAGTAGTATTATACCATGTGGAGATTCTTTGGTCATTGAAATTTGGGTAGTGTATCATTTTGAAATAAATTTTGGTTGTATTTGATTATGAATTCTATTATGCTAAAATTGGGGCTAGGCAGGCAAAGGGAGGGGGAAAGGATATGCCACAAGTCTCAATTTTCTTTAGCAGGATTGTGTCTAAACCTCAAATGACTATGTTTCAAGTATTGTCTCGTTTTGAAAATAATATAAAGGAAGTGCTTAACCCGGACAAGACAGTGACTCGATATGGTCGCACATGGCGTTTATCCCAACCAAAGATATATGAGGATAATTTCTTTGTTGGTAAACTTGGCTACATATCTTCTGGAACAGAAAAAAGGACTGATTATGACGAAGAGAAAAAAGATTTCATAGAGCTATCTATAGATTCTAGGCAAGTACACTATGTTAGGTGGGTAATAGATTTATCAACACATCTAATAGCCTTTGAAACTAAACCACCTGATATTGAATATCAGTCTTTCGTAGGAGCTATGAAGCTGATTTTATATGCGCGTCCTGATATAGGTTTAACAATAGAGGGTATTATAGAACCAGCGAAATTCTTTGAGTGGGTCGAAGATATAGAGATAGTTACCAAATTTACGGCCAGTCTACGGGCACCAAACCCAAATTATGAGAATCGCCCTAAAGTTATTCAGCAACTATTAAGGGATACCAATGCTGATTTTGCAAAATTAGAAGTCAGTAAGGAAAAGGGTTCGATGGAGACACTAGATACCGATAAAACAATACGTGAAGTGGTTACATATGGAGAAGAAGGCTATGCAACAATAGTTGCTCACGGACTAAAGAATGGAGACCAAAAGCTTTTTAATTCTAAACGGAAGATACCAGTTCAGAGGATTGATATTCCTGCTCCCGCAACTGCGGATAAAATATGGCATTACATAATTGAGGCATTAAGGAAATTCAAACCATGAAACGTACTAGAATGGGTGGATGGTTCAAGGAAACCATACGTGACCCGGCCTTTTGGGTAACTCTTGTAGTTTCTTTCCTTATAGCTTGCTTGGGGGATGAGACAGGTTTACGCTCTGTGCAGACTGATATTGGTATAGCCCAAGTAGGAATAGGTACTGCTTTGTTGGGTATTGTTTTGGCAGGATTATCTATTCTTATTGTATTTCTTGACGAAGAATATATAAAGTTGTTAGAACAAGTGCCCCCAGGGATAGATGCTGATTTATGGCCATTCAAGTATACGGCATTGGTAGCTATTATTTGCGCTGCTTTCGGGATGTTACTTATATTAATTGGTAGCCCGCCACCACTAATATTTAGAGCGGTTCTTGGTTTTTCATTGTGGAGTTTTTCATATTTATTATGGTTATTTTATGACGTAATAAAATTCGTTATTGGACATGCTAAAGCACGTGTAATGCAGATTCAGAAGGGGCGGGGAAAGTAACATCGGTTAGGATATTAGATTTACAATCTCCCCAAAGCTCCAAATATGGTCAGTTAAACCTGCTGCCATAGTTGGCGTTCTCGGATAAGGATATGCCAGCGTCTTATGTGGTCTGGCGAAGTTGTAGTGCATGAAGTAGAGAGCGAGAGCGTATATGTGGTTTTCAACCTTTTTTGAGAACGCATTTGTCAACCTGGTAAACCGCCTCATATTCATTCGCATAGTTAGATTTTGGCGTTCAATATAGCTGGTTGATATTTTGGTAGGGTCAGGATTCCCTCGAATAACATGTTTTTCTGCTGCAATGCAAGATGCTGGGCCATAGCGTTTTTCTGTTTCCGGCTCAGGCCCATAGAGTTTAACTAGCATTGCATAATCTACATCTGAACCAAAGACATCTTCAATAGCCAAGAAATACATTCTATGACCATCGGTGGTAATTTGTACACGATTAGCTAATCTGTCCTTAAGGTCATTGATGAATTCTTTTGCACATTCAGCGTCTCGCTGACCGACTAACCATGAAGGAACTAGCTTTGTGTCGGCATCAATGGCTGTAAATGTCCAAACATCGCCGTATCCGAATTGCCCTTGTCTATCTTCAGGCACATTCTTTTCTTTGGCATAGCAGAATGACCATATTTCGTCTATCTGGAGCTTTTTGCATGGTAGATTGTGCATTACCTTGTCCTGATATTCTAGGCAGGCAGCACCAACTTCTCTGAGCAGTTTAACCACTGTATTGATAGCAGTGCCGGTTATACGAGCGGTACTGCGTATTGAGTTGCCCTCACAGAGGACTTTTATGACTTGAGCTTTGCGTTCTAGACTAAGTTTGTTCATCATCTTTTCCTTTATTCTATTTGACTATATTATAACATACTGCTCAAGCATTGTCAATACTTTTATAGATATATTTTAAGTTTTTAGGTGCCTCAGTATGCAAATTGCTTATTTCGCGTTAGTTGGTATATTATATAGCTACAAGCAAGCATTGTCAAGGAAAAAGGCACCTGTTTTTTAGATATATTCTAGCAAGCATTGTTGACAAACACCAAAACTAATGGTATACTTACTACAATAGGGGTTTGATATGAACGATAAAACAGAAACAAAAATGTCTAAGGGTGGTCAGGCTAGAGCAAAAGTATTAAATCCGGAAAGGCGTAAGGAAATAGCGAAAAAGGGAGCGATAGCAAGGTGGGAAATAGCAAAGCAAGTTAATGATAATAGCCCTAAGGCCATTCATCCTTACACTGAACTATCAACATTGAAAATAGGGAAAATAGAACTTCCCTGTGCCGTCTTAGAAAACGGCACCCCTATAATTGCCTATGCCAGTGTAACCAAAACGCTAGGGCGAGGAATGGGGGGCAAGGGAAGGAAACTTGCCAAGAATTTAAGGCAAGGTGCACGTCTGCCTGAATTTTTATATGGTGTTGCCCTTGAGCCTTTTGTCCCTCCAAGTTTGCGTGTGGCCTTGAACAATCCTATTTTATTTCGTGCAAATGGTAGAGTAAGGCGAGGTTTAATCGCAACCTTAATTCCAGAGATTTGTGAGGTATGGCTTGATGCTCGTAATGCGGGTAAATTACAAGAATCACAGAAACATATTGCGAAAAATGCGGATGTGTTATTACGCGGGTTTGCCCGTGTTGGCATTACAGCTTTAATTTATGAAGCTACCGGATATGAGAAGATAAAAGACCGTGATGAACTTGAGAGAATCTTAGAAGCATACATCGCAAAGGAATTAATGCCTTGGACTAAAATGTTTCCTGACGAATTCTATGAGTATCTATTTAAGCTCAAAGGATGGCAATATAGACCGCTATCTGTCAAACGTCCTAAGATTGTTGGCAAATTAACCAATCGCCTTATTTACGAACAACTGCCCAAGGGCGTGTTAGAAGACCTACGCGAAAAGAATCCAGTTACACCAAAGGGATATCGCAAGCATAAGTTCTTTCAATATCTTACTAGCGATATTGGGAACCCACATCTTGCGAATCAAATCATAGCTGTGATAACGCTGTTTCGGGTATCACCAACTTGGGCTACTTTTGAGCGACTGTTTAAACGTAGGTTCAGTCCACAATCTGAAATGATATTTACTGAACTAGAAGAAAAGTAAGGATGCTATTCCCTACCCCATCTTGCCTTAGCAGCCTTTTTAGCTATTTCGCTTCTTTGTTCTGACGTTAGCTTTTTAGCCCTTGCCTTGCCACCCTTCATTCCCCCAAGATGTCCTAATGCTACAGGGTCAAAATCCCTCTTGGCTTTCGTAGTTTCTTTTTTCTCCAGTTTGGTTTCTGCTTGTCCCGTAGCCCTTTGGACTACCCGAAAGGCAGTAACGCTAAAATCATGGTCTTGTTTCTTTTTTCTAGCCATACTTTAAGCATAACACTACCGCTCAAGCATGGTCAAGGATTTCTAATTTCAAAATGATACACTACCGAAATTTGGTACTTGGGGTTTGGGATTTGAAATTCACTCTGACATGGTCTTGCCATTGACGTGGTATAATTGCGACTGTGAAACGGCAGAGCAAGGCACCATCTCGACGTAAGCACGGCTATAGCTTAAAGTATGAACATTTCCGGCAGCCGCTGATTCCCAGAGCCGAATTTTTACTCCGCATTGCCTGGCATGTTCTTATTGCTCTGGGCATAGTCCTCGTCTCTCTGGCGATCGGCATTGTCGGCTACCATGGGTTCGAGGGCTTATCCTGGATTGATTCTACGGTTAATGCCGCCATGATTCTCGGTGGCATGGGACCCGTGAATCCGCTGAATACCAATGCCGGGAAGTTGTTTGCTTCATTTTATGCGCTGTTTTCCGGAATAGTCTTTCTGGTTGCCATTGCCGTCCTGCTTGCCCCGGCCGTGCACCGCTTCCTCCATCGATTCCATATCGAGTTTGATTCCGAGAGTCCAGCCAAAGACTAAGCCAGTCTAGAACTGCAATTGCACAATACGATGTTTTGTTAAACACTATGGCATATCGTTGCCTTGAATCTACCACGCATCGTAGCATTCTCCACTACTTAACAAGACGTTGCACTATGGCTTTCTTGTCATCTATCCCTAACAGTCTGTGGTAATACACTACTAGGAAATTTCGTGCAACAGCTAATGAGAGATGACCCTTAGTCTTGCCTTAACAGGCCTTATCGAAATTGAGATAATTACTAAGGCTGAAGCCAAGATGCTCGAAAAGTTTAACGAGATTAGTGTCGTGTTGAGGAATAAGTATACGTATAATTGGAATCCCTTTAGCCTTACATTCATGCTGTAGCTTGTCAATTAGCAGTCTGCTGATATCACGACCTTGAAATTTAGGTGCGACAGCTATACTATGAATAACAGCCACCTCATTAATCGGAAAACCCTGATATTCCAATCGAGCCAGGATGAATCCAGCCAGATGACCTTCAGTCTCAGCAATAAAACTCAAATCAAGGGCACCCCCTTGTTGAGAAGCTACCATCTCCTTTTTGGGAATATCATTCCACCAGATAGCTAATATGGGGTCAATATCTCTTCTCACCAAAGGTCGTATTTTTACTGCATTTCCTTCTATTTTGTTCATTTGAGCCTCCTTAACTGTATGTTTATTCGCATGCCAACTGGAGTTGAAATCTGTCCTGTCTCTCCACACGTACCACACCTCTTTGTTGTACCTGTCATTCTTGCTCTCTCTTATTACTGACGACTCTTCGTCGCCGTTCTGTTTTTCTTACAAGTCCACTTTTGACAATCTTCCATAGGTATATTATAACAGGGAAATTTGGATGCACAAACCCTAAGCCTTTGATGGTGTCTTAGTTGCTTTGAGCCGTGGGCACTCAAACGCATTCTACATTGTAGCTGAATTGTTAAGAGGCTACCAGAAGATACTCCACTCCGTCATAGTATCAATGGACAGAATGAAATATGATGAAGTTGTTAGTCTAGCCAATGAAATCCTCAACTATTTTACGCTTTGTTGTTTTTTGCTCTGGTAATGTCCTCTTACCCTTTTATCTTAACCGGCAAGCAGGCGACCATTAGATAGACTTCGGTGACATGGCTGGCGAGCAGCTGGTTGGCTTTGCCCAGCATATCACGATAGATGCGCCCGAGCCTGGTCTCGGGCACCAGCCCCATACCCACCTCGTTGGAGACAATGACGAAGCTGGCATCGAGCTTGCCCATAACGGCGATAAACTCGTTTATCTCAGACATGACTCTTTTTTCAGCTTCAAGATAGTCAGGCTTGTCATGTAGCAGGTTGGAGATGAGCAGCGTGAGGCAGTCTATAAGCACCACCTCTGCATTGCCGATTCCCTTTTCAATCGCTCTGCCAATGCCGGTCGGAATCTCCAGCGTTCTCCAGCTTTCGGGGCGGTTTTTTCTGTGCTCGGCAATTCGAGCTTGCATCTCTTCATCGAGCGCCTCGCCGGTGGCGACAAAGAGGACCTTGTTACCGAGTTGCCCAGCCAGTTGCTGGGCGTAACGGCTTTTGCCGCTGCGGGCGCCGCCGAGCAGGAGGATGATTTGCTTAGCCAAAGATGTACTCCAGAGGTAATTTCTCCATTAAGACGAGCAATAGAAGCACCAGAACCTCAGCTATCTCGTTGATGGCTCCGTAAGTATCGCCGGTAAGCCCACCCAGGCGGGAGCGGAAATAGCCGGCAATGCCGAAGACAATAAGCCACAGGGCAGCCATCAGCACCAGCCCCCACCATTTCAGCAGAGCTACGGCAATAATCAAGGCTATGACGGTGGCTATGGTCAACCTCTGCCAGGTGGCTCCCTGCTTGAAGGCAAGCCCCATGCCGTAGCGTTTGGCATAGGGGAAGGTGAAGATTATGGAAACCATTGCCCAGCGACTCAAGGTGGGCATAAGCAGCAAGGCTGGAAGTATTGGCGCTACAGACAGAGAGGCATATTTGAGTAACAGCAGGAGAATGGCGCCGACAATGCCAAAGGCACCGACCTTGCTGTCTGACATTATGGCCAGCCTTTCCTTCTTCGATTTGCCGGCAATAACGCCATCGCAGGTGTCGATAAAGCCGTCGAGGTGGTGAGCGCCGGCCAGGACAACCAGGGCTATGATGAGCAGGGCATTTACTATGGGAGACGGGAGCACCAGAATCAAGCCGTAGTGAAGACCGAGCAGGATGGCGCCAAGAATTAAGCCGACCAGCGGGAAATAGGTCAAAGACTGGCCGGAGGTCTTGGCTGTGACCTTATGGCGCAGAGGTGTAGGAAATATAGTCAGAAATTGCAGTGCTGCCCAAAAACCCAAAGCTAAGCTCCTCCGTGCGGTTCGAGCGGTTTGGCTTCGGAAACGCCGGCTTCAGCGAAGGTAGCCATCTGGTTTAAGGTTCTGATGGCGGCCTCGGCGAGAAAGATGCCTAAAACGGCGCCAGTGCCTTCACCCAGCCGCATGTTTAAATTAAGCAGCGGTTTTAGTCCCAGGAACTGGAGCAGAAGGTCATGGCCTGCCTCTGCCGAGAGATGGGCGGCGATGAGATAGTCTTTGGCTTGAGGTGACAGACCGGTGGCGATAAGTGCTGCAGCTCCGGAGATAAAGCCGTCGATAACCACCGGTATTCTGTAGGCGGCACCGGCAAGTATCACTCCGGCTAAGCCGCCGATTTCAAAGCCGCCGACCTTAGACAATATATCTATCGGGTCTTTGGAATTCGGCTTGTTCACCGATAAAGCTTTCTCAATCACCTTGATTTTGTGAGCCAGCTGCCTATCGCCAATTCCCGTACCCCGGCCGGTGATTTTCTTGGGTGATTTGCCGCTGAGAGCAGCGAAGACGGCACTGCTGGCAGTGGTATTGCCTATGCCCATATCGCCGGTGCCGATGATATCGAGTCTCTTGGCCATCTCAGCTTCAACCACCTGTATGCCGGCTTCTATAGTGTCTATGGCTTGCTGGCGGGTCATCGCCGGTCCCTGTGCCATGTTCTTGGTGCCGAAATCAATCATTTTACATAATAATCCAGGCAGCGGCTGGAAACCGCCCTTTACTCCCATGTCTACCACTATAACCCGGGCACCTATTTGCTCCGCCATGACATTTATGGCAGCGCCGCCTTTGAGAAAGTTGAGTACCATCTGGCGGGTTACTTCCTGAGGATAGAGACTGACCGTTTCATCAACGACGCCATGGTCGGCGGCCATGGTTATTACAGTTTTATGCTCCAGTTTGGGCTTAACCTGACCTTTAATGCCGGCAATCTGAATCGATAGCTCCTCCAGTCTGCCCAGGCTGCCGTGAGGCTTGGTCAGGTTGTCATGATGGCTCCGGGCGGCTGACATTGCCGAGCTATCCAGCGGCTTGATTTCTTTAAGTATGGTGTCTAAGGAAGTGGGCATTGTTTAAGGCTCCTTTTCATCAGTATTCGATGCCACGCCTGGCACCTGTCCCTTCGGTAAAGGGGTGTTTTATCATTAGCATCTCGGTAACCAAATCGGCACGTTGTACTATCTCCGGAGGCGCCTTCCTTCCTGTCAGCACCAGTTCAACCGAGACAGGCTTCGCATCCAGCAAGTCCAGCACCTGTTTGACGGTTATCGAGCCTTGGTCGATGGCAATGAAAATTTCATCCAGTATGACCAGGTCATATTTGCCGCTGGCTATCTCTCGTTCAGCGTAGGCTAGCGTCTGCTGGGCCTCCTGGCTTAAATGTTCTTTAGATTTCTTGAAACTATCGCCGACGCTTATCTGAACTATTTCAAAAGGCTTAAACTGCTGGACAAAAAAATGCTCGCCGCAGGGCAGTCCTTTTACGAACTGGATGAAGGACACCTTCATGCCCTGTCCTACGGCTCTCATCGCCAGACCTAAGGCGGCTGTGGTTTTGCCTTTACCATCGCCTGTATAAACATGGACGAGCCCTTTGGAATTTTTTTCAACCATGTTTCCTCCCGAGAGTTATTTTGTAAACCTGGGACATATCAAGGTTCTGCCTGATTATACCGGCTAGTTTATCATATATTTTCTGCTTATTTGTTGTTGGAGCTGATGTTACCGGTAAACCTCGTAGCTGGCGCAGCCTGTTCAGTAGACGGTGTGTAAAACCGACGTTGTGAAACAAACCGTGAATGTAGCTGCCGAATACAAAGCCATCGCTGTTGACGGCGCCATCGAAATAATCGGCTTCTCCTTGGGGTGTCTCCAGAATCCGGAACGCCGGCTGGCATTTCTGACTGCTGGTTTGCCCCATGTGGATTTCATAGCCGGTGACTTCTACGTTTTTCAAGTCTTTGAGCAGCCCTTCATCGGCAGCCACCTGAGCTTTAACCTGAGTAGTTGTTTTGACGTGATTAAAAACGGTTGTGTTTTTGAGCAAACCCAGACCGGCGATGCTGCCATGCTTGGACTCGACTTTGTCAGGGTCGTGTATTTTTTTGCCCAGCATCTGATAGCCACCACAGATACCTATCACCGGGATGCCTGACTGTGCCAGGTGGATGATGGCCTGCGCCAGCCCTTGCTGTTGTAAGTAGAGCAAGTCGGCGATAGTGCTTTTGGTGCCCGGCAGTATAAGCAGGTCCGGATTACCCAGTTCGGAAGTTCTGGATACATAGCGAACAGTGCAACCTTGCTCTTCCAGGGGGTCGAAATCATCATAGTTAGAAATGTGGGGTAAGCGTATCACGGCTACGTCAACGGTTCCCTTTGCTGAGCTTGCCTGTCTTTCATCAAGATAGACCGAGTCCTCCTGGGCAATGGCGATATCTCGGAAATAGGGGATTACACCCAGAACCGGCTTGCCGGTGCGTTTCTCCAGCAGGTCCAGCCCTGGCTTCAGCAGCTTCAGGTCACCGCGAAATTTATTGATAATGAATCCTTTGATGAGGTCGCGTTCTCGTTTAGTCAGTAGCTCCAGAGTGCCGATTATAGAAGCGAAGACACCACCGCGGTCGATATCACCGACTAGGAGGACAGGGGCATTGGCCATTTTCGCCACTCGCATGTTAACTATTTCTCTCTTTTTAAGGTTTATCTCCGCTGGGCTACCGGCACCTTCGATAACTACGATATCATAGGTAGAGCGCAGTCGGTTTAGAGAGTCTTCGATTACCTTCAGCAGATTCGGGGTGTGTTTGTAGTATTGGCTGGCTTTCAGAGTTTTGTCCACCTTGCCTAGGATGATTACCTGTGAGCTGGCATCGGCTTCCGGTTTAAGCAGAACGGGGTTCATGTAGACTGAAGGGTCGATGCCGGCTGCCTCAGCCTGTACTGCTTGAGCCCGTCCGATTTCGCCGCCTTCCTTAGTGACGAAGGAGTTCAAAGCCATATTTTGTGCTTTAAACGGTGCCACCTTGAAGCCATCCTGCCGGAAAATACGGCATAAGCCGGCTACAATGATGCTCTTGCCTACGGATGATGCCGTGCCCTGTATCATTAAAACTTTAGCCAGCATGGATTATGACTCCAGCCTCCTTTATGGATTCTATTAACTTCTGGCATTCGGGCAGAGTGCGTGGTGACAGGCGTATGTATTGAGGTAGACCAAAGGAAGTGCAATCACGTACCAAGATGCCCTTCTTTAATAGGGCTTGCCTGAAAGCTGTGGCATTGCCGACTTTGACCAGGAAGAAATTGGTTTGTGAGGGCAGCGGCGCTAGCCCGAGCAGTTCCAGCTCTTTTATCAGAAAATCCCGGGCTTCCCGGATTTTAGCAGTGCACTCACTCAGATAGCTGTCGGCATTCAGGGCGAGAATACCAGCTTTCTGGGCTGGGGTATTGACGTTCCAGGGCGGGCAGGCGCGTTTCAGGGTGGTAATGATTGGTTCGGCAGCGATGGCATAGCCCAGGCGCAGTCCGGCTAGGGCATAGTCCTTGGTCATAGACCGCAAGACAATCAAGCTGCCAAGATTTACCATATCTTGAGACGGCCAGCCATTTTCAGTGAAGGCGATATAGGCTTCGTCAAGTATAAGCAGGCTCCCCTGTGCACTTGACATAATCTGCTCAACCTGTACTCTTGACACATATTGCCCGGTAGGGTTGTTAGGATTGCATAGAAAAACGCCTTTAGGTCGGTGTTTTTGGATCAATTTTATCGTTTCGGGTATATTTAGCTTTAAGTTCGGCTCTTTGAGTATCGGTTGTTTAAGTATTTGGCTATCGGCGAGTTGACAGGCAACTTCGTATTCACCATATGTAGGTTGAGGAATAAGGATGAGGTCATTCGGTTCAAAATAGGCAGTAGCGATAAGCCTGATTAGCTCGGTGGAACCACTGCCTATGATGAGCTTATCGGAAGCTATGTCGAGCTTTACAGCCAGGGCTTGCTTCAGTTCACCGGCTTCAGAATCGGGGTAGCGTTCGACTGATATGTCAGCTAAAGCTTCTCTAATACCGGGTGGTGGTCCGAATGGGTTACAGCTAACGCTGAAGTCAATGATAGCATCGGGGGAAATACCAAGTTTCTCTAGCTCCGTGTAGTCTATGCCACCGTGGGCACAGGCCGTAACTTTGTTTGTAGCTGGTCTAGGTTGCAACAAAATATATCACCTCAGCTAAGACAGATATTGAGCACCAGATAGCGGCTGTCACCAGAATGATTTGTCGAGAAGTATCAACAGTATCAAGCGAGAGTGGTGAATGGTTGTCACCCAGCTTGTAATGTCCCACTTTTTCTAATTGTACTCCCAGGGCGCCGGCGATGGCGCCGATTGTCCAGCCGGCATTAGGGCTTTCCGTTTTCTTGTGGTCACGAATCATAATATGCCAGGCTTGCGGCGCATTTTTTCGACATAGTAAAGCAGCCAGGACTATTATTAAGGCGCTAATGCGCGCCGGGATGAAATTGGCAATATCATCCAATCGGGCAGCGAATCTACCCAGATATTCCCAGTGCCCGTGATAGCCCACCATAGCATCGAAAGTATTTATTATCCGGTAGGCTATGGCACCCGGTACACCGAAGAGCAAGAAGTAAAATAAAGGAGCTACAAAGCTGTCACATATATTTTCGGCGCCTGATTCTACTGTAGCCGATATCACCTCGTCTTTGCTGAGTTCACCGGTGTCACGACTGACCAGAGACTTCAAGCTTATACGCGCCTGATTCAGATTATCCTTAGCCAGGAGTCTGCTGACTGACTCAATGGCTTGCCTGAGCCCGTGTAAAGAAAAGCTGAATTTCAATAAAAGCCCGGCGACGATCACGTAAACTATGGTGTTTAACTCTCTCAGGTAGGCAAGCCAGAAGTAAACGGCTGTGACAACCAGTACAAGTGTTATCAAAACCATGCTAACGCCGTAGGCGAGCTGCCTGGCTCTGTCTTTTTTCGGGGCCAGTCTTGTTTCTACGGATATGAGCTTTCCCAGCCAAGCTATGGGATGCCAGGCATTAGGTGGCTCACCAAAGATAAGGTCAAGTATGAGAGCTATGAGCAGGATAGCAATGATTTCCATGATTTATAAAATGCCTTTAAATTAATGGCAAAATAAAACCCCTTGTTCCGCAAGCAAGGGGGATTAATTAAAGCAATGAATCCCACCCCCTTACTCCGCGGAGGCAGCTAAACTTAGCAGGGCCGATGTTCTGACTATTACAGCAGGCGGGACTGTGCCGGAATTTCACCGGCTTGCATTCCGATTAAGCCCTCGGTCGCCTTCGGGCACCCTACTACAGTTATTCAGTTGTTAACAGAATAGCTCGTAATCAGTCTAAAGTCAATATCCATTGCTTCGACAGTCTTGCATTGCCTGTAAAGTATGCTTATAATCCACCTAACGGTCGGCTATGGATAAGCGCGGATTTAACCAAAGGGTTATCGCCGGCATATTAGTGGCTCTAATTTTCGGAGTCGCCCTATACATCCGAGTTGCTCTTCCTTACGACCAGGTCTTTGTTGGTGACTGGATTAAGTTCACTGGTGTCGACGCTTATTTCTTCATGCGTCTGGTTGATAACCTTGTTAATAACTTTCCTCACCTTATCACGTTCGACCCATATTACTTGTATCCCGCTGGCTCATTTGTCGGAATACGTTCCTTTTATGTTTACCTGCTTGCTGGCATTACCTGGCTTATTGGTTTAGGCTCACCGACACAGCACACTATCGATGTGGTCGGTATATATTTTCCGGCTGTGCTGGGAGCTTTAACAACAATCCCCGTCTATTTCATAGGTAAAGCTCTTTTCAATCGTTGGGCTGGTGTAATAGCTGCCGGTTTAATTGCTATTTTCCCCGGTGAATTTCTCGGCAGGTCAGTGCTAGGTTTCACAGATTACCATATTGCCGAAGTGCTATTTACCACGATTACAATGCTGTTCCTTATTTGGGCGGTGAAAAATTCCAAGCAAAAAGGGTTG
>Ga0299912_10001057_pt1 | contig 22261 bp, 23 predicted proteins | sample RVTome_2_FD_207667 | JGI IMG/M metagenome (GOLD analysis project Ga0299912, IMG submission 207667) | Soil microbial communities from uranium-contaminated site in the Upper Colorado River Basin, Wyoming, United States - RVT95D214 (version 2) ... | reverse complement strand
CAAATCAGAGCCGTAGGATTACCAGATACCCATTCTGTTCCGGTAGCATTAGATTGCTGTATCAATAATTGGTCTGTAGAATTAGAAAAGGCAAAAGTAGGAACGGTAGAATTTCCCGTAACAACTAAATTACTAACATTAGTAAGGTCATATCCAGCCCCATCAATATCAGATGTCCAGGGGGTTTGAGAACCGCCGGCTACATCGTCAAGGGTATCAAGGGCTTTCTGGACATCAGTATCAGCTACGCCTAAATTGGTATCAAAGTTGGAAGTATTGGTAGCAATCTGCCGCGCCTTGGGATAATACTGCGCCCAGGAAACTCCACTCAATAACATAAAGCATATAAAAGCTAAACTAACTTTTCGCATATCTTACCTCCACTTCGTCGCTTATCAGGACAAGACCCGTTGCAAATGTAACACCCTGAAGGTCGCCGTCCTCTGTATAAGATGTATCCTTTTTCTGGATAATTCCATTTAAGAGAACCAATGCAGAATAAGCAACGAAAGAGGCACTCGTAGGAAACGCTACCTGGGCTTCTGTGGCAACAAACTGGTCTATGCCATAAGCAGGGCTTATCCCTAAAGAGGATGGTTGCTTTAATAGCCAGGTTCGCGTAGTAGAGTCATATTGCAGGATATCATTATCAGCAGGATTCACTTTGCTTACATCCCCTGGGGCCTGTAGACTATGAAACCATCCCATTATTTCTCCTTTGCGCGTAATTCCTGGAGTGTCTTGATTTTTGCCTCTACTTCCTTTGTCCGTATATCCAGAAGTCTTTGGTTTGCATCAATGGTAAGTTGTTTCTCATCAATCTGCTTGTTCATATTTTCCAGCACCTTGAATTGCTGATTGAGGCTGTTAGTACGGTCTTGATTTTCTTTTTCTTTGATAGCCAACTCTTCGGCGAGTTTCTTATTCGCCTCTTTTTCTCTTTTTACATTCTCAGTCTTGGTATTTATATCATCAAGCATAGCCTGAATTTCCGCTTTATAAGTTTCCAGTGCGGCTTTTTCCTTGTCCAGTTCCACTAAATCCTTTAAAAATTTATCCAGTTTCTGTTTGTATAGTCCTTCATTGGCTTCATTATCTACTTGTTTTGCCAGAACATCCGCTTCCTGGCGGTCAAGTGTCGCCTTGCGTGAGGCAAAGTTAATATTAGCCTCATCCACTTCTTTCTTAAGGGCTATTGCCTGGCTCAACAGTCCATTGGCTTCGGCTTTTTTCTGCTGTATGCCGTTCTCTGTAGCTATTTTGTAGGAGTCAAAATCCATCCGTTCCTGGTTTAACTTAGCAAGTGCGTCATCAGACTCTTGCATAGACTTCTTGGCTATCTGTAGAAATTCGGTAGCTTCACTTTTAGTCTTTACCGCATAATCATTGGCTTCAGCTTTTATCTTCTTGGCAGAGTCAAGGATTGCCTGTGCCTTATTCTGCGCCTCGGTTATTATCGCTTCAGCCTTAGTCCTGGCTTCAGCCATAGGGATATTGATATCCCTGACTATCTGTGATTTTAAGATATCCAGTTCATCAATTTCCTTGCGTAATTTAGCGAGTATTACATATTTTTCCTGGACTTCCTGTTCTAACATTTAGCCTCCTCTATTATCTCTCTACTGAGTGAATTTCTTTTGAAGAGATAACCACATTTGCACCACCGTATCTGTCACTGTTCCTGTCTGTTCTGTTATCTTGAAGCGCACATAGGGTATTGTCACCGGCATAAGTTGCATATGCTGGATTGTCTTTGCGGTAAGCGCTGTCTCAATATCGCCTATGGTCTTAGGCACTCCGAAATTGACATCCGCCGCATTTTCAGCCACCGGAAGTACTATCGATTGCTCCATTTCTATTTTCAAATTGGGTATGCCTGTGCAGGTTACGATATAACTTAGAGCGAAATAGTCAACATCCCCGAACCTAAAAGAATCGGTATAGACAACGGCGCTTGAGCCGAGGGTAATATTCTGGCTTGTTGCCAACTTCATTGAAAATGCGACGGGTTCATTCATAGGGTCTCCTTTTAAAACATGCGTTTTTTCTTCTTTTTTTCTGGACCATAGATAATTGCCTTTGGTTCTTCTTCGCCTTTTATTAATCCTACTAAACCTTTTACGCTTCTCTTGCCTTGCGCAAAACCAGCGATACCGCCAAGGACTGCTCCTGTCTCTATGGCGTTCTCAAAAGCTTTGCCAAGCTTACCTTTCTCTAATGCTATTATTGCTTGGCCGCCGCGCTGTACACCCGCAAAAGCAGGAACAGAAGTAAAATCATATCCTTTTCTCATACCAGCTAATCCGCGCCCAAAGAATGGGATATAATTCAATCCTTGTTCTATTGCCATATCTTTCGCTTCTTTTTGGTCTTTAGGAAATCTTCCCTTAGTCAATAGCGCTATAGAAACTGCCGCTAAGATTACCCCTACTCCTGTTCTTAAGGCATCCATATATTTGCCGGTTCTGGCTTGGGTCGGAATATCGTAAGTCAGGATATTATAAATCTGGTTAAGTTGATTAGTGAATTGAGTAAAGATATTGGTAAATTCATTTGAAGCGTAAAGAGAAGGAAGGTCTTTTGATGCTGCCGCAGGCTGAGTTCTTAATACCGCCATAGTAGCCTCTCCTGCCGCTTCTTCTTTGCTTAATCCTTCAGCAAGCCGGGAATTATAGATAGCATACCAACCGGAATGAGTAACAAATTTATCCATTTCGGTTATACCCTTCATCGAAATAAGTCCGATTTTGTTCATAGTTTGCTTATATCTTCCCGGGTCTTTGACTTTGAATTCTTCCAATTCTCTTTCTATTGCCCGCGCCTTCATCTGAGGGGCAAGGTCATGTATCTCCTGCATAATCTCCGCATAGTTTGTGGATAAATCATGGATAGCACTTAAAAGCGGGCCTGGGCCTACATCTTCAAGGAATAAGAAGAAAGATGGTAACTGTTTCCCCATAGTCAAAAGGTTAAAACCTAAATAAGCGATAGCGGCATTTTGCCTTAGCGTAGCAACGATTTTATCCGCTTGGGTATAGGCTTTATAGATATTGGGATTAGCTATCCTATTGACCCAATTCTGCAATTCTTTAAGATATGGCTCTCCGAGTTTTTCTTTTACCGAAGCCATAAATTGAGTATCATTAGCCATTTTTTGAAATTCTTTAGCCAAAGAACCATAGTTTATAAAATGCTCCTGTTTTTCCATCTGTTCATACCAGGTGTTAAATTCTCCCAACTTAATAGGTCTTTGGAATTCCGGCGATATATTCTTTATCCTTTCCTTAGTAAAACCTCTTTCAGCATAGGCTTTTTTTAGATTACTGCGCTCTAATACTTCCTTGGCAAGTTCTTCTTCGAGCGGTTCATAACCTTCCATAGTACGCCGGATAGGGGTATAATTATTCGCCTTGCCTAAATCTACCTTGCCATTGGTATAATCCAAGAGGGTTTTTCGCAAGCGCTCATAATTTCCTTCATATTCAGAAATAATAGCATTCCCTAAAGCCTTCTCTTTATCAGACATCTGCTTGATAACGGCACGCATAACAACGTAAGGTATTTTATTACCATAGACTATGGCTGCGGTTTTTTCTACATTCTTAGCTCCAGTATATATAGAAAGCATCTCATCCACGGTAAATTTAATTCCCTCTACTTCCCTCGTTTTCATCAATTCATCGGTAGATATGCCTATTTCTTTCATCTTGGCATCTACGGCCGTCCGGCGCAAATCTATAGCTTTCTTTTTTAGGTCTTCGGCAACATTCGCCTGATTCATAAAATATTTATGGTGTGGGCCTTTGAAGCTTTGTCCGCCATCAAGGGCGTCGAATAGTCGCGCTGGGCGCAAGGTTATCGCCCTTGCCGCCTTAGCCATTTCTCCAACCTTTGAAGGTTTCTGCGATAAAAGTCCTTTTATTTCTTCCTTTGGCGTAACATCCATTGTCTTAATCAATAACTCTTTATCTAAATTAAACTTTGCTCTTTCCGCCTCTACCGTCTGGATATATTTTTCTTTACCTATTTGTTTGAGCTTGCTAACTTTATCGTAGAGTGTAGTTAGTTGTTCTTTTGTGCGGGCAGTTTTTAATTCTCCCAGGGCGTCTTCTATCGCAGCTCTTTCTTCGTAATTCATCCCCTCAATAGGAGATTTTTTGATTTTATCTATCAACTTGATTACGGCCTTAGTCTCTTTCTTGGCAAGACGGGCAGCTTTGCTTTCCCGTTTTAATGCCTGAGTAAGTGCTTCGGACTCTGTAATCGTCGGTTCTTCCGGCACATATTGTCCAGTGGCTTGTCTTACCTGGGGTTTTACGCCCGAAGGTTTCAAGGGTTGCGGTTCAAATACAGAAATTGTCTTTTCGAGGATAGCGGGAGCTTCCACCTTCCCCTCACCTATGGGTATAATCTCATGTTTAAGTGAGTCAAATGCAACAGTTGATTTATTGGGTAGATTAACTAATTTTACATCAGGTAAACCTTCACCCATTTTTTGCATACCAACATAAGTTACGGGAATTTTTTTTTCTCCTATGGGAGTGGGAGGCGCGGGGATTATGGCTTGAGATTTAATCTCAGCAGGTGCTGCGGGAATAGGGACTTCCGCAGGTTTAGATATAATTCCTTCCTGGGCTATAGTTGTCTCTATGGGGGGGGCGGTTGTTGCTGGAGGTTTCATCACCATTTTTCCCTTTACTAAATCTATCACCGCAGAACCTATTTTAGGATTTTCTTGAGCTTGGGATAATATAAAATTAGTCTTGGCAGTCAAATCCATACCTTCAGTTTTTATCCCTACCTGTTTCATCAGGTTTTCAAACGCGGGCATATTATTCATTACCGCACCGCGGACTTCTTCTGTCTTGATGAGTTTATCCAACTGGTAATTCCATCGTACCAAAGCAAAACTATTCCTTGCTAAAGTAGCACCCATAAGTCCATACCAGGCAATATCCATAGTTGAAGGACTTATCTGTTCTACTGAATACCTAAATTTCCCGCTCATTATACTTTTGACATCTTCGTAGGATAAAGACGGAATATCAAAATCTCCAATGGGAGTGGTTGCTTTTTCCATAATATAGGGAACGGTCTCTGTAGATAATTTGGATATCATCGGCGGGTGCGGTAACCCTAACAATCTTGAAGGCATGGTTAGTAAATCCTGTATCTGCGCGGGAATATCTTTTACCACTTCCATTCCTGCGGTTATCAGATTAGCAAAAGCAGATTGTCCGGCGTGTGGCTCATCAGGCACAAAGCTATCCTGAACATCCGGCACAAAACTATCTTGCGGAAGTTCATCAACTACTTGAACATTTTGGACATCGGGAGTAAAACTATCTGTCATTTAACTTTCTCATAGATTTCGGGATTAAAATCCTCTTTTAATATCGTTCCTGGCATACCGTCTTTTTTTCTTCTAACCCTGATTTTTTCTTCTTGATTATATCCATTGAGTTTTTCCTCTATCTTCTCTTTTATGATTTCCTGCTCGGCAATCTGCGGCGCTATGCCTTTCTGTGTCCTTTCCATTAACAATTTCTGCATTTCGGCTTCAGCACCAAAATCTGTAATCCCAAATAAAGTCTGAGTAAAAGATTTTATCCCTAACGCACTTATTTTATAAGCCTTACTTGTCTCATCCAAGCCAAACCAACCTTTATTATGCCTGTCGAATTTCTTTTTGGCTTCCTGTATAAACCAGGCATATTGGTTTGCGTCCATTTCCTTTCTGCCATAGGCAATGGTTGCATCTTTTAAAATTTTCATTACTTCAGTCTTATCATCAAGACTAATATCTAATAATTTTAAGAAATACTCTGGTTTACCTAATGTAGTCGTTTCAGGTATGTCAAATTTCCCTTTACTCAAAACGCCATCAAAGATAGCCGCTATTTCTGAAGTAATCCGACCCTCACCATGGGCTTGTCTTACTTGTGCGGGAGTAAGAGTTTTATCTAATAAACCTTGCGATAAATCAAATGCTCCTTGGATATTAGTTTGTTCTATCTCCCAATCCTTAAGGTTTCTTATTCTTCTATCTGATATTTCTAAATCCTCGGTTATCTCATTATATTTCTCTTTAGGTATCTTTTTCCTTACCTGTTCGTTATTCAAAAATGCCTTCGCCTCTTTCAGCGTGCCGCCTACCTGTAGAATTGAATTCGCCGCATTATAGGCTGCCTTGGCTATATCCTCATTAACCTCTAAGTCCATCTGCGCAAGAGGCGTACCTAATCTATCCCTCTCGTCCAAGTGGTTCTTGATAATCTTATCTATCGCCATGCCTAATGTGGCAGGGTCAGCTTTAACGCTCTCAACAAGAGTTTTACTAAATGCGTCAAAGGTATCTTTAGCGGCCTTTCTTGTTTCGGCTACCTGATGTTTACCTACCATTTCTCTGGTGGAAAGCCAATGGCCCCCTAATCTCTGCGTCAGTTCATCCCTATAACCGCCATGAGGTTGTTTCTTGAGGATACTATCGCGTAAGTCCGCGCTTCTCTTTTCATATTCCGCTTCTGAACCTATAGTTTGGTTACCTATTCTGTCACCTATACCGTCGGGGATTTCAGTATCAACACCATCTATCTTTATTACTCTGGTCTTGTCATTATGCAGAATATCCTGGTTACCGAGGATAAATTCTTTCTCTAATTCAGCGTTCTTGACTTTATACATCTGGTCGGCCTGTGCTTGGAACATCTTCCCGATATCGCCAATTCCTTCTATCAATTTGCCTGTAGCGGCAGTTACATTCTCGCCAAATGCCCCACGCACCGCCCCTGGTATATTATATTCCCCTACCCTTGGAGTTTGAGCTGATACTGTCTGTTGCGTTGTAGGAATTGTAGGCATTATTTTCCTTTCCCGTAACCTTTATAATCGTAATATCCTTTTGCCACTGAAGAAGCACCACCTAAGATACCTGTAGCTAAACCGATATTGCCCGCTTTCCTGGCTTGCTTTGCGGCCATGCCATATTGTTCTGCTTGGGTAGATAAACCCCACTTCTCGAGCGCCGCCTGATTATTTATACTCCAAGAGGCCACATCGGCATTGTAGCGCACCATTGACTCATCAAGTTTCTGGGTACGAAAGAGGTCTGTGGCAATATCACCTTCACTTACAGAGCCGCCGCCTATGCCGCTTGCCGCTCTGGCCGCGCGTTGCTCGCCGGCCAACACCATATATTTACGTTGCAACTGCTTGGTATCTTCAGCGGCCCCAGTCTGGGTAAGCCGGACATTCTGTTCTGCTGTGCGTTGGGCTAATAGGGCTTGTTGCTTGGCTACATCTTGGTTATATTTATTCATTGCTTCTTCGGATTTACCCTGCTGATAAGCCATAATCCCGCCGCCCACGGCAGAGGCCGCGCTCAATGCTATCCCGACTACAGCGAATGCTACAGGCATGGTTATTTCTCCCTCTGGTAGATAATAATATCACCTATATTGTTAAAAAAGAAAAACCCTAATTTACGGAACATCTTCATTAACCCAGGTTCGCCCACTTTAGCACAAACCCTGATTTTATCGGTAAAACCAAACATATGCTGTATCATCAATTCCGCGGACTCCATTGAAGCCTTTAAGCCGATAGGTGAAGTTTTAGGGTCTTTTAATGCTTCCATAAGGTATCTATTGCCCTGTTGGAAATATCCTATTACCCCCGCACGCGTGCCTTCATGTTGCACCGCCCAGAATTTACCGGAATATCTGTCTAAAGTTTTAACCGCCTCTCTGCGCCCTATATGACCGTTCCGGGGAGTATCGGCAAGTTCAATGACATAATCCATATCCTGCGCTTCCAAGGGTTCTAAGGTTACTTTTTTACCTGTCAATATCGGCCTGTTATCGGGCATTTTCTTCCTCTTTTCTAAAGGTAAAATATTGAAACATCCTGTTATCCACGCCAAAAGGAATAATCTCACCGAACTCTGCGCCTATCCATTTAAGCCAAAGGATTGCTGGCTTGTTGCGGATGTCCACATAATTATACAGCAGGGGATAAATCTCCAACATAGTTTTGATAAAGTTTCTGCATTGCCTTAAAAAAGCCCTCTCTACTTTATCTAATTTCTGCGAGGTCAGAAACCATATTGCCGCCTCTTTCGCCAAGAGGTCTTTAGGTCGCAAAATCCCACCCATAGCAAGCACCTCATTATCCGCTATTATGGAAAAGCAGAATACCGAATGAGAGAAAGAATAAAATAGTGATTGCTCCGGCGTAAAGTGATGCACCGCCCAGAGTTCATCTATGGTTGTTGAGCGCAGATTATCCTTGAGTGAAGCGATATCTTCTGTCTTGGCATCCCTGCAATACCCTACTTTTGAACGATAATATTCCATTATTTTAATTGTGTTGTACCGCCTGCTGTGAATATCGGCATTACCCCTAATATGGTTATAGGCAAAGGGTCTGACTGGCGGAAACAAAATCTGCCGCCATCACTATAACCCTGCCCTAAAGTTACCTTGATATCATCGGTATATAAGGTATCGGTATCAGTATTGTAATCTCCAAGTACTTCGTGCATATCGGTGAAGTTGGGGCCGAACCAACCGCCTCTTGAATTTAATATCCTCATCACTACCCTGCTTACCAAGACGCGCTTTCCTTGGGTAGTTCCATCGGCCAGAGGCACTTCAATATTAAGGGTTTCTAAATCAGCATTATAGGGAAGTCCGGCATTTACCAGATACGCAGGATTATCTAATGTTACAGTACCGCCTGTTACTTCCTGTTGCGTCTGGACTACCCCATCAGCAAGGATGGATACAGTTTGGCCATCCAAGTGGTCAAGTCCGTTTACATAAACAGTAGGTGTGCCGGTAGCGCGGGTATCTTGTATTACTCCGCTGTCAACAAAGAATTGGTGTATGGGGTCAAAGGTTTTTAATCTCTGCTCCATGCGCTCCACATACCTTTGCCCGCCCCGGTTGACTATCGCCCATACTGAATTGAACATATCTCTCCTTTAAGGCCACCAATAATTTAATGTCGGGTAACTCGCAGTCGCTTCAAGCCAGACCGCAGGGTTATACCATGTCGCGTTGGTAAAGTTCCAAGGAGTAACTCCTGTATAGACCGCGTGTGTCTTTAAATAAAAGTCGGTTGCGTCATCTTCGTCTGTACCATAACCGGCTCCGGCAAGCATGGCGACAGTAGCGCCTGATTTATTTCCTATGGCTACCAAATAACTCGCAGTAGCCCAGGAGCAGTTAGTTAGTGTCGTAGTGCCTAATATTCCTATAAATCCTCCGACGTATACTGTGGTTGCAGCAGTTCCTTCATCGACTGCACCAACAGAATAACAGTTGATTAGCGAAGATTGTCTGGTACGCCCAGCAAAACCGCCTACACCATCGGCGTCTCCGCAACCAGTTAGAGTAATCGCTCCGATAGCATAACAATTCTGTATTTCCAATGTATAATTTGGCGCTCCAGGGTAACCCGCAAATCCGCCTATGTGGAGAGTATCGCCATTTACCACATCCACATCAACCGTAGTATAGCAATCTTGGATACTTCCTTCATAAGTAAATCCAATAAATCCACCTATATCTTCGGCATCGCCTTGCCCACTTTTTACGCCGGTCAAAGTAATCTGTCCGGTTGCATAACACTTTGATATCTCTCCTCTGGTGGTTATGCAAGCCAAACCCGCAAACCCGCCTAACTCTAAGAAATAATTGGCTACGGCTGTTATGGTCAAGGCGAGATTTACATTCTCAACATAGCAGTTTCTGATAATCGCATCGATGCTATTACCGATAAATCCGCCGGTATCAGTAGCTCCGGCGTCATCGGTGGCAATAGTCACATTTTTAGCAAAACAGTAATCTATGCGATAGCGCCCATTGGTGGCATCATATGCCGTACCCATGAACCCGCCGCAGTCGTCCACTTCTTCGATAGTGGCCTCGGCAGAACAATTCATCGTGACATCTGTTGCATCACAATGCCTGACAATGGTATCAAGATTATTCGAAGTGAAACAGTCTCCGGCAAAACCGCCTGAAGATTGAAAATCAGGTACCCAATCATCCGAGGAATTTATTGTTACATTGGAAACATGAATATCATATAAAAACGCGCTCAATATAAATCCTACCACCGAACCTAACGCATAACCGCCGGTGAGTACGACATTCTCTAAGTTGAAATTTTTGACTACAGCACGGTCATCCTTATCATCGGTATTATCTCCTATGTAACCAAATAACCCGACTACTAATCCTTCATTAGCTCCTGTCGTGCCATTGGTAGTAAGGTTACTTATAGTATGCCCCCTGCCGTTAAAGGTTCCGGTAAATGCGTTAGCGGCGGTAGAACCTATCGGTTGCCAGTCAACTCCGGTAAGGTCGATATCATTGTCCAGGACATAATCGCCGTCAAGGTCATCTTCCATCGCCTGTAGTTGTGCGGCAGTCCTGATATGTACCTTATTCACGTCGGTATCGTAAAGGCAGAGGTGATGATAAGCTTCGGTGCGAGCGGTAAAGGTATCAGTCCAGCGGGCAACCCAACTCAAACGAAACTCATCCATCCAACCGGCAAAGAAGTTAGCGCCGTTGCCATCGCAGCCGACTACCATGTCATCATCCATCGTCGGGATAGCAAGAGCCATGCTCCCAACCTCTGTAACAGTTTGCTTAACTGCGTCGATGAATAAAAACCATGCACCTGCGGTGGTACCGTTTCTTACAAAAGCGATATGATACCATGTATTAAGGGATGGATTAAAAGAACAAGAAACCGAAGCTGTAACACCTGTATTTATTATCGTAAAGGTCAACTTATCAGTAGAAGCAGTATAGGTAAACTTAAATAAATTAGTGGCACTCTCCCTAACCGTAACAAAACAACAATCCTGGATAATGCTAAACCTTACCTGGGCCTCCAGGGTAAAATCTATTGTAGTCAAAACCCAATCGTAACTGTAATTGTAGGGAATGTAAAGATAATCGGAATTGCCGTCAAGCATTAACGATGAGCCGCCGAATTTTTTCTGCGCGGTATCAAGTTGTACCGTGCCTTCAAAGATAAAATCCTGGAAGGTAAGCGCGGTATATTTGATAGCCGTATCATCGCCGTTAAAGGGAGCGTATATCCTGGTATTTCTGTCGCCATAAGTATAATCATCCTCGGCTGGCGGGATATAACCTCCCGCGGGCATAACGCATACCGATTCAAATAAATCATCCCCCTCATTGGTATCATGCCAACTCCAAGCCAAGACTTCTTGCTCGCGCATATAGGTCATGCTCAAGAGTATACCGTCATCCCTGACCGCCCAGACCAGAGAGTCGGGTTCCTGCTGATATGCCATCTCAATAATATTATGATTGAAGAATAAATGGTTTGATAAGATACTAATATTCGCCCCGCTGAAGGTATCGGTGAACAACTCATAGCCTAAATCCCTGACTACCGCGCCTCTGGACTGCACATAGATAGCCCTGTTACTTATAATGCAGGGTTGTATGCCTGATGAACCATTATAACCGTTGGCCCTTGTCTGTATGGTAAGCGGTGAAAGTACACTATTCTCGGTAGAACCTATTGACCATTCTGAACCGCTGGTAAAAGCCAATAACTGCAATAAAGATACAAGCCCGTTTATGGCATTTAATTTCTGTGAAGGCAGGTTTATAGTTATACCGTCGGAGGCCACTAAGGGGTCGTTGCGCAGGAAGTTATAGTAATCACCAGTCTGGGTCATCCAGATAGTCTGCGGGTCGTAGTAAGTGCCGGCAAATATAAGCCTATCCTGTGAGAATACCACACACGAAGGCCAACCGCGGTAATCGCTCCATGCACCTTCTGCCCAATCAATTGTTGTGGCAGTTGAACCGGCCACTCGCTGCATATCAACCGCAACTGTAGATGAAGACAGATATTCCGTTATCTTAGCCACACCTTGGTGCGTATACGGGTCGGCGGTAAGGTCTACGTTGAGAGTCCCGGTGAATGTTCCGGTAGTGGGATTTTGCGAGGTTGCTCTCAACAAGAACGGTAAAACCCCATCAGACATATCTTCTGTGCCGTAGGTATCAACGTTAAAATCATTCACGCTGGAGAACTGCCTTAAAGTAGTCCAATCCGTCCCGTTGGTTGACTTCTGGACTTGAAATTTTCCCGTCCATGTCCCATGCGATATTACCCGCCATGTCCCGCCGCATTTAATCGACGAGCCTTCGGTGGCCTTAGTAAATGCCTGAGCTGTAGCTTGGCCTTCGATGTAATGGTTTAACTGTATCAAGGCGCCTTCGTGAGTAGGGTAAAAATATGTTGCTGCCGCGGTCAACGTAGCCGGAGTAGCGATAGTCGATAGTTGCATTGTAAGTGTCGTATCATCATTGCCGAGCCTGAAAGGGCCGTTTAAAAAGTCATAGAGGGAAAACTCCCAATCGGTATGGCCATAGCGCGTAAGTTCTCGAGGCTGAAAATCCGGGTGGGCGATAAAAAGAACGTCCGCTGACTGAGCGAATCTTAGGGCGAATATATCATCTTCCGAGTAAGGACTTACCACCTCATAGATAGTCTGTCCCAGCCAGGCTGTACCTGCTGTAAAGGCAGTTCCAGAGGTATGCGCCTGGATGCAGAAATAAATCGTAGGAGTAGCTGTGCCTAATGTTACCGCGGCATAGATACCAGCTGCATAAGAAGTAGTAGCAATCCATTTATTTATATCTATCGTCCATTTATTAGCCGCTAAGTCAGTTGCAAAAGTGCCGGAGGTATGGTCTTGTAAGCAGGAGTATATCACTCCGCTGGCCCAGGTAATATCGTATAAAGAATAAGTTGTGGTAGTAAGCCAGGTATCTCCTGTTTCCTTCTCTACCGCGCCATCCTCAGTAAAGAAACGACAATAGTAATCGCCGAATTCTATGATATAGTTTTCATCAGCCGAGAATTGGAAGTCTACTACTCTTGCCTTGGAATTATCTTTCTTGGTAGCGGCTATCTTTTTAAATCCTGGGCGGTTAGAGATACCCCCGTGGGGATGGACAAAAAAATTGCGCAGTTTTCGTGCGCCGGTGGCGTATTTCTGTATGTCGACTCTCGCATATAAAGACGGAGCAAACTCACCTCCGCTGAAACTCGACTTTATCACATGGACTGGCGTTGCCATTATTATGCCCTTTTAACCATGCTAGATATAACCAGCAGGTTTGTTTGCATCCCGAATCCGGGGTTGAACTGTAATTACTACACGGATAAATACTTGACATCATCTCGCGTCTACAAAAGCCGAAGTCCCCTCATTCACCTTATCAGGATTATTTTCCAACGCACTCATGCGCTCTGCCTCGCCCATCATGTCGGTGAATATCTTCATCATGGTAATACCCAGATTAGGGTCGCCGGTCAAAGGCATAGCCATTGCCGCAGCCAGCCGGTAACTTAAAACACTCACAAAGCGTGCATCATAAAAAGTAGGGTCAGTTAAATCAAAGGTATATTCACCGAGTGCCGAAGGAGTGTTGCTTACAATTACCTTCTGGGAATTTGTAGCGTCGTGTAAAACCCGGAAGTCATCGCTGATGGCTTTATTAGATTTACTCTCGCTATAGACTTTCCAAAGCGCCAAACAGTTGCCCGGATAAGTATAAGCATAACTCCAATCCCCGGCATAAGTCCCGGAAGCAGTAAGTGTAGCAAAGTTAGAAGAAGGAGTAAGAGTAGCCACGACTGTGCCAAAGGCCCAATCGTGGCCGCTCAATGCTTCTTTTCTTGCAGTATCCCATACTCGCGCAGCCGTCTCCGCCGCAATAGATGCTTCTGATGTCGCTGAAATAGGTGCTTGCGCTATATGGCCAAGCGCCAAGTTAATAATCTCTACTTGCGTAGCCATTGAATCTCCTTAAGAGTTATTCTTAAATACTGCGTAAGCTACTGACGCGCCTGTGCAAGCTCCAGACAAGGTTATAACAAACCCCGTCCCAGCGGTTATGACAGTCGAAATGACATAAGCATTAGTCGCACCTAAGTTGACCATACTCGTTACTATTCTATCCGTCGCCTCGATAGTCGCCAAGGCCACAGAATAAGTCACGGTATTATTGACCATACTTGCCAATCCTACCGTCGGCCATGCGTAGTTTAGAAATTGCAGCCGGTCTACGCTATCAAATTGTGTCTTTGCCATTGCTCCTCCGATTAAATAGAGGCGGGGACTTTATGCCCCCGCCCCGTATTACTGCTTACAGATTACTGCTTACAGAATCTTGTCAAGGGTCATATCGACATCCTTTAACAATATGATGTCGAGATTTCCAGACGCACCGACAGTAGACTGAACTTGCGCCCTCAGATAGCGATATCCCAATCCCGCAGGGTCACGCTTGAATATAGTCATCGGGAGCTTCGCGCAGTATACCACCTGGCCTGTGGTAGCCATCTGTTGCATCAGTTGCCGTTGTTCTACCACATAGGCGGCTGTGGCAAATGATGTATCAGCTGCTATCTGCAGGTAAAAAGTAACACTCGCATTTGCCGTCACGCTAAACGCGGTGTTAGTCAGGAACTGAACAAACAACTCGTCATTGTGTCCATAACCCGTCGAGAGCATATCGATATAATACGTCGATGATGCTGAGGTCGTGGCCGCAAGAGTCAGCGCCTGGGCATTACTCAAATACAAAAAATCGTCAAGATACATCTAAACCTCCTTATAGTTCTACCTCACTATCAGGTAGTTGTGGTTAAAGCTGTTTCGGTATTCGTGAGACTATCGCATCGTCTACAAGGCACACCCATGAAGCTCAACGTCGGCCTTGATATGCTCGGCCCCTGTAACTGGTCAAGGGTAATGAACGCATTGGACTTACTCAACATCTTCACCCTTAACATGGCACGGACTCTGTTATTCATGTAGAATATCGGTCTTACTCCGCCTACGGGTGGGAATTTGTCAAGCGCCATAGACATAAACTTAATTACGTTCGCAGAGGTGTCCGATGTGTCTCCTGCTGTCTCTAATGCCACGATACCGACGTTGGCAATACGCACTACATAGCGCCAGTCTCTTACACTGAGGCCGATTTTCCATTGATAGTGCGTCCGAAATGCCTGGTATCTGCCTGCCGGAGTCTGAGTATCATAGATTGTCTGCTCGCCTAAATCATTCATAGCAAGCCCTGCCTGGCTACCCTTGGGAAAAATCCCGTGGATAGTATCACTACTCCACCCTATCAACCATATCGAGGTGGAATTTGTTCCGCCGCCTGCGTCTATTACGTTGCCTGCGGTTGTTGATACGCCGCCATTAACCTGATAATAGCGCGGAGCTAACCCTACGAATTTCTCAGGGTCAACGGAAGTGTCGCCATATATCAAGGCAGTGGCCATCGCCTGGTTCATGCCTTCGATGACTGCCTTATCTTCAGAAAGTCTCCAGGCCGCGGTGTTGCCATTCAACATAGCGAGGTCTTTATCAATTTCGCTATATGCTTCAAGCATACCGCAAGTATCGACTATCTGGTTGGTGCTTGACTTCGCCGGCTGAACGCCCTTATTTAACAAGCGCCAAGTCGGTGTAGGTAGAGATGCGCGCACCGTGGTCTTATGACCGGTGGGTAAGTTGCCCTCGATAAACGGAACATCATCGAGTATTTCGTTATAGTTGGTCAAGATTTCCGCAACCGCGGCAATCTTTCCGTCCGGGTCTAAACGTCTGCTGATATCCAGCAGCGTAGGCCAATTTGCTGATTGCATAGTCATTGTAAGTCTCCTTTATTATTTGTTCATGTCAGGGTAAAGAATTTCCTCCGGGGATTTCTTTCCCCCGACTGCTTTACCCGTATCTACTAATTCCTCTTCGCTGAATAACCTGCCTATCTTCGCCATGTCAACGATGAACGCCTTTTGATTTCCCATGCCCGAAACGTTTAACAATTCCAATGTCTCCGGCGATAATAGGTTTTTAACCTTAGCCACAAAAGCCAGTTCACTCTTGGCATTAATACCTAATGCGGCCATTGTTTCTTTTGCAGATGTATCAAGGAAAGTTTTAAACTCGGCTTCCTTTGCATCGCTCTCCTCTTTCATCCGCACAAACCAGAGGTCAACCATTTTCTGCGCCTGAGCATTAGTGAGTCCAGCGTCCTTAAATATAGGCGTGACCTTGTCCAGTTGTGCCTGGTCTAATGTCATACCTTCAGGGAGCTTAAACTCATACTTCTCAGGTACACCTTTCGCTTTCTCATCCGCTAAAGCTTTCGCCTTTACTGCTTCCTGCGCCTTGACTAAAGCCTCACGTTTGCTAAAATCTTCAGGGCTTAATGTGGCTGGTTCAGCTGCAAGAAGTCTTTTGCTCTCTGCCTCTTGCTCAAGTTTTTCCTGAGCGCCGGCAGTGTCCAGGATAGTTTCTTCCTGGCCGACTATCGGCTGGTCAGAGGTTGCTATTATTGATGCCGGTGCTGCTACAGCTTCCGTTGATGTGGTCGCTGGTGCTACGATTGGGTCTGGCATTGCTATTCCTCCTTGGCTTGCTTGCTTTTGAGTTCTGAATAATATTCCCTTTGCATCTGAGCGTAGGCATTGGGTTCGGCTCTGTCTACATCCTGTATCAGCCAGATGCCGATATCACGCCTGCCCTCATTGAAGGCTGTCTGCATGGAGTTAAGTGAGAAGGATGCCTTGAATACGCCTGCTTCGCTTAAAATTCTCCATACTAAACGCCTGCCTTCCGGGAGCTTCAGCACTTTCTGCAAGTCATCAATTTCTCTTGTCCTGCGTTTCTCATATTCCTTTTGCGCTTCCTTATTCTGCTCATCTATCTTGAATACATCAAAATCCTTATCCTTCTCAGCCATTACTCTTTCTCACCCTGAGCTACATATTTAAGCGACATAGTTACTGATACATCCGGTTCGACCTTAAACCTGATATATGGAGCTACTAAAGGAGTAAATGTGATATACTGCGTCAAGACCTTATATGTAGCAGCATAGGCCAATCCTGCCGCTATCATCGTGCCATTGGTAGGGTCTAACCATGTAGCACCATCAAGCGAGGCCTGCTGAGTAATAGTCATTACCCCCGTGGCAGTCACGGTTATATGCATAGCCCCATAAGCACCTACCATATTCAATGCTGCTATCGCCGAGGAATAACCTGTTGAACCTGCGGCTATTGCTTGCGCGTTCATTACCGTTATTGCCTCAATCCATCTCTGACCCATAGTGCCTCCTATTTATGTATAATTATTTTTGTCCGGTTATGCCTCCGATTAGCGCATCAAGAGCTGTGTTGTTGCCTAATTGTGCCTGGGATGCATCCTTAGCAGCTTTAGCACCCATTTCTGCGCCCTGTGCCATTACTGCTGCATCCTGTTGTTGTTCTGCTTTGGCTTGAGCTTCTGCTTTAGCTTTGCGTATAGCCATAACTGCCTCTGGTGAAGCCATAATCTTAGCCGGTATGCCTGACATCTCAGCGTATTCCTTAGCTGCCTGGTCCCAATCTATAGTATCTAAGATGTTAGGATTAGCTTGAGCTGATGCCATAATAAATTGTATCACCTGATTAATGGCTGTAATCCCGGTCATCTTCTGCGCTTGAGCCAGAACAGAGATATACTGAACTTTTAATTCCATGCCCTGTATTTCTTGGGGTGGTTCGGGTATCAAGCCGTTTCTGTACATGATAGCAAATGTCCTATCAATGAGTGGATTAAGTAATTCAGACTCTAACCTCTCCAAGACTGGGCCCAAGATAGTCAACTTCTCAGCCTGGCGTTCTGCTACTTCAGTCGCAGTGATAGGCGAACCAGAACGTTCTGCGTCAATCATCATTAAGAATAGGTCGCTAAAACTCTTGCGCTTTATCGCCGCTTGGGTTTTCTCAATGGTTGCTTCCATACTAGCTAAGTCAAGTTGCACTTGATAAGCAGGCTTTACTCCGGCATTAGGTAAAGTGGCACTAAATCTGGTAATACCACCGGGGAGCATATTAGCCTCACCCTGCACACTTGCATCAACCTGTACCGGCGGGTTAGATACTTTATCCAAGGCAATCAATTTATTCTTCTGTAACTTCTGCAACATCTTCACATCGCCGAGCATCTTCCAACCCGGGCTTCTACCGTAAACATCCGCGGTGGTGGTAGTCTGCCACCTCGGCGTCAATACCGGCATCTCTTCATATCCGCCGATACGCAGATATTGATTATTCATTGCGCCATCTTCCCAATAAACACAGCGATATTTCATATTACGGAAGTCTTTATATTCAGGCACACGCTCATCATTCTCTTCAATCAGGAAATTCACCTTTACCCAACTATCAGGATTGTTGCTTTTAAATGCTGTCTGTGTCTGCATAGAACAATTATCTATTCCGAACTCATTAATTAACTGCGATACCGTCATCCAGAAACGACGATAAAAGGCATTACACCTGCCATCATGCCCGCAACCCAGATAATACTCGCCTATTGTATAAACACGCATCCTTATTACATCGTTGTAATCTTCCTCAAGAAAAGCGCAAGCGGTGCCAAACGTAGCCACTTCTTCATAGATGCTCGCCAATCCCCCATAGATATTGCTCTTGGCGAATATATCCAGCATCCTGGTGTTTACATCATCGAGCCAATATTTCACGCTGGCCAGTTGCATTAGGTCAGGGTCAGGCAGGGCAAGCCGAAACCAAGGCCTTGACGGTGAGGTTAATCCGCTTACCATCCCACTTGATAGAGTCATTACGCAATCTTCAGCGGTTGAATCTATCACGGTCTTATGGTCTATAGTCTTGCCTACATTAGGTCGCGTTTCATAGAAAAATCCTCTGGTGGGATTGATATATAAATTTAAATCTTTCCAGGCAGGATACCAAAGCATACCCTCATTCTGCAGGGCTTTGCTCCGCTTCAAGAATGGCCAACGGTCAAGTTTGGTAGCAGTAAATTTCCCCTTCATCTGTGTAGCCAAACTAAATGGCGTATCCATAATTTAGCCCCCTAATACCTTCTTACCCTCTCCGCTTGATAAGTCTGCTCCTGCTCCCATTATCCCTGCTGGCCTGGTTTTAATAGTGCTTAGCACACCTTGTCTTAATTTCCTCTGCCTATTGAGCATTTGCTCAGGCGTATCTTGTGGCGACACCTGTGATGGCTGTGGTATCGGTGTTGGTGGTGGTATCGGTGTTGGTGCCGGTATTTCTGGTGTTTTAGGTGCTTTTCCTCCTCCACACATAATATTTTCCTCCTTATTTTAGAACATCATATTCAGCTTTAGCAAATTCAAGATTACTTTGTATCTGGCCCTGCATCTCAAGAGGCATATCTGATTTACGGGTCAACAATGCCTCATAACAACAGGCCATCATAAGCGCATCTGCGCGGTCAGGGGATTTAAGGCCTTCCTTGCGCAGTTCTTCCTTACCGATGATGGCTTTCTGCCCTTTACCTGTGGAACGGAATTTATATCTTATGCCTAAGAGTTGTTCAGCCAGCTCTGGGTCATCTATAATCTTTAAGAATGAGCGGTCAAATAACTCTTTCATCAGAAAGAACCCCTCAGAGCGCCGGTTATGATAAAGTGGATTGCTTGCTATTGCCGAACCGATGAATGGCTGTATCCTTAATCTCAACTCCCTCAATCTATCAGTCACGCCTCCCCCCAGGCCAATATCATCTACCACAATCACCGAGAACTTCATTGAGCGGTGTAAATCTAATATCTTGCCGCATATCTCCATTAGGCTGTGCTTCTGCCAGGTATCTTGATGTATCTGGATAATATGTGAGTCAGAGACTTTCTCTAAGACACAGAACACCGTCTCATTTTCACCGTATCGAGCCACATCAACACCCAGTATCCTGCCGTATGAACCGAAGTAATTCATAGTGAGCTTGCTGGATTGATAGACTTGCTGAGTAGTAAATAACCTATCACCCGCGCCCAGTTCCTCAAAACTATTCAACACAAATTGATTATAATGATTAGGCGCTTCTGTCTCCATGCGCCTTAAATCTTCGATGAACTTAGGCGGGAGGTTATCTTCATTGTCAAAAGTATTGGCGAGGGTGCAGTCATACTCATCCGAGGGCGGGTTGTTGACCCAATGCTTCCACATCCAATTATGGCCGCAAGCATTGGCTACCAACATCAGTTGCTGATATGGCCCGGCATTACCGCGCATCCTGTCTCTTAAGAAAGTAAATTCCTGGTCTGTCTCAAACTCTTCAGACTGCTCAATGCCGCATATGTCAAGAGTGTAATTCTTTAAAACGTTAGGCGTGACTTCCTTGCCATGCTTGAACATGATTACCGAGCCATTATCAAAGCGGTATTCCTTATTCGAGCCTACGCGGCAATCAAAGTATCTTTCAAAATCTTTTATGGTGGATGATTCAAGGTCGGTAAACTCACGGCGGATAACCATAGCAAGGGTCTTAGGATACTCCTGGCAGAAATGCCAAATCTTTAACAGCATCATGTAGGTCTTGCCTGTGCCGATGCCGGCGATTAAAGCGGGGAAGCGTTTCCTAGAATCAAAGAATTCGGCTTGATACTTCTTCAGTTTTAATTCCAACTCTATCCTCTTTAAGTTTATAATCCTGTGGATAAACTATGATAATCTTAGTGCCGCTGTCCATCTGTCCAGAGTGTTCTGTCCTTTGAGCTACCTTTCCATCTATCCTATCGAACACCCTTTCTATCGCTTGGTCATCTCCTTCCGTTGCGTTAAAAATCCTTCTCCAAACAAGTGCATCGGCAACTCGCAATTTAGTCAATGTCTCTGGATGTTCAGGGTCGGGAACAGTAATAATCTTTTTTAAGCATCTTTTTAGTTTAGAAGTAAGATAACCATCTGGATGTTTCTGGGTATGACGAGGTGCTTCTCCTGGTTTAAATCTATGTTCTACTGGTGGTAATGGTGTTGGCATATTCCCCCAAAGCTGCCCTAAAAGGAAAAAGCCAGTCCCCGCCTGTACAGGAGACTGGCTCTAATAAAAAACCCGATACCGCCGTATACGGTAACGGGTTAATTTATAATAGGGTGCTACCCTATCTAATCAAAGTATATGAATTTCATTTAGCCTGTCAAGTCTCAGGCTTTTAAAAGTATCCTCTCCATGATTGATTTAGCGTGTTGCAGGCGAGCAATGGCATCGTCAACCTCGACGAGCTTACGCCTCAAAATAGGGATATAGCGGTCATCAAGATAACCTAATTTATCATTTAATCTTTGTATCTTCAAAATAGGCAAATGCACGCGGATTTCGGAGTAGTCTAACATAGTTGAGATTAAATCCTTAACCCTCTTTTAACATAAACTCAATCGCCACCAAATCAATAGGTGAAAGTTTGGCATCCGCTATCATCTCCAAATCAATGGGCGTAATATTAACCTCTGCCTCAGTATCAAGCAGTTGCTCAAACAATAAATTGAACTCAGTCCTTTTTTCTTGCGGAATATCCCATTGCTTAGTTTTTTTATCCTCATTACCAAAGCGCTTGACCAAGGCGATACGTTTCTGATTAAGCGCGTCAAACTCAACTTCCAGCGCTCTGGCGTTCCTGCCTATCCAATAGCTTGCCTTGACATTAGCCAATTCCTTGTTTAAGAGTTTTGGCATTGCCTGTTGTGAAACCCAAATCTGCCGCAGTTTTAATTTCATTTTGCTCCTTTCATCTGCTCAATTATCTTTTCCCTGTCTTGTTTTAAAAATTCGCTCAAGTGTTCCATATCCTGTTTCATCTGCGCCCGGATAGAATTTAACTTAATCCATTTTTTTTCCTCCAATTCTTTTGTCGGCATCACCGCCTGTTCCATCTTCTTCAAGAACGGCTCCGCCTCTTTGAATTTATGCTGCACCAGATATAGAGTGGCAATATTATTGTTTACCAGAAAATCATCCGGTCTTAATAACCATGCCTGCATAGCGGAGTCAAAGGAGCGCTCTATTAAGCTAAAGTTACGCTCCAAGTCTGATTTCCATAACCAACCCTGGAAACTATCAGAAAAGTTATGCACATTGTAAACCGCAAACTGCAGGATGTTCCTGTAAGCCGGCAGGAAAGCATTGGTTACCGTAACATAATAAGTGATGAAACAAGCCTGGGCTATAGGATAACCGACAATCACATTGGCAAGAGCATAAAGAATACCTACCAGAGAGATTACGCAATACCTCTCACCTATGGGTTGGTTGACCGCGGCCATCCAGTTAGACCAGGGCATAATAAAAACGAAGAACCACATCAGACCCAAGGCTACCGGCCCCCAATGCCAGAAAAAG
>Ga0299912_10001056_pt1 | contig 22268 bp, 20 predicted proteins | sample RVTome_2_FD_207667 | JGI IMG/M metagenome (GOLD analysis project Ga0299912, IMG submission 207667) | Soil microbial communities from uranium-contaminated site in the Upper Colorado River Basin, Wyoming, United States - RVT95D214 (version 2) ... | reverse complement strand
TGCGATGGCTGATCCATCTAATGTATTTGCGATAGACGATGTAAAGTTTATGACAGGATATAATGTTGAGGTTGTAGTATCGAGTGAATCCTCAATCTTAAGTGCCGTATCAAGCCATTATGCGGGTTATGATGATGCCCTTATTGCAGCAAAAAAGTCGGCCACAAGTCAGGTAGTTCAGGCAAAGGATTATACACTCTCGGATGAAGATTTCAAAGATGAAGAAATGACAACGTCATTTGATGATAACATTATGGTAGACGTTGATGAATTTGACAAGGTTGTCGGAGATGCGCTCGATAGTATAGAGGCTTTTAGTGAAAAAGAGGATTCAGCAACCGGGGAGGTTGATGAGCCAATAGTAAAGCTTGTTAATGGTATCCTTATAAATGCCATAAAAGGCGGTGCAAGTGATGTACATATAGAGCCTTACGAAAACTCCTTAAGAGTGAGGTACAGGGTTGATGGATTATTGTTTAACGCGATGAATCTACCTATAAAAATAAAGGGTGCTGTAACCTCGAGGCTCAAGATAATGGCAAAACTTGATATTGCGGAGAGAAGACTTCCACAGGATGGAAGAATTAAACTGAGACTCGGGAAAAAGAAAGAGATAGATTTTCGTGTCTCAGTTCTGCCATGCCTTTTTGGCGAGAAAACGGTACTCAGGATCCTCGATAAGTCAAACCTTGAGGTGGACCTTACAAGGCTTGGATTCGAGGAAGGGCAATTGAAAATATTCATGGAAACAGTGGATAAGCCATATGGCATGCTCCTCGTTACCGGGCCCACAGGGAGTGGTAAGACAACTACCCTTTATTCCGCATTGAGTTATCTTAATAAGCCTGGCATTAACATAATGACTGCAGAGGACCCTATTGAATATAACTTTACAGGTATGAATCAGGTACAAATGAAGGAAGAGATAGGCCTTACATTTTCTGCAGCGCTCAGGGCTTTTTTAAGGCAAAGCCCTGATATCATTCTGGTTGGGGAGATTCGTGACTTTGAGACAGCCGAGATTGCAGTTAAGGCAGCCCTGACAGGCCATCTTGTCCTGAGCACCCTGCACACAAATGATGCACCGAGCAGTATAAGCAGGTTATTAAATATGGGTATTGAGCCCTTTCTCGTATCAGCATCAGTTATCCTTATCGCTGCCCAGAGGCTTGCCAGAAAGATATGCCAAGAGTGCAAGGAAGAGGAAAAAATTCCTGTCCCTGCCCTTACAAGTTTAGGTTTCTCAGAAGAAGAGGTAAAGACTCTAAAATGTTATAAAGGCAAAGGTTGTCCTGCCTGCAATGGTTCCGGATGTAAGGGAAGGTTGGCCCTTTATGAGGTTATGCCTATTGATACCGAGATCAAGGAGATGATTCTTGAAGGTGCATCAGCAGATGAGTTGAAAAAGACGGCAGTGAAGCTTGGCATGAGGACTTTAAGGATGAGTGGCCTTAATAAGGTTAAAGAAGGCATCATCTCGATAGAAGAGGTGATAAGAGTCACTTTTGGAGATTAACCTTGCGTAGTATAGCAAGCTACTGCATAGGGTAAATGGGAAAACGAAAGAAAAAGGAGGAAGAATATATAGATGGCCACGCTTTATGATTTATTGAGGATGATTATCGAAAAAAATGCCTCAGACCTCCACATAACAACAGGGAGTCCACCGAGGTTGAGGATAGACGGGAAGCTCGAGCATATTGACCACCCACCACTGACACCCGCAGACACGAAGGCGCTATGCTACAGCATACTTACTGATGCACAAAAGCATAAATATGAGGAGAATAATGAGCTTGACCTATCTTTTGGTGTCAAGGGGTTGAGCAGGTTCAGGGGAAATATCTTTATGCAGAGAGGTGCGGTGGCCGGGGCATTCAGAACTATCCCATTCGAAATCAGAGGGTTCAAGGATCTCGGCCTACCCGAGATTGTTAATGACCTTGTAAAAAAGCCACGCGGCCTAATCCTTGTTACGGGGCCAACAGGATGTGGTAAATCTACAACACTTGCAGCCATGATCGACAGGATAAACTCAGAGAGATATGAGCATATTATAACTGTAGAAGACCCTATTGAATATCTTCATCAACACAAAAAATGTTTGGTCAACCAGAGAGAAGTGAATGCTGACACTGTATCATTTAAAGCTGCGCTGAAATATGTCCTCAGACAGGATCCTGATGTGGTTCTGATAGGTGAGATGCGCGATCTTGAAACAATTGAGGCAGCCCTTACGGTCTCAGAAACAGGACATTTAACACTTGCTACATTGCATACAAATTCTGCAGTCCAGACAATAAACCGTGTCGTTGATGTGTTCCCTCCCCATCAACAAGAACAGATAAGGGTACAGCTATCTTTTGTCCTTGAGGGTATACTTGCCCAGCAGCTTATTCCTAAGAAATCTGGAAAGGGAAGGGTTCTCGCGATTGAATTACTGGTGCCCAATCCAGCCATAAGAAACCTTATAAGGGAAGACAAGGTACATCAGATCTATTCGATGATGCAGACAGGGCAGACAAAATTTGGGATGCAGACAATGAACCAGTCACTATTCGAACTTTACACAAAAGGATACTTATCTTATGAGGATGCAATAGGAAGGTCACCTGTGCCCGAAGAGCTAATTACAGTGCTCCAGAGGAGTATGACAGCTACCTCTGGAAAAGGGAGGGGATAAAGATGGCGATTGTATTTCAATGGTCGGGTAAGACGACAAAGGGGGTTATCGAATCAGGAGAAATAACTGCAGCAACAAAAGACGAGGTAATCGCACAACTAAGAAAAAGAAATATTACTGCAACGGTTGTAATTGAGAAACCAAAGAAGGTAAGCAAAATTGGTTTTGGAGGAAAGGTAAAGGATAAGGATATTGTAGTATTTACAAGGCAGTTTGCTACAATGATTGATGCAGGGCTCCCGCTTGTGCAGGCGCTTGAAATACTCTCAACACAGGTTGAAAACAAGTCCTTTGGCAAGGTACTGGCGCAGGTCAAGATAGATGTTGAATCAGGCTCAACATATGCCGATGCACTTAAGAAGCACCCGAGGGTATTCAGTGAGTTATATGGAAATATGGTTGCAGCAGGTGAGGCTGGTGGTATCCTCGATACTATACTCAACAGGTTAGCAGCTTACATAGAAAAGGCTATGAAATTAAAGAAAAAAGTTAAAGGGGCGATGGTTTATCCTGCCGTTGTTTCATCAATTGCTGTCATGGTAATTGCTGTCATAATGATCTTTGTTGTCCCGACTTTTTCTAAGATGTTTACCACACTTGGAGGAACCCTGCCGCTGCCAACAAGGTTAGTAATGAATCTGAGTAATTTTATTGCAGGCATAGGCGGGCTATTAGTAGCCGGAGCTATAGTTGCTATTGTTGTCTTTATTGTCCAGTTTAGAAGGACAGAGAAAGGTCAGCATATAACAGACAAAATATTACTCAGGCTTCCTATATTTGGTATGCTCATTAATAAAGTCGCTGTGGCAAAATTCACAAGGACACTGGGAACCCTTGTAAGCAGTGGTGTGCCAATATTGGACGGTCTTGAGATAACAGCAAAGACATCAGGCAATAAGGTTGTTGAATATGCGATTATGGAAGTTAGAAAGGCAGTCATGGGTGGGAAAACCCTTGCCGAGCCTATTACAAAGGCTAAGGTATTCCCTCCGATGGTAACTCACATGATAGCAGTTGGTGAATCAACAGGTGCGCTTGATGCGATGCTCGGCAAGATTGCTGATTTCTACGATGATGAAGTGGATGCTTCTGTATCGAACCTTACCGCAATGATGGAACCGATGCTTATGGTATTTCTCGGAGGGGCTGTTGGTTTTATAGTTGTCGCTATGTATCTTCCTATATTCAAACTGATTACCCTTATAAAATAGAGGGAAATGTCAGAAGATGCAGCAACATTAAAAATAAAGATCAAGGCCCTGATAGTTTTCAGGGTCGTATTTGTTACCCTTCTCCTCGGTTCATCTTTCCTTTTTGTAGGATATGAAAAATTCTCCTATGTACATGTACTCTCTTATCTAATTATTCCCCTATATACTATTACCATTATTTATTCCCTGCTGTTTGGAAAGATTAAGAACCTTATTGCATTTGCCTACACACAGTTATTGCTCGATGTTATTTTTGAAATAATTCTCATCTATATTACCGGTGGCATTGAAAGCTGGTTTTCTTTTACACTCATACTTACTGTTATCTCTTCAAGTATTGTATTAAATAAAAGTGCAGGGTACATCATAGCAACGTGCAGCAGTGTCCTTTACGGCTTGATTGTAACCCTGCCATTTTACAGGTCTCCGCCCATCACCAGTGAAGGGTTAACGGATGAGAAGGACTATCTTTATAAGCTATTTGTTCATATAATTTCCTTTTATCTTACCGCTTATCTAAGTGGATATCTCTCATCGAGGCTTGAGAAGACAACGCAGAAACTTGAGAAGAAAGATTTAGATCTGCGAGACCTTGAGTTCTTTAGCAGGGAAGTGGTGGAAAGCCTGCCGAGTGGCCTTTTTACTACGAACATTTCCGGTAATGTATTAATCTTTAACCGCGCAGCTGAAAGGATAACGGGCATTAGAAAGGGTTCTATCATAGGTCAGAGGATAGATTCAGTCCTGCCGTTTTTTAAGTTCCCCTTTTCTGAAGGGCGCAAAGAGGATATAATAATAGTTGAAGGGGTTCAGAAGATAATAGGGCTTGGTATCTCTACTCTTAGGGGCATTGATGAAAGCACTAAAGGTTTTATAGTGATTTTCCAGGATCTTACACAACTGAAAAGGCTTGAAACAGAGATGAAACAGAAAGAGAAATGGGCAGCTATAGGAGAACTTTCATCAAATATTGCCCATGAAATCAGGAACCCGCTTGCCTCTCTGAAGGGTTCTATAGAGATGCTCAAAGAAGATTCGGTATCTAAGAATTACAAGAAGAGACTTATGGAAATTGCCCTGAATGAAATGGAGCGTCTCGACCGTATCATAACCGATTTCCTTACATATTCGCGGCCTACACCTCCGGAGTTTAAAAGATTCGAGCTACATAGCATGCTTGATGAGACGATAGAACTCCTTAAAAATGTTGAACAGAACAATATATCTATAAATAAGAAATATACTGGCAGACTTGAAGTGGATGCAGACCCACAGAAAATGCGGCAGGTATTCTGGAATCTCGGGATAAATTCAATAGAGGCAATGCCTGAAGGAGGGGAACTTATTATTTCTACAAGAAACATGGACAGATATGTAGAGATAATATTTAAAGATTTTGGGGCTGGAATAGATGGAAAAAACATTGAGAAGATTTTCTATCCTTTTTTTACTACAAAGGAGAATGGTACTGGGCTTGGACTTGCAATAGCATATAGGATAATCGAAGAGCATAACGGCAGGATAAATGTAAACAGCAGTCCAGGGGTTGGAACAACATTCGAGATTATACTGCCAAAGACAGATGAAAAAACATAACGGGAAAATACTTGTAGTTGAAGATGAAAAAAGCATGCGGGAAGTCCTGAAGATCCTTCTCGACGGGGAGAACTATGAGGTCATGACCGCATCTGATGGACTTGAAGGTCTGTCATCTTTAGATAAAGACATCTTCGACCTTGTCATAACAGATATGAAGATGCCCAAGGCTGATGGTTTTCAAGTCCTGAAGAAAGTAAAAGAAATATCACCGGATACCATCGTAATCATGATAACAGCTTTTGGGACAAGAGAAACAGCAATCGAGGCAATGAAATTAGGTGCCTATAACTATATCAATAAGCCATTTAATATTGATGAGATAAGACTTATTGTAAAAAGGGCGATTGAGAAAAAGAAGCTGAGTGAGGAACTTTCGGTCTTAAAGGAGAAGGTAGAGACAATATATACGCTCGAGAATATTGTCGGACAAAGCCCGAAAATGCAAGAGATGTTTAAGCTGATCCCAAGGATAGCACAAAGCAACTCAAATGTTCTGATTATAGGTGAAAGTGGCTCGGGCAAGGAATTAGTTGCTACAGCACTCCATAACCTCAGCTATAGAAAGGATAAAAATCTTATAACGATAAACTGTGCTGCATTTTCCGAAGGACTGCTTGAGTCAGAGCTATTCGGACACATGAAGGGTGCGTTTACCGGCGCTATGTACAACAAGCAAGGATTATTTGAAATAGCAGACGGTGGAAGCGTCTTTCTCGATGAGATAGGCGAGATGCCGATTAGTCTCCAGGCAAAGCTGCTCAGGGTAATTGAAAACGGGACATTCAGGCGAGTGGGTGGCACGACCGATATAAAGGTTGATGTGAGAGTTATATCGGCTACGAACAAGGATATAAAGGAAGAGGTAACATCAGGCAGGTTCAGGGAGGACTTGTTTTACAGGCTGAATGTAGTTCCTGTAAACATACCTCCTCTAAGAGATAGGAAGGAGGATATCCCATTGCTCGTAGACCATTTTCTTAAAAAGGCATCTAACCATACTAAAAAGATCACACCTGAGGCAATGAGGATATTAATAGAATATCCATGGAAGGGGAATGTAAGAGAACTCGAGAATATTATTGAACGTACGGTTCTTCTTACAGACAAGGAAGACATAACACCAGCAGAGCTTCCGTCCGAACTAACTGGAGAGATTTCAGAACTTACTGATAAAGGTATCAATATTGATAAAATTATCGAAGATATTGAAAAGAGATATCTTCTCCAGGCGCTTGAAAAAGCAGGTGGTGTAAAGACAGAAGCAGCAAAGCTTCTCAACCTGTCTTTTAGGTCATTCCGTCACAGACTGTTAAAATATGGAATAAAATAGCAAACAATCATGCCGACAAGCTAGCACAAAGAAATATGGAAATGAATTAGTAACCCCCCTTTAGAAAAGGGGCGTAGGGGGATTTGAAAGGTATTTTCAGGTCAATGACAGATGATGTAAAGGTATTTATGAAACAGCACACTAAATAATCCTTTGAGGGTTAGTATAAACGTTTAGACGGTCCCCTCTCACAAAACCTGCAAGTGTAATACCTGATGTTTCAGCTATTTCAATTGCAAGATCGGTTGGTGCGGCTCTGCTCGCAATTATTGGTATTCCCCATCTTGAACATTTTGATACAATCTCTGAAGATAAGCGACAGCTTACGAGCATCAATTTTCCAGTAAAAGGTATATCCTCAATGATGGAGTAGCCTATTATCTTATCAACAGTATTGTGTCTGCCTATGTCCTCTGCAAACGCAAGGATTCTTTTCCCATCTGAAAGCGCTGCGCTGTGGAAACAACCCGTCAGTCTGAAGAATTCCGATTTCTGATGGAATTCCTTGAAGATGTTTTTAAGGTCTTCTACCGTAATAGAAAAATCATCCTTAACCTTTTCGAAATTCCTTTTCTTATTAAAGGTGACTCCACCGAGGCATCGAGAGGTGACCATCCCTTTTTTAAAGATATATTCAGCAGTGATGTCAGCCCTGATATCTTCTCCATAAATTATATCAATCTTATACGGAGAAATTTTATTTGTTAATATCCCTTCTGTAAGAAAAAGACCGATTATTAATTCCTTAATCATAAGGGGCGTGCAATACAGAGTTATAACCTTCTTACCATTGACAGAAACCCTGAGTTTTTTCTCTATAGCAACATAATCTTCTAATTCCTCAGAGGATGTGCCCTGTTTTTTTATTATTTTTCTCTTTATGTATGGATTCATCTATTTATAAATTTTAACAGAGACTCTCTTTTCTGTCGAATCTCAAAACAAAAATGGTATGAACATCTTGGTTGTTTTCATGTACACAGCATAGTCGGAACCAAACTTTTCGAGATTCTCCGTCTCTTCAACCTTAGCGGTGGCTATCAGGAAGGCTGAGGTCACCAGAACCAGGATGCTGCTGAGAAGCGAGAGGTTCTTAAAGAATATTCCCCATCCAAGCAATAGAAGTGAACTGTAAAGAGGATGACGGATGTACTTGTATGTGCCTACTATGACCAAAGTTGTGGTATTCTCAAACCCCAAATTAGCAGTTTCTTCAATTCTCCGTTTTGGTTTCCCGATCACGCGAAGCACGTAGAATCCATGCACAGCCAGAAAGAGTGAGGGAAACAACAGCAACCAGGAAACGATTTGAAGAGCAGAAAAGGGATTGCTAAACCAATAATCTACGTTTAGCAAAATTAAAGCTACAATAGATTCAAATGCAAAGAATCGAAAGAAACCGTGAGAGTGCGGATCGCGTAAGGAGGCTCGAGATATAAAGACGATCCCAACAGACACTATAGCGAAAATGATTAGTTTAAACATAGCATTACTTCATATAAAGAGAAGATTTTGGCAATTATTGCTTAAGCCTTAGGTGTTGTCAAGAAAATTTTTGTTCAAAAAATCCAGGTTTTTATAGAAATTATCCAAGAAGTCTGTTAGAGTAAATATATCTACCCAAAGAAAAAAATTCTCTTATCAATACGTTATAAGGCAGGAAATGCCCCGTCGCTCATTCTCGGTCGTATCGACCTCCGAGGTGAATTCTGTTAAAGACAGAATTCAAATCCGCTCTCAGGGCTATCTTCTGCCTTATTCGGAAATTTGGAGGTTGTATAAGGTTGTTGGTAAAGAATTTTATGTTGTTTTTGATAATATTTTTTGCTGGTGTTGCTTATGCAGGAACAAAGGACCAGAAATTTACGAAAGAGGAGATAAAAAAGATGGCTGAGACAAAGGCTGTTATCGAAACTAAGTTTGGGAATATTGAACTCAGATTCTTCCCTGAAGTTGCACCAAGTCATGTAAACAATTTTGTAGAGCTTACAAAAAAAGGATTTTATGACGGGACAACATTCCACCGTGTAATTCCTGGGTTCATGATTCAGGGTGGAGATCCTAATTCAAAAAATCCGGATAAATCAACGCATGGGATGGGTGGGCCAGGATATACAGTAAAGGCTGAGTTTAATGATAAACCTCATAAAAGAGGGACTCTTTCCATGGCAAGGGCTGCTAATCCTGACAGTGCAGGCTCACAGTTTTTTATCTGTGTAGCTGACTCACCTTTCCTTGACAGGCAGTATACTGTTTTTGGAGAGGTGGTTTCTGGAATGGAAGTAATAGATAAAATAGTAAGCCAGCCAAGAGACGGAAGGGACAATCCTAATGAAAGGATTGAGATAAAGGTTAAGGTTGTAGAAAAATAATCATAAACGAAGAATAATAGTTTGATGCTTGACTTAAAGTATAGCAGATTTTTATTATTTCTAATCGGGGCGTAGCGCAGCCTGGTAGCGCACACGGTTCGGGACCGTGGTGTCGAAGGTTCAAATCCTTTCGCCCCGACCAACTTTTCATCTTATAAATCATTAACCTGAAGATTTCACTTAGTTAATTAATTGGCAGAGCGAAACGGAAAAAAGCACTAGATTTTTCATTATAAAATAAATAGAGCCATTCTAAAGGTCTGCTTCATTGGACAACCTCTACGTTGGCTATTTCAACTTCTGCCATTCCGTTTACAGGATGACCAAATACCCTTAAATGGCTCCAGACTATTGATTGCGATCCCAGTTTCGGAAAACCTTGAGCTCTTTTTTCTAAGTGGGTGCTTTGGTAGATGTTTAGGCTTTCTCCTCGCTGCTGGAGACTTGCTCACCGCATCTAACTCCCGCTCCCTTTTTACTTGCTGATCCTCAGGTTTATCCCGCCCTGGGCCTCGCAATTTCTTTTCTTAATTTCAGTATACTCTTTTATTAATATATTTCAATAGTTGATTAGATTGACAAATAGTATACCTTAGCTTATCTCAGCATTTTAACCAGTTTTATTAATCATTATCTCTCGAAATCAATAATTATCAAGCTCTTTCATGAACAATAATAGATGGGGTGGTTATTTTATCATGAAGAATTGGGTTCCGGTAGGAGACCCGAACCCGCAAGAAATTGTCTTACTAATGAATTTCTTAGTAACAGGAATGGAGATGCTGAAAAGTTCAAATCCGTTCGCCCAGAGTAGGACTTAGGGGACATAAAGGCTGTGTTTTTTTATTTCCGCATACGAGAAGATAGGTCCATCAGTGCAAATGTATTTACCATCAGCATAGCAGTGACCGCACTTACCGACCCCGCATTTCATATGTGCCTCTAACGAAGTAAAAATATTGTCCTCATGCATACCCATCATGGAAAGGCTTTTCATGGTTTCATTAATCATAATGGGAGGGCCGCAGATAAAGGCACAGGCGTTTTTGAACGAAATCTTTGGTATATTCGGGTGTTCTGTTACAGTACCGACTTTACCCTGCAAACTCTTGTCTTTTCTTTCAACAGTATCGGTAAGAAGCTGTAATCCTTTTCGAACTCCAAGTATAAGTCGTAATCCTTTTTTCTGCCAGGAATCAATATCATCTTTGAATAAGATCTCATGCGGATTACGTGAACCACATATAAGGGCCATCCTCTTAAATTTACTTTTTTCACTCATCACTTTATGGATGAGCGGGCGGAGAGGGACTATGCCCAGGCCGCCGGCGAAAAAAAGGATATCTTTCCCTTTTGCCCTCTCAATAGGGAACGTATTTCCAAAAGGGCCCCGTATTCCAATCTTTGCTGGCGGTTTTAGCAGGTGTAGAGCAGAGGTGATATAACCAACACGTCTGATGCAAAGCTCGATATATTCATGTAAACCGTATGTTGATGTTATTGATATTGGTATCTCACCTTTACCCCACAGTGAAAGCATGATAAATTCGCCCGGTTTATAAGAGAACTGTCCGGTCGGTTTGACTTTGAACAATTTAATATCAGAGGTCATGTCTATAATCTCGACAATCTCAGCCTTTAATGGAAGATATATATCTTTAATCTTGCTCTTCACCTGCGTCTTCTGTCTCCTATATCGATCTTGTCTGCAATTGTTGCCATATCTATATGGCCGGGGCATGTGATGGTACATCTTCCACATCCTACGCATCCGAATCTCCCGAAATGATCTGGATAATATATTAATTTATGGAAATACCACTGTTTAATTCGTGCTCCCTTGTTTTCAGAAGGACATATATTCCCTGCCATCCTTGTAAAACCTTTAAACATACACGCATCCCATATTCTGAAGCGAACACTATTGCTATCTGGTTCGAGTCTGTCAAGGACATTAAAACATGTGCATAAAGGGCATTCATATACGCATCCTCCGCATTCAAAACATCTTCTGGCAACCCAATCCCAGAAGCGATCACTAATTCTTCCGCTCAGGATCGTCTGCCGCGCATTTTCAAGATTTATCCTTTTTTCAAACTTCGATCGGGAGCTCAGTATTATCTCATACTGATCTTCGTAATCTGATTTTCTAACCTTCGAAAAAAGATGAGCATGATCTTTAATCAAATGTATTCCCTGTTTCGAAGCTGTTTCGACCATATATCTATCACCGAGGTCTGTAAGCTGTATATCAAAATTGGATTTGAGAAAAGGGCCTGTACCAAGCCTGAGGCAAAAACAGGTCGGGTCCGGATTATTACAGACGAGAGAAATAAATATCGTGTTTTTCCTTCTTGACATATAATAGTCATCAATAAATTTCTCACCGAAGAACCTGTCAAGGAGCGTAATCGCAGATATGTCACAAGACCTTACGCCAAAGATCAATCTCTTTGTATTATTTTTAAGGATGTCTACTTTGCCCTCTGAAAATCTGAACATATCTTCTTTTTGAGGGAAAAGGAATTCTTTGACGGACGGCATAGATGCAGGATAATTGAGTTCGATCTCATGGATGTTTTCAACAGTTTTCAGTACGACATCTCCATTCCCTGACCGCAGTGGTGCTACCAGTGACATCTTTTTTCTTATCTGCCTGAGCCAGTAGGAAAGATAGTTTTTATCCAGGATGAAAACCTTATTCATGGCAGTGGTTCTATAGTTACTGCACAGACTTTGTATTCCGGTATCTTTGCAGTGGGGTCAATGGCGGGATTTGTGAGAAGATTTACCGCAGCCTCTTTGAAGTGAAATGGTATGAAAACAATACCTTCAGGTGTTTTGTCTGTAATATACCCCCTGACTGTTATCGACCCTCGCCTTGATGAAACCCTGACCATGTTCATATTCTTTATTCCTAAGTAATCCGCATCCTTTGGATTTATATCCATAAGACATTCAGGATATTCCCGTTCGAGCGTCGATGTGCGCCTGCACATTGTACCTGTGTGGTAATGAAAAGACATCCTGCCGGTTGTCAGAATAAAAGGGAATTTTTTATCGGGGATCTCTGCCGGTGGAATAAAATCAACAGGGACAAATGTCCCGAGTCCCTTTGCGAATTTCTTTCTATGTAAGAATGGTGTCCCGGGATGTGTTACATCAAGACACGGCCATTGTAATCCGTAATTATTATCCAGTCTGTAATGAAGTATTCCTCTATATATAGGAGTTAGTATGGCGATTTCCTCCATTATCTCATGAGTTGCTTTGTAATTCATGTCATAGTTCATCTCTCTCGCGAGTGCTGATATGATTTTCCAGTCAGGTTTTGATTCTCCGACAGGTTTTATTGCAGCCCTTATCTTCTGAACACGACGCTCAGTGTTTGTAAATGTGCCATCCTTTTCCGCAAATGTAGTGGCTGGCAATACCACGTCAGCAAACTCAGCAGTCTCAGACAGAAAGATATCCTGAACAACAAGAAAATCAAGTTTCTTTAATGCATTTGTTGTATGGGTTATATCAGGGTTTGACAAAACAGGATTTTCACCCATTATATACATCGCCCTTATGTTACCTTTTAATGCAGAATCGAACATCTCTGTGAGCGTAAGTCCTGGTGTTGAGGGCAGTTTTATTTTCCATACCTTTTCGAATTTTCTCCTTGTTTTTGGGTCAATGACTTTCTGATATCCTGAATAGAGATCAGGTAATGCCCCCATATCACAGGCGCCCTGAACATTATTTTGTCCCCTCAATGGATTAAGCCCTGCCTTCGGCAGCCCGATATGTGCTGTAAGCATCGTGAGATTTGCACATGCGCAGACATTATCAACACCTGTCCTGTGCTGTGTAATTCCCATTGAGTAGAAAAGCATTGCTCTCCTTCTCGTTGCATAAAGTCTTGCAACCTTTTTAATATCTTCTGGAGGAACACCTGTTATTTGCTCGGTAACCTCCGGGGGGTATTGCATGACAGTGTTTTTAAAGGCATTGAAGTTCTCTGTGCGACGCTTCACAAAAGATATATCCACAAGCTCTTCGCGCATCATCACATGCATAATGCTATTAAGGAGTGCTACATCAGTGCCTATGCGGTGTCTCAGATGGATATGGGCTAATTCTGCAAGCTGAGTCTTTCGCGGGTCTGCTACTATTAGTATGGCACCTTTATCAATAGCTTCGAGCATATGCATTCCAATCATGGGATGTTGTTCTGTAGTATCAGAGCCAATCACAAGCAAGAGGCGCGCATCAGCTATTTCGTTAATCGAATTGGTCATAGCACCTGAGCCAAAGGCGTCTGCGAGTCCTCCGACAGTTGATGAATGGCAGAGCCTTGCACAGTGGTCTATATTATTTGTACCGATTACTGCCCTTGCAAATTTCATCATGAGATAATTTTCTTCATTAGTGGATTTAGCAGAACTAAGTATACCGATGGAATCAGGGCCAGAAGATTTTTTTATCTCTGAAAGTCTGTCTGCAATAATTCTTAGCGCCTCATCCCATGAGGCTTGCCTGAATGAAATACCTTCTTTTATAAAAGGATATTTGAGCCTATCCGGATGTTGTATAAATTCAAAACAGTTCCAGCCCTTAACACAAAGGCTGCCATTGTTTACAGGATGGTTTCTTACAGGTGAGACACCTGCAATATTGCTATTCTCTACATGGAGGTAAAGACCACAACCGCAACCACAGTAGGGGCAGATAGTAGGGACTTTATCCAATTTATCTACCAGTTACATAAAACAAGGGCAGATATGCTGAAAAACCCCTGCAATGCAACAATATTTTATTTGTGATACACATGTCTGCAAATCTCACAGTTTATGTATTTTGGCAGAAGGCTGGCAGGCCAAGTTTGTGGTCTATAAGGAGTTGCCGCAGGCCTTTTTCAGCATATCTGCCCTTGCTGTTGAAAGAAAATTTTGCAATGTTTAGATTTAGCCACCAATTTTTGACATCGGTCTTCTAAATTTTTCTCTATCTTTAATCTGTTTACTGAATTCGGTGGGGTTCTGTATTTTGATAGTATGGCCTTTAGGCTTTACTTCAATGGATAGTCGAATAAGACGTTCGATTTCATCATCGGATGCACCACCATGGAGGGCAGGTTTTAAATCTATCTCTGTCTCTGAGAAAAGGCATGGTCTTAATTTTCCGTCAGCAGTTAAGCGGAGACGGTTGCATTCCCCACAGAAATGGTTACTGAGAGGGCTTATGAAGCCAATTACACCACGGGCGCCATTAAATCTAAAATATCTTGCTGGTCCTGATTTTCTTATATTAGCAGGTGTGAGAGGACCTATACCTTCAACAATGGATTTTATTTCATCTGCGGCAATAAATTTTTCAATGCTCCACATATTTGTGTCAAAAGGCATGAATTCAATAAATCTTACCTGATATGGAGACTTCAGAGTAAGTTTTGCAAATTCCTCTATCTCATCATCATTGAGCCCGCGGATAGGAACCATATTTATCTTTATCGGTATGAGACCTGCCCTTTCAGCGGCTTCAATGCCATTAAGCACTATATCAATATCTCCGCCTCTTGTTATCTCGCTGTATCTGTCTGGCCTTAAAGAATCAAGGCTTATATTGACCCTGTCTATGCCTGCGTCAGCCAGTTCTTCTGCATATTGCTTAAGAAGGACACCATTTGTTGTCAGACTGAGGTCTTTTATGCCTTCAATGTTTTTTATTGATGCAATAAGATAGGAAACGTTTTTTCTTACAAGGGGTTCCCCACCAGTTATACGTATCTTTCTAACACCGATATCAACTGCAACCCGTAAGATCCTCACTATCTCTTCATAACTGAGGATTTCTTTATGCTCTATCGGTACGAGACCTTCAGGGGGCATACAATAAATGCAGCGAAGATTACACCTGTCAGTTATGGATATCCGCATATAATCTATAGTGCGCTGAAAACTATCTTTAAGTCTGCTCATTTTTTCTTTTTTCCGGTCTTTTTCTTGGTATCCTCAATATTTTTCTTTGCAATCCCTGCCTCTTTTGAATTAGGGTAACGTTCTATCAGCAGTTCGAGGATTACCTTCCCTGTTTTTTTATCTCCTATCTCACTAAATGAAAGTCCCTGTTTTAAAAGAGCAGCCGGTGCCTTTTTACTGTTTGGATATTTCTTTAGTAAAGTCTCGTAAGCAAGAATTGCACCCTCGAAATCTTTCTCACCGTAGTATGTTTCTGCTATCCAGAATTGTGCATTGTCAGTAAGTTCATCCTTGGGGAACTCTTTTATAAATACCTCAAACTTCTTCCTTGCCTCTTTATATTTTTTAACCTTAAATGCATTATATGCTGCTTCATATTTTGCTGCCTTATTATTTGATGTTACAGGTTTTGCAGGTTGCTCCTCATGGTGTTGTGGTTCTTTTTCAGGTTCTTCAATCTTTTTTTCAGTTTCTGTTAGCTGCGTTTGAGGAGGTTCTTTCTGCTGTTCTGTCCGACTTTCTAAGGCATTCAACTTCTCCTTGATATTTTTTATCTGGCCTTCAATACTTGTTATCTGTACCTTTATGAGGTCCGTTTCTGCTGCTGAATCTTTCAACGCCTTTTCAGTAAAGTATTTGTTTTCATCAAACCTGCCATTCAGAATCTGGATATCTCTCGATACATTCGATAACATGGATTGTATTTCAGCCTGACTCTGTCTTATGACATTAAATGAGTCTTCCCTGGCAACTCCTGTAGTTCTTTCTTTTAAAGTGGTTAATTCATTCTTCATTGTTTGAGATTCCTTCCGGAGCTGAGCTAAGTCCTGCCTGAGTAAATCAAGATTTTCGGTAGTCGCACAAGAAAACAGTAAACAGTAAATAGTAAGTAGTAAGCAGCAAATAATAATTTTTAATCTTGAGTCTTTAATCTTGAATCTACAGAACACTATTTACCTGCCTCCTTTAAGATAACAAAGTGTGCTCTTCTGTTTTTTGCCCAACATTCTTCTGCGCTTTCTTTACAAAGTGGTTTCTCTTCACCGTAGCTTAACATCTCAATCCTGTTTGATGCTATGCCGAGGGCAATAAGATAGTCCCTCGCTGCCTTTGCCCTTCTGTCTCCAAGTGCGAGATTATATTCATTCGTTCCTCTTTCATCACAATGGCCTTCAACTAAAATCTTTGCAACGGCATTCTTAAGTAGATAGGAAGCAACATTCTGCAAAATGGGCTTTGCATCCAGTCGTATGTCATACTTATCGTAGTCAAATTGGATGTCTCCAAAAAGACCTCTTTCTTCGATATACTTAGGTGTTTCCTCTTTTGTTTCTATTTTTGCGAACCTCTGTTCTGTTATCTTTTCTTCGGGTTTGACCTCAGCAGCCTTCTGTGTAGTCTCCTTCGGGGTAACCGTTGGTTGTTGCTCTATCTCCGGCTGTACTACTTTTCTTGACGGACAACCAGCAAGAATAAGTCCGAATACCAATAATACTAATGATACCAATACAAAAGTCTTTTTCATAAAACCTCCTCCTTTTTAGTAGTTTGTAGTATGTCCCCCTTAATTCTCCCCTTGGTCCGCCTCAGGCGGATGGGATAAAGCGGGGTATATTTTTTTTAATTCGGTGCCCATCTGGGGCCGGAGGCCCTCAGACTCTTAGGGGTAATCCTCTTCTGATATTCTCCATCTGCCCTCATGATATATATACCCTTAACTCCATCCCTGTCCGAAGAAAAGGTGATACACCTTCCGTCAGGGGAAAATGACGGATCTTCGTTATTCCTCACGGTTGTAAGTTGTGTAAGTCCTGAGCCATCAGGTCTCACTGTGAATATCTGGTTTGTCCCTCGTCTGCTTACAAAAACAATCCTGTCGCCTTTTGGAGACCAGGATGGAGAGGTATTGTAAGAGCCTTCAAAGGTTGCCCTCTTTATATCTGAGCCGTCTCTGTGCATTATATAAATCTGAGGACTCCCGCCTCTGTCTGAGACGAATGCAATATATTTGCCATCAGGAGACACAGCAGGTGATACCTCGATGCCATAAGATGAAGTCAATTTAATTATCTGATTGTTGTTTAGACTCATTTTATAAAGATCAGGTGTTCCATCCTTTGAAGAAGAGAAGCTAATATCATTCCCTTCAGGTAAAAAATCCCCGACCATATTTGTGCCTTTTGCGGAAAATACCTTCCTCTCGCTCATGCTTTTAAAGTCTAACAAATAAATTCCCCATTGTCTATTCCTTTCAGCGGAATAAATAAGTTTTGCGCCATCTCTTGACCAACGGGGAGATAGTATGATATTCCCTTTCAGTCCCATGCTTGTAATCCTGCTGCCATCCCAGTCCATAATATAAATTCCCATTTTATCTTTGTCCTCAGCAACAAATGATATCCTTGACCTGAAAATGCCTGTTTCACCGGTAAGCGTGTAATAAATATCGTTTGCAATAGCATGGGAAAGCGGCCTTATAAATTCCCTTTCGGCCTTATATTCTTTTTTAAATATTTCTTTTCCTTCGAAGACATCGTAAAGGGACATTGTCACAGAGAAATCTTTACCCTCTTGAACAGAGCCTTTTACAAGCGTCTCTACGCCGAGAGGGGTCCAGTTCTTCGGATTAAATGGCTGGGACGGATTTTCTAAATATGCATTTCTGTCTATATAGAAAAAAAGACCTGTAAATTCGAGGTCGTTCCTGATAATATCTGATATTTCCTTGCCAGAGGAGCCAGAAAACTCCTGTATAGCAATCGGTAGCTTTTTGAAGGCAGGTGAGGAAACATCTATATAAACCTTAGCCTCAGCAATAGTGAATAGTGAATAGTGAATAGTGAATAGTAATAAAATAAAGATTAAAACTTTGAACTTTGAACCCCTCGGACTGATCTCGGGTCGAAGGCTTTGAACTTTGAACTTTTCTTTCATGGATAGAACCTCACACCTATCTCCATCTCATAAGGAGGCGGTGACAACGGGCTTGCCTTAGCGATCGCCTTAATAGCTGACCTGTCAAAGAGTGTATTGCCTGATCTCTTTTCTATCCTCTGTGTAATTGCCCCATCTCTCTTTATCTTTATAGAGATAATTGCCTCAAGGTCTTTTTGTCCTGTATCAGGGAAGACCCATTGCTGCCATATCTCCCTTATAATCTTTGAATAATAATCATCGAACATGGTACCTTTTCCCACGGGAGCGCCGGTTATTTGTGAATTGACCTTCCGGTTATCACCACTGGCTTTAAGAGAAATGATTGAGCGGAGTCTGACTATTTTTTCTACCTTTTTCTTGGCTGCAATGGCAGATATTTTTTCCTCTACCATCTCCTTTTCTTTGGCTGTTTCTTTCTTACTTTTTCTGGGAATATCAGATGGTGCGGAAGATTCTTTAGACTCTTGAACAACGTCTTCATTTTTCCCTTTATCAATTCCGGTTAAAATATCAGAGCTGATGAGGCTGACAGTATAAGTGGGTGAAATGATAATATGATTGGATTGTTTTAGAAAGAGAAAGGCTATTAAGAATGCTGTCAGGTGGAGGGCTAATGATAAGGCAGTTGTTTTCTGGAGGCCGGGTTCCCTCATTTCAGGCTTATCTTAGGCTCGGTAATCATACCGAGCTTTTCTATGCCTGCCTCCTTTATCTCACCCATGACTTCAACAACAAAACCGTAGGGCACATCTTTATCAGCTTTTAAAAACACATTTGGATTCAACTTACTTATCGCCTGTAGTTTATGTCCCATCTGCGATAGAGAAACAGGATTATCGTTCATATAAATAATCCCTCCTTTTTTTATAACCAATGTTATCCTTTCCTCAGGTGGCAGATCTTTGCCCTTAGCCTTCGGGAGATTCACATCTATCCCCTGTTGCAGCAATGGGGCTGTTACCATAAAGATGACGAGGAGGACAAGCATGACATCAACGAATGGTGTCACATTTATTTCTGAAAGGACGTTCCTGCCTCTATTTGATTTCATGTATTATCCTGTGTAAAGAAATCGAGGAGCTCTTCTGAAAAATCCTCCATCTCGATAATCATTCTTCTTGCCATGCTGAGATAATAATTGTACGCTATGACAGCAGGTATTGCAGCAACAAGACCGAAAGCAGTTGCTATCAGCGACTCTGCTATGCCGGGCGCCACAACAGCAAGCGATGCAGCGCCGGCTGCTCCGATACCCCTGAAGGAATTCATTATCCCCCAGACAGTTCCAAACAGGCCGATAAATGGAGTCGTTGAACCGGTTGTTGCAAGAAAGTTAAGATACTTCTCGAGTTTTGCTGATTCCAGTGCTCCATATCTCCGTAGAAGTCTTTTAGTCTCACTCTTTGCCTTATGCATTTCATCCGTATAAACGGCCCTGAAGACGTTTGCAATAGGGCTGAAAGTTAAATCCCTTGTGGCCTGGTAAAGCCCCTTAGGGTCTCTGCCTGACCTGTATGCCCGTAAGAATTGTTCGGATTCTTTATTCGCCCTCGAAAAATATCTCTGTTTAAAAAATATTATTGCCCACGATACTATTGAAAAAAACAAAAGGATGATTAAAACACCCTTGACAACATATCCTGCCTGCAAGATTAACTGAAAAGCTGAATCTTTCATAATTACCTCATAAGATCTATAAATTTTAAAACAACTTTATTTAAAAGAATTCAGACTAAAAAGTCAAATGAAACAATCATGACTTATAGAGACACAAAAGATAATAAAATTAGTAATCCATCCACGCCCCCTTTAGAAAAGGGGGGAGTGGGGGGATTTGAGGTATTTTCAAATTAAATTTCTGTTATAATATTTTTCAGAGTTTTTTTCTGATTGCTGATTGCTGGTTACTGACTACTGTTTACTGTTTTACCGGAGGGGTTGCCGAGCGGTTTAAGGCGACGGTCTTGAAAATCGTTGTAGGGGTAACTCTACCGTGAGTTCGAATCTCACCCCCTCCGCCATATCTTTCTTTATATTTTACATACTTATCATTTTAGAACACCGTCAACAAACCGTCAACAAGATTATTTGCAGTATTTTGGTTCAAGCCTTACTTTAAATTCCTTCTATGAGCAATCTAACAGCCCTGTCAGACCATTTTTAGACCCCGACTAAGAGTAATTCTATCCCCTTCCCCCAAATCCCCTCTAAAACTATGTCAAAATAAACAGTACAGATCAGATCAGGAGAATCCATGTCCTTCAGTGGTTGGCAGGTAGAACGAAATATTTCTGGTAGTTTATTGATGAATGTAATATTATTTCTTTAAGTTATTTAAAATTATTTAAAGGAATGGGGTAATGAATAAAGAAGATTTTTGGGATATTACCAATAAAGAACAGACACAATTAAAGCTGAACATATTAGGACAATATCTCAAACAATGGGCAGCTATCATAGGAGAGAATTTCCAAGAAGGTTACTATATTGATTGCTTTGCAGGTAGAGGCAAATATCATAAGAATGGTATTAAAGACAGCATATCAGGTTCCCCTTTAATTGCCCAGCAGATTGGGTTAGAGGTTCAAGAGAAGAAACAGAAGAAAGACAAGAATTTCAGGTTCAAACTAATTGCTATAGAGTCTGATAAAGAGAACTTCGATGACCTGAACCGATTCCTAAAAGAAAATGACCCAGAAGGTAAAGTTCATGTAAATACAATGATGGGAGAATTCCAACAATTAATCCCATCTGTAATAAAGGAGATCGGATCAAGTCCTGCATTTTTTTTCATTGACCCTACAGGTATAAAAACAATCCCCAAAGATGTCCTTGACAGCATTGTTGATAGAGCTGTCATCCACGAAAAGACTGAAATTTTTCTAAATTACATGCACATGGGGGTTAAAAGAGTGGCAGGGTTGCAAAAAATTGCCGACCACAAAAAAGAGAGTATTCGACTTAGAGCAATAAAGAGCATGGAGCATCTGGACAAACTGTTTGGTGACAAGGGATGGATTGACAAGGAAGACAGAGAACTTTTGATACACTTTTGCAACCAAGTGCTCAGACGTGGTTACAAGGTTATTCTGAACTTTGATGTGCCTTATCCTGACAAGAGTGGTACTTTTTACAACCTCATCTTTGCGACAAACAACCCCACTGCCGAGAGAATCATGAGTTACATTTTTTCTAAAAAATTATTTGAAGGAACTTTGTTTGAGGGCATTCCTTTTGAGGGCAACCATGCTTTATAAAGAAGGGATGGTTTCCATTCAAAGAAAATCTCTCCTGTACCGTACAGAGGTTGAATATGGTGATTACTGTATCAATCATGTTGAGGGATGTTCACATGGATGCCTATATCCCTGTTATGCGATGATGCTGAAAAGAAGGACTGGGGCTATCTCAGGCTATGAAGATTGGTGTAAGCCTAAAATAGTCAGTAATGCCCTTGAATTGTTGGACAAAGAAATACCCAAACACAAAAGGAAAATAAAATATGTACATCTTTGTTTTTCAACTGACCCCTTTATGCATGGGCAGGATGAAGTATCGAGACTGAGCCTTAATATAATTAAGAAACTTAATTCACATAATATTCCCTGCACAACTCTCACAAAAGGTATATATCCTGTCGATTCGATTTATAATTCGTTTAGCAAGGCTAACAGATACGGAATAACTATTGTCTCCTTAGATGAATCTTTCAGGAAAGACTATGAACCCTTTACGCCAGGGCTTAAAGAACGCCTCGATGCTTTACGGTATTTGCATAAAAAGGGCTTGAAAACATGGGTAAGCATAGAACCCTATCCAACACCAAATATTATCAAACAAGATTTAATTAAGATTTTGGAGGCTGTCTCCTTCGTGGACGAAATCATATTTGGTAGACTGAATTACAATGCAAAGGTCAGGGCTTTTTCACATTCCGTAGAGTTCTATAACAGCCAATCTAAGACTGTTATTAATTTTTGCAAGAAAAAAAGGATTAAGTATCACATCAAAAAAGGAACTATGGTGAAAGACGCTGTTATGTCAGCTATGGTATGAAATACAGATATGCCCATTTAATTTCGACATCTCCACCCTTGAAACATGGTTATGGGATCCTGCTTGTAACATCAGGGGTGCAATTGATGCCCCCAAATATAACTAACTGATGAA